>Ga0315338_1000525_pt1 | contig 83683 bp, 81 predicted proteins | sample ASW8metaG_FD_204518 | JGI IMG/M metagenome (GOLD analysis project Ga0315338, IMG submission 204518) | Ammonia-oxidizing marine archaeal communities from Monterey Bay, California, United States - ASW #8 | ecosystem: Environmental > Aquatic > Marine > Coastal | place: USA: California | collected...
GGATCGTCGTCGCCGTCTTCGGTGCTGGGATCGTCATCGCCGTCTTCGGTGCTGGGATCGTCATCGCCGTCTTCGGTGCTGGGATCGTCATCGCCGTCTTCGGTGCTGGGATCGTCGTCGCCGTCCTCGGTGCTGGGATCGTCGTCGCCGTCCTCGGTGCTGGGATCGTCGTCGCCGTCTTCGGTGCTGGGATCGTCATCGCCGTCTTCGGTGCTGGGATCGTCGTCGCCGTCTTCGGTCGCGTCATCCTCACCGACCTCGAGATCCGCATCGACGATGCTTCCGTCCTCCGCGACCGTGCCCTCGACGTCGAGCTGCGATCCGATGACGAGATCGATACATGCGATCTGATTACCCGCCTCGTCGTGCACGAAGGTATTCTCGAGACGTACGAGGAACTCGGTAATCGAGTCGAAACGACTGGCGACCCGGACGGTGTTGCCGGGGCAATCAGTTTCGAGCACGACACCGTCGAAATCGACGGTCTGGACGGCCGGGGTCGCCGAGCCTGCCGACGCATCCAGCGTTACGTTCGTCAGATCGAGGCTTCCACCCGCGGGGACCTGGATCGGGAGATCGGCATCGAGGCCGTCGAGGGCACGGCTGAAGTTCAGGACGAGGTCGCCGCCGAATTCGCCGCTGAGGGCGAAGGCTCCCGTCGCGTCGGTCGTGGTGGCGACGTTGGTACCGACGACGGTGACGTCGATGCGGTCGACAGTCACTTGCGCGACGGTGACCTCGGTGACGTTGCCCGTCACGAACGAGAGTCCGGTGCCACTACTGCCGCCGCCGGCGTTGAAGCCGCCCCCGCCGCCCCCGCCGCAGCTCGAGAGTGCGAGTGCCAGGATCCAGATTGCCCATCCCAGTCGTGGAGTGTTCATGAGGTTCTCCTCTTGCGTTTGGTTGGAGTCCTGCGCTTTGCGTCAATGGGATGAGGGGATTCGAAGTAATAGACACCAATGCCGGCGGACGTCCGCGCTCCGCCTGGAGCTTTGGCGTTGCGATCGCGGTCGTTGCGGGCCAGCAGAGTGTTCACACGTCGCGCGAATCGCTCGCCCTCCCGGCGTAGCGCGGCGCGCAGTCGTTCCATGCCATCGGCTCCGAGGTTGTCGTAGGCGACCTTCCGCTGAAAGTGCGGATCGATGTCGTCGAGGACGATGTTCCGGAGCATCGTCTGAATGAGCTCGGCGGGATCCTCCGCCAGCATGCCGAGTTTCTCTGCCTGCCCCCGTGTGGGCACGTAGGAATCGGTACGGAGCGCGACGAGGCCATCCGCTCCGACCTCCGCGGCGCCGCTGCCGATCAGTGAGTCGAGGATGGCGCGGGGGCGGAGGTCGAGCGTCGTCTGGCGCGCGAGTTTGACGAAGCTCGGCCCGCGCGTTCCGCGATACGGGATCGGGATCGGTCGGCCGCTTCGGTCGGTCGCTGCGGGATCCTGCATCCAGACACTCACCAGGTTTGAAGCGAGATCGCGACTGAACGAGCGCGGTGCCGCATCGCCTCCGTCTCCGGCGCGAATCCGGTGGATCTCCTTGCGATTGATCCCGGTGAGCGACGAGATGCGACTGTCGGTCTGTGGGCGATCGGGAAGCGGAAAGTCCTCTTCCGCGACCCGAACGAACAAGGCGCGGGCGCGTTTCTCGAAGCGACCGAAGGGCACCCGGGCGCTGAGCAGGTGGCGGACGAGGGGGCGGAGGACCGCCATCGCGGCTCGCAGCAGTCCCTCGGCCATTGCTTCCCGCGTCACGCATTCAGCGTAACAGGTCGCGCGGCGGGTGAGAAGAAAGTGTGTGAGAAAATCACACTCTAGGGCTTGTTTGGGTCGATGCGATTTTGCTATGTGGGAAAATATCACACACTTTAGAGGGAGGCAGTCATGAAACGCTATACTTACGGAGCAGGTTTCGTGAGCCTGATGGCTCTGATCCTGGTTGCCGGCTGGTGGGCGACGAACGTCGACGCGGGAGCCCGGAAGGATCGTTGTATCCGCGCCGACGAGCGCCTGGCCGAGACGGGGAGGGGCGATCGCGACCAGGACGGCATCAGCGATTGCCGGGAGCGCCGCACCTACGGTACCGACCGTAAGGATTGGGATACGGACGACGACGGGGTTGCTGACGGGCGCGAGTTGGTGGAAGGCACGGATCCGCTCGTCGCGGATACGGATGGCGACGGGCTCGATGACGGTGCCGAGGCCCGTGCCGGTACCGATCCGCTCGACATGGACACCGACGCGGATGGGGACATGGACGGTGACGATCGCGATCCGGCCGATGATCTTCGGGACGAGGTCGAGAGCCGCATCACCGAGATCGTTTGCCCCGATGGGGATGCCGACGGCGACTTGACGATTCTGGCACTCTCCGTCGTCCTGACCCTGGCGACGGAGTACGAGGGCGTGGCGTCGTGCGCCGACCTCGCCGCCCTGGTCGGGTTCAACGGAGGCGTCCACGCAGAGGTGCGCGTCGAGGGGGACGCGGTCAGTGGACTGTTCGCGACGGAGGTCGAGGTCGACGACAGCGACGACGATGGCAGCCCCGACGACGAGAGCTCCGAAGACGGCGACAGCGAAGACGGGGAAAGCGAGGACGGTGAGAGCGGCGACGCCGAAAGCGACGACAGTGCCAGCGACGACAGCGATGACGATGGGAGCGACGACGACGCGGCGGACGAGGCCAGCGACGATGGCGAGGACTCGGAGAGCGGTGACGAGGCGTCAGACGAGGCCAGCGACGATGGCGAGGACGCGGAAAGCGGTGACGAGGCGTCAGACGAGACCAGCGACGACGACGCGGACTCGGAAAGCGGTGACGAGGCGTCAGACGAGACCAGCGACGACGGCGAGGACTCGGAAAGCGGTGACGAGGCGTCAGACGAGGCTAGCGACGACGGTGAGGATTCAGAGAGCGCCGAGACGGACGGGGAGAGTGGGCAGGAGAGTTCGGGAGCTGGCCCCGAGTAGGTGGTGCGTTTACGGGTGGGGTGGAGCGACGCGCTTCACCCCACGCCGGTCGTGCCTACGTGACTAGCGCGTCGACGAGTCCCCACGCCTGAGCCGTTGCGGCGTCGAGGCGCGCGCAGGTCAACCCGAGCCAGGCGGTGCGTTGTCGGCCGATGCGGCGTGGCAGACTGACGGTTCCACCGGCGCCGGGGACGAGTCCCATTCCGACCTCCGGAAGCTGAAAGTATGCGTTGGTGTTGGCAGTGACCGTATTGGCAAACGCCGCAAGTTCGATTCCAGCGCCGACACACGCGCCGTGCACCTCGGCCTGGACGCGTGGCGCGTGCTCGGCCAGCCATCGTCCGATACTGCGCGTCGAACGGACGGCATGGGCGGTCGCCGGATCAGGGGCCGTCCCGAACTCGGTGAGATCACCGCCACTACAAAAGGATGGGCCGCGTCCGCGCAGCACGATCTGGGTGATCGTGGGATCCGACGCAACCATGGCCAGCGCTTCGGCGAGCGCGTCTCGCATGCGTACCGAGAATGCATTGTGCGACGCGGGTCGATCGAGGATGAGATCGAGGCGCGTGCCGTTGCGCTCCACACGTACGACCGACGTCGCGTCGGGCGCGGTTGTCGCGGGCGCGGGGTGTGACGCGAGCCAGCGGGCGAGCTCGGGCCCGCCCTGCAAGCTGCTGTATGCCAGCGATTCGTGGATGAGGCCGGTGTGCACGTCGACGTCGAGCGAGGTACGCAGCAGTTGCACCAACGTCATCGCGGCCAGCGGTGCATGTGTGATGGTGTCGATGATGGCTGCCAGGTGGTCGTTCGAGGTGACGACGACATCGGCGCGGGTGGCAATCGCGCGCGCGTCGGCCGAGAGCCCGTCGGGATCATCGCACGTGATCAGTGCGATGGTCGGACTCGGTATCTGAGGCATCCGGCTCCGAGCGGCATCGAAGTTGGTCGCGGCGATCCCGCTGGCGGCCGTGTCCAGCTCAATGACGAGTCCGGCCGCGCCCGTGAGGGGCGAGAAGCGCTCGAGCGCGTCGCTAGCAGCGAGCCGCTCGACCGCTGCGTCGAGAGAGAGTCGGTCGACGCTTACGCGCCGCGACTCGCCAGGTCTTCCTTTACCTTCCGTCGTAACAACTTCCCCGTTTCGTTGTAGGGAAGCTCGGCGCGAAATTCGACCTGTTGCGGAGATCGCGACGACCGTAGCCGGTCTTTGACCCACGTGCGCAGCTCGTCGGCATCGACCGTCTTTCCATCGTGGAGGACGACGACTGCGGCGACGGCCTCGCCCCATTGCTCGTCGGGCACGCCCACCACCGCGCAGTCGGCCACCGCTTGGTGCTCGAGGAGGGTGTCCTCGATCTCGCCCGGCGACAGGTTTTCGCCGCCGCGGACGATGACGTCATCGACGCGGCCTTCGACGAACAAGTAGCCTTCCGCGTCCATCGAGCCCCCGTCGCGGGTAGGAAACCATCCGTCGGTGCCGAGAAGACTGCCGCGGCCCAGATATTCGCCCGCCACCTGTTCGCCGCGAACGCAAATCTCTCCGGAGATACCGGGAGCGACCGCGTGTCCTTCCTCGTCGCGGATCTCGACCTCGACACTGGGGAGCGGTCGTCCGACCGAGACGAGCCGCCGTCGCAGCGGAGGATCGTCGCTCGCCGCCGCGGCGCGATGGTCCTCGGGGCCGAGGACGGCGATTGTCGAGCTGGTTTCGGTGAGCCCATAGGCATTGGTGAAATTCGTCGTCGGGAACAAGCGCATGGCGCGCTCGATCACGGCCTGCGGCATCTTGCCGCCGCCGTAGGCGAGTGCGCGGAGATTGGGGAATCCGCCGTTGTCCGCTGGCGTCGCGGTGCCCTCGCGGTCGAGGACATCGACGATGCGGGCGAGCATCGTCGGGACGACGAATGCATTGGAGATGCGTTCGCGGCGCGCAGTCTCGATCCAGTTCTCAGCGCTGAAGTTGGTGAGTTGCACGATGCGTCGACCGGCATAGACCGAGCTCAGAATCGCGGCCATGCCCGCGATGTGGTACGGCGGCACGCACACCAGGGCGGCGTCGTTCTCGTCGGCGGCGCCGAACTCCACCGAGCCGAGGATGTACGACACGAGATGTTTGTGCCTCAGGACCGCCGCTTTCGGTGCGCCGGTGGTGCCGCTGGTGAAGAGCAGGATCGCGATCTCGTCGGCCTCCATCGACCATTCGTCGCTGTGCTGCGGGCCGCGAGCTCCGAGGAAGGTCTCGCGCTCGACGACCGTCACCTGGTCGCGGTCGGCGAGCGCCGGGGCGCGCTCGGCATCGGTCACGAGATAGGTCGGGGTGATGCGCTCGAGCAGCGCGTCGAGCTCGCCACCGGTGAGTCGATAGTTCAGCGGAACGAAGGGTACCCCCGCCCAGGCGCTTGCGAAGAGACCGACCGGAATGGCCAGGCTGTTGACGTCGAGCACTGCGAGACGTTCCGAGTTCGATCCGGCGAGCGTGGCGGCGTGGCGCCCGGCCGCTGCGAAGAGCTCGCTGTAGGTGAGCGAGCTGGTGCCGTTCTGGACGGCCACCCGATCTCCGAAACCGGAGGTCGCCATCTCCAGGAGCATCATCAGGTTCATGCGGTCACTTCCACGATCAGTCGGAAGACGGGAGGGGCTTCGCCTCCTTCAAGGTGAGCGCCGCCGTGCCGACGGCGAGCGATCCCTTGCCCGGCTTGGTGCAGAGCACCTCGAGGGTCCCCGCCTCGTTGACGTAGCGTTTGCCGAGCGCCGTGCCTCCGGCGCTTTGCTCGTCGAGCGCAGAACCGTCCGGAGGAGTGTCCTTGGCGCCGATCATGGGGGCGCCGCCGCAACGCACGTCGAGGTCGTCGGCCGGTGCGGCCGTCACGATGACTTCGGTGGCGCAGACGGCGCTGCGCAGTCGTGTTCCCGCCTTGAGTTGAGCCATGTTGGCCTACCTACCTTGGAGCCCTCGGGGTTTCAAACCTGTCCCTGCCCGAGCGCCTGGCGGAGGGCCACCCACGGAAGCGTCGCGCAGCGCCGTCGGGCGGGATACTCGCGGACCGCGGCAAGCGCACCGAGCGCGCCCAGGGCGCCCATCATGTCGGCGTCGGGGGCGGAGGCGCCGTCGCAGGTCGCCTCGACCTCGGCGCACAGTCGCCGGATCTCCGCTAGCGGGTGACCGGTGACGGCTTCGGTCATCAGCGAGGCAGAGGCGGTGGCGATCAGGCAGCCCTTGATCGTGAAGCGCGCGTCGCGGACATGCTCGCCATCAATCGTCAGCTCGACCAGGATCCGGTCGCCGCAGACGGGGTTGTCCACGGTGGCGGTGTGCGTCGCGCCCGCGAGCGGCGCGTGGTTGCGCGGTGCCTTGCCGTGATCCAGGAGCGTGTCGCGGTAGAGTGTGTGTGGATCGGGCATCAGCCGAGGAGCGCACGGGCCTGCCGTACGCCATCGACGAGGCGATCGATCTCGTCCACGGTGTTGTAGGCAGCGAAGGACGCGCGGACGGTGTCCGGGAGGCCGAGCGCGCGCATCAAGGGTTGCGCACACTGATCCCCGGCACGGACGGCGACCCCCGCGTCGTCGAGGATGGTCGCGACGTCGTGTGAGTGGAGCCCCTCCACGATGAACGAGACGACGGCGACCTTGTCGCGCGTCGTCCCGACGAGGCGCACGCCCTCGACGGCGCGGAGCTCCTCGGTGGCGTGCGTGAGAAGGGCGCGTTCGTGCGCCAGCACGCGCTCGTGTCCAAGCTCGGCGAGCCAGTCGAGCGCGTGCGCGAACGCGATGGCCTCGGCGATTGGTGGCGTGCCCGCTTCGAACCGCTGCGGCGGCTCGGCGTAGCGGATGGCGTCGTCCTCGACGGCCAGCACCATGTCCCCGCCGGTCTGCCACGGCGGCATGGCGGCCAGGAGCGCGGCCTTTCCGTAGAGGGCGCCGATCCCGGTTGGACCGTAGAGTTTGTGCGCGGAGCAGGCGTAGAAATCGCAGTCGAGTGCTGCCACGTCGACCGGAGCATGGGCGGCCGCGAGCGCGCCGTCGACCAGGACGACCGCTCCCACGGCGTGCGCGAGCCGAATCATTTTGGCGATCGGGTTCACGGTGCCGAGGGCGTTGGCCGCATGGGCGACGGCGACCAGCCGTGGCTTGCCGCCGAGAAGACGCGCGAACTCATCGACCCGGAGGCCACCTTCCGCGTCGATCGGTACGACGCGCAGTCGGGCGCCGACTTCCGTGCACAGACGGCGCCAGGGGAGGAGATTGGCATGATGCTCCATTGCCGTGACGATGACTTCGTCGCCTGGTTGCAGGTGCGACCTGCCGTAGCTCTGTGCGACGAGGTTGATGGCCTCGGTGGTCCCGCGGGTAAAGACAATCTCTGCAGCCTCGCGTGCACCCAGAAACTGCGCGACGCGGGCGCGCGCTTTCTCGTAGGCTTCGGTCGCGCGCACCCCGAGCGTATGGAGGCCCCGATGCACGTTGGCGTTGTCCCGCTCGTAGTGATGGACGAGGATGTCCAGCACGCGCGTCGGCTTGTGCGTCGTTGCGGCGTTGTCGAGGTAGGCGAGTGGGTGCCCGTGGACGAGTTGGCGGAGCGCCGGGAACTGGCGGCGCACCGCCCGGATGTCCAGCCGGTGCTCTGTCTTCGTCGGTCCGGGGCCGGTAGTGTCGCGCGGGTTCGTCACTGCATTTGGTGGGGGAAGATCGTCCGAGTGATCAAGTCCCGGAAGTTCATCCCCATCGACTCTAGCGCACCGGGTTGGCCCGAACCAACGGGTCGCGGCCGGGTGTCCGACCGAGGGCATTCTGCGGCGTGGACTGGGGCGGTGCCGACGGGACGTGGCGCGGTAGCGGCGGCGGTGGAGATGGCGCTAGAATCCCGATCCATGGATGCGGCGGGCGAGCCTTTCGGAGGTCGCGAGCGAGTCTGGACGCACCTCTCCGCGCGTCGCATATGGATCTTTGCTACCGGGTGGCTGGTAGCGATGTCGGTCGGGTTGGTCGTCGTCATGCTGGTGGGCCGGCCCTCGCCGGCGTACGCGACGGCGATCATCATTGGCCAGGCACTCTTGATCGCGTTGGTTGTTTTCGCCCTGCGTCGTATGAGCCGCGACGTCGCGGAGCGAATGCAGCACGAGCAGGAGATGGAGGAGAGCGAGGTGGCCCTCCGCGAGAGCGAGGCCCGCTACCGTAGCCTCATCGAAACCCAGGTCGATGTGATCGTGCGGTGGGATCACCACGGCGCGATCACGTTCGCGAACGATTGCTGGCACCGGATGACAGGGGTCCCCCCTGGGGAGGAGTCGCAGCCGGGGATGGCGGACCTCGTCCACGTCGACGACCTCGACAAGGTGAAGGATGCGATGCGCGCGATCACTGAGCGCGGGCGCTCGCAGCAAACCAACCGCGTGCGTACGGTCGACGGCTGGCGCTGGTTCGAATGGGACGGCGGCGCGATTACCGACGACAGCGGTGCGATCGTCGAGTTCCAGGGCGTCGGGCGTGACGTGACCGAGCGCGTGCAGGTGGAGGAGGCGCTACGCACGTCCCTCGCCGACCTTGGGCACAGCGAGGAGCAGCTGCGGCTGCTGGCGCAGCGTCAGGTCACGATTCGGGACGAGGAGCGCAAGCGGCTCGGCCTCGACCTCCACGACGACGTGTGTCAGGAGATCGTCGGTATTGGGATCATGCTCGAGTCCATCCGCAGCAGGGTCGGGGAGGTGTCGGCCGAGACGGCCGGGGAATTCGACCGGATGGGTGGTTACCTCGGCAAGCTCGTTGATCACCTCCGCTTGTTGGCGCGAGAACTTCAGCCACTCCAGCTCCACGCCCTCGGACTTCAGGGGAGCTTGCGCACGCTCGGTGAGGGGATGTCGACCGAAACTTGCCTCGTGGCGGTGCGCTTCCCGACCCTGATACCTCGCTTGGCCGAGGACGCTGAGGTCGGTGTCTATCGCATCGCGCAAGAGGCACTGACCAACGCCGTCCGGCATGCCAATGCGGCGACCGTCGAGCTCGTACTGACGATCGTCGAAGGGAGGCTCCGTCTCGAGGTCAGCGACGACGGTCGGGGCTTCGATCCCGGCGACCGGACGAATGCGCTCGGGCTCGTCGGCATGGAAGAACGCGCTTTGTCGCTGGGAGGACGGCTCAGCATCCGGTCACGACCCGACGAGGGTACGACCGTGTGCCTCGAGTGTCCTTTCGACGGCCGTACGGCTGCGTCGGCAGCCTGAAGGGGCATCGATGGACGAGGGCGTATGGCATCAGTAGTGGTCTCGCGATCGGTGCGCGCGGTTGTGTTGCTCGCTGCGGCGCTGGCCACGGTCTGGTCAGGAGTAACCTTCGAGCCGGCCGCAGCCTTCGCGTACGGCACGCAGGACGTGGCGGGAACGTTGAACGGTGAGCCCGTCACGCTCGGAGAGGTCGATGTCGCGCTCGATGGGGCCATTCACGCGAGCTGGGTCCGCGCCGACATCATCATGCGCGAGGCGACCCGTGCGGTCTGCGCGGACTACGCAATCGTGCGGATCGCGGCCGAAGCCGGCCTCGATGTCGCTGCGTGGCGCGCGCGGAAGTGGGCGGAAGCCCGGCCGAGTGCGACGGCAGTGCGCGCGCATGCGCGCGCGCTCGCGCGTTCGGGCGTGCCGCGGCCGGGGCGTCAGCACATGGCCCATCTCCTCCACGTACGGGCATACCGTCGCTCAGTGGCCGAGGCGACCGATCGCCTTCTCGAAGGCGACTATACGCTCGCGCTCCCACCGCCACCCGCGCGTTTCGAGCAAGAGCCCGAGTTGCCGTCGGTCGTGGCGCAGTGTCTCGGGCATATTGTCACGGGGCCCGAAGTGTACGGGTTCGCAGCGTACCGCCTCTATCGACAGCGCACGGACATGGTCACGTCGATCTGTCGTCAGTTCGATATCGACTACTCCAATCCGCTCGTGCTGCACCGGATGGCGAGTGCGCGTGGGCTCACCGTAGAGGCCCTCATCCGTGAGGTCGAGCGTGGCCAGGCGGGCGTGTCCGAGGCTGCGGTCGAAGAGGCTGCACGCATTCGCTACGGTGCGGTCGATGAGACGACGCGCGCGCGTGCGCGCTTCTCGTTGACGGCCGAGCGGCGGGTCGACGCGCGGGTTGCATTTCTCGAAGAAGTGCGGGCCGACACGGTCGGGCAGTGCGCGCTTGCTCTGCCGCCCGCTCCGATGGTGACCGTGCGAGGCGTCGGGCCGGGGGGCGCTCCGGGAGGACGACTTCGTGTGGCGTACTTCGGTGGCTTCCAGTGTCGAGATTGCGCCGAGGGTTGGCAGGCCGCGGATCGCCTCCGTGACGCGTGGGGCGACCGCATTCACGTCGATGTCCGACACCACTTCCCGGCCGTGGCCTGGCCAGACTTCAAGGTCGCGTTGGAAGCGCACTGCAGTGCCTGGGCGGGACGCCTCTGGGAGTACGTGGCATGGCGTACCCGGGTGCCCGCCGTCGAGGCCTCCCCGGTGTATGCGCTCGACCTCGACCCGGCAGCGTTCGAGATCTGCATGCAGGATCCGACCAGTGCGGTCGCGGTCATCGCGGACGCGGACGAGGCGCTGCGCCTGGGGTTTCGCGAGGCGGTGCCGTCGTGGGTCATCGGGCACCGGCCGTGGCGTAGCTTTCAGAAAGACCAGGTGTTGAACGATAGCGTGCAACATGAGCTGGGAACGGAAGCGGTCGCCTCGGGCGACGACCCCGGCGCAGGGGCTGGGCTTTGAGTCGAACGACAGCGTCCCTGGTTGTCAGGTTGGCGTCGGATCGAGATCGAACAGCACGTTCGGCGCGAGCTTGCCGGTCGGATCCAGGGTGCGTTTTATCTGTCGCATCGCGGTGACGGACTCTTCCCCATAGAACTGTTCCAATAGCGCTTTCTTGACGCTGTTCCTTCCCGTCCCGTGCTCGGCCATGGGGCAGCCACCGAGCGCGATCGTCGCCTCGCCGATCGCAAGTTGCGCGGCGCGCGCCTTGTCCATGTCGCGTCGGGTGCGTGGGAGTGCGTTCGGGTGGAGATTGCCATCCGACACATGGCCCCAGATGGCATAGTCGAGTCCGTGACGGTTGAAGATCTCCCGGTAGGCGACGAGGGCCTCCCGAAGGCGCGCGAACGGGACGATGACGTCGCTTGCGGATTTCGAGATCGATGGATCCACCGTGCGCTGCCGGTCGCCGAGGCGCTGATTGACTGCCGCTGGCACGGCCTCGCGGAACGCAAAAAGCGCGCGTCGACGCGTGTCGTCACCGGGGAGGGCCGCGATGGTGGCGGCGAGCGCACCGTGGGCGTCGAGGAGCCGTGCCAGGCAGGCCACGCGGCTTTGGTGGCTGGGATCGGTCGAAGCGGCGAGTGCGTCCGCGGTTTCTTGGTGGCTCGTTCCGGGCGGGAGCTCTGCTTGAAACAGGAGGGCGGCTTGCGCGCTTGACGGGAAATGCACCCCGAGGCGGCGCGGGGTGTCGTCCTCGCGGAGGAGCGCGAGGCATCGGTGATCGAGATACTCCACGGCTGCGACGTCGACGCCAGTATCATCCCCGCTGCGCCACGTGTCGTGTGCCGCGTTGCGGAGTGCGGATGCGAGCGTCAGCGCCCGGGGCTCGTCGGGAAGCGGGATCAGCCCGACGAGCCATGCAGGCCGGGTCGCGCAGAGGCGCAGTTCGACCTCGGTGATGACGCCCAGCGTTCCTTCGGAGCCTATGAACAGATCGATCGGATCCATGTCGGGGCGGACGAAGTACCCGGCGGAGACCTTGGGAAGATCTGGTGTCTCGTAGTTTGGCAGATGGATCGTGCGCGTGACGCCATCGGTGCCGAGGATGCCGATCGAGCCCTCGGCGGTGGCGTGTGTGGCTCCGCGCTGGAGATCGATGACGTCGCCATTGGCCAGGACGATCGTGACGGCGTCGACCCAGGCGCGGGTAGTGCCATACTTGAAGGTGGCGGCCCCAGCGGCGTTGGTGGCGACCGTGCCGCCCACGGTTGCGCCATCATAGGTCGGGATTGGGGGATAGTATCTCCCGCGTTCGGTGAGCGCGGTATCGAGCGTGGCCAGTACGACCCCTGGCTCCACGCGCACCCCGGTCGTGGTCCATTCCAGGATGCGATTCATTCGTGCCGTCGAGAGGACGGTGTCCCCGAACGGGGTTGCGCCGCCGGTCAGGGAGGATTGCGCGCCGATCGGTAGCACACGCTCCGTCGCACGTACGATGGCGGCGACGTCCGCTTCCGTTTCCGGAAAGCAGACGCCTGGCGTGTATCCGCCAGGGTAGTGCGCGGCGTCCTGTCGATGCGCGGCGCGGATGTCCGGGTCGTCGCGGCGGACCGAGTGGCCTGTCGAGCCGCGTGGCCGACGCGCGCGAATGATGGAGTGATCATCGCCTGCCATGCCGGTCCTCGCTCCTATCACAGGGCGCGGTTCCGGCTATACTCGGCGGCATGGATCACCCGACGCCGATTCGTCCGGAAGAGCATGCGGTGTACGCCGCCGAGAAGATGGGGAAGGCCACGCTGTTTCAGTCCGAACGTCTCTTGGTTGGGCTGAACGCGTTCGAGCCCGGGCAGGAGCACGCCCTGCACGGGCACGCGGAGATGGACAAGGTCTACCATGTGCTCAGCGGTCGAGGCACCTTTCTCCTCGAGCAGGAGGCGTTGCCGATGGAGGCGGGCATGATGCTGGTCGCGCCTGCCGGCGTGCCGCACGGCATCCGGAATGGCAGTGCCGCGCGCCTGCTGGTTCTGGCGATCCTCGCGCCGGCGCCCGGCTGATCAGCCGCGTGCAGGTGGCGGTTGTCCCCACGCTACGATTCGCTAAGATCCGCGCATCTCACCAGGGGAGGCTTTCTTGCACAAAATTGCAGTCATTGGGGGCGACGGGACCGGTCCGGAGGTCGTACAGGAGGCGGTCAAGGTCCTGGACGCGGCAGCGAAGCGTTGCGGGTTCACGTACGAGACCACGCCCTTCGACTTCGGAGGCGACCGCTATCTGAAGACCGGCGAGGTGCTTCCCGACACCGCGGTCGAGGAGCTGCGACAGTTCGACGCCATCCTGCTCGGTGCGATTGGCCATCCCGACGTGAAGCCCGGGATTCTCGAGAAGGGCATTCTGCTCCGGACACGCTTCGAACTCGATCTCTACATCAACCTCCGCCCCGTGAAGCTCTATCCCGGCGTCGAGACGCCGCTGCGCGACAAAGGGCCCGCCGACGTCGACTTCGTCGTGGTGCGCGAGAACACCGAGGGCTTGTACGCGGGCGCGGGTGGGTCATTGAAGTACGGAACTCCGGACGAGGTCGCGGTTCAGGAGTCGATCAACACGCGCAAAGGTGTGGAGCGTTGTCTACGCTACGCGTTCGACTACACGCGCAAACGCAATCGTGAGAAGACGCTGACTCTGTGCGGCAAGACCAATGTCTTGACCTATGCCTTCGATCTCTGGGAGCGGGCCTTCCATGAGATCGGCGCCGCAGACTACAGCGAGATCAAGCGGGACTACGCGCACGTCGACGCGACCTGCATGTGGATGGTGAAGAACCCCGAGTGGTTCGATGTGATCGTGACCGATAATATGTTCGGCGACATCATCACGGACCTTGGCGCGATGATTCAGGGCGGCATGGGAATCGCGGCCGGCGGCAACATCAATCCCGAGACGGTGTCGATGTTCGAGCCGATCGGGGGATCGGCGCCGAAGTATACCGGTCAGGGTGTCATCAACCCGATGGCGGCGATCGCCGCGTGTCAGATGATGCTGGTGCATCTCGGAGAGGCGGATGCTGCGGCCCGGCTCGACACCGCCATCGAGCACGTGTTGTCGTCCAAGTTGGCGTCGATGCAAGCCGGGAAGATGGGGTACACGACGTCGCAGGTCGGAGACCTCGTCGCCGACGCCGTCGCAACCAGCTAGGAACCCGCGCATTCGCTGCGCGGGTCGATGGGGCAGGATCTAGTTGTCGGCTCGCTTCGAGGTGCTGCTCGCGGCCGTTCTGTTCTCCACCGGGGGCGCCGCGATCAAGGCATGCGGTCTGTCGAGCGTGCAGGTTGCCTGCTTTCGGTCCGGGATCGCCGCGCTCACGCTCGTGGTGCTGCTGCCCGGTGCCCGTCGGGCATGGGACTGGCGGGCCGTTGCCGTCGGCGGCGCCTACGCCGCGACGATGGTGCTGTACGTGCTCGCCAACAAGCTCACCACGGCCGCGAACACGATCTTCCTGCAGTCGAGCGCGCCGCTCTACATCCTGTTCCTGGCGCCGTGGCTCGTCGGCGAGCGCTTTCGCGCCCGCGATCTGGGATTCATGCTGCTGCTCGCGGTTGGCGTGACCCTGTTCTTCCTCAGTAGTTCCCCAGGCGCGCTTACCGCGCCGGACCCCTTTCGCGGCGATGTGCTGGCGGCGTGCAGCGGTCTGACCTGGGCGCTGACCATTCTTGGGCTGCGCTGGCTCGCGTCCGCCCCGGGGACGGACGGCGGCACAGGTACGGCGTTGTTGATCGGAAATCTGCTCGCATGCGCGGTGTGCCTCCCGGGGGCGTTCCCTCTCGGTGTGGCAACATCGGGTGATTGGATGCTCGTCGTGTATCTCGGCACCTGCCAGATCGGATTGGCCTATCTCTTTCTGAGCCGAGGCGTCGCCGGGGTGCCGGCGCTCGATGCGTCACTCCTTCTCCTCGTCGAGCCGGTGCTGAATGCGATCTGGGCGTGGATGATTCACGCCGAGCAGCCGGGGCCGTTCGCGCTTGCCGGCGGGGGCATCATTCTGGTGGCCACGGCGTGGAAGGCGTGGGGGGACGTTCCCGAGCGCTCGATGGCGACAGGCGGATGACGGTGAGCGGCGAGACTCGCAGGTACGGCATGGTCGCCGCGGTGACGTTGCTCGTCATCGCGGCGAGCGTCGCGGTGGTCTTTCCGATCGGCGAGTATGCGATCGATGATGATTGGGCGTATGTGCGCGCGCTCGAGCACCTCCAGTTCGACGGGCGTGTCGAGATCCTGCGATGGAATCCGATGTCACTCGTCGGGCATCTGGCGTGGGGGTGGCTCTTTACGAGTCTTTTCGGGTTTTCGTTCACGGTCACAAAGCTTTCGGTCGTCGTCGCGTTCGTGATCGAGTGCGCGGCGTTTCTGGCTCTCCTGCGCCATTTCGACATCCCAGCACGTCTCGCGGGTCTGGCGATGGCGGCACTCGTGTTCGATCCCCTGCACTTCTTTCACGCCTTCCAGTTCACGACCGACGTCCCGGCGATCATGTGGGCGCTGCTGGCGTTGTGGTTGTACGCACGCGCCCTCGACGGAGCGTCCCACTCGAGCACAGCGACGTTGTTGCTCGCCTCGATATGTACCGGGCTGGCGTTTCTGGTGCGACAGAGTGGAGTGCTGGTCGCTCTGGCGGTCGTCGCGTCGCTGCTCGTCTCCGATCGTCGACGCCTGGCGAGCCCGCGGTTTCTTCTGGCAGCGTTCGGACCGGTTGCCGTCACGGTTGCGATCTTTACCTGGTGGTATCAGACGATTCATGGCCCTACCCGAGCGTATATCGACCTGCAGGCCGCGGTGTGGGCGTGGGTGACCCACCCGGTCGCGTCCGATGTCGCGCGTGCGCTGTTCGTGTTGCCGATCTACGTCGGGCTGTTCGCGTTGCCGCTGACGCTCGGCGTGCTCCCGGCGACGACGCGGGTGGCGGCGCGACAGCGGGCGCTGCTTCTTGCGCTCGCGCTTTTCGGGACAGCCGCGTTGTTGGCGTTCGGTCTGCATCTGGGGGAATTCTTTCCGTACCTCCGAAACAAGATTACGCCGTTCGGCTACATGCGCCCGAACGAGTTCATCTTCGGGAATCGGGCGGTGTTGTGGCCGTCGGGTACGACGTGGGTGCTCAGCGCGTTGGGTTTCCTATCGGCGCTCGCATTCATCGCGGCTGCGGTGTCTTCGCCGGGCGTGCGGCCAGAGTCGACGCGGCGTGGGCGATGGCTCCTCCTGACGTTTGTCCTGGGGCAACTGGCGTATGGTGTCGTCACCTGGCCGATCATCTTCGACCGCCATCTCATGATGCTCGTCCCGTCGGCGATTCTATTGTACTGCGTGCTCGTCCGTGACGTAGCGGTCGTGCGGATCTGGATCTTCGGGGCGCTGCTGGTGCCTCTGATGTTTGCGTCTCTGGCGGGGACACATGACGTCCATGCGATCGCCCGGACGGCGTTTCGGGTCGGCGAAGAGGTGGTCGGGTCGGGGGTGACCCCACGGAAGGTCGATGCCGGGTACGCATTCGACGGGTGGTATTTCTTCGAAGGGCAGCGGGAAGGAGGTGGATGGTCGACGTCCGAGGATCCCTGGTGGATACGCCGCCTGATGCCCAGCCTGCAGGCCGACTACGTCGTGTCGTTGACGCCGTCGATCGAGTACGACGTCGGGATGGAGCGCGTCACGGGGCCGGATCGCGAGTTGTTGGTGCGGCCTCGGCTGCGGGATTTCGAGGTCGTGGAGTCGTACTCGTATCGGACGCTGTGGCCTTACGGCGAAGGGCGACTCTACCTGCTGGCTCGCCGGTAGGGCGTCGGGCGGATCGTCGCGCCGGTCAGCGCGGGGTCGCGTCGGGGAGGCCGCCATCCACGGGAATCGTCGCTCCGGTGGTGGGCGTCTGTCTCGTTGCGAGGAAGATGACCGCGCGGGCCACGTGCTCGGCGGTAATCTGGGCTTTCAATAGATTGCGGTCGCGGTAGTAATCCTCGAGGCCCTGTTCGTCGAGGCCGCGTGCGCGCATGCGATCGGGGCCGACCTCCTGCCAGAGTCCTGATTTTCGTTCGCCTGAGGAGAAGACCGCGTCGGGTGCCACCATGTTGACGCGAACGTCGGCCGCGGCGAGCTCGAGGCTCGCGATGCGTGCAAGCTGATGCGCGGCAGCTTTCGTCGCACTGTAGGCGCCGAACTGCGCCCCCGGTGCGAAGACGTTCTTGGTCGAGATCATGACGATGTCGCCACCGGTGCCCTGGAGTGCGAAGCGGCGGGCCGCCTCGCGAAGAATGAGCAGGGTGCCCTCGACGTTCACGCGTTCGAGCTTCTGGAATGCCTCCAGGTTCATTGTCGCCAGCGTCGAGACATGCGCCGCGCCTGCGTTCACGACCGCGAGGTCGATGCCGCCCCATGCCGCCGCGATGGCGTCGAAGCCATCGGCGACCGATACGGGGTCACAGACGTCGAGCGGTACGGCGATGACCCGCGGGCCGAAGCTGCTCTGCAGCTCCGCGACGAGCTTGTCCAGACGCTCGCCCGCTAGATCCGTGGCGGCGACGTGGCAGCCCGCTGATAGGAGTCCGCGAACGATGCCCGAGCCGATGGCGCCCGCAGCGCCGGTGACCATCGCGATGGTGCGCGTCAGTGGCGCATCCGGGTCGCTCCCGAGCTTCGCGTGTTGCATGGAGTAGTACTCCATCTCGAAAGTCTGATCCTCGCTGAGTCCTTCATACGACGCGTCTGTGTCGGCGATCTGCGCCTTCACCGCAAGGGCGTGGGCGGTGATGTCGCGCGCGACGTCCGCCGCCGCCGCGGTCTCGCCCGCGCACAGCGCACCGAGACCTGGCAGCAGGACGATGCGAGGCAGCGGATCGAGTGCAGGCGGACTGGTCTCGGTCATATGGCGACCGATGTAGGCGCGATACTCCGTGACGTAGGCATCGACCGCGGTGGTCAAGGCGGCGCGCAGCTCGTCCGGATCGTCATAGGGCGGCGCGTCGAGCCAGAGCGGGAGTGGTTTGGTGCGGATGAGATGATCGGCCGTGAGAGGCGGCGTCAGCGCCAGCGCTTTGGCGTCGGGCCGCGCCAGGAAGGTGAGCGTCGGCTCGTCGATCAGCGCGCGTACGACCATACGGCGATAGGGGCGATTGCCGTCGTTGATACGCTCAGCGAGCAGGCCCCGGACGATGGGGGCGGTGCGTGCGAGCCTCTCCCGCGCGACCTCCATCGACGGGGCGCTCGGCGTCGGAGCCGGGCGCGTTCGGCGCGACAGATACTCCTCCGCACGCGTGACCGCGCTGATCATCGCCTCGTACGACTCGCGTGCGGTGTCGCCCCAGGTGAGTACGCCGTGGCGCGCGAGGACCATGGCCCCTGCATGTGGGTTGGCGTCGTAGGCGTCGGCGGCGGCCTTGGCGAGATCGAAGCCAGCCATGACGTAGTCGAGCACGATCACGTCGGCGCCGAGAGCATCGCGCACGCGTGCCGTACCGTCTGGCTGATTCGTGAGGGCGAGGATGGCATCGGCGTGGGTATGATCGAGATAGCGGCGCGCGATGAACGCGTGCATCAGCGTCTCGATCGATGGTGTCGGCGCGTCGTGCTCGAAGAGCCCGCGCCGGAACTCGTTCAGCATCGCGGCTTCGGACAAGCGATCGAGGGCGCGCAGTCGGAGGAGGTGCTCGAGTTCGAGGCTCGGCAGCCCGTTCGGCTTGATGGAAGCGAGATCGTGGCCCGACGCTTTCACACGGAGCGCCGGCACGGATTGGCCCAGGACCGTCGTGTGCGTGCACTTGACCGACGCGTTGCCGCCCCCGTGCAGGACGAGCGTCGGCTCGCATCCGAGGAGCCGGCTCGTGTAGATGCGGACCGCGAGTTCATCGCCCCACGTCGGCGCGTACTCCCGCGCGCACGCCGCGGCGTCGTCGTCAGACCAGGTGCTTTTCATGCGCGGCTCAGGCCGCTCCCGCCGAGCGGCCGCGAAGGGCGTCCAGCATGGTCCGGGCGTTGGCCTCGGGTTGCTTGCCGTCGAAGACGGCGCTGCCCGTGACGATGATATCGGGACCCATGTCGGCGATGCGCGTCAGATTGTCGCGTTTGACGCCACCATCGACGCCGAGAATGATGTCACGTCCGCTGCGGGCAATATGCTCCCGCGCTGTCGCGAGACGCTCCGCCGTGCTCTCGATGAACGACTGTCCGCCCCAGCCCGGGTTCACCGCCAGCAGGAGGACCAGCTCGCAGTCGGGGAGGAGCGGATCGATGGCTTCGACGGGTGTCCCCGGATTCAATGCCACGCCCCGGACCAGGCCCCGCGCCGGATCGTTCGCGTTGGTCATGGTGCCGAGTGTCTGCAGCGCGCGGTGCGGATGGCGCGTCGATTCGACGTGGATGGTGATGATGTCGGCGCCGGCGCTGACGAACTCGGGCAGGCGTTCGAGCGGTTCCTCGATCATGAGGTGGACGTCCTTCAAGAGCGGCGTCTTCCCCGCGGCGACGATTGGCGCGCCGACGGTGAGCATCGGGCAGAAGCGGCCGTCCATGACATCGTAGTGCACGAGCTGCACGCCGGTACGTTCGAGCAACGCGAGCTCGTCCCCGAGGTGTGCCAGGTCGGCCGTCAGCATGCCGACGCTGATCGTCGGGGCGGCCTGCCTCAAGATCTGTAGGGCAGGAATCGATGCCATGGTGGACGCTCGTCGCCGCTTCAGGCGGACTTCTTCTCGTTCTTGAGCGTCAGGAAGTAGTCGTATGCGCGATCGGGCTGCTCGTTCTCGTGGACGACTTTCCGCACGGCCTGAATCATCGCTTGCGGGTTCTCCGACTGAAAGATGTTACGGCCCATATCGACGCCGAGCGCGCCTGCCTGGATCGCGTTGTGTGCCATGGTGAGTGCTTCGCGCTCCTCGAGCTTCTTCCCACCGGCGATGACGATCGGTACCGGACACGATGCCGCCACGGTATCGAAGTCGTCGCAGTAGTAGGTCTTGACGTAGGTGGCCCCGAGTTCGGCACACATGCGACAGGCGAGGCGCATGTACTTGGCGTCGCGCACCATGTCGCGACCGACCGCTGTGACGGCAAGCGTCGCGATGCCGTGCTTCAGGCCGGCATCGACGAGACGGGTCATGTTGTGGACCGACTGCGTCTCGTATTCACCACCAACGAAGACCTGCACGGCCATCGCCGCGACGTTCAACCGGACCGCGTCCTCGATATCGACCGCGAGTCGTTCGTTGGAGAGTTCCTTGAGGATGCTCGGCCCGCCGCTCATGCGAAGGACGACGCCCTTGCCGTAGCTCGGCGGAATCGTCGACCGCAGGATGCCACGGGTGCACATCAAGGTGTCGGAGTAGGGGAGGAGGGGGACGATGTTGACATCGACACGCTCGAGTCCGGTGGTAGGTCCCTGGAAGTAGCCGTGATCGATGGCGAGCATCACCGTTCGGCCGGACTGCGGATTGAAGATCTTGGCGAGGCGGTTCTTCAGGCCCCAGTCGAGAGAGTTGGAGCCGCGCAGGAAGAAAGGCTCGTTCGGCGTGGGTACGTCGACGTGAAAATTCTTGGCGTCTTTGTCGTCCTTCTCCGGCATGGGGGGCTCCTTGGGGGCTCGCGGATGCGAGAAACTGTGGAACCCCTATCGGTATCCGAACGCCTGCGTCCCTTCAAGCAGGAATTCCGTTCGCCCCCACGCGCACGGGGGCAAATGGGGAGCAATCGCGGCTTGGCCGCGGTTCGCGACGAGAATTCAACGCGAGGGCTAGGCCCTCGCGCAGCGCGTAGCGCCGCGCGCACGGGGGGCAAATCGAATCAATCTTGTGCCGGTGGACCGAGGGAGCCGAGGACGCCGCCGTCGGCGGCGATGACGGAGGCGGTGATATACGAGGATTCGTCCGATGCCAGGAAGAGGGCGACCTGGGCGATCTCCTCCGGTTGGCCGATGCGCTTCATCGGGATCATGCGCTCGAAGAACTTGATGCCACCGGGGACCATCTTGACGAACTCCATGAAAGGGGGCGTTCCGATCGAGCCGGGGCAGATGGCGTTGGCGCGAATACCGTGGCCGGCATTCTCGACGGCGACCGTCTTGGTGAGATTGATGAGGGCGGCCTTGGCGGCACCGTAGGCTCCGAGCGCCGGGACACCGCCGAATCCGGCGGCCGAGGCCGTGTTGACGATCGAGCCGCCTCCTTGTTTTGCCATGATGGGAATCGCGGCACGCATGCTGAACAGCGCCGAATCGAGGGTTGCGGCGAAGACCGTACGCCACATTTCGTCGGTGACCCCCTCGATCGAGGCAACGAGCGGCGCGGCGGCGTTGTTCATGAGCACGTGCAATCCGCCAAATGTCGTGGCCGCGTCGTCGATCATTGCCTTGACCTGATCGGCGTTCGCCGCGTCGGCGGTGACCGACGTGGCGCGTCCTCCTGCAGCGGTGATCTCGGCTGCCACCGAAGCCGCCGCGTCGCCGCGAATGTCGTTGACGATGACCTGCGCCCCTTCTTCGGCGAAGCGCAGTGCGCACGCCCGTCCGATGCCTTGTCCGGCAGCGGTGACGAGGGTCACCTTGTCCTGCAAGCGTCGTCCCATCGAATCCCTCCCGCGAAGCCCCCGTGGTGTGCGGCGCGATGCGCGCCGAGAGGTTGGACCTATCGCAGCCCGTCGGACGTGGCCAGCGGTACGGTCGTCGAGGTTGAGCTGGATCAGGGCCTCGCAGTACAAGATGCTTCGCAACGTCGAGGGGGTGCCTATGGAGCAAGTGCGGATCGGAGTGCTCGGGGCGGCGCGTATTGCGCCGATGGCGATGATGACGCCTGCAAAGCAAGTGCCTGAAGTCGTCGTTCAGGCGGTGGCGGCTCGCGATCCCGAGCGCGCAAGGAAATTCGCGGCCAAGCACGGTATTCCCAAGACGCATGCGAGCTACGACGCGATGCTCGCCGATCCCGACATCGACGCGATCTACAATCCGCTTCCGAACAGCCTGCACTGCGTTTGGACACTGCGGGCGCTCGAGGCGGGCAAGCATGTGCTCTGCGAGAAGCCGTTCACGAGTAACGCGGCCGAGGCCGAGCGGGTAGCGAGCGCGGCCGACGCCTCCGGGAAGGTCGTCATGGAGGCGTTCCACTATCGATACCACCCCTTGGCGCACCGGATGATCGAGATCATCGACGGCGGGGAACTCGGGCGAATCGAGCACGTCGAGACCGCGATGTGCGTTCCGCTGATTCTGCCCGGAGACATTCGCTATCGTCTGGATCTCGCCGGCGGTGCCATGATGGACGTCGGGTCATACACCACCCACATGCTGCGCACGTTCGGGCGGGAGGAGCCCGAGGTGACACGCGCGGTGGCGCGACTGTCGTCTCCCGAGGTCGATCGGTGGATGCAGGCTGAGTTCCGGTTTCCCTCCGGGCACACGGGACGAACGACGTGCTCGTTGTTGTCGACGACGTTGATCAAGATCGCCGTGCACGTGAAGGGCGAGCGTGGCGACCTTCGTGTCTTCAATCCAGTCGCGCCGCAATTCTACCATCGTCTCACCCTCCGCACGGAGCGCGGCAAGACGGTCGAGCGTGTGTCACGCGAGCCCACCTATTTGTTTCAGCTCCGGGCGTTTGCGGCAGCGGTCCTGCATGGCGCGCCGACGTTGACGCCGCCGAGCGACTCGGTGGCGAACATGCGCGTGATCGACGCCGTCTATCGAAGCGCGGGCATGCGACCCCGCGGCTGACCGAGACCGGCAGTGATGCGGCACGAGACCTGGTCGTCACAGCTGACCTTCATCATGGCCGCGGTCGGTGCGGCGGTCGGTCTCGGGAACATCTGGAAGTTCCCATACATGGCCGGCATGAACGGGGGCGGCGCTTTCGTCCTCGTCTACCTGATGTGCGTCGTCGTCGTCGCGGTGCCGATTTTGGCGGCCGAGCTTCTGGTGGGACGACGGGCCCGGCGAAACCCGGTGGCGACGATGCGGACGCTCGCGATCGCGGAAGGCGCCAGCCCGCGATGGGGGATCGTCGGCGGGATGGGGGTCGCCGCCGGCTACCTGATCCTCACGTACTACAGTGTGATCGCCGGATGGGCGATGGCCTACGTGCCGCGGGCGGTGGCGGGGGCGTTCGCCGGCGCGAGCGCTCCGGAGCTGCAGGCCGCGTTCGACGACCTCCTGGCCGATCCGGTTCGGCTGGCGGCCTGGCACGCCGTCTTCATGGCGCTCACGGTGTGGATTGTGGCCCGCGGTGTTCGGCAAGGAATCGAGCGTGCGGTGGTCGTACTCATGCCGGCACTGTTCGTGATGCTGCTGCTGCTCGTCGGGTATGCGGCCGTCGAGGGCTCGCTCGTCGCCGGTCTACGGTTTTTGTTCCGCCCCGACTTCTCGCAGATCGACGGGGGGGTCGTGTTGTTGGCGATCGGGCAGGCCTTTTTTTCGATCGGAGTCGCCATGGCCATCATGATGACCTACGGTGCCTACCTTCCTCGTGAGGTTGGAATTCCGCGCGTGGCGTTCTTTGTCGCGGGCGCGGATACGCTGGTGTCCCTGCTCGCAGGCTGTGCGATCTTCCCGATCGTGTTCGCGCACGGTCTCGATCCGGCCGAAGGACCCGGTTTGTTGTTCGTCACCCTGCCGCTGGCGTTCGGCGCCATGCCCGGGGGAGCGGTGTTCGGCACGATCTTCTTCGTGTTGCTCGTCTGCGCGGCACTGACCTCATCCATCGCGCTCTTCGAGGGCGCGGTCGTGTGGGCCGGGGAGCACCATGGTCTGCGTCGGGTTCCAGCTGCGATGGCGGGCGGTGTCGCGGCCTGGGTCATCGGCCTCGCGACGGTCTTTTCCTTCAACGTCTGGTCTGAGACCCGTTCGTTCGGGATGACGATGTTCGACCTCATTGATTTCGTCACGACCAATATCCTCGTGACCCTCGGCGGCTTGCTGATCGCGTTGTTCGCTGGATGGTGGGTGTCGCGCCACGCGACGGCCGACGAACTCGGCCTCGTCGACGGCCCCGGCTATCGCGTTTGGCTCTGGCTCGTGCGGATTGTCGCGCCCGCTGCGATCGCGGCGATCTTTCTGACGAGCCTGCTGTAGTCGGCTGCGCGCCACGGGATGGCCTTGCCGTGCCCGGCCTTCTCATACGGAGTCTCATGCGAGGTGTGTGTCCGTGTGCCTTCGCACCTTCTCAGGAGCGGTCGCTTCCTAGATCATGATCGACAAGGGACTGTGATGCGGGGAGAGCGTTCAGTGGAGAGTCGAGTGGCTGACAGTCGCGGCTTCAGTGCCATCGAGATGGTCGTGACGGTTGCGGGCATGCTCACGCTTGCGGCGATTGCCGTGCCGGTCATGCGCGAGCAGCTCGCCGTCTTCGAGCTTCATGGGGCCGCGCGTCAGGTCGCGGCCGACCTGAGCAAAGCGCGGATGCGGGCCGTGGCCGAGAACCGACGCTACCGCATCGCCTATTCGGGAGGGCAGTACCAGCTCGAGCGTGACGTCGATGGGACGTACGAGGCTCAGGGTGCTGCCGGAGTTCTGCCCACCGGGGTGAGCCTCTCCATCGATCCTGATCCCGACGTCACGTTTCGACCGAGCGGATGGGTCGATACCGACGCCCCCATCAGTATTACGATGGCCAATGGCTACGGTGGCACCAGGGCGGTAACGGTGACGTTCGGCGGTCAAGTGAGCGTCGCGGATGGTGGCGAGTGAGCGCTATGTTGGACCAGCGTGGGGCTACGTTGATGGAGACGGCGATGGCCGTCGGGTTGCTGGCGATCGCTGCTCTCGGTATCGGCCATTCGACAGTCGGGATTCAGCGCGCCAACAAGAGCAGCCACAACGCGACCATCGGGGCTACGGTGGCCTCGGACAAGATCGAGGAACTGCGGGCGGTGGACCCGGCTGCCCTGGTGAGTGGGACCGATACGGTGTCGGTGCCCGAGCACCCGGCCTGGCAATTCACGCGTACGTGGACCGTTGCGACGAACGACGATGACGGCGCCGTGCCGGTTGGTACGCGTCGCGTTCAGGTCCTGGTGACCTGGTCGGACTACGAGGGGCGCGAGGTCTCGATGAGCACACTCGTGCGCGAGGATCCGGCATGAGTCTGAGATCGTTCGGGTCGCCGCACGCGCGGGCGCGCCTCGCCTGGCGGCCGCGCCCTGCGCAAGGTCGACGCTTCGCTCGGTTCGGTCAGCACGGGTTCACGTTGATGGAGTTCCTGGTGGTGACGGGATTGGCGATGCTGATCCTGGCGGCCCTCGGCGGCTTTCAGCGTGCGCAGATGTTCGCGATGCGCGAGCAGGAAGCACGCGTCGAGGCGCAGTCCGCCACGCGGGCGACCCTCGACGTCATGCTGCGTGAGATCCGCATGGCCGGCTACAGCGGCCCGTGTCCGAATGATATCGCGCCCATCATCGAAGCGCTGAATGACCGCGTCCGGATTCAGATCGATTGGGACGAAGACGGCGCCATCGGGGCGGGTGAGGATATCACCTATGCCTACGACGGTGCGTCGCAGGAGATCCAGCGCACCGTGATCGGTGAGGCGGGCGATCTGGCCATTCCCATCATGGCGAACGTGTCGTCGTCCGACATCTTCCGGTATCTCGACGCGAACGGGGCGGAGACGGGGACGCTCGCGGATATCCGCTCGGTTGCCGTCGACGTGCGGGTCGCGCAGGCGAATCCGCGGCCAGACGTGGAGTCCGACATCGTTTCGGGCCTCGAGGCGGAAGCGGTCGTTCGCAACTCCGGATTCGAGTGTGAAGAGGAGGACGACGACAGCGGCAGCTCGGGCGGGAGTGGATCGAGCTCCGGCAAGAGTGGCAGCAGCTCGGGTAAGAGTGGCAGCAGCTCCGGCAGTAGCGGATCGAGCAGCAGTGGATCGAGCTCGGGCAAGAGCGGCAGCAGCTCCGGCAGCAGTGGATCGAGCTCTGGCAAGAGCGGCAGCAGCTCCGGTAGCAGCGGTTCGAGCTCGGGCAAGAGCGGATCCAGCTCCGGGTCGGGTAGCAGTTGATCGGGTTCGGAGTCGAGCCAGAGGTAGGCGTGAGGCACGACCTGCTCGTTGGCCATAGCGGTGCTCGGAACTCGCAGCGAGGGTTCGTCCTCGTGACGGTTCTCATGGGGGCTACGCTTCTCGTCGCCCTGGGGAGCAGTGGCCTGATGCTCAGCCGGACGGATCTGCAGATCACCAGCAACTTCGTGACGGGTACGCAGACTTTGTATGTGGCCGAGGCGGGTATCAACCACGCGTGGAGCCTCTGCGATGACGGCGCAGTCTTCGCCGCGGCGTTTGCCGCCGGGGAGGACGAGTTGATCGCGCCGGCGCCCTTCGGAGTTGGGAGCTACACGGTGATGGCCAGCCAGCTCGCTGGCAGCAATCCGCCCATGTTGCGCGTGGTATCGACAGCCGACGGACCTGCAAACGCTCGTCGGGTGATCGAGGCCCTCCTGCAGCGGGTGAACGGCAAGACCAACATGGTGGCCTGGAAGGAGAGCTTCTAGGCTCGAAGGGGACTTCTGGCTTCGTCGTCGGCGCGCCGCTAAGGTGCCCCGGCCCAGGGGGGCCTAGGAGGAGCCATGGAGCTTGCAGGCAAAGCCGCGGTCGTGACCGGCGGCGGTACCGGTGTCGGTCGCGCAACGGCGATCGCACTTGCGCAGCGCGGGTGCTCGGTCGTCGTCAACTACAGTCGATCGAAGGACGGCGCCGAGGAAACGGCAGCCGAGGTGTCGAAGCTCGGGGTTCGTGGGCTCGCGGTCCAGGCCGACGTCGCCGACGACAGTGCCTGTCGCGCGCTCATTGCGACGGCGGTTCGCGAGTTCGGTGCGCTCCACGTACTCGTCAACAGCGCCGGCGTTACGCGATTCATCAGCCATCGCGATCTCGAAGGTGTCGACGACGAGGCCTGGGATCAGCTTCTCGCGGTCAATCTGAAAGGGCCGTTCCAGTGTGCACGAGCCGCGCAGGCGGCGATGAATGACGCTGGCGAGGGCGAGATCGTGAGTGTGTCGAGCATCGCTGGCATCATCGGTGTCGGAAGCTCGATTCCGTACTGTGCCTCCAAGGCGGCCCTCAACAATCTGACGATCACGTTGGCGCGTGCGCTCGCCCCCAGGATCCGCGTGAACGCGATCGCGCCCGGCTTCATCACCGGACGGTGGCTCAAGGGGGGACTCGGAGACGCCTACGACGTGGTGAAGACTCATCTCGAGACGCGGGCGCCACTGCAGAAGGTTTGCGAGCCCGAGGACGTAGCGGAGGCCGTGCTGGCGCTCATCGCCGGTCCGGATCTCGTGACGGGGCAGGTCGTGACGATCGACGGCGGTATGCTGCTCAGCGATCCGACGATGGGATGACGATGGATCTCGGGAAGATTGGCCTCTGGAGCTTCTTCGAGACGGTGCCGGCCGCCGAGATGCGCGATGCCGCCGCGGAGATCGAAGACCTCGGCTTTCCCACCCTCTGGATTCCGGAGGCGCTCGGCCGTGAGGCCTTTACGCACTCGGCGCTCCTGCTCGGTGCGAGCGAACGTCTCATCGTAGCAACCGGCATCGCCAATGTATGGGCGCGTGACGCCATGACCATGGCCAACGCGCAACGCACGCTCACCGAGGCGTTTCCCGATCGATTCGTGCTCGGTCTCGGGGTCAGTCACGCGCCGATGGTCGAGGCCGTCCGCGGGCACGACTACAAGCGTCCGCTCACCTATATGCGGAAGTATCTCGACGCGATGGACGCGGCCGCCTACGTGGCCCCCGCTCCAACGACCGAAACGATGCGGGTGCTGGCCGCGCTGCATCCGAAGATGCTGGCGCTCGCTGCCGAGCGCTCGGACGGATCGCATCCCTACTTCGTCACCCCCGAACATACCGAGCGAGCCCGCCAGGCGCTCGGGCCGAACAAATTGCTGGCACCGGAGCAAATGGTCGTGCTCGAAACCGATCCAGACAAGGCCCGTGCCATCGCCCGCGAGAACATGGCCATGTATCTGACCTTGCCAAACTACGTTCGGAATCTCCTCACGCTCGGCTTCGCCGAGGCCGACGTCACCGACGGTGGCAGCGACCGGCTCGTCGATGCCATCGTGGTCTGGGGCGATCTGAGCGCGATTGCGGCGCGCGTGCGGGCCCATCACGACGCGGGCGCAGACCACGTTTGCCTGCAGGCCCTGACGGCCGACCCGCAAAAGTTGCCGCGGGCCGAGTGGCGGGAGCTGGCCGCGCTGCTGTCGTGAGAGCCCCTACGGGACCCGGACCGACTGTTCGTCATAGGCCGGGCCCTCATGTTAGAAGGCGCCCACTACACCCCCGCGAAATTTAAGGAGGCACATCATGGCCAAGGCCGCCGTACTGTACGACTTCAATCAGCCGCTCAAGATCGAGGACGTCGATGTGAATCCGCCCCGCGAAGGCGAGATTCTCGTCAAGGTCGCGGCGAGCGGTGTCTGTCACTCCGACTTGTCGGTGATGCAAGCAAAGCTACCATTCCCACCCCCGGTCGTGCTCGGGCACGAGGGCGCCGGCATCGTGGAAGAGGTCGGGAAGGGTGTCGACGATCTGAAGCCGGGTGACCATGTCATCTTGGCGTGGGTCGCGAACTGCGGCAACTGCGCGTACTGCGACGCTGGCACGACCCATCTCTGCGACGTCGGGATGCAGGCTGCCATGACCGGCGAAGAGTTCACCTTCAAGAAGAACGGCGCCGACATCATGCGCATGGCAGGCGTGGCCTCGTTTGCCGAGCGGACCGTCGTGCGTGCGACGTCCGCGATCAAGATCCCGGACGATGTTCCCCTCGATCGCGCCTGTCTCGTGGGTTGTGGTGTGACCACGGGTGTCGGCGCGGTCATGAATACCGCCAAGGTGCGACCGGGTGAGACGGTGGCCGTCTTCGGTTGTGGCGGCGTCGGCCTGAACGTTGTGCAAGGCGCAATCCTCTGCGGGGCCTCGCGGGTCATCGCGGTGGATCTCTCGCCACAGAAGCTGGAACTCGCCAAGACGTTCGGGGCCACCGACACCATCAATGCCGGGGATGCGGGGGACGTGCCCGAGGCGATCCGCGCTCTGACCGGCGGTCTCGGCGTCGACTACGCATTCGAGGTCATTGGTGCCCCGGCTGTCATCAATCAATGCTTCCTCTCCGTGAAGCGTGGCGGCAAAGCGGTGGTCGTTGGGGTCGTTGGTATGGGCACCGAGGTGTCCGTCCAGGGTTTCTCGCTTGCGCTCGAGGAGAAGTCGCTCATCGGATCGTTGTACGGTTCCGCGAACATCCGGCGCGATATGCCGGGCCTCGTCGATCTCTACATGCAGAAGCGACTCAAGATCGACGAACTCGTTTCGCGCCGCATCAAGCTCGAGGACGTCAACGAGGCGTTCGAGGCCATGGAGAAGGGCGAGGTCGCGCGCAGCGTCATCGTCTTCGACTGAGTCGTTCGCTCTTGGATTTCCCTCAACGTAGATCGTGTCCTCGGACAGTGCGGGCGTACGGATAGCCGCCCGTGCCGTCCGAGGACCAGATCTGGCGTCGGTGCAGCACCTGCAAGACACCACTCGCTTTCGCGTCCGCGTACTACGCGTGTAGCGTCTCGACCTGCAACCGAAGTAAATCGGCGTTCGTGTTTTGTTCGGTCGAGTGTTGGGACGCACATCTCCCGATCGTGCGTCACCGGGAAGCCTGGGCCGAAGAAGAGACCGCGCCGACCGCTGAGACGTGGCGTCGAGCGCAAGAGGCTTCTCCCCCACCAGCAGCGCGCACGCGCGCCGCGCCTCGCACTGGAGGTCGCCCGATGGCATCAGAATACGTTCCCCCGACGGGATCATCCGAGCCGCCACCCCGTGATGTGCTCGTGGTCGTCTCCAAACTCAAGGCGTACATCAAGCACACGTCCGGCATGAGCACGTCGGAGGACGTCCTCGCGGTCCTGTCCGATCGATTGCGTGTGCTCTGCGACGATGCGATCGTTCGCGCCCGTGAGGCCGAGCGCAAGACCGTGATGGCCCGCGACTTCTAAGGAGCCCCCGATGATCGAATGGACCGAGCAGCACGTGATGATCCGCGACGCCATGCGGAAGTTCGTGGAGACGGAGATCAAGCCGAACCTGGAAGAGCTCGAACACGGCGATGGTCCACCGTACGATGTCATTCGCAAGATGTTCACCAGCTTCGGCATGGACGAGGCCGCACGCACGAAGTTCGAGAAGCGGATCGCCAAAGAGCGGGCAGCCGAGAAGAACGGCGGTGCCGCCGAGAATGGCAAGCGCGGCGAGGGGGACATCGATACGGCTGGAATGCAGCTCATCCCGATCATCGAGCTGTGCCGTTATTGTCCGGGAATTGTGACCGCCATGGGTGTCAGCGTGGGGCTGACGGCCTCGGCAATCATGTCGAAGGGAACGATCCGTCAGAAGGAGCGCTGGGCGCTACCCCTGCTCACGTTCGAGAAGATCGGTGCCTGGGCGATTACGGAACCTGGCTCGGGGTCGGACGCGTTCGGCGGCATGAAGTCGACCGCGCGTCGCAACGGAGACGGCTACGTTCTGAACGGCAACAAGACGTTCATCACCAATGGCCCGTACGCCGATACGATCGTGTTCATCTGCAAGCTCGATGACGGGAGCGAACTGAAAGACCGGAAGGTCCTGACCTTCGTGCTCGATCGTGGCATGGCGGGGCTGACGCAATCGGCGCCCATGCGGAAGATGGGCCTGCACTCGTCGCCGACCGGCGAACTGTTTCTCGACGACGTGCAGGTCGAGAAGGAACGCCTCCTCGGCGAGACCGAGGACTCACCGGCCCGTGCAGGCACCAAGGCCAGCTTTTCGATGGAGCGTGCCGGCGTGGCGGCGATGGCGCTCGGCATTGTCGAGCAGTGCCGCGAGCTCTGTGTCGACTACGCGCGTACCCGGGTGGCCTTTGGCAAGCCCATCGGCGAGTTTCAGCTCATTCAGCTCAAGCTCGCCAAGATCGAAGTCGCGCGCATGAACCTGCAGAACATCATCTTTCGACAGATCGAGATCGTCGCGGCCGGCAAGGCGCTGGATCTGGCGGAAGCCTCGGCCTGCAAGCTGTACGCGGCGCAGGCGGCGATGGAGGTCGCGCTCGAAGCGGTGCAACTCTTCGGCGGCAACGGGTACATGGCCGAGTTCCAGGTCGAGCAGCTGTGCCGCGACGCCAAGGTCCTGCAGATCTACGCGGGCACCGACGAGATCCAGATTTCACAGATCGCGCGGAGCCTGCTGGCGCACTAGTCGGCGCGAGGCCATGGCGTATGCGACTGGCGCGTTGGGGAGTAGCCGACACGTGATGCGGATGTCCGCGCGAGCAAGGCGGACGTCCGCATGACCAAGACCCGGGTGGTGACCGACTCCATGGCCGGCCTCGCGCTTCCCGATTCCGCCGTGTGGAGCGAGCGTGTCACCGTCGTGCTGGGTCAGAATCCCGGTATGTTCACCGGGCCGGGAACGAACACCTACATCGTTGGCACTGGATCGAGACCGCTCATGCTCGACACCGGACAGGGTGTCGATGCGTACGCGCGGGTGTTCGAAACGGCGTGTCGGACCACGCGCCCCACCGAAGAGTTGCAGGCGATCGTGATGACGCACGATCACCCGGATCACATCGGTGGCATCGGCCAGATCCAGGCGTTGCTCGGCACCCAACCCGTGTTGAAGATGGTCCATCGTGGACGTCCGGACGATCCGCGCCCGACGGGTGCACTCGTGGACGGGGACGTCGTCGAGACCGAGGGTGCGACGCTACGCGCGATCTGGACCCCGGGTCATGCTGCCGATCATCTATGTTTCTACCTCGAGGAGGAGCGCGCCCTCTTTACGGGAGACGTCGTCCTGGGCGCGGGGACGACAGTCATTCCGGATGACGGGGACCTTGGCGATTATCTCGACTCGCTGCGGCGCCTCCTGGCGCTGGACGCACACGTGATCTACCCAGCGCACGGGCCGGCCATTCATGACCCGAAGCGCAAGATCGAGGAGTACATTGCGCATCGCGAACTTCGCGAGCAACAGATTCTCGACTGCCTCCGGGATGGCGTGACCGAGGTCGGCGCCATGGTCGCGCGCATCTACGTCGACATTCCCGAGGCGCTGCATTTCGCGGCAGGAATGTCCGTCACCGCGCATCTCCGGAAGCTCGAGCGGGAGCGTGTCGTTCGCCGCGATGGGGACGCGTGGTTCTTGAGCTGACCTCGCGACCACCGTGGCTCGCGGCGGGTCCATAGTTCACCGTTTCCGGTCGATCTGCGAAAGGAACACGTCACATGAAGCTCGGCATCAATCTCGGATATTCAGGACGGTCCCTCGCGCTGCCGTTGGAGCAGATCAAAGAAGCTGAGGCGATGGGTTGCGACTCGGTGTGGACGGCCGAGGCCTACGGCTCCGATGCGCTGACGCCGCTGGCGTGGATCGGCGCGCATACCACGACGATGAAGCTGGCTACCGGCATCATGCAGCTTTCGGCCCGCGCACCGGCTGCCACCGCCATGGCGGCGATAACGCTGGACCAGCTGAGCGGCGGGCGCATGATTCTCGGACTCGGGGTGTCCGGGCCCCAGGTCGTCGAGGGCTGGTACGGGATGCCGTATCAGCGCCCCCTCGGTCGCATGCGCGAATACGTGAGTATCATGCGCGACATCTTCAAACGGGAAGCGCCCGTCGTGCACGAAGGCGCACACTATCAGCTCCCGTTCACCGGCGAGGGGTCGGTTGGCCTCGGCAAGCCGCTGAAGAGCATTCTGCATGGCCGCCCGGATCTCCCGATCGTGGTCGGCGCCGAGGGGCCAAAGAACATCGAGCAAACAGCGGAGATTGCCGACGGCTGGCTCGCCATGCTTCTCTCGCCGCTGCACTTCGACCGCGTCTACCGCCCGAAGCTCGAGGCCGGATTCGCGAAGGCGGGCGGCGGAAAGTCGATCAAGGACTTTGGTATCCACGTGATGCAGCCGATCGTGCCGGGGAACGACCTGGATGCCTGCCGCAACGAAGTCCGTCCCTATCTCGCGCTCTACATCGGGGGCATGGGAGCCAAGGGCCAGAACTTTCACAAGAACGCGATCGATCGCTATGGCTACCAGGAGGCGACCGAGTCCATTCAGGAACTCTACCTCGCAGGCAAGAAGGAGGAGGCCGCGACCGCGATTCCGGCCGACCTCATCGATGAACTCGCTCTCGTCGGGCCGAAGGAGCACATGCGCGATCAGCTCGCGCAGTGGAAGGCGCTCGACGTAGACTTTACGATGCTGATGAGCCTCGACGCGCGTCATGCCGAGCGTCAACTCGGAGTGATTCGCGATCTGATGGAGCTGCTCTAGGGCGAGGCGTTGCACGAGGGGCGGGCGATCGCCGTCGATGAGGATCGACGGGCATCTGCCCGGGGTCGTCGCGCGTCATGTTCGCCCTTTGCGTCGTGGTTTCTGGGCGCGACGGCGCAACCGCCCATCGATCGCTCGCGCCAGGCGGCGGAGCTCGCCGTCGTGATAGGTCTCCCCCGAGGCGGCGGAGACTTCGAGCGCTTCGGTGACCAGCGCCCGCGCCTTCGGCAGGAGCCCGGCCTTCACGTGCGCCTGGGCGCTGACGCCAAGCAGGTAGGGACCGAAGAGTATGCCGACGGCATGGTACTCGTGCCGTGCGGTCTCGACGGCAGCCGCCGATTCGGTGCTCCCGGTACGTTGGTTCGCAGCCCATGCGGTGAGCACACGGCACGTATTGAACATGATCGGGAAGCCGTGTTCCCCGCTGAGCCGGGCACCCTCGTCAGCCGTGGCCGCCGTGCCGTCCACGTCGCCACAGAGGTGCTGCACCATGGTCGAGAACGTCAAGGCATAGGCGAGACTAAACGCGTGACCGTAGGCGCGCGCGGTGCGTACGGCCGCCTCGACACGAGCGCGTGCCGTGTCGGGTTCGCCGAGATACCAAACCACGAGGCCCCCAATCGCGAGGCAGCTGACGCCAGGATCGTGACCGAACGGGATCCGTAGACGTTGGTGCGCATCGGGGTCGTAGAGTGCGACGCCGCCTCTGATGCACTCTCGGGCGCGTTGGAGTTCCCCACTCGAGAATGCCGTGCCACCCTCGGCCCAGAGCGCAGCGACCTGCTGCTCCGGAGAGCCGCCCGTGGCGAGTCGCACCAGCTGCTGCGCAACGTCGGCGCTCCGCGCGATTTCCGCGCGTGCGATGTTCCACGACCAGTGTGTGCAGAGCAGCGCAAATAATCGCTCTGCATCGCCCAGGCGATCGCACAGCGCACGCGCCTCGTCGTGGAGCGCCTCGACTTCCGGTGCTCCGTAGCCGCGCGTTGCCATCATGGGGTCGATCGAGGCCATGAGCAGCGTGAGCTCGTGTGCCTCGCGCTCCGGAGCGATGGGACGTGTGCGCAGGAGTGCGAGAGCGCGAGTGTAGTGTTGGATGGCTTCACGGTTCGCAGATCGTGCGAGCGCGTTCGCAGCCGCCATCTCATGATGGTGCGTGGCGCGCTCGATGTCGCGACCCCGCTCGAAGTGCATTGCCAGGGTCGCCGCTGCGGCGCCCGCCTGCTCGCCGAATCCGGCCTCGATCCGGACGGCGAGCACGCGATGCAGGCGGGTTCGCCGCGCTTCCGACAGCAGGCCATAGAGCACCTCGCGATAGAGCGCGTGTCGAAAGCCATACGCGCCGCTGCTGGTGCCGTCGGGCCATTCGGCGAGGCCGCGCTCTTCGAGAAAATGCCCGTGCCGGACGAGCTCGTCGCACGCATCTTCGACGTGTTCGATGTCACAGCGCGCGGCGGCTGCCACCGCTGCCGCTGCGAATTCGGTGCCGGCGACGCTCGCGACATCCAGGATTTCACGCTGGGTGTCGCCGAGTTGCTCGACATGCTTCGCGATCACCTGGCGCACGGTCTCTGGGGTCTCGATGGTGTCGAGCGAACCCTCGAAGACCCACCGTCCCCCGCGATCTGCGATATGACCGCGCTCGATCAGATGATCGACCAGATCCACCATGAAGAGCGGGTTGCCGTCGGTACGGTCGTGGACGAGTGGCGCGATCTCGCCTGCGAGTTCGCTGTGCGGAAAGCGGGCTGCGACGTATCCGCCGACATCCCGCGGCGAAAGCAGCTCGAGTCCGAGCTCGTCGCAACGCCCATGCGTGCGGAGCTCGCGTGCAACCTGTCGCAGTGGGTGTGCGCTCGCCGCCGCATCAGCCGGGCGATAGGTGCCGAGGATGAGCAGCCGCGCGGGCTCGTGACGTGCCGCGACGTAGGAGAGAAAATCGAGTGTCGCAGAATCGCTCCAGTGCAGATCCTCGAGCACGAGCACGAGCGGGATGTGCTGCGCGATGGCCTCGATCGCCTCCGCGACCTCGCGGAGCATCCTTTGAGGAGTCACGCGTCTGGTGTCGTCTGGCGCTGGAGCCTCGCCATGCTCGCCAGGAAGTTGCGCGAGCCAGGTGGGTGCCAGACGCTGGAGGCTTTCGGCAACGGCGCCATCCTGCTCTCCACGCACGAGGCGGGCGAGTGCGGTGAGCACCGGCAGATAGGCCTCGCCCTCGCCGTATTGCTCGAAGCACTGCCCGAGAGTGACGCGTGCCTGCTCAGCGATCGGATGCTGGCGCAGGAAGAACTCGACCAGCGTCGTCTTGCCAATGCCAGGCTCACCCGCGATCAGTATGGTCTGTCGGTCCCCGCGGACGGCGGCGGCGTAGGCTCGCGTCAGGCGATCGAGATCGGTGCTCCGCCCGACGACGCGTTCTGCGATATCGACGTCTCCCGCCGCTGCATCCTGGACGAAGCGGTAGCCGACCCGCCCGACCGTCTGCACGTAGCGCGGTGCAGAGGCCGAGTCGCCGAGCGCTTCCCGGATCGCGTGCACATGCACCTTGAGCACGGCCGGAGTGACGTGGGTGCCCTCCCACACCTTTGCAAGCAGCTCGGCTTTGGGGATGACGCGGCCCGGTCGCTCGGCGAGGTAGTGAAGCAGACTGCCGGCTCGCGCGCGCAGCGGGACCGCCTCGTCGCCGCGCCAGAGTTCGCCGGAGATCGGGTCGAATCGAAAAGGGCCGAAGAAGAGAGGAGGGGAGTCGGTCATTGTGCGTTCGACCCTCGTCGTTCGATCATGAGCACGCTCGGTAGGCTAGCAGTTGGCAGATGCTCAGACGACCAGACGGCGTGAGGGGACGGCACGTTCTGGCCGACCCCTCACGCCGTTTCGATCCTACGAGAACCGGGAGCGGATACGGTCCAACCTCACCCGATGACGGGGAGGTCCGCGCACAGACCGAAGATGCGTCCGATGTCCTCACGCAGAGCACGCGCAGAGTCTTGTGCCCCTGTCGCGCTAGTGCCCCAGTCGTCGATGGAGTGCTGAGAGAGGGCACGCCGCGCCGCTCGCTTGCGGAGCAGCCCTTCGAACCGTCCCAAACGTCGCGCGAGCCGAGCCAGCGAGTTGCGGGTCCGTGTGGATTTGTGCTGGTCGCACAGAATCTCAGTGGTGCGGGCTTGCCGGAGAGCCCGTCCGATCTCGCGGAAAATGCGGCTTTCGATACTGGTCAGGCCGACTGTATCGCCGATCTCGGTGTGGAGTCGCTCGATGGCACACGTGATGGGTTCGAACTCCGGCAGCAGCGTGCACGAGTAGCCGATCACCGGGCCGCCAGGTGTTGCGGTTGGGGAGGGCTCGGGCGTGAGCGTTGGCTGTGGTGTGGCGGTAGGGGTTGGTGTTGGATCCGGCCCGCCGCCGCAATCGTTCAGCGGGTACACCGTACCCGACGAGGAGGCGACGACCACGTCATCGATCGGCTGTCCTAGATGGTCGCGGAACGCGAAGCCGCAGATCCGGAGCTCGGCGAGCGCAAAGCTTCCGACCAGCTCTAGCGTGGCCGCAAGCGTCTGCAGCCGAATGTTGACGTTCTGCGGTACGCCATACGTGACCGGACCGGAGATGCCGAGCACGCGGTTGCCGGTACCCGGCGCCGTCGTGGCGTCGAATTCGAACGTTTGTTCGATCGTGCTTGGATGGGCGTCGTCGTGGCTCGTTTGATTGAAGTCCACGTGCGTCACCGCATTCGCGACCAGGTCGGTTTGAAGCTGCAGATGGTATTCGACGGACCCCGGCCCTTCGACCACCGGGAGGGTTCGCTGGAAGGTCAGACTGTCGTTCCCCAGGGCAAGGGTCACGCCGCTGGCGCCGATCTGGAAGTTTTCGGAGTCCGTGCCGACGGCGATCGCTGTCAGGATCTCGGTCTTGAGGTTGTTCTCGTTGAGATCGGCGCGGACGAAGAGGGCCGCGCTTCCTGCAGCCTCGTCGAACTCCGTGATTCCGGAACATTCGACGAACAGCGGTGGGGCGCCGTCGTTACTCAGGACCGGCGGGCCAAGAAACGGACAATGGAAACGCTCGATATCCGTTTCGACATCTGCCACGACGGCGTCGCCAGTGAGCTCGACAACGCCCAGCTCGAACGCTCGAGCGGCGCTGGTGGTGCCGAGGAAGACGGCGAGGGCCACGGATGTGGCGACGACGCGCAGCTTGTTCTCGCGATGATTCATGATTTGGGCTCCTTGTGTGCGGATCGAAGAGGTGCACCGCGCTCGGGGGCAGGGCCCCCGGACGCAGTGGGGGCGAGGGTGGTCGCAACGAAGCGCTCGAGTTCTTGCCACGACCCGAAGCGCGCTTGCTCGCCCGTCACCAGGTGCTCGACACGCCCCCGCACCTCACCACACTCGAGCTGCGCGTCTCCGCGCAGTTGAACGAGGAAGGCTCGGTGTCGCGGAAGGCTGGGTTCGTCGGTCCTCATGACGACGCCAACCTAGGGTTCGGCGGGGTTAACGCCCAGATTCTGGGGGTTAACGATTGGTTAACCTGAACGCGGCCGATACGGCCGCTCGACTACTGCGCGTCTATTTGACCGTCGCCAGCTCGGTGAGAAAGGCCGCGGTCTCGGTATCGTCGGCCTCGCCGATCAGAGCGTTGCCAGGAATCGACGTAGGCATGCGGCCCAGTGCCATCTCCGGTGGGAGCGTGTCGGGCAGGCCCTCGATCATCTCGGGGCTTGCGTAGTAGCCGAGTGCATAGCTGCCCATGGTGTAGCCCATGAGATCGGTCAGCGCGGACGGGAGCTCCCTCGCGATGTGCGGCGGGCACGACAGGTATTGATTCTCTTCCTGGCGCAGCCACCCAAGCGCATACGTGATGTTCATTCCGATGCGCGGCGCCTGCGAGCGGTTCTCTCCGCCGCCGTGGATGACCGAGCCGGAGTAGCACAGCACCGAGCCGCGGCTCATTTCCGCTTGAAGGCACTGGTCCGGTGCGGCGTCACGGTCCATCGGCCATTGGTTGCTGCCTGGAACGACATGCGTCGCGCCGTTCTCCTCGGTGAAATCCGTGAGCGCCCAGATGGTGTTGAATTGCGGTTCGATCGTCGAGGGCATGTAGGTGCCCCACGCCAGCCGATCGCGGTGCAACATCTGCGCGGTCTGTCCCGGGAAGATGGCGATCGTCTGCGTCAGATGCAGTTGGATCGTCGTGCCGTACGGAGCGAGAAACTCCCGGGCTGCGTCGACGACCATGGGGTGCATGATGACATCATGCGTCTCTGGCACGCGCGCGATCAGTGCACCGGTGCGTTTCGTCAGGCGGCCGGTGAATTCGTCGCCACCCGTCTTGGACTTCTCGATCCAGCCCGCTGCACCGGCATTGAGACCGTCGAGCTGCTCGGTCGGTAGGACGTCACGGACGATGCAGGCGCCGTCCTGCTTCACTGTTTCGGCGATCGTCGATGCGGACGTGTCTGGTTCGAATGTCTTCAAGCTCATAGCGCATTCTCCTGGAGTGCGATCGTTTTGGTTGCCTTCTGTGACGTGAGGAGTGCCGAGAGCAGAGTCGAGAGCATGGCGCGTTGCCTGTCGGCCGGCCACTCGTCGGGTTCGAGCACCGCACGCAGTCCAACCCCGTCCAGAATTGCCATCACCGCCGCCGCGGTATCCTCCGGGTTGGCGAGTCCGGTGCGATGTCCCAGACCCCGTTTGCTCATGCTGTCGAGCAAGCCCTGCTGCAGTTCGGCGTAGGTGCGTTGATGGATGAGAGCGAGTCGCGGATCGTGGGCGGCTCGGCCGCAGAAGGCGAGCCAGATCCGCCAGTGGCGTTGGTTGGGTTTGGTGATCGGTAGGAATGTGCAGACGTCTTCGATGAATGCCGAGGTGTTCGCGACACCCATCGATGCCCTTGCCGCAGCCCCCGAGTCGACGATGCCGGCCAATGCGTGCTCGAGAGCCGCGACCAGCACCGCATCCTTGCCGGGAAAATAGTGTCCGATCGAGCCGGTGGTGCAGCCGGCGGCCCGTGCGACATCGGTCAAGCGCACCCGATCCAGACCGTATTCGTCGACTGCGCTGGCGGCGGCTTCGGCGATCTCCGCGCGCCGGGTCTCATGATCGACAACTTTTGGCATCATGGTGATGATATAAACATCGAGGAGGCAGCGCAAGGGGAATCGGGACCCAAAGCTTGACGGCTCGCGAGCCCTTTCTAAGAATACTGGGGATGCCGCTACCGAATCTGATCCTCGGTGGCGTGCAGAAGTCGGGAACGACCTCGGCGCACAAGATGCTCGAGACCCACCCCGATGTCTTCCTGCCACGTCGCCCGCAGGAACTGCACTACTTCGACGACGACGCGAACTACGCGCAGGGTCTGGACTGGTACGCGCAGTACTTCTGGGACTGGAATGGACAGAAGGTCGTCGCGCAAACGAGTCCTCTCTACCTCTACCTCCCCGAGGTGCCCGGTCGTGTTCACGAGACGCTCGGAGACGTACGCTTTCTGTTCCTCCTTCGCGATCCGGTGGAACGCGCCTACAGCCACTTCTGGCACGAGGTGCGCTACGGCTGGGAGGATCGTACATTCGAGCAGGCGCTGGACCTGGAGGCAGAGCGGCTTTCCGGGAACCTGCATGCGAGGCGCACGTACAGCTATGTGGATCGCGGTCGATACGCAGGACAACTCGCCCGTTTCCGTGCTCATTTCCCGCGGGAGTCCATCATGCTCGTTCTTCTCGAGGAATGGAGCGCGGACCGTGCTGCGGTCTGTCAGCGTCTCGGCGCGTTTCTCGATGTCGATCCCACCGGCTTCACCTGGTCTTCGAAACCGGTGAATCGCGCTCGCGCCCCGCGTTGGCCCCGCGGCCAGCGCCTCGTTGCTCCGTTCCGCAAGCGTATCCCAAAGCTCGCCCGGTTCGTCGACCGGATCAATCTCCGCCGGCAGCCCTATGTGCCGATGCAGCCGGCGACGCGTGCGCGTCTGACCCGGCTGTTCGAGCCAGAGAACGAACGCCTCGCGCACGAGTGGGATCTCGACCTCTCGCCATGGCGCAAGACGACCTAGGTCCGGGTCCGCCCAACCGGAAGCTGACATCTGAAATATTACCAGGGTAATATTGACCTTGCATTGTACCCGGGTAGAATAGCTGGATGAGTGCAGGACTTACGGCCTTTGTCGGCAGTCAGCAGGTCGCGGCGGGGAGCCTCGCCGATGTGGCCGAGCAGACCAAGGTGGCCCTCGACGAGCGGCCCGATCAGAACTGCTTCGTCTTCGACGACAGTACCGGACGGCAGATCGAGATCGACTTCCGGGGCAGCGTTGAAGATGTGTTGTCGCGTCTGGGTGTCGTGGCACCGCCGCCCGCGCGCCCGGGACGGCCCAGGCTCGGCGTCGTCGCCAAGGAGGTCACGCTTCTCCCGAGACATTGGGAGTGGCTGGCCGGCCAGTCTGGCGGTGCATCCGCGGCTTTGCGTCGCCTCGTGGAGCAGGCGCGACGCGACTCGTCCGGCGAGGAGATCGCGCGCGGCGCTCAGGAATCGTGTTTTCGGTTCATGAACGCCGTTGCCGGCGATCTGCCTGGGTTCGAAGAGGCCCTGCGGGCGCTCTTCAAAGGCGATGCGGGCAAGTTCGATCGCGAGTCCAACGGTTGGCCGCCGGACGTCCAGCAGTACGCACGACGATTGGCGCAGCCCGCGTTCTCGAAACAGTAGCGCTCGTAGAGCCGTCGTCGGTGAAGCCGCGGCCGCCGCGCTGACGCCGCCTGCTCGTGGTTAGATCGCCCGCTCCCGATTCTCCCAGTACGGGTCCCGGAGCTTCCGTTTGTATAGCTTGCCGTTCGGGTCGCGCGGCATTTCCTCGACGAAGTCGATCGACTTCGGACATTTGAACTTGGCGACGCGTTCGCGGCAGAAAGCCATGATCTCGTCGGCAAGCTCCGGGCCGGCGCTAATGCCGGGTGCGGGCTCGATGACGGCCTTCACCTGCTCTCCCCAGTCCTCGTCGGGGATGCCGAACACGGCGGCGTCGCCGACCTTCGGGTGGTTCAGCAACTCGCCCTCGACCTCGGACGGATAGATGTTGGCGCCACCGGAGATGATCATGTCGATCTTCCGATCACACAGAAAGAGAAAGTTCTCCTCGTTCAGGTAGCCGATGTCACCCACGGTGAAGAAGCCCTCGCGACGGTTGGCGTCGGTCTTGCCCTTGTCGCCGTGGTACTCGAAGTCCTGCGTGCCGAGCTTCATGTAGACGGTCCCTGGCTCGCCGGTCGGGCGGTCCTTGCCTTCGTCGTCGAGAATGCGGATCTCCGAGGTGGGCCAGGCGCTACCGACCGTCCCGGGATACTTGAGCCACTGCTCGGGCGTCACCAGCGTGCCGCCGCCTTCGCTCGCCGCGTAGTACTCGTAGATGCATGGCCCCCACCAATCGAGCATACGGCGCTTGATCTCGATCGGGCAGGGCGCGGCGGCGTGTACCATATGACGCGCCGAGGAGACGTCGTACTTGGCGCGCACGTCGTCGGGAAGTGCGAGCAGTCGGTGGAACTGCGTCGGCACCATGTGGCTGGTCGTGACCTTGTGCTGCTGCATCACCCCGAGTGAACTCTCGGGGGTCCACTTGTCCATCAATACGACCGTGTGGCCAAAGTGCAGTGACGAGCCCGCGAAGACGAGAACCGCGGTGTGGTAGAGCGGCGAGCCCACGAGGTGCACACCGTCATCGTGCGGCGTGATGCCGAACATGGCGAGGAACAGCGAGAACAGGCTCGCGACATCGTCGGGGCTCATGTCGATGAGCTTCCGCCGGACACCCTTCGGGCGACCCGTCGTTCCCGAGGTGTAGTTCATGACCTGGCCGGCGGCGCGGTCGGGCGGCGTCTCAGCCGACGCCGCCTGCTTCCATTCTTCGTAGGACCGGAAACCGGCAATCGTGCCAACGGCGATGCGGCCCTCGGCCGGGAGCTTGGCCTCGTCAGCCGCGCTGCAGCTCGCATCGGCGAATCGTTCGTGGGCGACGAAGGCCTTGGCGGCGCAGTTCTCGAGGATGTAGGCGATCTCTGGCGCGGTCAGGTGATGGTTGATCGGCACGAGGTAGAAGCCGGCCTGCGTGACCGCGAGGTAGATTTCCATCATCGCGGCCGAGTTCGGCAATACGGTGGCCACGGCATCGCCCTGCTGTAGGCCGAGTTCGCGCAGGGCGTGCACGACGCGGTTGCAGTCGGCGAGGAGATCGCCCGCGGAGATCGCTCGGCCGTCGGGCTCGACGAGGGCGGTGTGAGAGGGGTCGGCGGGGGCCAGCTTCCAGAATCCGAGATCGCTCATGGAGCGGACGTATACCGATGCCAGCGTCGCAGCGCCACCACCGACCAGAGGGACTCCACCGCGGCGAACGGCCAGGAAGCGATGAGGGAGGCATAGAGCGCCGCCGCGGCGCAACTTGCCGCGAAGCCGAGAATGAACGCTGGTGAGCGCTCCTCGAGCGCGTACGTGATCATCATGGCGCTGACGGCGCAGAGGCCGAAGATCTCGATCGCCATGGATCTACACGCGATGAAAGGTGGAAGTGGTCACCATCTTTGCAACCTTTACGCGCCAGGCTATGACTTCAAGTGAACTTGAGGTCAAGGAGGCGTATGAGCGACTGGACGATTGGTGAAGTTGGACGCCGCGCAGGGCTCCGGACGTCGGCGATTCGCTACTACGAGAGCGTCGGGCTCCTCCCGCGACCGTTGCGGCAGAACGGCCGCCGGATCTACGACCCGTCGATCCTGGCGCGGCTGTCCGTGGTCGAGCTTGCGCAGCGTGCGGGCTTCACGATCGCCGAGACGCGGACGTTGCTACATGGATTTGCGCGGAAGACGCCGCCGTCGGCCCGGTGGCAGAAACTCACCGAGCGGAAGCTCGAGGAGATCGACGCGCGGATCAGAGAAGCGCAGGAGATGCGGCAGGTGCTCGAGGCGTTGCGTCGGTGTCACTGTCCGACGCTGACGGACTGTGGTCGCGCGCTGCAAGATGCGCGCTGTACCGATACATGAGAAAGCGGGCGACGGCCTGGACGACTCCAGCGGTTCGGAGCGACGGGAAGATCTCGAACGCGTGCTGCGCCCCGGGGATTTCGGCGTAGGCGATACGTTCGTGCGCCTGGCGGCGGAATTCGGTCACGAAGCGCCGCGCCTCCTCGACCGGGACCAGCGTGTCACGGTCGCCGTGGATGACGAGAAACGGCGGGGCTGACGTCTGCAAGCGGGCAACCGGAGAGGCCTTCTCGTACGCCTCGGGCGCTTCCTCGATCGAGGCCTTCATCACTTGCTTCTCGAGGAGATCTTGCTGTCCCGCGTGGTGGCTCAGCTCGTTGCGGTTGGCGAAATCGTAGACACCGTAGAATGGTACGCAGGCGTCGAGCGAGGTGTCGACGTCCTCGAACCCGGGTTGGTACTCTGGATCATTCGCTGTGAGCGCCATCAGTGCCGCGAGATGCCCGCCTGCGGATCCGCCCGTCACGACGACGAAATCTGGATCGGCGCCGTGTTCGGGGCCGTGCTCGCGGATCCACGCGAGGGCACGTTTGAGATCGATGAGGTGATCCGGGAACGTCGCGTGCGGGCTCAGTCGATAGTTGACGCTGAAGCACACCCAGCCGCGCTCGGCCATGTGCATCATGAGCGGCAGGCCTTGCTCGTCCTTGGTCCCCACCACCCACGCGCCGCCGTGAATCTGCAGCAGAACCGGGCAGCCGGTGGCGCCGTCCCGCGGCTTGTAGACGTCGAGATCGAGATCGAGACCGGCGGCGCGGGCGAAGCGGATATTGCGAACGCGTCGTACCGTCGATCGACGAATCGGGAACGGGAGCGCGATCCGTCGCCAATCGACATCGTCGGTGAGCCTGGCCGCCAGATCGTCTGCGATGGCGCTCGCGTAGTGGTTGCCGAAGGTCGCGCGGAGCGCACGCTCGACCGTCGCACCCGCATGGCGTCCTTCCCACCACTCGAAGCCGAGGACACCCCACGACACGAGCGTGATGACGAGTGCCAGGGCGCCGGGCCAGGCAGCCAATGCGCCGCTCCAGATGAAGATCGCCGTGGCAATGCCCTGCCAGAGGATATGATGCAGGGCGAGCTCGCTTGTGATCCAACCAGCAAAGAAGCTGATGACGGCTCGCCGCGGGCCCGCGTAGGTAGGGCGCACCGTATTGTAGGTGAAGAGCGACCCCCAGAGGCTTACGAGCAGGAATAGCCAAGGCACCATGGCTGCGAGAGTGCCATGCCCGGCGCGCTAGGTGAAGCGCGGTATTTTCGTCCAACGCTCCCGCATTTCGTATGCTAGCCTCGTAACGTGCCGTTTCTGCAGTGTCCCTTCGTCACCGTGTGTCGTGTTCCGGAGTCCCTCGAGGCGGTGACGACCATTCGGCCTGGCGTCGAGGTCGATCCCCGTGAGGTTGGGGTCGCTGCGGACGCTGTTCCGCGGATCTGGGCGGCGGTCGAGAACCTCTACCGGAGCGGGATTCATCCGGCCATCGCGATCTGCGTCCGCCGGCACGGGCATGTCCTCATGGATCGCACCATCGGGCACGCCTCCGGGAACGGTCCGAACGACCCCGAGGACGGGCCGCGGACGCTCGCGACCCCGGATACGCCCTTCGGGCTGCTTTCGGCGACCAAGGCCGTGACCGCGATGGTCATCCATCTGCTCGATCAGTGGAACATGCTGCGTCTCGATGATCCCGTGTGCGAGTACCTCCCCGAGTTCGGCGTGCCGGGGAAGCGGTGGATCACGATTCGTCACGTGCTGACGCACCGGGCGGGATTGCCGAGTCCGCCGCGCGAGGCCATCGACCTCGACATCCTCGGTGATTCCGAGGCGATCGTGCGCATCATGTGCGAGATGCCGCTCGCGTCACGTCCCGGGCGTCAGCTCGCGTACCATGCCATTTCGGGCGGATTCATTCTCGGTGAGATCATCCGTCGCGTGACCGGGGTCACGGTGCGCGCTGTGCACGACGCCGCGGTCCGGCGTCCGCTCGGACTCCGGTGGATGCGCTACGGCGTGGCCGAGCGCGACCTTCCCCTCGTGGCGACGAACTACTTCACCGGTCTCCCCGCGCTGCCGCCGTTCTCGCAACTCCTGCACCGCGCCCTGGGTGTCGACTTCTACGAGGCGGCCACCATGTCGAACGATCCACGATTCTTGACAGGTATCATTCCCGCGGCGAGCATGGTCTCGACCGCGGACGAACTCTGCCAGTACTATCAATTGCTCCTGAACGACGGCGTGCTCGGCGGCACACGCGTTTTCGAGCCTCGGACGGTTCGTCGCGCTACGGCGGAGCAATCCTATCTGGAGTTCGACTTCACCCTCGGCGTCCCGCTTCGTTACGGCATGGGCTTCATGCTCGGCGGGCAGTATCTGAGTCTGTACGGGCCGGACACGCCACACGCGTTTGGCCATCTCGGCTTTACGAACGTGTTCTCGTGGGCCGATCCGGAACGGCAGGTTTCGGCGGCCATTCTCACGAGCGGGAAGCCGCTCTTCCACCCCGCCCTCTACCACGGGTGGGACGTCCTCCGGCAGATCGGTCGTGCCTGCTCGAAGGTGAGCGACGGCGCGGGTGGGCGTCCGCGCGCGACGTAGGCGTTTCGCGCGATCTCGAGGGCACGCGCTAGTCGCGCGTGGTGGAAGTTTTCCCGGGGCTGGCGTTGTCTTTGACGGCGTCTGGGCCCAGCATGCTCTCGATCATCGAGTCGACGTACGGCCCGCGCCGGAGCGAGTGCCCGCCGTCGATCGCCAGACACTGTCCGGTGACCCATGACGATTCCGGGCCGGCGAGCCAGCGGACCGCGGCCCCGATATCGTCGGGGGTGCCGATCCTGCTGAGTGGCATCTGGTCGTGGTAGTCGCCGCGCACGACGGGGTCGTCGAGGAGCGGCGTCGCGAGCTCGGTCTCGACCAGCCCCGGACGGACCGCGTTGGCGCGTATGCCGAAGCCACCGAGCTCGTCCGCGGCAACCTTGATGAACATTTCGAGGCCGGCCTTGCTGGCGCAGTACGGTGCCATCAGGCGGTGGGTGAGCACGCCAGCGATCGACGAGATGGCAATGATCGAACCTTCTCCTGCCGCGCGCATGGCGAGACCAGCGTGCTTGACGGTGAGGAAGGTGCCGGTCAGGTTCACATCGAGCGTAAAGCGCCACATCTCGAGGGTCGTCGAGAGAATCGACCCGCCCATGCCGCTCCCGGCGTTTGCCACGGCGATGTGCAATGCACCAACTGGGGCCGCCGCCGTCTGCACGGCCGCGGCGACGGCATCTTCGTTGGTGATGTCGCAGACGACGTAGTGGATCCGCGAGGGGTCGCTGCCTCCTTGTGCCAGGGCCTCCGTTGCGGCGCGTAGACGGTCCTCGCCACGACCGGCGATGGTCACATGCGCGCCATCGCGCAGGAGGTGCTCCGCACACGCGAGCCCGATGCCGCTGCCGCCACCCGTGACGAGGGCGGCGCGTCCCTGGAGCGCGTCACTCATCGAGGCGCTCAGTCGTCCTTGATGGCAAGCGCCTGGCGCGGGCAGCGACGCACCGCCGCCTCGATCTGCTCGCGGAACTCGTCGCCGGGTTCTGCGATCAGCATCTGCGCCTGGTCGTCGTCGCCGACGACGAACACCTCGGGGCACACCTTCATACAGACGGCGTTGCCCTCACAGAGATCTCTGTCCACCGCGATACGCATCGGCTCCTCCTGTGAGCTTCGCTCCCTGGGCTAGCAATGATCCGCGCTAGGGTGCAATTCGCATCGGCAGTCGTCAAGCGGCCCGGCAGATGAAGTGCCCCGGCTCGATTTCCTCGACCCGGTCGGCGGCCGCGAGCCGGCTGAGATGCTGGCTCATGCTGCGGTGCTCGACGTCGTCGATGAAATCGAGGTCGTCGCCCGGCCGGTAGATGAAGCGGTGGGCCACGACGTCGGCGAGGGTGCGCGGTTCGGCGAGGAAGGCCAGCAGGCGGGCCTCGCGTGCGGCGATCACCGCTGTAAAACGGTCGAGTCGCGCGAGGAACGCCTCGCGATCGTCGAGCACGCCGATGTGGTGAAACGTGGCGTAGGCGCGTGCGTCCATCGTGCGCACCATGGCCAACGTCGCCTCGAATTCGAGCAGCGAGGACGAAGCGTCGCCGTAGTACGGCCCGAAGCTCGAGAGATCGATGTCCCCGAGGTACAGGACATCGTCGGGTTCGACGTGGAAGACGGTATGGCCGCTCGTATGACCGGGCGCATGGATGGCGCGCACGCGACAGTCGCCGAGATCGAACACATCGCCATCCCGGAAGGATCGCGCGTCGGGGCGGGGCACGAAGTGGAACTGTTCGGTCAATGCGCGCCGGAACGCCGTATCGACGTCGTTCGTGAACCCGTAGATCTTCATGAAATCGTCGAGCGAACGGATGCCGGCGACATCATGCTCGTGGAGGTGGCAGGGCGCATCGGGATAGAGGTGATTCCCGGCGACGTGATCCTCGTGGCAATGGCTATTCAGAATGCGATCGGCCGCTGGCGGCGCGGTGCGGGCGAGCAGAGACAACGACGGATCGATGATGATCTGCTCTTCGCTCCCGCGGACGAGGAGTGAGTGCCCGTAGGGGTACTTGCCGCCGTGGACACCGCCGAGCACAGTGACATGTCCGTAGGTGCGGTCTGCCGTGGGTGTATTCACCGGCAGCCGGCTCAGGTGACGGCCGCGCGCGCCGCGTACGAGGCAGCACCGCGCGTCCAGTCGGGGCCGTCGCCCCAGTGCAGGCGGGTCTGCTTCTTGGCGTGGTCCGGGTCGTGCGCAGCGCATGCCTCTGCGTATTCCTGGAGGGTCGTCTGTGCACCGGGGACGGACCAGTAGTCTTCCTCGTAGCTCCACAGTCCGTGGCCGCCGTACCCGAGGATCGTGACGCCGGGGAAATCGATGGTACCGGAGCCTCGTGGATGGTCGCGTCGGTTCTGCATGTAGACGATGACCCTGCCGGCCTTGGCATCGACCGTATGCCACTCGTAGGCGGTGTAGAGTTCGCGGTACTGCGCCATGATCGGTTCGATCCATGCCCGGACGGCTTCGCGCCCGCGCATCGTGCCCAGCACGTGCTCGACGTACAGCACGTCGTCGGTGAAGAGGTTCGCCCAGGCGTCCCAGTCTTCGCCGACTGCCCCGGTGCGCCAGTAGCGTTGAAAGGCCTGCTCGAGTTCCGCCGTGTCGTAGGTCGCCATGGCCGAGATACTTTGCAGATGCGTGCGTTCCATACTACCAGGGCGCATGCGCTTCGTTGCCGCGCTCGCCTACACCGATCCGGCCCAGTATCTCGAAGTTGCCCGCAACGCCGAGGCTTGCGGATTGCATGCGCTGGCGCTGTCCGATCACGTCATCGTGCCGGAGACGTTCGGTTCGCCGTATCCGTACAGCGCGGACGGGCGACCGCCGTTCGAGGCCTCGACGCCGTGGCCCGATCCGTGGGTGGCAATTGGCGCGATGGCCGCTGTCACGACGTCTCTGCGATTCATGACGAACGTCTACGTGCTTCCCGCGCGGCACCCGTTCGTCGTTGCCAAGGCCGTCGGGACGGCGGCAGTCCTGTCGGACAATCGCGTCGTGCTCGGGATCGGAGTCGGGTGGATGCGCGAGGAGTTCGAGTTTCTCGCGCAGGATTTCACCAATCGCGGGCGCCGCACCGACGAAGCAATCGAGGTGCTCCAGACGCTGTGGCAGGGCGGTATGGTTTCCTACGAGGGCACCTTCTATCGATTCGCACCGCTCACGATGGTTCCGGCCCCGACACGCCCGGTGCCGATCTATGTAGGCGGTGAGTCGAAGCCGGCGCTTCGCCGGGCCGCACGCGTTGGTGATGGCTGGATCTCGACGCTACGAAGCTACGACGAACTCCGCGACCTCATCGCTGAACTGCAGTCGCTACGTGCCGAGTATGGGCGCACCGACAGGGACTTCGACTTCGTCGTTTCTTGTACCGAGGCCTTCGATGTCGACGGCTACCGGCGCCTGGCCGATCTGGGTGTGACCACGGTGCTCACGATGCCGTGGGCGATGTACGGTGGCGATGCGGCGGCGATCGAGACGAAGCGCGAAGCCATGCAGCGTTTCGGCGACGAGGTCATTCGGCAGGTTGGTTGAGCATGTCGTCGAAGTGCGCTTGAGAACAAACGTTTGTTTCGGTATAAGTGCGCATGCCCCCGCCGGCGCGCGCCCATCAAGCACGTGCCACCCGCGATCTGATTCTCGACGCGGCTGAGCGTCGCTTCGCCGAGCGCGGGTTTACCGGTGTGTCGATGCGCGAGCTGGCGGCCGATGCGGGGCTTCGCAATCAGGCGAGCCTCTACAATCACTTTCGCAACAAGCGGGCGCTCTACGAAGCGGTGCTCACGCGTGGCATCGATCCGATCATCGCGGTGATCAACGCAAGTGGATCGTCGCGTCGGGCGGAGCACGGTAGCGGCCCGGATGCATTTCTCGAGGTGGTCATCGAGTACCTCATCGACCACCCGCACCTGCCCCGGTTGATTCAGCGGGCGTCGCTCGACGACAGCCGCCATCTGCGACAGGTGCTGAGTCGATTGCTGCGGCCGCTCTATGAGCAGGGCATCAACGTGCTTGCCGACACGAGCGATCACTGGGAACAGGCTGATATGCCGCACCTGGCGTTCGGGCTGTATCAGCTCATTTTCGGGTATTTCGCCAGTGCGCCCCTGTTGGCGACCGTGAGCGAGAATGATCCACTCAGTGCCGAAGCGCTCGATCGCCAGTCCCGGTTCATCAAAGAGGCCGTGGCGAGGCTGCTCGAAGACAGGTCGCGGTCCCGTCCAGCCCAGCCAGGGGCTTCGCGGCAGGGGCGCCGCACCCGCTAGAAGGCGCGCCGCGCCGCATGTCAGAGATTGGGCGAGCCCGATCCGGTGTCGCCTGGCCGGGGCGCTCGGCGTTCGCCATGCGAGATCGCGAAGGTTTCCGCCCGTTTCCTTGCAGATTCTAATACTTTCTCCTTGACATGCTTTCAGGTCGGGGCTTACCCTCATCAAAGCGGGGATCTTCCCCGCAGTGCCGGTTCGGATTCACAGAGTGTCGTAAGCTGCGGTTTTCCCGAGTGTAACGTGCCGTTCACCGGGAATCTCGGAACGCCGTCGCTACGCACGATCCGAACGAGGAGGAAGCCATGAAGTTCTCGACGCTTGGTGCCATCGTCGCTGTGGTCACAGCTCTTGTCATTCCCGGTCCGGTCCAGGCTGACCCGGAGCGGTGCTCGAGCGCGATCAACAAAGAGTTCAACAAGTACATCAAGACGCGCTCCAAAGTGCTCGAGAAGTGCAAGCGGAACGTCCTGACCAAGGGCGAGCCGGCGACGCTCGGCGAATGTCCCGATGCGAAGGGTGCCGGCAAGATCGCCAGCTCTGCGTCGAAGATGCGAAGCAAGATCGAGAAGAAGTGCGGCGGTGGGAACAAGATCTGCAGCGCGGACGATTTCGGCTCAGATGCCGATGAGTCGCTGGCGTCGATCAACTGGGACATCGGTCGCTGTATGAACTTCGAGGGCGGGAGCCACGGCAGCTGCGTGAACGCGATCGCAGATTGTGGTGACGTGGCGGACTGCCTCGAGTGCATCGCCAACGCGGGCATCGATCAAGAGATCTGCGACCTGCTCTACGACGGATTCAATCCGACGAAGTTTTTCCTGTCCAGCGGTGACGTGACCCGTGTCGAGCGACGCTGCCAGCGCACGGTGGCGCAGGAAAGTGTCAAGTTCGTCCAGAAGAAGCAGCGGCTGCTCGAGAAGTGCTGGGACAGCAAGCTGAAGGGCAAGGCCGGTTTCGACGACGCCGACCCCTGTCCCGATACCGATCCGAAGCTCGGAAGTAGCGGCGACAACAAGACGGTCGAGAAGATCAAGCGCCTACAGCTGAAGCTGGTCGACAAGATTTGTCGGAAGTGCGGCGGTGATGGCGATAGCGATCGGGATGGCCTCTGCGACGAATCTGATGCGGTCGTCAGTGGTGGTGTTGCCGTGACCCTTCCGGACATCATCACACTCCCGTTCGAGTGCCCGGCGGTCGTCGTGCCGCCGGACGCGGTGCATCCGGGAGGTTGGGATTGCGGCGCGATCGGTAGTCCGGCGCCCAATGTGACGACGCTCCAGGAGTACATCGACTGCGTGAGCTGCGTCAGCGAGTTCAAGGTCGATTGTATGGGGGCCGCCGGTGTCGGGGACGGGAATCCTGCGCTCGGCATCGAATTCCCGGGCGGCGTCGGCGAGTGCAACGCCTGTGTGGCCGACGTGACGGGCGAGGCCTGTCCCGCGATCGTGCAGATCGATCCCGACGGTGGGGCGACGAATCTCGACAGCGGATGGACGGGGCTGTCGCACGACTTCGATCTTCCAACCGGTGGTCGGTTGACGATGGGCGTCACGGGCTGTGCGGGCTCCGAGCGCCCGACCTGTGGCGAGTGTACGCTCGATGGGCCGGTGACGAACGCTGGTGGCAAGGCGTTCAGCAATCAACGGTGCGCTGGCGATGGCTCCTATTTCGAATGCACGGATGATCTCGACTGCACCAACGAAAGTCTGCTCGGGCCGTGTGTATTCTTCTTCGGGCCACCGCTGCCGCAATCGTCGGGTGGCGTGCCGATCTGCATCACCAACCAGATCGACGGTGCCATCACAGGTACGGTGAACGTCGAATCGGGCGAGATGGAAACTACGGTCAATCTCACGGCACGTGCACACTCGGGGATCTTTCTCGAGCTCCCGTGCCCGGTCTGTGAAGAAGGTGTCTGCAGCGGTGGATCGCGCTTCGGCCAGGCCTGCACCGTCGGCGGCAGGAGTACGCTCTTCGGCAATCTCAGTCTCGACTGCCCGCCGAATTCGGGTGGCGTGATCGGGCGGCTGCCGATCAGTCTGAGCAGCGCCACGGGAATCACGACCAGGACGCTGAGCGCGGCGAACCCGGACTGTCGGGCCATCGGATTCTCGACCGCGAAATGTTTCTGCAGCACCTGCGACGACGGTACCAACACGCCGTGTGGCACCGATGCCGACTGTGGCGGGGGCGTGTGCGGAGGCCCGCGTTGTCTCGGCGGCACGAACGCTGGTGGTGCGTGTGGGGCGCCCTCCGATTGTCCGGGCGGCGGGCAGTGTGGTGTGCCAGGCCAGCCGACGGCGCCGAACGCCTGTCTCGACGCGACATGTGTGGATAATCCGGGTGATACCGATACGATCGACGAGGGCGTATGCGGTACGGGGCCGTTCGATACGTTCTGCTCGATCGACGTGTTCCGTTCGTGTACCGCTGACGCGCAGTGCCAGGATCCCCTGTGCCCGACGTGCACGCCGGGGCAGACGTGCACGGCCGGCTTTCGGGAGTGTTTTACCGACAACGGCGTCATCGGTGGCGATGTCTCGGTCGAGGGCGCGGCTGATATCGCGTGTACGAACAGTGCGCGACCAGCTCTGGGCTCGCTCTTCTGCATTCCACCCACAGCAGAGAGCGCACCGAATGCGGTTGGTGGTTTGCCGAGTCTCGGTCGTCTGAGCCTTCCCGTCGACCTGACGTTCGATCCCTGATCTCGAGATAGACTTCTCGGCAGGACGGCCCCGGGCGCACAGGTGCCCGGGGCCGTCCTGCGTTTGCGCCCGCGCTCTGCGATCGGGTACTGCATCGGAATGCAGAGGGTCGCTCGCGCACTGATGATTGCAGGGGCGCTCGTCCTCGGGCTCGCGGTGGTGGTGCGGATGATGTTCGGCGGCGGCCGGCGGCTGGACGACCGCAGTACCGCACCGACGATTGCCGATGCGGCGATCGAGGTGGTCGCCACGCTCGATTATCCCCCTGGCAACATCGCCGTCTCGCACGACGGACGTGTCTTCCTGACGCTTCACCCGGATGGTGCGCCGCCTGTGAAAGTCGTCGAGCTCGTCGACGGTCGTCCAGAGCCGTATCCGAACGCAGCCTTCCAGCGGGACGACGACTCGAGCATTCCGTCTTTCCAGACGACCTTGTCGCTTCGCATCGATCGCCAGAACCGTCTCTGGGTCCTCGACCACGCCAATTTCGGGCAGGGCCAGCCTCGTATCCTTGCTTTCGACCTGGCGACGAACGAGCTCGTGCACCAGTACGACTTCCCGAGCGACGTCGCCGGCTTGCTCTCGATGCTGAACGATTTTCAAGTGTCGCCCGCGGGCGACAGGATCTACATCGCTGAGGCGAGCCCGATCGCGCGTACGCCGGCGATCGTGACCTACAACGTGAACACCCGGGAGAGCCGGCGCCTCCTCGATAGTCATCCGTCGGTGCTCCCGGAGGACTATCTCCTCCGGGTCGAAGGGCGCGACATGGTGATCCTCGGTGTCTATGCCCTCCGGATCGGTGTCGACTCGATCGCCCTCGACCGGCGCGGTGACTGGCTCTACTACGGGCCGGTGAATGGCGATCGGATGTATCGGATCGCGACCCGCGATCTCGACGATGCCACGCTTACCGTCGAAGCGCTTGGCGACCGCGTCGAGGACTTCGGGCCCAAGCCCCTGAGTGACGGGCTCACGACCGACGACGCGGGCAACGTCATCATCACCGCCCCGGAGCATGATGCCGTCATGGCCCTCGGCCCGGATCGCGCGCTGACCACGTGGGCGAAGACGCCCCGTTTCCGCTGGCCCGACGGCCTCGGATTCGGGCCCGACGGGTGGCTGTACGTCACCTGCAGCGCGCTCCAGCACGTCGTGTTCCGCTCGAACGCCCACATGCGCGGGCATGCGCCCTACCACGTCTTTCGCTTTCAGCCCGGAACGAGCGCAGTACCCGGGCATTGAGTCGTTTGCAGGGCTGCCGTTTGCGACAAGGGCGGATAGGCGCCAAGGAGGACGCCATGATCGATCTTACACGCGAGGGTGATGTCTTCGTCTTGACGATGCGGGCGGACGACAACCGATTCAATCCGATGTTCCTGCGGGCGCTGAACGAAGCGCTGGACACGGTCGAGCAGGCAGAGGGGCCAGCGGCACTGGTGACGACGGGCGGAACGGAGAAGTTCTACTCGAACGGATTGGACCTCGACTGGCTCGGAGGGGAGGGCCGGGCCGACGCGGGAACATTCGTGGATGCCTTGCTGCGTTGCTTCGCTCGGCTACTGATCCTGCCGGTTCCGACCGTCGCGGCGATCAACGGGCATGCGTTCGCCGCCGGCGGGATGATGACCCTGGCGCACGACTATCGGATCATGCGGGAGGATCGCGGCTACTTCTGCCTGCCCGAGATCGATCTCCAGCTTCCACTCGCGCCGGGTATGACGGCCCTGATCGTGACCAAGCTCACGACGCGCACCGTGCGCGATACGGTATTGACGGGTGCCCGTATCGGCGGACGCGAGGCGGCGGAGCGGGAGATTGTCGATGAGGCCGTGGCGGGTCCCGACGTCCTGCCGCGGGCCCTCGCCCTGGCTGCCAGTCTGGCGTCGAAAGCGAGTCCGACCTACGGCGCGCTCAAGCGTGGGCTCTACCTCGAGACCCACACCATTCTCGACGGCGGTTTCGGCGAACCGTAGCCGCTGCGGGTGCTCCGCTCGGCCGCCGTTGTCTATCTCGGGTCGTAGCGAATCAGGACGCGGCTGCCGTCGGCGAAGCCCGTGCGGAATCCTTCTTCGTACTTGAGCCACCCGCTCGGATACTTCTTGGCGAATGTCTCGAACATCAGCGCGTACTTCTTCGCGTCTTTGATGACGGTTCCCGTGGCCTTGAACGTCGGGCCCTCGCGCGTGCCTACGGCGATCGTGGCGTCCGGTCGTCCGGCGCGAATACGCTTGGCGCGCCACGAGGTCTTGCGTGTACCTACCCAGATGGCGTCATCCTCGAACATGAACCAGATCTCGGCGGGCTCACCAAACGCGCCGTCTTTGCGCTGCGAGGCGACATAGACGTACGGGCTCTCCCGCAGCCCGGCTTCGATCTCAGGGCTGAGGGTCCCGGCCTCCGCGATCCCCGACGAGGCCGGAGACAGGAACAGCGTCATGGTCACGAGTGCAACGAGACGGGCGAGCGGTTTCCGGCGCCGGTGCGGCCGGCGTTTCCCGAACATGGAGGCCATGGTGTGAACGTAGACGCGATCGGGCGGCGTGGCAACGCTACCCGATCGCGTCAGTGAGGATCAGCCGAGGCCGGGATCGGGTGGCGTCTCGGGGCCCGGCGGCGGACACGCGCGCACGCAGAGCTTCCGCGCCCTTCGGCACGTGCGGCGACCGTCGCGAACGTCGCGGTTCTCGCGACAGGTGTCGCGGCAGCTGAAGGCGCGCACCTGAGCCTCGTCGACGCAGGCGTCGCGTTCCGGGTGTCCTGCGACCGGGCAGACGTCGCGCTCGACGAGGTACGTGGTTCGGCAGGTGTCTTTGCAACTCGTCAGGATATCGGAGAAGGGCGCCGTGCAACTGGCGTACGCCGTCCGACAGGCGTCGCCGCAGGCCGGGTCGATGTTCCGGCAGAGATCCTTCTCGGTGAGGAAGTCGTCTCGGCAGGCGGCGCGGCACTCCTTCTGCATCTCGCGGGCCTCCCGCACGCACATCTGCTCGGCGGCTCTGGCTTCGTCGCATGCAACCACGACACTGAGCGCCGCCGTAATTGAGAGTATCGTAACCACGTGATGGGATCGCATCGCCTGCCTCCTTTTCGACCCTCCAGACGCCAGGGATGGCGCGTGGGTGTTGCAAACAGTGCATGAGCGGTGCCAGCGTCCCGCGTCGCCGCCAGCCCGGATCGGAGCGTCGGCGTCGGCGTGGTGCGCCGCGTGCAGGCGCGATCTCCTGTCCCTGCGGTGCCGCGCACTTGTCGAACGGCCGCGCGGAGTCGCACGGCGCGACCTGTGTGTGCTGGCCGCCCACTTCCTTGCGAACCTCATGTCCACCGCGCGGTAGGTGCAGTCAGCGCAGGGCAGGTGGCGTCTGCCACGCGCCATCGGACCGCACACACGAATGCGCCGCTCGTCGAGAAATCGTCGCTACGTTGACAGTCGCGCGACCGCACGGCAGAAGCCGGGGCGTGCGGGGGCTGGGACGAAGCACGGCGGGACTCTTGACCGTGATCGGGGTGTTCGCGCTCGTCGTTCCCGTGCTGGCGGCTGCCCTGGCCGTGCGTGCGCTGCCGGAGGACGATACGGCGGTTCGCGGGTGGCTCGATGAGCACCTTGCGGGTCTCGTCGAGACCTACCGTCATCTGCACGCCCATCCCGAGCTTTCCCTGGCCGAGCATGAGACGGCGGCGGCTGTCGCTACGCAGTTGCGGGCGAGCGGTTACGCCGTGACCGAAGGCGTCGGTGGGACCGGGGTGGTCGGCATTCTCGCCAACGGCGACGGACCCACGGTACTCGTGCGGGGCGACATGGACGCATTGCCCGTGGTCGAGGAAACGGGACTGCCGTATGCCAGCACCGTGCGCGTCGCGACCCCCGCCGGCGGCACGGTCGGGGTCATGCACGCGTGCGGCCACGACGTGCACACGACGGTTCTGCTCGGGACCGGCGCGGCCCTGAGCGCGCTCCGCGCTCGGTGGGCGGGTACGGTGGTCCTGGTTGCACAACCGGCCGAGGAGATCGGCCGTGGGGCCCTCGGGATGATCGCGGACGGACTCTTCGAGCGTTTTCCACGCCCGGACGCGACGCTCGCGCTGCACGTCTCGCCCGAGCTTCCCGTCGGGCGTATCGGATACACGTCCGGCTTTCACGCCGCCAATGTGGATTCGGTCGACATCATCGTGCACGGACGGGGCGGGCACGGGGCACGTCCGCACCAGGCGATCGACCCGATCGTGGCCGCCGCCGAGATCGTGACGGTGTTGCAGACGCTGGTCAGCCGTCGCGTATCGCCGACGGACCCTGCGGTTGTCACCGTGGGGTCCTTCCACGGTGGTACGAAGCACAATGTGATTCCCGATACCGTGACCATGCAACTCACGGTGCGGTCATATAGCGACGAGGTGCGTGCGTTGTTGCTCGATGGCATCCGTCAGATCGCCGTCGATACCTGTCGCGCGTATCGCTGCCCGGTTCCACCGACAGTGACCGTCAGCGACGAGTACACGCCGGCGGCGTACAACGATCCGGCGCTGACCGCATCGGCGGTATCGGTATTCTCGGGGATCTTTGGCGCCGAAGCGATGGTCGAACTTCAGCCCGGAATGACCGGCGAGGACTACGGGCGCTATGCGCGCGTACTCGACGTGCCGGGTTTCATGTTTCGTCTCGGCAGTGTGCCGCGTGCCGTCTACGATGCCAGCCGCGCGCCCGATGGCCCGCCGCTGCCGTCCATTCACTCGAGCCAGTTCGCACCGGACGATGCGGGGAGCCTGCGCGTCGGGGTGCGCGCCATGAGCAATCTCGCGTTGGCGCTCCTGGCGCCACCGGAATCCCGTTGACGTGACCCGGGGGGCGCCATAGCCTCGCGCCAGCATGGCGAGTGACTCAGCGGCGCCCGACGAGATCGCGTCATTTCTCGACGAGCGCTTGACCGCGACCGGCCTGTGCCGTTGAGTTCCCGTCGGGGCGTCTACTACGGCTGGCGCATCGTCGGAGTCTCGTTCCTGACGCAGTGCCTCACCGTCGGGTGCGTCTTCTACTGCTTCGGCGTGTTCTTCACGCCGCTCGTCGACGAGTTCGGGTGGACGCGCGCGCAGCTGTCCTTCGGCCTCTCGCTGTCATCCCTCTGCGGCGCGTTCGTGGCTCCGATCATCGGCCGCCTCGTCGATCGCTGGGGTTCGCGCCCGCTCCAGCTGGTTGGTGCCGTGGCCCTCGGCTCGGCGCTGATGGCACTCTCGACCATTCAGACCCTCACGCAGTACTATCTTCTGATGGCGGCGATGCTCTCTGTGGGGGCCGCCGCGCTCGGACAGATCCCGAGCACCACGGCCGTTGCCGGCTGGTTCATTCGGCGGCGTGGACGCGCGCTCGGGATGGCGACCGCGGGCATTTCGATGGGGGGCGTCCTGTTCGTGCCCTTGTCGCAGTTCCTGATCGAGGCCTTCGGATGGCGCCATGCCTTCATGGCGCTCGGCGTGATCGTCATCGGTGTCGGCGTGCCCCCGGTGGCACTCTTCATGCGGAAGGCGCCCGCGGAGCTCCCGTCGTTCGAACGCATCGGGATCGGGGGCGATGCCGAGCTCACGCACGAGATCGAACACTCGGTGACCGCCCGCGACGCCGTCCGCGATCCGAACTTCTGGCTGATCGCGTTCGCGTTCTCGCTCACGGTGATGGGGCTCTCTGCGGTCCTGTTGCATCAGGTGCCTTTGCTGATCGACGCCGGGGTCGATGCCAAACGTGCAGCCTTCGCGCTCGGTGCGACTGCAGGCGTTGGTGTGCTTGGAAAGCTGGGATTCGGTGCCCTCCTCGACCGCTTCGATCATCGCCGCGTGATTCTGGGGTGTTTCGTCCTGCAAGCCTGCGGTGTGCTCCTCCTCCCGTTCGCGCGACACCCCATGGTGCTGGTCGCCTATGTGTTGCTGTACGGCTACGCGATGGGCGGCAACGCCACCCTGCAGGCGACGATCATTGGCGAGTGCTTCGGGCGCTTGCACTACGGGGCGATTGCCGGTCGCATGAGTCCCATCCTCATCTTCTCGCAGGCACTTGGCCTGCCCCTGGTCGGTTGGCTACGCGATCGGACGGGCGGGTATGATCTGGCAATCGTGCTGATGGCGACGGCGTCGCTTCTCGCCGCGGTCTCCATTTCTCGTCTGCGCCTGGCGGTCGCGTCAGGTATCGTTCAGTCGAACGTTGCCGATTCCAGCGTGTAGTTCCCGACGCGCCACTCGTTCTCGACCTGACGGAGCGTGAGGACCAACCTTCGTGTGAACTCATCGGCACCGTCGGGCGAGACGTAGAGTTCGTACACGAGGGAAGACGTCGGTTGTTGCTCGTCGCCCCGACTCTCGAGAAAGCTGTAGGTGATCTGGGGCTGGCGAGTGCTGGTGTCGATCTGCACGTCGCCGCGCAGGCGAATCTCTTCATCGAGTTTCTTGACCGCGAGCCCGGTGGCGAGTTCGCGTGCGGATTGTTGATCGATGATGACGAAAAGGCGATCGATGAAATCTTCGGCGACGACGCGGCGCGCGTCTGCCGGATCGCAGCCGAGCGCGCACGAGGTGCAGAGCATCACGAGCATCGCACGGCGCGAGAGCATGGCCGGCGATGCTATCCGAACCCCCGCGAGGTCGAAAGCGCGAGGGAGGGATGGTAGGGTGCCGCCCTCGTGCGATCGCTCGTTGTGGCCAGGTCGAGGGTAGTGTTCGGGGGGTGGTGTGGCTGAACGCCGCCGTCGCGCTCCCGGGAAGCGCCGACGTGGTCGGATCTCGCAGGAGGACGACCGCCCGCGGGGATTCGAGCCGACCCGCATGCGACGGCTGTGGCAGGATATCGACCAGGCCAGAGACAAGCTCGGACTCGGGAGTGACAAGACCGCGAACGGAGCATCCTGGACCTGGGACGACTGGCTTGGCTGGGCGAGTTCGGCCGTCGGCGATGCCGGCGCCCAGGTCGCGGCGGTGCCGCAGCAGATCCAGTCGGTGCTGGCGCAGTTGCCCGGTGCGGGAACGTGCCGCATGGTGGGCGAGGGGGCGTTCACGCTGGCCCGGAAGCTGCCGGTCGTTGGGACGATCCTCACGCTGGTCCCTGCTCGCTCGGACCGCGACGATGAGCAGGATTCGTAGACGCTAGCAGGGCGGCTGATCTGTGCTGAGGTCCCAGCCGGCCGGCACCAGCGAATGGGCGTCGGGTATGGTGTCGGAAGGGACATTCGTGAGCAGTACGCGTCCCGAGGCTCCGCGCCACCAGATGCAGGCCGGCCGGGTCAGGTGCCCCCGGAGCTTGTCGAGATACTTCACTTTCGTCAGGACGGCGGCGGGGGCTGGCGCGTTCAGCCGAGCGGCCGTGGCGTCGGGGGACCGCTCGCGCGTGAGACGACGCCCATCGTAGAACGCGAACGAGTGCCCACGCGTCTTGTAGACGAACATGACCGTGTCGTCGGGCAGCGCCTGCGCCAATTGGGCGGGGCGGCGAAGGCTGGCGAAATCGTCGACGACGGGTGCCGCCACTCGGTAGAAGAGCGTCTGTAGCGCAAGGCTGCCGATGGCGATGGCCACCGGCGCCGCGAGCCAGTTGCCGCGGCGGAAGGCGAGGATCGCGCTACCCACGATCGGGAGCAGGAGCAGGCTGGCCGTCGCTTGTCCGGCGTAGTCGGGGAGGGCCACGGCGGCGGCCAACGGGGCACCGATGGCGACGGTTCCGGCCAGGATCGCCCAGATCCATCCTGCGAACCGAAAGGCTCTTCTCCGTGTCACCTCGCCGGCGGCTCCTGCGCGCGCCACGTAGCGGGCGACGAGCAACGCCAGCGGGGGAAAGACCGGAAGCACGTAGGTCGCGAGCTTGGCGCTCGATGCGCTGAAGAAGCCCACGGTGAGGGTCAGCCAGCAGAGCAGAAAGAGATCGAGGTCGTGCCATCGCCGCGCGCGCCGGATGGTGTGTCGCAGCGCGCCTGGAAGAAACAGTGCCCACGGAAGGAAGGTGACCGGCAGGACCCACAGGAAGTACCAGCTTGGTTTGGGGTGGCCGGTCGATGCCCCGAGAAACCGCCCGACGTTTTGCTGCCACACGAATGTCCCCAGGTACTCGGGCGACCAGATTGCGGCAGGGACGTACCAGATGCAGGCCACCAGGACCGCGAGAATGACTCCGGGGCCGGGACGCAGTCGTGCGAGGCGGTCGTACTCTCCGGTGACGATCGTCAGTGCGCTCATGATGAGGACGGGAAGCAGCACGGCGATCGGGCCCTTGATCAGCAGACCGAGCGCAAGGAGGACGTACACGGGCCACGTATGGTCGGTGTCATCGCCCTTCCACAGCGCGTAGGCCCGAAAGAGCGCCAGGGTCAGGAGCATGGTCAGGGCCATGTCCATCCGGACCGATCGGCCGAGAACGACGAACTGGCCGGCCGTGGCGAGGACGACCCCGGCGCCGATGGCGGTGGCTGGCCCAAGTCGCCACCAGGCGAAGCGTACGGTCGCAGCCAGGGTTCCCAACGCGGCCAGTGCCGAGGGGAGCCGTGCCGCCCACTCGTGCATGCCGAACAGCTTGAACGAGGCGGCCACCAACCAGAAGAACGCCGGGGGTTTGTCGAGATAGGGAGCCCCGTTCAAGGTCGGCACGAGCCAACGGCCACTCGTCATCATTTCGCGTACGGTCTGGGCGTACCGCCCTTCGCCGGGGTCCCACAGGGCCGCGCGCCCGAGATCCAGGCCAAACGCGGCCAGGGCCACGATCGAGAGCGTGGCAAGGCCCAGGGGGATTCCCACCGCTGAGCGCACCGGAACGGACGAGAGACGCACGGTTCGCGAGTCGCTACCACGGGTGGTGACGGCCGTCCATTGCGAGTGGGCAGCGCCTAGGGATTTTTTCCGCCGCGTATGGGGAATCAAACTGCTTTGCGGCCCGACCCGATCGCCCTATGATTCAGAACGTACGGGGAGGGTCACACGATGATGTCGAATCTCGGACGACACGCTTCTCGAGACCTGGAGCGGGAGCTTGCGCGCGCGTACGACGGCGAGGTGCCACCTCCCTTCTATGCCCAGCCCGTGATGCGCGTGCACTATGCTGGCGCACGGCAGCATGCGGGCGAGCTGGGATCAGTGCTGCCCTATACCGCGTTGCCGACGCAGCTCATGTCCACTACCCAGGTCTCACTCGATCAGCTGGAGGAGGTACTCGAGCGCCGCGCTCGTCGCGAGGAACACGCGGGCTCGTCCTGACGTCGCCATCCGCGGCGGCGCTCCAAGCTAGAACAAGGGCTCGCCCTCCCGGGACGCGAGTTCCCGGAGTTCGTTTGCGAGACGTCGCGTGACGGGCCCTGGGGCTCCGGTGCCGATCGTCCGTCCATCGAGGGCGATGACCGGGACGATTTCCGCACCGGTGCCCGTGAGGAAGCACTCGTCGGCTACGAAGAGGTCGTAGCGCGCGAGGCGGCGTTCCTCGCAGGCGATGCCCGCGCGTGCGGCGAGATCGCGCACGACGCCACGCGTGATGCCGTCGAGCGCGCCCTCGGTCGCTGGCGGCGTAAGGAGGCGTCCGGCCGACAGCGCGAACACGTTGTCGGCCGTGCATTCGGCGACGAAACCCTCCTGATTCAGCATGAGCGCCTCGGCGGCGCCGGCCTCGTGCGCCTCGAGACGCGCCAGCACATTCTTCAAATAGTTGAGTGACTTGATGCGCGCATCGACACTCGCCATGGGTACCTGGCGGGTCGCGGCCGTGATCACACGGATGCCGTCCACGTAGTGATCCGGGGGGTACACCGACACCTCGGCCACGATGATGATGAGCCGCGGTGCGGCGCAGCTGAGCGGATCGAGACCCAACGAGCCGTCGCCGCGGGTCAGCACGATGCGGATGTAGCCGTCCTCCTGTCGATTCGCCCGGACGGTCTCGTGAACGGCCGTCGTGAGCGCGGCTCGGTCGAGCGGGACCTGAAGCGCGATGGCATGAGCCGATGCTTCGAGTCGCGCGAGGTGTGCGTCGAGGCGGAACGGGCGTCGCGCGTAGATGCGGATACCCTCGAACACGCCGTCGCCGTACAGCAGGCCATGGTCGAGGACCGAGATCTTGGCGTCCTCGGGTGGATGGAGATGCCCATCGATGTACACGGATCGCGGGGTTTCGCTCATCAGGATCTCCTTCGGGGTCGTGCTCGTGTCGTGCGGGGCTTCGGCGGCAGCGTGCGATCCGAGAACACATCGCGCCACCGGGCGAAGTTGCGGCCGTAGGTGGTCACCAGCTGGTCGTGGAAGCGTCCGACGATCTTTTGGACGTAGATGTCGTGCTTCAGATAGTCTTCCACCGCCGTTACGAATCCGTGGTTGCGGCTCCACGCACCGGACGCGCTGCCGTTCCTCGCGACGATCCCGACCAGGGCGGCGCGCGAGTCGGCACAGAGCGACAAGCCCCGGCCGCCTTTTTCGTCGTAGATCGTGTCGCGGATGGGATGGCGATAGACGGCGGACGCCGTCGGCTCGAGCGCGCCGTAGACGATGACTGCGGTTCGCACCTTGCGCCCGCGCGCCGCGGCGAGGGCATCCGTCAGCTCTGCAAGCTCGTCGTCCCAGCCGGACAGGATGACGGTGGCCTCGGCGTGTTCGATGGCGCGGCCGGCACGCTCGATCAAGGTCTCGCGTCCGCTGATGTTCCAGACGTATCCAACTTGCTCCTCGCTGCCGAGTGCGCCGAGTTCGCCGCGCAATCCCTCCAGGGTGCGCGTCATGCGACTCGAGTACTGCTCGACGAATTCCTCGGGATCGACCGGAATGTAGCGACGGGTCCGCCCGCCGTCGGTGACGAAGACCAGCTCCTTGTCCTGGAGACGCCGGAGTACCTCGTAGACCTTCGAGCTCGGGACCCCGGAGGTCCGCGCCAGCTCGTAGCCCGTCGCGGGATGGCGACGTACGAGCGCAAGGTAGAGCCGGGCCTCGTAGTCACCGAGGCCGATCTCACGCAGTCGTTCGAGGAGGGCGCTCACCAGTATTCACTACCGAAGTAGTGAATACTGAGTCAACCCCAGAATCCCTTCACGTTGGGGGACGATCGATCCACGACTGCACTTCCGCCAGGGTGGGGACGACGTCGGCTCCCGGGGCGTCCCGGCGCAGGTCGGGGCCGCCGACCAGGAGGACCCGTATGCCGGCCGCTCGGGCTCCAGCCCAGTCTTCCCGCACCGTGTCGCCGACGTGCAGTACGTCGGCGGGCGCCAGGCCGCTCGTGGTCAGAGCGACCCGGAAGATTGCAGGATCGGGTTTGGCGGCGCCGGCTTCGCTGGAGATGGTGACGGCATCGATCCACGGGGTCATGGCGAGTCCGTCGAGGATGCCGCGGACACGTGCGTCGAAGTTCGATACGACCAAGGCACGTAGGCCACGGGCACGTATGGCGCGGAGGAGTGGGAGCGCGTGCGGAGCGGGCGTCCAGGTGTCTGCCTTGGCGAACGTCTCGAACAGGTCAGCGAAGTACGCGTCGAAATCGGGGACGGCGATGCCGTGGAAGACCTCCGAGACTACGGCATACCACCATGCGCGCTCGCGACGTCGAGTTTCCGGAGCGGGCGCGGGCGGGAACGCGAGCGGTGGTGCCACGCCGAATGCCCGCTGAAACCGACCGTGCAGCTCGCTGACGTCGAGGCGCATACCATGGCGCGCCGCCACGTCGGCATAGAGCCTGCCGATCGGCCGGATCGGATGGAAGAGCGTTCCCGCGGCATCGAGCGAAATAGCGCGCAGGCTGAGTGGCATGGAAGGCAATCCCCACCCCGGTAGGTACTCGGCTTGCCTGTCGCGTTACGTATCCGCTTGCACGATCCCCTTGCGGATCGCGTAGCGGACCAGGCCGGGCGTGTCGTGGATCCCGAGCTTGGTTTTCAACCTGGTGCGATGCGTGTCGACCGTCTTGGGAGTAATGCCGAGCGAAGCCGCGATTTGCCGATTCGTGTGTCCTTCGGCAACCAGCTGGAGAATTTGACGCTCGCGCTGGGACAGCGCGACCGCCTCTTCGAGCGGTGTCGGCGAGGACAGGAACCGCTCGATGACGACATGGGAGATGTCGGAGCTCAAATAGAAGTCGCCGTGCTCGACGGTGCGGATCGCCTGCAGCAACTCGGAAGCCGCCGAGCGCTTCAGCAGGTAGCCGCGCACCCCGGCTTGGAGTGCCCGCAGGACGTATTCTTCGTCCGCGTACATGGTCAGGACGATGACCTTGGTTTGCGGTACGATTTTCTTGAGCTGGCGCGCGGCCTCGATGCCGTTCAGGAGTGGCATCGCGATGTCCATCACGACGACATCTGGAAAGCTGCGTCGGGCTTTCTCGACGGCCTCGTGTCCGTTCTCGGCCGTGCCGACGACCATGATTTCTGCGTGCGCCTGCAGCAGCGAGAGGATGCCCTCACGGACGATCGTGTGATCGTCTGCTAGTAGGACTTTTACGCGCTCGCCGCTCACTGATCGAGTTTCCGGATGTCGGTTCGCATCTTCCGAGCATGCATCGTCAGCCGAAACCTCCTTTCGGTCAAGCGGATTGGTCGCGTTACTCCGGACGTCGTGTGTTTTTCCGGGCCGGGTACGGAATTGACCCTACACTGGAAGGTAGAGCCGAACGGGTCGATCGGCCTATGGTTCGAGCACAAACAAGGAGACCCCCATGGACCAGTCGTCGCATCGATCTGAGCTGACCGCCGCGCTTCCCGCCTCGCTTCCCGCATGGCTGGCCGGACGCAGCGCTCCCATGCGCGCCCTCGAGCGGGCGGCAAGCGATCTCGGCCACGCCGAGGTGAACCTGCTCATTCAAGGTGAGCGTGGCACCGGCAAGCGTGCCTTGGCCGAGACGATCCACGCGCTCAGTCCGCGAGCCGCAGGCCCGTTCGTGTTCGTGTCTGTTCCCGAGCTTACCGAGGCCGAAACGCGCCAGGCCCTGTTCGGTGATGCGGGTCCGAGCACCCTCGCGAGCGAATCGCCGGGTGTGACCCTGTACATCGATGGCGTGGAAGGATTGAGCGCCGACCTGCAGCGGCAGCTGTTGTTGGCGCTGAACAGCGCCGGCGTGTGGTCCAGCGTTCGCGTCATCAGTGGCGCGCATGCACCTCTCGAGGAGGCCGTGCGGCTCGGGCGGTTCCGCCGCGACTTGTTCTTCCGCGTGGGTGTCGTGCGCATCTCCATTCCGCCGCTTCGTGAGCGCCGCGAGGACATTCCGATGGTTGCGAACCGCATTGTCGAAGAGCGGCCCAGTCCGGAGGGTGGGATGCCGGTGTCGTTGGAGCCCGCGATTCTCGCCGAACTCGCCGAGGATATGTGGCCGGGCAACGCCCGCGAGCTCGAGGCGACGCTCGATCGGTTGCTCCGCGCGGCGCACGGCGCGTCGCCGCGTCTGGATCATCTGCGGGCCGTCGTCGGTCGTCGGTCGCGGCAGCAGCCTCCGCCGGATGTCTTCCCGCTGCGGGATCTCGAGCGTGACTACATCCACGCGGTCTTGATCAGCTGCAACTGGAATCAGAGCCTGTCGGCGCGTCGGTTGGGGATCGGGCGGAATACGCTCTTGCGAAAGATCAAAGCCTTCGGGCTCGGTCGGGCCGAAGCGGCCTGACCGTCGTTGCAAACCCCAGCGGCCATCGTTAGTCTTCCGGACCGCCCTGCCGCCTGAGCGGCGGGTGCGTCCGGAGGCGTCCAATGTTGACGATGGTTGCAAAGATCAAGGTGCACGCAGGGAAAGAGGCGGAGTTCGAGCAGGCCGCGCGCGAGATGGTGGCGTACGTCAAGGCGGAAGAGCCGGACACGCTGACCTACATCTTCAATCGCGCGGCGAAGGACTCCCGGACCTTTCTCTTCTTCGAGCGCTACACCGGGCCCGAAGCCCTCGATGTGCACGAGAAGAGTCCTCAGATGGCGAAGCTCCTGACGGTCGCTGGGCCGATTCTGGACGGTGCCCCCGAGATCGAGCCCTACGAAGAGCTCGAGAGCAAGCAGTAGGAGCACGCGCCGTGGCCGAGTTCATGAAAGTCGCGAGCACGGGCGATATTCCGCCTGGGAGCGGCATCAGCGTCGAGGTCGGTGACAAGCCGATCGCGGTCTTCAACTGCGATGGGACGTTCTACGCCATCGACGACACCTGCCCGCATCAGGGTGGCCCGCTGGGTGAAGGTGAGATCGAGGGCACCGTGGTGGCGTGTCCCTGGCACGAGTGGCGTTATGACGTCTGCACTGGCGTCAACGTCGACGATGACGATTGCAAGGTCGCAAGCTACCCCACGAAGATCGACGGCACGGACATCCTGGTGGAAGTCTAGCTGGTGGAAGTCTAGCTGGTCGAAGACTCGTCCCGCGCCCGTCGGAAGTCGGGCTGGCGCTTCTCGAGGAAGGCGCGGACACCTTCCTGCGCTTCGTCGGTGTCGTAGTAGAGTTCGACGGCGCTGAAACCCATCGCGCCAATGCCGGCGATGTTGTCGGAGTCGGCGTTGAAGGAGTACTTCGCGATCTTGAGCGCGGTCGGGCTCTTGGCCAGTAGCTCCGCGCACCAGCGCTCGACCTCGGCCCGGAGTTCCGCGGCAGGGACGACCGCGTTGACGAGGCCCATGTCGAGGGCCTGCGCGGCGGAGTACTGCCGGCAGAGATACCAGATTTCGCGGGCCTTCTTCTCCCCGATCACCCGGGCGAGATAGGCCGTGCCGAACCCCGGGTCGACGCTGCCGACGCGTGGTCCGGTCTGACCGAAGATCGCGGTGTCGGCAGCGATGGAGAGGTCGCAGACGACGTGCAGCACGTGCCCACCCCCGATGGCGTAGCCGTTCACCATGGCGATCACGGGCTTCGGGAAGGTGCGAATCAGTCCGTGCAGCGAGCCCACTTCCATGAGCTCCGGACCTGCAACGTGCTCTTTCTGATCGCCGCCGCTGCAGAAGGCTTTGTCTCCCGCTCCGGTAAGGACGGCGACGCCAACAGACGTGTCGTTCCAGGCGTCCCGAAAGCACGCAATGAGGTCGCGCACGGTCTGGGCGCGGAAGGCGTTCCGCCGTTCCGGGCGATTGATCGTGATCCACGCGATTCCGTCTTGCTTCTCGTAGAGAACGTCGCTGAGGTCCATGCGGCGCTTGTACCGGATGGGGGCAGCCTGTCTCAAGCGAGGGGCTTGAGTTTGCGCAACGTGTGGCGGATGCTCGCTCACGTTCATGGAGCGGATATACGCCACGATTGTTCGTTGGCCATGGCTGGTCCTCACCGTGGTGATGGTCGTCACGGTGGTGCTCGGTGCCGGGGCTCTCCACCTGCGGGTGGACAGCTCGGTCGATACCCTGCTGCCACGTCACGATCCCGGCAAGGCGTTCTACGATACGATCGTCGAGCGGTTCGGCAACGACGAGGTCAATATCATCGGGATCGTCGCGGACGACGTCCTCGCCGCATCGACCCTCGAGAAGATCAAGTCGATCACCGATCGTGCCAGCGCCATCGAGGGCGTCGCGAGCGTCATCAGCTTGACGAGCGTTCGCGATCCGATTGCCGATGTCATCGATCCGCCGCTTCTGATTCCCGACCTTCCGCGGAGTGAGGCTGCGCGCGAGGTCCTGCGCGGACGCATTCGCGACAACCCCCTCTACGCAGGGAACCTCATCGCATCCGATAGTCGCGGTGCAGCGATCAACGTCTTTCTCACCGATGAAGCTGCCGGGGACATTCAGGCGCAGCGCATCGACGAGAAGCTGCGGGCACTGACCGACGAGGTGAATGCGTCCGGTCCCGAACGGGCGTACCTTACCGGCCTCTCGCACCTCAAGGTGAACGGCCTGGCGCTAATGCGGCGCGACCTCTGGGTTCTGACACCTGCGAGTCTCGTGCTCGTCATCGCGGTCTTCTTCTTCGCCTTCCGGACGCGTCGCGGGGTGACGCTGCCGTTGCTGTGCGTGATCGTGGGTGCGAGCTGGACGCTTGGGGCGATGGGGTGGATGGGTGACGCCATCACGCTCGGCACATTGGTGTTGCCGTCGCTCCTGATCGTGATCGGCAGTTCGTACGCCAACCATGTCGTGGCGCGATACTACCTCGAGGTGGAGGATCCGAGCGGCGAGGGCAACTCGGTGTTGCGCGCGCTTTCCGAGGCCGGGATGCCGGTGTTCATCTCGGCGATCACCACGGGCGTTGGCTTTTCCTCGCTCCTCCTGAACCCAATCCAGGCGGTTCGAGCCCTGGGGCTCTACGCCGTCCTCGGCATCGCGTTTCTTTTCGTGCTGTCGATCACCCTCGTGCCGGCACTCATCGTCGTCATGCCCGAGCGGCGGTACTCGGGCCGTGCGCTGGCCGGCAACCCCGAGTCCGCGGCCGAAGGGGGACTCGGAACCCGGCTCGCGAGCCTGGCGCAGATCGATATTCGGCATCGCGGCCTGATTTTCGCGGGGGCGGCCGTGGCGATGATGATTGCGCTCTATGCCGTGCCGCGAATTCAAGCCGACACCAACTTCCTGGCCTATTTCCCGGAAGAATCGCCCGTCCGCCGCGATCACCACGCGATCAGCGAGCACGTCGCCGGAGCGCTGCCGTTCTACGTCGTCGTGGGCGACGAAGCGCCGGGCTCCATGATCACGTACGAGGCGTTGAAACGCCTCCGGGCCCTGCAGCGCTTCATTGCGACCATTCCCGGAGTCACCCGCTCGGTGGCGATCACCGACTACCTCGACCTGCTCGATCAGGGCTTGCGCGCAGGCGGTGGGGGCGGCGGCGACATCATCATCGACGACGAGGGAAACATGGTCGAGGCCGGCACGCTCGAAAGCTTCTGGGACGACCCGAGTCGGCTGGACGAGGTGCTGTCGCTCGTCAAGGGCAATCCCCGCTCGTTCCGCTCCGTCATCGCCCCGAACTTCGGGCAGGCCAACGTGCTGGTCCGGACGCGCTTCGAGACGTCGACCGAGATCGCGAACGTCTTGCTCGCCATCCGCGCGTGGGCCGCGAAGTATCAACCGGGAAGCGTCCCGGTCGTTCCGACGGGCAACATCATTCTCCTCAACGGGACGACCGATGACGTCGTCTGGGGTCAGGTGACCAGCGTGACGGTGGCCCTGGTCGTCATCTTTCTCCTCATGTCCGCATTGTTCGTCTCGGTGAAGGTCGGCTTCGTCGCCATGCTGCCCAACGTCTTGCCGATTGTGATGTTCTTCGGCTTGCTCGGCTGGTCCGGCACGATGCTCAACATCGGGACCAGCATCATTGCGGCGATCGCGCTCGGGATCTCCGTCGATAGCACGATCCACTACATGGTGCGGTTCAATCGTGAGCTGCAGGTGACTCAGGACGAGCATCGTTCGCTGGCGACGGCGCTGCGCACGGTGGGGCGCCCCATCGTGTACACCTCGGGCGCGCTGACGCTCGGCTTTCTCGTCATGCGGCTCTCCGACTTCGTGCCCATCAGAGACTTCGGCGCTCTGTCGGCGGCGACGATGGTGGCAGCTCTTGCGACGAACCTTCTTCTGTTGCCAGCGCTTCTCGCACAGACGCGTATCGTGACCATCTTCGACGTGATGTTCGCCAAGCTCGGAAAGGACCCGCACAAGACGATCCCGCTCTTCCACGGACTCCGCCGAGCCCAGGCACGGATCGCGGTGTTGCTCGGCTCGCTGCGGAACGTGGCTGCCGGCGAGGCCGCGGTGCGGCAAGGCGAGATGGGCGAGGAGATGTTCGTCATCATCTCGGGTGATGCCGACGTCATCGTGCATGGACCCGATGGGCGAACACGCAACGTACGGAAGCTCGGTCGCGGAGACGTCTTTGGCGAAATGGGCCTCGTCCGGAAGCAGCTACGGACCGCCGATATCGTGGCCATCGGTGACATGGAACTGCTGGCGGTCGACCAGCGTTTTCTCGAACGCCTTCAGGGTCGCTATCCTCGGATTGCGGCCACCGTCTTTCTGAACCTGACCCGGGTACTCAGCGATCGTCTGGAAAGTACCACCGAGCGGTTTGCGGCGGCAGGCTGATGCCCGCGCCCGGATTCGAACGAGGGGAGTAGCCAGTGACGAATTCGGAGTCCATCATCGGCGCGCCCGCGCGCACCCATGGCGCAGTCATGACCGAGATCGAAGGGGTGGCGATCGCCGCCCATTTCGGGGATCCGGCTGCAGAGTATCGCCGTCTCGGTCAGGGGGCGGCGATCGTCGATCTGAGCCTCGACGGCGTCATGCGCGTGGACGGCGGCGATCGTTGCGACTTCCTGCAGGGGATGATGTCGAACGACATCAAAGCCCGCGTAGCCGGGCAGGGGTGCCGGGCGTTCGTGCTCACCGATCAAGGCAAGGTCGTTGCCGACGTGGCGACGCTCGTGGATGAGGACGCGGTGGTGCTCCTGGGCGCGGCGACCGGTGTCGCGGCGGCAGTGCCGGCCCTCGAGCGCTATATCGTCGCTGATGACGTCGAGGTGAAGGCGAGCGGGAAGACCGAGCACGTCTTTGGTCTGTTCGGTCCCGATGCAGCATCGTCGTTGGCGGCACTCGGACTTCCGACATTGCCCGTCAGCGAGTACGACCACGCGGTAGTTGCCGTCGATGAGGGCCCGATCCGTGTCGTTCGCGTGCCGGCGCCCGGGGTGGGCGGGTATCTTTGTGTGGTACCGACCGCCGGTGCGGTGGCGTGGTGGTCGCGCGTCGTGGCGTCGGGGGTGGCAGGGCCCGTTGGGCACGAGGCGCACGAGCTCTGGCGTATCGAGAGCGGCGTCGCACGCTATGGGCGCGACGTGACGGGCGATACGCTCGCGCTCGAGACGCCGTTCGAGGGCGCGATCTCCTTCCAGAAAGGATGCTACCTCGGCCAGGAGATCGTCGAGCGGGTGACGGCGCGCGGGAAGGTGAATCGCCGATTGGTCGGCATCCTGCTCGCAGGCGGACAGTCGCAGACTTCCGTGCCGCGTCCGGGCGATCGGCTGCTGATCGGCGAGCGCGAGGTCGGGTGGATCACGAGCGCAGCCTGGTCGTGGGACCGTGGACGCTTCGTGGCGCTCGGCTACCTGCGTCGGGAGCATCTGGAGCCGGGGACGACGCTCGAAGCCCACATGGCTGATGGCATCGTGCCGGCGACGGTCTCGGCGCTGCCATTCCCCTGATCGTAGCGCCAACGTTGGGCGGGTTGCTACGCGACCGGGCGGAACCGTGCGAGGCCGAGTCGTACTGTTTCGCGATAGGTGGTCGTCGGGCTCTCGACGGCCGCGAAGGTGCGCAGATCGTCGGGCGTATCGACGTCGAAGCCGATCCGCTCGCTCGGAAAGATGCGGCACGGCATGCCCTGCGCCTCGGCGGCGGCGACATGGCGTCGCAGGCTGTGGCGGCCGAATGCTGGGCGGAAGAGCGTTGGGGGACGACGGAGCAGCACGTTGGTGAAGGTGCCTTCCTTCGATGGGACGGCGAGGGCCCCCTTCGCCGGGGCCTCGAGGCACAACGCATCGATGTCCGGCCCGGTGATCCAGGGAATATCCGACAGGACCACGACGACCGTCGTAGCGCCGCGGGCAACTGCGGCGTCCGTTCCGCGGATGACGGCGGCATTCAGTCCCGTGGGGGCGGTCTCGCGGATCGGTGCGGCGCCAGCCGCCTCGGCTTCGGAGGCCAGCGTCTCGTCGGCAGTGATCACGATGACGGCATCGAGACTCTCGGCCGCGCACAGCGCCGTCAGAACGTCAGTGAACATGGCGTGTCCGATCGCGGCCCGATCGGTGGTCGAGAGCAGCGGGGTCAGCCGACTCTTGCCGAGAGCCAACGGCTTGGTGGGCAGCAACGCGATGTTCACCGGCGGCGTTCTCCTCATGCGAGCCCTCGAGCTCGCCGGGTTCCTTCGCCCTCGTCCTAGAGATCGGTCGCCGGTGAGTCAAGCCGGGTGCGAGCACGGTCGGTTGCGGATCGGTGAGCGCGGCCGCTATAAAGCGCCCGCCCAGACCGGGCCCAGCTTCGTACCCCACCGTGCGTATCATTGCAGGCAGTGCGCGGGGTCGGCGCCTCCGCGCCCCCCGAGGCCGTGAAATCCGTCCGACCACCGATCGGGTGAAGGAGGCGGTATACTCGATCCTGCAGAGCCGTGGCAGCCTGAGCGGGCTGACGGTGCTCGATCTCTTCGCTGGTACGGGAGGACTCGGCATTGAGGCGCTCAGCCGCGGTGCCAGGGCTGTCGTTTTCGTGGATTCGAACCGGGCGGCGATCGAGGCGATCCGGGGCAACCTGACCGCGGCTGGGTTCGATGGTGAGGTCATTGGCACGCCTGTTGTCCGAGCGATCGCCCACCTGGCGGACGGGGGGCGCCGTTTCGGGGGGGTGTTCCTCGATCCTCCCTATGGGCAGCGCGAGGTTGTCGGGACGCTCGAGCGACTGGGCAGCGCCGGGGTGGTGGAAGACGGCGGCTGGGTCGTCGCCGAGCACGGCCGTGACGAGGCGTTGCCCGAGCGGGTGGGCGTGTTCGTGCGACGATTGCATCGATGCTACGGTGACACCTGGATTGCGCTCTTTATCAGCGAGCGCGTGGCGGAGACATCTCATGGCAACCCAGAGTGAAGGCACCGGGCGGGCGGCCCTCGCCGTCTATGCGGGATCGTTCGATCCCATGACGAACGGCCACGTCGACATCATCGAACGCAGCTTGCAAGTGTTCGATACGGTGATCGTGGCCGTCGCGTTCAACCCGAACAAAGATACGGCGATGTTTCCATCTGAAGAGCGGGTTGCGATGATCGACGAGACGTTCCATCACTACGGCGGGCGCGTCAGGGCGGAGAGCTTCTCCGGATTGCTGATCAACTATGTCCAACGCGTCGGAGCGCCGGTGATCATCCGCGGACTGCGTGCAGTGGCCGACTTCGAATACGAGTTCCAGATGACGATGATGAATCGGCACCTGGCGTCGACGATCGAAACCATCTTCATGATGGCCGGCGAGGCGCACTTCTATACCAGCTCACGGCTCGTGAAAGAGGTCGCCACGCTCGGCGGCGACATCGAGGGCCTCGTTCCCGAGCCTGTGTTGGGGCGTCTGCGGCAGAGGACTCAGCGATGAGCGATCCCGTCCGTTTGAGCGAACGTCTGTCCCGTGTGAAGCCGTCGGCGACCGTGGCTGTGACAGCCAAGCTCGCCGAGCTACGCCGCGAGGGCAGGGACATCGTCGACTTCAGTACCGGCGAGCCCGACTTCGACACCCCCGCCCATATCAAGGACGCAGCGGCTGAGGCGCTGCGCGCCGGGCAGACGAAATACACGCCCGTGGGCGGTACGCTCGCGTTGAAGGATGCCATCATCACCAAGCTCGCGCGGGATAACGGTCTCACGTACGAGCCGCAGGAGATCATCGCCAGTTGTGGCGGCAAGCACTCTCTCTACAATGCGTTTCAGGCGATCTTTCAGGAGGGTGACGAAGTCATCGTTCCGGCACCGTTCTGGGTGAGCTATGCCGACATGCTGAAGCTCGCCGGGGCCATCCCGGTGATCCTTCAGACCGAGGAACGCGACGGGTTTCGGTTGTCGCCCGCTGCTCTGGAAGACGCGGTTACCTCGAGGACCAGAGGTGTGATCCTCAACAGTCCGAGCAATCCGACCGGGGCGGCCTACGAGGCCGCTGATCTCCGTGCGCTCGGCGAGGTCATTGCGCGCCATGGCCTGATCACCATCTCCGATGACGTCTACGAGCGTCTCGTCTACGACGGTTTCACGCAGCGGCATTTTCTGGCCGAATGTCCCGAACTCAAGTCCCGGACGATCGTCATCAGCTCGGTGTCCAAGACCTACGCGATGACCGGGTGGCGGCTCGGCTATACGGCCGCTCCTGCTCACGTCGTGAAGGCCATGGCGACGATACAGGGGCAAAGTACCACCAACCCCACGTCGATGACCCAGGCCGGGGCCATTGCGGCCCTCGCCGGCGACCAGTCGTGTGTGGGCACCATGCTCACCGAGTTCGCGCGGCGGCGGGCCTATGTGTTGTCACGGCTCGACGCCATCGACGGGGTCACATGCGTAGCTCCGCGAGGGGCCTTCTACGTCTTTCCCACGATGTCGGCGTTTCTCGGGCGGACCGTCGGCGGTGTGCGGCTCGATTCGGCCGGAGATCTCGCGCGATACCTGCTCACCGATTGTGGCGTGGCGGTGGTCGGAGGCGAGGATTTCGGTGCGCCTGCGAACATCCGGATTACCTATGCTACGTCGCTGGAGATGCTCGAGGAGGGGATGAACCGACTGGAGCGTGGGCTGACGACGATTGCTGCGGCAGCCTGATTGACAACACTGCACCCCACAAGTAGACGGGTGCCACTTTGGTGCCGGTCGATGCCCCCCTTTCTCGGGCGGTCGGCGGCGTAAGGGAGCGCGGCGGGTCGATGCTGGCACAGCTTCTTCTGGAGCCCGGAAAGATCGACTACCGGGAGGTGGAGACACCGGTTCCGGGGCCGGGCGAGGTTGTCGTGCGCGTGACGGCTGCCCTGACCTGTGGCACCGACTTGAAGGCCTACCTGCGTGGGCATCCAAAGATGCCGATGCCGACGCTGTTTGGCCACGAGTTCGCGGGAGATCTTGCGTCCGTCGGGTCGGGCGTCGAGGGTTTCCGCGAGGGCGACGCCATCATGGCCGTGCCGACGGCGCCCTGTAAGGCCTGCTACTACTGCAAGCACCAGCAAGAGAACCTCTGCACGAAGGTGATGGACCAGATGGTGCTCGGGGCCTACGCCGAGTACGTCAAGCTTCCGTCCCAGATCGTTCAGACGAACATGTTCCCGAAAGAGGCGTCGCTCAGTTACGCGGAGGCTGCGCTGCTCGAGCCGCTGTCGTGCGTCGTCCATGCCATCAATCGCGTAGCGCTTCGGCCCGATGATTCCGTCCTGATCATCGGTGCGGGGGCGATCAGCCTGCTGCACGTGCTGGTGCTCCGCAGCATGGGCATCGAGCGAATCACCGTCCTCGGTCGTCGTCGGTACCGCGCCGAGGCTGCGGAGAGTGCCGGGGCCACGGTGCTCGTGGCCAGCGACCCCGCCAGCGCATACGCTCAGGTGGCCGAGGGCACGGGTGGACGGGGCGCGGACGTTGTCATCGAGTGCACAGGCCAGCCCCCGGTGTGGGAGCAGGCGATTCAGTACGTACGGCGCGGAGGGACCCTCGTGCTGTTTGGCGGTTGTCCGTCGGGGACGCGGGTGTCGTTCGACACCGGCCGGCTGCACTACGACCAGATCACCGTCTTGAGTCCGTTTCATTTCACTCCGCGCGACGTCGAGCAGGCGCAGCGGTTGCTCGCGGAGGGCACGATCGACGGGCGCCCCCTCATCACGGACACATACCGCTTTCCGGATCTTCAACAGGTGCTGGCGTTGCTGCAGCAGGGCCAGGGCATCAAGTATGCCCTCGTACCCTCCGCGACCTGAGCAGTCTCGCTTCCGAGCGCACGTCCATGCGCACTTCCCCCCGCCCAATCCCCGCTCGCATGCGTGGGGCGTACCTGGACACGGATCTGAGCATCACGATTCGTGACCTGCCCGTTCCCACGCTCGCGCCTGGCGAACTGCTGATCCGCACCCGCGCATGCGGTATCTGTTCGGGCGACATCATGGGCTGGTACATGCAGCGGAAGGCCCCGCTGGTGTTTGGTCACGAGCCAGCAGGAGAGGTGGCAGCGATCGGGCCGGATGTGGCGACGTTCCGTCCCGGCGATCGGGTGTTCGTGCACCATCACGCTCCGTGTATGCAGTGCGAACTCTGCCAACGCGGCGAGTTCGTCCAATGCCCCGCGTGGCGCGCAGCCCGGCTCGATCCTGGTGGCATGGCCGAGTACTTCGTCGTGCCGGAGGGGAACGTGCGCGAAGACACGTTGGCACTTCCGGACGAGGTCTCGTTCGTCGACGGAGCGCTCGTGGAGCCGGTGGCCTGTATCGTCAAATCGCTCCGGCGGGCCGGGCTGCGAGGTGGCGAGCGCGTGGCCATCATTGGTCTCGGAATCATGGGGCAGTTGCACGTGCTCCTGGCCCGGCATGCGGGGGCACGGCAGGTGATTGGACTCGACCGGGTGCCGTTCCGGCTCACTCGCGCTCGTGAGCTTGGTGCGGATGCTACGATCGACGTCGATCGCGAGGATCCGGTGGCGCGCCTCCAGGCGCTCACGGGTGGAGGCATGGCGGACGCGGTGATCATTGGTCCGGGCAGCCTCGAGGCCATGGAACTCGGTCTCGCGCTGGCAGGTCGCGGTGCGACAGTCGTCTTCTTTACGACGAGTCGTCCGGACGACCGACTCGCGATTCAGCCGCACGATCTCTACTTTCGCGAGATCCGGCTCGTGCCGAGCTACTCATGCGGCCCCGACGATACGCGCGAGGCGCTGCGGCTGATTCAGCAGGGCGTCGTGTCGGCGGAGCAGGTGGTGACGCATCGTTTCCCGCTCGACGAGATCGGCGAGGCCTACCGCATGGCGGGACAACCTGTGTCACTCAAGACCGTCGTGACGTTCGACTGAGAAAAAAAGGGGCAGCGTCGCTCGATCAGAGAATCGAGCGGCGCTGCCCCAAATGCTTCGCTTTGCCCGAAGGCATCGCTTTGTTGCTGTTCGGAAGAACTACTTCCGCATGTGCTTCATGAAGATGGCTTCGGCCTTCTGCGCTGCGGCTTCGGCTCGGCGCGCGGCGTCCTCGACACGGCCGGCCGCGGCTTCCGCACGCGCCGCCGCCGAGTCAGCCTTCGCGGCGGCCGCATCGGCACGCTGCGCAGCTGCGACGGTTTCCGGATTCGGCTTGCTGGAACAGCCGACCCCAATGGTGGATACCAGCAGTGCCGCTACAGCGATCCCCGCAGCTCTCTTGCTCACGTTCCGCATCTCTATCCTCCTTCAAAGTGTTCCGTTTCCCGCTGCTTGCGGGGCGTCCTGTGTCGTCGTTTCGCACAAAGCCCGGAGTGCCGCAAGCGGCTTCCTACGGCCATGCGCCCTATGGGGTGCTCAGTAGTCTTCGTCTTCACCGCCGGCGTCGGCGTCCGTCTTCTCGGGCTTGTCCGCGATTGCCGCCTCCGTCGTGATCAACAATCCTGCGACACTAGCGGCATTTTGCAGGGTCGATCGTACGACCTTGGTTGGATCGAGGACGCCGGCCGCGATCAGGGGCTCATATTCGCCGGTGACGGCGTTGAAGCCGAGATCGTTCTTGCCCGCACGGACCTTGTTGACGACGAGTGAACCGTCCACGCCGGCATTCTCCGCGATCTGCCGTAGCGGCTCTTCCAGGGCGCGGTGGACGATCTGAGCGCCGATGTCGAGGTCGCCAGCGAGCTTGAGTTGCTCGACCGCCGCCTGAGCACGGAGGAGGGCCACCCCGCCGCCTGGTACGATCCCCTCCTCGACGGCGGCCTTGGTCGCGTGCATGGCATCGTCGACCCGTGCCTTGCGCTCCTTCATCTCGACCTCGGTGGCCGCGCCCACCCGCAGAATCGCCACGCCGCCGGTCAGCTTGGCGAGCCGCTCTTGCAACTTCTCCCGATCGTAGTCGGAGGTCGTCGCTTCGATCTGCGAGCGAATCTGCCCGATGCGACTCTGGATGTCGGCTTTCTTGCCGCCGCCCGAGACGAGCGTGCAGGTGTCCTTGTCCATGACGACACGTGAGCACTTCCCAAGGTCTGCGGGGGTCACGTTCTCGAGTTTGAGACCAAGGTCATCGGTGATCAGGCGGCCGCCCGTCAGGATCGCCATATCCTCGAGCATGGCTTTCCGCCGGTCACCGAAGCCCGGTGCTTTCATGGCGGCGCAATTGAGGGTGCCCCGCATTTTGTTGACGACGAGCATTGCGAGGGCTTCGCCCTCGACCTCTTCGGCGATGATCACCAGCGGCCGGCCGCTCTGGGCGGTGCGCTCGAGCACCGGCAGGAGGTCGCGCATGTTCGAGATCTTCTTCTCGTGGAACAGCAGGAGCGGGTCGTCGAGTTCGACGAGCATCTTCTCGGGGTTGGTCGCGAAGTAGGGCGACAGATAGCCACGATCGAGCTGCATGCCCTCGACGACGTCGAGGGTGGTGTCGAGGCCTTTGGCCTCCTCCACGGTGATGACCCCTTCGTTGCCGACTTTCTCCATGGCGTCCGCGAGGAGATCGCCGATGCTGGCATCGCCGTTGGCCGATACCGTGCCGACCTGGGCGATCTTTGCGTGATCCTTCACCGGCTTGCTCTGGGCTTTGACGGCATCGATGGCCGTGGCTACGGCGGCGTCGATGCCGCGCTTGAGGCCCATCGGGTCGTAGCCGGCGGCCAGCAACCGCAGGCCTTCGCGGACGATCGCCCGTGCGAGGACCGTGGCGCTGGTCGTGCCGTCCCCTGCGACGTCGGAGGTTTTGGTGGCGACCTCTCGTACGAGCTGTGCCCCCATATTCTCGAACTTGCCTTCGAGCTCGATCTCTTTCACCACCGTGACGCCATCTTTGGTGATCAGCGGTGCGCCAAAGCTTCGTTCCAGGAGGACGTTCCTGCCTCGTGGTCCGAGGGTGACCTTGGCCGTATCGGCGAGAAGGTTGACCCCTTCGAGGATCCCCTCACGTGCCTTATCGTGCAGATGAACCAGCTTCGCACTCATTGTCGGAAGCTCCTTTCGTCTCGAGCGAATTGCGCCGCCCGAAGTCTAAGCATTCCGCGCCACCTTGCAAGGTGATAGGTTGCACTCGTCAGGATCATCGGGTACAGGATGCGAACTTTCTCTCGCGCCACCAGCACTTACCGCCTGGCGCAGTCCAAAAGCTTGACCGGGTTTCGAGGTGCCAGGTGAAATTTCTCTTGAAGGGCGGCTTGGTGATGTTGCTGCTCGTCGGAGCGGCATCGTACGCGCACGCTCGCGACGGTGCACGTTACACATTCGGCGGGGCCGCGGAGCAGGGAATCTTCGTTCTCGACACAGAGTCGGGGCGGGTGTGGCGCTACGATAGAATCGACGATGCTTGGTATCTCTACGATCTCGAAGCCTTGGTACGGAGCCCGCGTGGTGAGTCGCGCGGCCGCAATCGGTCCGACGATGACGATCTACCGCAGGAGGATCTCCGTCGCGACGATTGACCGTTCCCGAGCGCTTCGTCCCGAGGGTCTGGTTGCCGCATGGCGCAGGGCCCCGGAAATTCCCGTCTCGAGACCTGACACCCGGAGTTGACGCCCGCTGCTCGTGGGCGCGTCCGAAATGAGTTCGACCACATGGATCCCATGGATATGCTGACTGGAGGAAATCGATGATCAACATTGCGGTGCTGGCAGGGCTGATCGGCCTCGGATATGCCGCGTACCTTTCTTCGTACGTGATGCGGCAGGGAGAGGGCACGCCTCAGATGGTCGAGATATCGGCGGCCATCCGGGATGGTGCCCAGGCGTTCCTGCAACGGGAGTTCCGCTCGCTCGCCATCTTCGCTGGCGCGATGTTCCTGGTGCTGTGGATCATGGTGTCTTTCAGCGCCGGGCTGGCCTACATCTTCGGCACCGGGATGTCTGCCCTCGCGGCGTATCTCGGCATGTCCGTTGCCACGCGTGCCAACGCCCGTACGGCGCACGCTGCCGTCAGTAGCTTCGCGGTGGCGTTGAAGACGTCCTACTCGAGCGGCGGCGTGATGGGCTTCTACGTCGTGGGTCTCGGGTTGCTGGGCTACGGCCTCGTGTGGGGCATGACGGACAATCCGAAGGTCTGGCTCACGTATGCATTCGGCGCCTCCTCGGTGGCCCTGTTCCTGCGCGTGGGCGGCGGCATCTTTACCAAGAGCGCCGACGTCGGGGCCGATCTCGTCGGCAAGGTCGAGGCCGGAATTCCCGAGGACGATCCGCGCAACCCCGCGACCATTGCCGACAACGTCGGCGACAATGTGGGCGACATCGCCGGCATGGGGTCCGATCTGTTCGAGTCGTACGTCTCCGCCATCGCGGCGGCGATGGTGCTCGGCCTTCCGCTGGGTCCGGAGTACGTGAAGTTGCCGGTCTATCTGGCGGCCGTCGGGGTGCTGTGTTCGATCATCGGGACGCTGTTCGTGCAGCCTCCCGAAGTCTCGGGCTCGTTCGAGGCGCAGGCGGAAGAGGCGCACCGCAGCATGAACAAGGGACTCTACATCTCCAACGCGCTGGCCGTCGTGTTCGCGCTACTCATCGTGTGGCTCTACATCGGCGAGCTCAACATCTTTCTCGCCCTCGTCATCGGCCTTGGCGCTGGGACGGGCATCGGTCTCGCCACCGAGTACTTCACGGCGGATCGTGGTCCGGTCAAAGGGATCGCCAAGGCGGCAGAGTCGGGCCCGGCCACCACGATCATCGAGGGACTGGCCGTCGGCATGATGAGCACGATTCCGCCGGTCGTCCTGGTCGCGGTCGCGACGCTCTGGGCGCACTCGCTCGGCGGCCTGTACGGCGTGGCGATCGCTGCGATGGGGATGCTCGTCACCCTCGGTAGCGTGCTTGCCATCGACTGCTATGGCCCGATCGTCGATAACGCCGCTGGCATCGCGGAGATGGCCGGCCTCGGCAAGGACGTCCGCGAGCGCTGCGAGGCCCTCGACGCGGTCGGCAACACGACGGCCGCCGTCGGGAAGGGCTTCGCGATCGGATCGGCGGCGCTCGCGTCGCTGGCGTGGATCGCGACCTTCTTCAGCGTGGCGAAGATCGAGTCGGTCAGCCTCACCGAAGTGCACGTGATGGCCGGCCTCTTCATCGGAAGTCTGCTCCCGTTCGTGTTCAGCGCGCTCGCGATGCGCGCGGTGGGCAAAGGCGGCTTCGACATGGTGACCGAGGTGCGGCGTCAGTTCCGCGAGATCCCCGGCATCATGGAAGGCACCGGCAAGCCCGACTACGTCGCCTGCGTCGACATTGCGACCTCGCAGGCGCTCCGTTCGATGCTGCTCCCCGGCATGATCGTCATCACCGTACCCATCCTCATGGGATGGATGCTCGGTGTCGCCTCATTGGCCGGCCTGTTGATGGGCTCGCTCATGAGCGGCTTCGTGCTCGCCGTGTTCATGGCCAACGCGGGCGGTGCCTGGGACAACGCCAAGAAGTACATCGAAGCCGGACACCACGGTGGCAAGGGCAGCGAAGCCCACAAGGCCGCAGTCATCGGCGACACCGTCGGCGATCCCTTCAAAGACACCGCCGGCCCTTCGCTGAACATTCTCATCAAGCTGGTCGGCAAAGTCGCAGTAATCTTCGTTCCGCTGTTCCTCTAGCCAGCGCCGGCGGGCCCGCAACCCAAACGTTGCGGGCCCGCAGCGCCGACGGCAACGCGCGCCGCACGCGACGCGGCCCGGAGGGTCCGCAAACCACGCTTTGCGGAGCCGACGCCCATCGGAGCACGTGCGCTCCGCGCACGCGGGGACGCGGCCGGTCCTGGAGGGGCCGCAAACCACGCTTTGCGGAGCCGACGCCCATCGGAGCACGTGCGCTCCGCGCACGCGGGGACGCGGCCGGTTCTGGAGGGTCCGCAAACCGCGCTTTGCGGAGCCGACGCCCATCGGAGCACGTGCGCTCCGCGCACGCACGCACGGGGGCGTTATCTGAACGACGCGCCGAGCCAACGCCGCGGAGCGATGGTTCTCGGAGCCACCAGCGGTACGACCGCGACCACCTCACCCTGTTGCTCGATCACCAGTTCTCCGACGGTTTGGCTGACGTCTACCGGGGCATCGACGTGGGTCGGGAGCTGGAGTCGGGTCGCCACGCGTGGGGCGGCATCGCGCCGGGCGGTAATGGCAAACCGCTCGGCCGCGACGGCCGTGAAGCGTGGGATGATACCGCCGCGTACGTGTACCGGAGGACCGACCTCTTGCCCCGAGTGTACGATCACCTGGCGTTCGTAGCGATCGAGCGCGTTCGACAGCGTCTCCCATGCCGTCGTGTACGCATCGGCGCCGGTGGCGACCGCCAGCAGCTCGAGATCATTGCGGCGCTCGAGCGTCAGGGCCGCGCGCGCGCTGCCCTTTCGACGGCCCCTCGCGATCAACGGATTGGTGGCTCGGACGATGAACTGCCCGTTGGCGATGGGCGCGCCGTCCAGATCGAGTCGTGCTCGGATGTCGGGTGTCTGCGTGAGCGCGAGTCCGAGTTGGGCCAGGTCGCGCCCGGAGGTCCGGAGAGCGCCATCGACCGCCAGGGCCTCGTCGGGGGTGGGTGGCTCGCTCGTGGCCGTCAAGCCGAGGCGGGATGCAGCGGCGAGCATGCGGGTTCTCATCGCCCCGATGCTCTGCTCGACGGACAAGGCGAGGCTATGGGCAGCGGTCCGGTCTCCCGTCAGGAGCAGGAGCAGGAGAAGCTCGTCGGCCGTCAGGTGCGTCGTTTCGGGCAGGGGTCGATCGGTGCCGGGGCCCTGGACGACCGCAACGACAGTTGCTGGCCTGAGGGCGCCCGCCTGGAACGCCTGATCAATGACGTGGACCAGAAGGAGCGAGGCCGCAAGGCGCGTTTCGAGGTGGGATGCTCCATCAACCTGGCGCAGCAGGGTGCCATCGGCCACATCGGCGACGACGGTCCCGCCGAGAGCCAGCGCGGGGCAGGTGAGCGCGTACGCGAGTGCGCATCCGACCCCCCACCTCTGTGCTGGCCTCCACACCACCCAGTTTCCAGACCGCGCGCATCGATACCACACTCACCCGCCGGCGCGCAATTTTCGGCCTGTTCCCTAGTGGCTGATTTCGTTGACAGTTTCGTAGGATCTGAGCAGAATCATGCTCGAATACCCTGCTGGTCCCGTGCTCCAATCGAGAGCGCGTCTGGGTCCCCGCTCGCGGAAAGGATTGATGGATGGCGACGGTCATTACTGAGGAGTGCATCAACTGTGGGGCGTGTGAGCCCGAATGCCCGAATACTGCCATCTACCAGGGCGGGGTCGAGTGGGAATTCAACGGAACGATGAGTCCGGCGATCAACGCCGAGATTTTCTACATCGTTCCCGAGAAGTGCACCGAGTGTGTCGGCTTCTTCGATCAAGAGGCTTGCGCGGCGGTCTGTCCCGTCGACTGCTGCGTGCCGGACCCGGCTCGCCCTGAGACAGAGGAACTGCTGCTCGCGCGTGCCAAAGAGCTCCATCCCGAAGAGACCTTCGATGAGAACTTCCCGTCGCGCTTCAAGGAGAACGCCGGGGGTGGTGACGCGCCTGCCGCAGAGGCGCCGGCCGCCGCCGCGGCCGCAGCTCCGGTCGCCGCGGCCGCAG
>Ga0315338_1000528_pt1 | contig 83620 bp, 79 predicted proteins | sample ASW8metaG_FD_204518 | JGI IMG/M metagenome (GOLD analysis project Ga0315338, IMG submission 204518) | Ammonia-oxidizing marine archaeal communities from Monterey Bay, California, United States - ASW #8 | ecosystem: Environmental > Aquatic > Marine > Coastal | place: USA: California | collected...
TATTAATTAACTGAGGTGTTTCATCTAAGTGAAATCGTCTTAAAAATTTCCCGACTGCCGTTATACGACCATCATCTTCACTAGACCAAATAGGACCTGTTTTGTCTTCGGCATTTGCAATCATCGTCCGAAATTTCTTTATAACAAACTTTTTTCTATCCATTCCAATACGGTCCTGTTCATAGAGAATGGGACCTTTTGAATTCAATTTTATTGCTATGGATATCAGCGCCCAAAAGGGCAACATCACTATAATAGCTGGAACGCAAATAATGATATCCATTATTCGTTTCAAATGTTTCGAATAAAATGTATCCAAATTTAAATTCACATCAATTAACGGAATTCCAACAAGTTGGTCTGTTCTAGCTAATCCGGTTACAACTTCGTACATATCCGGAAGTATTTTCATTGCCACAGGATTTCCGTTTACATTCATAATTGTTTCCAAAATACGTTCAGGGGCAGGCTTATCTAAAGCAATAATAACATCATCCACTTTTTTTTCTCTGATAACGTCATTCATTGTATCTTCATAACCAAGAATTTTCCCAGGAATAATCGTTTCATCTGGATATATCGGATCATCATTTGCCTTTACAAAACCTGCAATAGCCAACCCATGATGATAAGTATCTTGCAATTGTTTGAATACATCTAATCCTCTTCGATTTACGCCTAAAATTATTGCCTTTTTAAGACCAATATTTTTTCGTAACAATAATTTTTGAATCGTATGTACAATGATTCTTCCGATAATAAGAAAACCTGAAAAAGTAAAACCGTATACCAATACTTGCTTGATATTAACGGGTATAACATAATAATTCATTACATGGCCCGAAATAAACAATACCAGTGAAATATAAACCAGAGGAATAATTTTTAATATTTCTTCAAACCTCGATAGTGTAGCGCGGGTATCATACAAGTTTGCAATTATAAACATGGTTATCCATAATATTTGAGCACATAAAAACCAAACCCATGGGCCAAACTCACCATTTAATAGTTGCATATTAAACACTACAGAGCAGGCTAGAAATCCTGCCGCAATATCAGTCGATAATAGGACTGATAGTAGAAGGCGGTTATAATTTTTACCGTTAATCATGTAATTATTTTATATTTAAAACATTCATTTTCATAATACTATTTAGCGCATCAGATAATAGCGTTTCTTTGCGGACATTTTCCGTGACGTAAAGCACACCATTTTGACCATGATAATCTATTTTACCTCTATTATTGTAATAATATAGTATTTGTTTGGCTATAGAATCTGCGTCTTCCGGTGTTGCCATTAAACCGCTATTTGCTCTTTTAATTATTTTTTCAATTTCTCCTTTTATACCGATAATAACGGGACGACGGCAGGCCATGTATTCAAATAATTTAGATGGGATTGCATGTCGGAACAAAGGCTCATTTTTTAGGGGAACTAAACAGACGGAAGCTTTTTTAATTATTTGAATTAAATCATCCTTTTTTTGGGACGGCAAAAAAGATACGTTATCCAAATCCATTTGCTTTGATTTTACTTCTAAGGACTGCAGTTTAACCCCATTACCAACAAAACAGAAATCAATAGGATATGTTTGGAGAATATTGGCCGCTTGAATCACCGTCTCCAGCCCTTGCGCTTGTCCTATATTCCCACTATAAAGAACCGTGAACTTTTTATCCGGTATTCTATCATTTAGTTGGGCTAACTCAATAAATTTATCACTAACACCATTAATTAGTTCAACCATTGGTTTCTTTAGTTGAACAGGGTAATGTTCTTTAAAGTATTGTTTAAAGCCTGGAACGGTGAAAATAAACCCCGTTGTGGATTTATAAATAAAAGATTCAAGTTTTCTGCCTAAGTTAATAAATACTCTGGATTTAATTTCCCCTAAACTTTTTACAGATTCGGGCCATAAATCTCGAATATCCAAAAAAAAGTGAATTGATTTTATTTTAGCAATTATTGCACCAATAACTCCTGTAAATAATGGGGGAGACGATATTATTAATACATCATAATTTTTTATTTTAAATGCATTAATCAAGCCACTCAACATAAAAACGAGGTAATTGCCCAGTTTTTTTATAATTGATTTACGGTTAGTTGCCCATGTGAAGGATCGAATAATGGTTAAGTTCGGTGAAATGTATTCTCGCTTTACCCATTGCCTTTTATAACCAGGAAAATATTTCCCTAGCGGGTAATTGGGCATTTCGCAAAGTACGGTGACACGATGACCTTGTTTAACCAAAATATCCGTATAGTCCCCCCAGCGTGTTGCGGCTGCACCAATTTCTGGAGGAAAATATTGCGTTATTAAAAACACATGCATAGGTAATATGATATTGATTTAGGGATTTTGAAGGGGAAGAACAACAAAAGAATAATCTGTAAGAGGGTGATTGGTGAGGTTGGTTTGGCGTGTACCATCTGATGTCATCATATAAATTTCCCAATTATTATCTCGATTTGATTGAAATACAATTTTGCGATTATCCGGATAATATCTGGGATTCCAATCATCGGCAGGATTATTTGAAAGGTTCTTTAAGTTTAGCCCATTATTATTCATGGTATATATTTCCTTATTCCCATCTCTTTCTGAGGTAAATACAATTGTCATACCATCTGGAGAAAAAATAGGTTCATAATCATTTGCAGCGTGAAGGGTCAATTGAATCTGATCTGTACCATCAGTATTCATTAAATATATATTTCTATTCCCATCTCTTTCTGAAGTAAATACGATTTTTTGACCATCAGGGGATATAGCATTTCCATGAGACATGATATCATGTGATTGGGTGTTTCGAGTCAAATTGATATTGTTTTCATCTAAAATGCTTGAAAAGAATATTTCCATTTTTCCTCTTTGCCATGCTTGATAAATAACAAAAGATCCGTCTGGAGAAAATTGTGGATATTTTTCATACCATGGTGAATTCGTGATGTTTTTTTTGTCTGAACCATCGCTGTTTATAATGAAAATATCATAATTATCATTTGAAGGGAAGTATGTTGAATAAACAACTTTATTAGTAGTCGGGGAAAATTTTGGCGTCCAATCATTCTCTGATGAATTGGTAATATTCAAAATATTTCGACCTTCCCATTGAGTATAGCCATCCATCCAAACCAAATCAACAATATAAATTTCACGATTACCATCACGATCAGATATAAAGGCAAGTTTAGATCCATCGTTTGAAATAGCCGGATTAAAGTCCAACCAATTATTTTTAGTAAGGTGGGTCATGTGCCCACCGTACACATCGGTAATATAAATATCATAATTCCACCAGCGCCGGGAGGTGAAAATAATATGTGGATCAATGTACGGTTTTTCCACAACACCCGTTTTGCTGCATCCATTAGGAATCATGAGTAGAATAACTCCAATTAATATTAGTAAATACTTTTTCATCGATTATAAAAATTCATTTTCTTGATACACATTAATCATTTGGGCCACGTTTTCATTCCAATTAAACTGTTTAATAACGCGCTCTCTTGTATTTTCTTCCATTCGATTTTTCAAGTTTTTGTCTTTAAACAATTTAAATATTAAACTTGCTAACTTTTCTGGGTCATTGGGCGGTATTACATATCCAGTGTAATTATCTTGATTCACTTCAGGTAACCCACCGACATTTGATGTAATAGCAGGTATGCCGCAAGCTGCAGCTTCCAAAACGGAAACTCCGAAACTTTCTCTAGTTGAGACTGAAATAAACACAGATAATTTTTGATGATATTCTACAATGTTTTCATGAGGAATATAACCGGCAAATTTTACATAGTTATCCAAACCCAAGTGTCTTGTTTTGCCCTTCATTTCTTCCAATAATGAACCCTGACCTACAATCAAAAAATGAATTTGAGTATTATGATATTTATTGATAAGAATATCTGCCGCATCCAACAAACAATCAATTCCATTATGGGCCTCAATACTTTTAACGGTGCCCACGGTAAACTGGTGCGGTGATTTCAAAGCAGGTGTAAACACATTGGTATCAATGCCAAATGGGATGACTTGTACATCAAATCGATCAAATTGGGTTGCAATGACTGCTTTCATTGCTTCGCTGGTGGAACATACTGTATTCGCACTGTGAATCACTTTTTTTAATAACCATTTATTTAACTGATTTTTTTGCGGAAAGTCATAAACATCGCTTCCCCATACTGATAGAATAAAAGGCTTAAAATTGGATATATAACCAAGGACACCATAGCTTGAGGCATAGTGAGCATGTATAATATCAGGTCCAAAAGCATTCATCGTTTTTTTCAGTAGTCTAAAGGCAGTTAAATAATTGAGCTTACTTATATTGGGTACCCTTAGGTTTCTGATTTTTGATTGTAAATCGGCACTTATCAAGGAAATACCCCAATTTTGGTATTTTTTAGCCACATCATCGGTTGGTTTAAATAAACTAAACACAAGTATATTGAGTTCGTGCTTATGAAGAGATTCAACCCATTTGATTGTATGAATCGAATTGGCATCGGCTAAAAATAGAATTTTCATGGTATCCAGATATTAATTATGTTTGACATTTCTATTATAATTATCAATTATAAGGTAAAAGAATACATTATTCCTTGTATAGAATCGATATACAAACATACATCGAAGAGCCTTCGCTATGAAATTTTGGTTATCGATAACAATTCAAATGATGGTAGCATTGATGCAATAAAAAGTCAATTCTCTGATGTCAAAATATACGAAAACACGGAAAATATCGGTTTTTCAAAAGCAGTAAACCAAGGGGCTAAAACAGCAATCGGAAAATACATTTTCATATTAAATCCAGATACAAAACTAATTGAAGATAGTATTTCTATCCTATTCACATTTTTAGAAAAAAATGAGACTGTGGCCGTTGTGGGTCCCGCCATAGTTACTGAATCAGGCATAAAACAACAATCCTACTGGAAAGAGCCTACTCTCATAAATACGATTTTAAGCATATACCATTTGGATTTTTTGAATTACAAAAAAAATTATCAACATGAAATCGGGGATAAAACAATATTGGTAGATGCTATCTCTGGTGGTGCATTTTTTGTTCAAAGAGATGTTTTTCAAAACCTAAATGGGTACCATCCTAATTTGTTCTGGATGGAGGATATAGATTTTTGTACAAATGTTAGAAAACTGGATAATAAAATTATTTATTATCCAGAGACTAAAATCATTCACTATGGTGGAAAAAGTGCCGAAAAAAACTTGCCTCTTGCCATTTCAAACCAGCTATTAAGTAAAATAAAATATTTCAAACTGCATCATAGTGGCATAGAAACCATTATACTAACGGTAGCTATTTTATTTATCGCTTTGATTAAATCTATTTTATTTCTAATTGTATTTCCTCTTGGATCAAATTATAGGAAAAAAATGATAGGGTATTTATCAGTAATAAAGGGCATTTTAACGAATACCCATTAATTGATATTTTAGTGAATCTCCTCCACTTTTCTATGAAGCGATATTATGGCTATAGCCATACCAAACATGATCCACATGGGGAAAAAATAAATCGTTGAACTGGCGGCAATTGCGGCGGGTATAAAACCAATCATTGCAAGTAGTAAGGCAGAAGCATAGTATTTTATTTGATTATTACTACCCAATTTAGAAATTTTAAATAAATTAAAAATTATACTGCCATACCAAACAATCATTAGAGAGAAAAAAACCACACCCCCTTCTACTAATATTTCAATCCAAAAATTATGCATGCTGGTAAACCGGCCAGCCACACCACCAATTTTTTCCTGAATTGCCACAGAACCTCCAGCGCCAACACCCAACCCTTTTGATTTAACTAGGGCGGTAATGCCATTATTCACTAATTCACCGCGCCATTCCAGGGAACCACCCACATCAATGTCGCCTTTCAGGTATAATGTAAGTGCCTCCAAAGTATTGGCAACTTCATTTATCCGTGGATTTTCACTTTCTGTCAATTGACTCATGCCCCAGAATAAACCAATTACCGAAAACCAGACGATAGAGAGGGTGACCACTTTTTTCTTTATAATTATCAAATAAAAACATAAGATAATGATTAAACCTAAAAATACAGCCCTAGACGCAGCTAAAAGGATAATGGATGTTATAGCAATAGATCCCAGCATTTTAGCTAAAACCTGGTGACTGCAAAGGAAAAAGGGCAAAATCATTACCATAGTAATAGCAAGGTTATTCGTATTCCAATGAAATCCAGTGGGAGGCCGAAAATCAGAATAGACAAATAAATTATCAAAAGCTTCAAAATTGACCGGTTCTTTACCAAAAAAGGTTAACCAAGGCGAATAAGGTGAAATTGGCAATCGAAAAGCAGTAAATGACTCTAAAAGAGCAACCACAATCTCTATTAGAAAAATGATGCTCATTATTTGAAATAAGGCATTCATTTTGGAAAGATTGCCCGCATAATAGATTACTGCTTGGGTAATGGCAATTCCACAAAAAATATAGAACATATATTTTCCTGCATATATCATATTTGGAGCCCAATAAATAGATAGGGCATACCAAAAAAACATGGTCAGAAAAAACAAATCATAATTCCCCATTCTGGTTTTTAACGAAAGTAAAAAATTAGCATTTTTAATTTGGATTAAAGAGACTACCAACAATCCAAAGAGTAAAAGGTGAAATAAATAAAAATCACCATAGCTAACGGCAATTCCAATGACTGCTGAGATTATCATTAACAGAATCAAGGTATCTACACTGAGTTTTAATGACCGGCTTACCACAATGTGTTCTGCCTTAAAATAAACAATATCAACACGATGGTTAACGATTCAAAAATAATTAGAGATAAAGGTATGGAAAGAATCCCAAATGGTTTAATCAAAACAATAATAGATATCATCCCGACCAAGGATGCTATTGTTAATATATTTGAGTACTGGCGTTCATAATCGGCCACCATTAGCCATTGGCGACCTAAAACATGGGAAATAGCGGTGAGAGGTAAAACAATACCAAATAGCTTTAAAGTTTTTTCTGCGGCAAAAAATTCTGGACCCAATAAAACCTGAATGAGAGGGTGTGCAAAAAAATATAAACCCACACAGAACAGAATGGCGATGGGAAGCATAAACCAAAGAAATTTCTTGATCACTTTTTTTGTCTGGTCATTTTTTGTATAACCCATGGATGCCAAGTGTGGATACAAAGCCTGACCCACAGGCCCATAAAGGGTGTTTAGAGCGCGATGAATCCGAGCGGCACCATAATAATATCCCAACTGTAAGGGAGATACAATTGTGCTTAATATGATAATACCTAGGTTGTTGTAAATAGCAGGTAGGATTGTAATCAGAAAGCTGTATTGCGTTTTTCGAAAAATGGCCCAAACTTTTTTGAAACTACTCAGATGAAATCTGCCAATGATATTGGTCATATAGGCCAATAAATATCCACAAATAAGTACGCTTGAGAAACTATAGGCCAGCAATATAATCCAACCATCCTGACTCGAACGGACATAATAAAATATAATTAAAAAACCTAGGATACGAAAAACCGTTTTTGAAATGGCAATAATTCTAATTTTTTCTATGCCCTGAAAAAACCAAATGGGCGATAGACTTTGAAAAATAGCACCCAATAAAGTAATTAAAATATAATGAGGGTTATTTTTGAATACTGGAACCGTCCATATTGCTAATAAAGACAAAAACAGTGCGACAGGAATTAATAATAATTTGAACATAAATAGTTCACCTACAAAATCTTTCAATTGCTTGACATCATCTTTGATTCTGGCAACCTGGCGAGTAGCCATAAGTGGAAAACCAAACTCCATAAGTAGTAAAATAAAAAGACCAAAGGTCTGAGCTAACCCCACTTCCCCAAGCGCTGAAGGACCCAATACCCGGGCAATAAAGGGCAGAATTAGCAACAATAATAGATAATCAGCAAAATGGGCTAGGTATAAGTAAAATGAATTTGCCACTAAAGGGTGGCAAATTTTTTGTGTAAGTTTCGAAACCATATTATACTTAACTAGGTTTTAAATCATGCGAAGTACTTGACAATATTTTGAACAATGATTTCAGCAGAATTTCCATCACCATAAGGGCGCCCAGAAAAATCACATATGGTATTTTGTATCTCATTAGATGTGTTAAATAGATTTTCTGGTTTAGTGAGAAAATTAACACCCGCATCAGTTAATTCTGTCCATTCTGTTTCTTTGCGGACAGTGATACATTTTTTTTTCGTAAAAAAAGCTTCTTTTTGCAAGCCACCACTATCGGTAATAACCAATTCCGCCCCATTCAATAAATTCAGCACGGCCAAGTAGCTTTGCGGTGAAATTAGATTAATTTCAGAATGTATTTTGTATTGCTCCATCTGTTTTTTTGTCCGGGGGTGGAGTGGCATAACCACTTTCATCACTTTATTAATCTCATCTAAACCAGAAAAAATGGACGTCAGATTTGATCGATTATCAGTATTCTCCGGACGGTGAATGGTCGCCAGAGCATAGGGAACATCAGGAATCTGGAGATCAAATTCAGTTTCTTTGTTCTTATAAAGGCGACTAAATTTTATGTAGGCATCGAACATAACATCCCCAGATTTAATTACACCATTCTGTATACCTTCCCTTTTTAAGATATTAAAGGCATTTCCAGTAGGACAAAAAAGCAGGCTAGATAAATGATCGGTCAAAATTCGGTTAATTTCTTCAGGCATAGTTCTGTTATAACTGCGTAAACCAGCCTCTACATGAAAGACAGGAATGTTCAGCTTGGCTGCGGTCAGACCACCGGCAAGGGTAGAATTGGTATCACCGTAAACTAAAACACCAACAGGTTTTTCTTTAACCAAAATGGGTTCAATATTTTCAATCATTTTGGCCATCATTAACCCGTGGTTCAGCTGATTGATACCAAGGTTATATTTTGGTTCAGGAAGGCCCATTTGGTTGAAAAAAATATCTGACATGTTTTTATCAAAATGTTGTCCTGTATGGATGATGACCTCATCAATACTAACCTTGGTTTGGAAAAGACTTGAAACTGTAGAAGCTTTTATAAATTGGGGTCTGGCCCCCAAAATGGTAACAATTTTCAATCGCCCTCTAAACTGATAATTGAATTATTTCTCAATTGAAACTGGCCACATTGACTTAAACCGTTTTGATCAAATACCAAACGTTCTCCTTTTTTATTGACCCAGCCTACCTGCTTGCCCGGATTCCCAAGAATCAGAGCAAAATCTGGAACATTTTTGGTGATCACGGAGCCGGCACCGATGAGTGCATAGGCACCAATGGTTATACCACAAAGAATAGTGGCATTGGCGCCAATGGATGCAGATTTTTTTACCAAAGTTGATTGATAGAATTCAATACCTTTTTGAGGAAATTCACAGCGGGGTAACAAAATATTTGTAAACACCACCGATGGACCGCAAAATACATAATCTTCCAGTTCCACTCCCTCATAAACAGACACATTATTCTGGATTTTGACATGATGTCCAATTTTGACGTTATTCGCCACATTCACATTCTGGCCCAAAGAACAATTTTCTCCAATAATAGCACCGGATTGAATATGGGAGAAATGCCAGATTTTTGTACCTTTACCTATCTCAACGTTTTTATCTAAGATAGAAGTGTCGTGGATGAAATAATTTGGTGATTTCATCTTATCTATTTTTTCCCTGAACCTACCTCATGCAAAGGTGAATTGTTACGATTTAAGGAATTTGTGGCCATTTCGAGAATTTTGACTATATCTAATCCTTCATTTAAAGTTGCTTTATCAATGGCCTTTCCCTGAATTACATCAATAAAATATTTTAATTCATTGGTTAAGGGTACGGTTGACTCATAATTGATTATTATTGAAGGCTTATTTTTAATCGAATTCAAATCATTATTTCCATTTTGATCTTTTTCATAGTATAACAATAGTTTATTTTCCCCAGCATCTTCAAAATGAAGAGAACCTTTCGAACCAATAATAACCACCCGATGCTCCTTAAAAGGGTGAAGCCAACTGACATAAATATGCCCTTGAACTCCATTTGGATATTTTAAATAGGTTATTATTGTATCGTGGATATTCTTTTGAATGAATGCACCGCCAGATGATTTAACATCGACTGGGAATGATTCTGTAAAAAATTGAAACAAGGATATATCATGAGGTGCAAAACTCCAGAATACATTTTCTTCTTTACGTACAATACCCAGATTTAGACGATTACTGTAAATGTATTGAAGTTTTCCAAGCATTCCATTCTGAATCATATTTTTCATTTTTATAATTGCTGGATGAAACAATAATAAATGCCCTACCATTAATTTGCCGTTTAAGCTTTCTACTAGAATTTGAAGGCGTTCTCCATCATTTATCGATAATGTTAAAGGTTTTTCCACAAGAACTGGTTTCTTCTGGATGAGTATCTGTTCAGTCAGTTTTACATGGGTAATCGGCGGCGTGGCCACTATAAAACCATCAAAATCAGTTTTAAACGCATCTTCAATAGAACTTAGACAATTTACATTGGGATATAATTCAATCATTTTATTTCTTTGATGGGAATCCGCTTCTACGATCCCACCCAGAGCGCCTAACTCGGAAAGAGTTCTTATATGATTTTTCCCCCATCCCCCTGCACCAATAACACAAATTTTGATATGACCCATTAATTAATACTTAAAAATGGTTACCAATGAAGAAGAGATCAATCCAAAAATAGTAGAAAAAGCTAAGAATAAGAAACGATTGGGAGAACTTTTCCTTGATGGAGGTACGGCATAATCGAGAATATGGAGAATAGGTGTTTGTTTTACTTCTTCAATACGTGCTAGTTCCAACTGCTGTTGAAGGGTGATATATAACTGTTTTTTTGCTTCCACTTCTCGAAAAAGTCTTGAAAATATCATAAATAATTCAGGTGAATCTTCATAACCCCGATTACGTTCCTTAAAATTCTTTAATTCCAACTCTATAGATTCTAACTCTTTTTTAACAATTAATAACCGATCTGAAATAAATATTTTTTCTTTGTTTGTTTGAGCCGAATTTTCTTTCTGAATATATGATTGAACCTGATCTCCAATAAAATTCGAAATATTGGCTGACACAACCGGGTCCTCTAGAGTGACCGTTATTTTTATCAAGCTTGTTAACCTATCTTCGACCACTTCAATGTGCTTAGCCAAATTTTTTCTAGCTTTTTCCCGAACATAAGCTGAATCGGTAAAGGAAGATTGAATAAAGGCATACCAGGGGTATTTATCCATCTCCCATATTTCAATTAGGGTCAATTCTGAACCTGTTCGCATAACCCATTTTTTCTGCAGAACCTTATTAGCAATTAACCTGGATTGAACTACATCAGAAATATTGAAATCCTGATCACTATTCGGCATATTCATTCCAAAGTTTGTTACCAAAGACTGAAATTGTCCCAATTCCTGTATTCCATTTTTTTTAGCGGGATATAAGGAAATTTGGGCGGAATAATATTTTGTCAATAAAAAAGAGGACCCAGTCCCAATCAATGCTATCAGAATGGTGACAAAAAATATATATTTCCTTCTGTCATTCAGAACATTAAATAATACTTTGAAATCAATAATGTTATCCTCGATAATTTTCGGTTTTTCAACACCTTTATCTTCAATCTCAAAATCAGGATAGGCATTTTTTAGGCGTTCCAAGACATCCACATTAATGGTAGTATGGCCTTTTTCGTAATTGATGAGTGTTGCTCTTGAAACATTCATTTGATCAGCCATATCCTCCTGACGTATATCATTCATCAGACGGTAGCGTTTTATTTTTTGTCCCAGGGTCAGATTATGTTCCACTAGTTCCACTGGATTGATTTATTAATAACATTAAAGTGAGTAAGGTTGTGGCCACATTAGTTGCTTGAGATGATATTGCATTAAATATCTCTAATCCCGTAGCTCGTTCAGATGAACCACTTATGGTCCTTTGGTTAACAATAATTGTGGATCCCTCCAAAACGCTTGGTGATAACCATCCTGATTTTGGGATAGCCGTACCATTGGGATAAATAATCAGCACATCACTGGTTTCTGCAAAAGCACTGTAACCGCCTGCACGTTTGATATATTTCTTAATTGATTCACCTTTTTTATAGGTCACGTAGCCTGGCACATTTACTTCTCCACTTACAAGGACAAGACCAGATTTTTTCAACACGTTTAAGCTGTCACCGTCATGGAGAAAAAAAGTGTCTTTTTCCCAAGCAATTTTTAGAGAATCACGGAAAACTTCTACCCCGTTTATAAGGGAATAATTGGTATAACCACCCGCCAAATCTAAAACGGTAGCCAGAGTAGTTAAATTATTCACCGGGTAGATGCCAGGCGTTTTGACTTCACCTGTAATTTGAACCGATTCAATCGGCTGATGTAGATTCATTCGAGGTATGGTAATATGGTCGCCATTAGCCAATGTCAAATTATTATTATTTAAATCCACTAATATCTTTAAGGGCGACTCCCCGGTTGAGTTTTTTCGATTGATAATAATCCTTGATAAATCAACTGTTTGCATAAAGTCTGAATCCTCTATAGACATGGTGGCATCAATCAATTGCTTTAAGTTCATATCTGTCTGGTAGGGATATTGCCCAGGATTTTTTATTTGGCCATCTATTCGAACAAACCGTTCTATATCTGGCTGTAAAGGAACATGGATGCTATCACCATCTGAAAGGCGAAAATTTGACATTTGGTTTGGTTTTAACAAATATCCATTATTTTCTGAAGCAATATCATTTTTATAAACAAACATTGTTTTGGCTGCTCTTACATCTTTACCACCGGCAATTTTTATAAGGTCCTCTATAGTTTCTTCTTCAATTACTTCATAATAACCCGGACTTCGTACACGACCCGTAAGAGGAATAGTGGATTTTCTTGCAGGTATATATATGATATCCTGATCCATTAGTCGGAGATCACCTACGGTTTTACCCTTAAAAATATAATTATATACATCCACAGTGCCGATTTTTTGCCCCTTACGTAATACTTGAATATCCCTTAGAGATCCTTTGTTATTAATACCACCAGCCTGAGTTAAACCCGTGATGACATTAGAAAAAGGATGTATCATATGGACCCCGGGTATATTAACAAAACCAACAAAATGCACATTAACCGATTTTAATTCACCCAAGGTAATATCTATAAAGGATTTAGGATTCACTCCGAGCAAAGTTGAATAAACACGCGAATATTTCGAAAGTACATATTTTTTAGCCTCATCTACAGTTTTACCGCCCAGATTTAATATTCCTATATTTTTAATATATATCTGACCATCTCTGTTTATTACCTTCGAATCGTATGCATCAGTTTCGCCCCAAAGTGATATAATAAGTTCATCGCCAGGTCCAAGACTGTAATATTTTGGGATCGGCAAGTTCTGCCAAAATGGTATCGTATCGCGTTGGGTGAATATTTCATATCCGACATACGGCATTTTAATGGTCGAATCTTCTAGAAATTTTAATTGTTCTAATAATTCTTCTGTATGTGCAAGTAAAGATTCAATATCTTTCCTAGAATAAATCAATTTATCTGGTAACGCAGTACTACTAGCTGTTTTTTCAGCTTTTGATATGTCAGGTGGTTTTTGCAATGCCTGACGTTCCAATACTTCGTTGTATTCACTCTGGAGTTTTTGAAGTTCCTGATAACTCTGGCCTAATATCATTTGACTAGCACAAACCATCAAAAAGGGGAATAAGATCTTATATGTTGATTTCATATATAAAATTACTGTTTATTGACTAAATGTCAAAGGATTTGTATAAATTGTCAATATACAATAAGTCATTAACAATAATATATTATACAATGTGTAGAATTAAAGGATAAACGGTTAAAATATAGAAATTAATGGTTAAAGATCGTATGGAAGAAAATGGAGTTAAAAAATTATACCAAACTTTCAGTTCCCCTCAAATTGGGGAAAAAGATTAAAATGAAAACGTATGTTCTATAGAAATAAGAAGTGTTTGGGTCCGTTGAATTGACCTTGGTTCAAATGTTTCCTCCCAAACATTCCTATTCACATCCACAAATCCATAGTGTTCAAAATATTCATTTTCGTAATTAAGGTATATGAAGGTATTTTTGTATTTATAGCTCACTGAAATCCTTGATTCAAATTTTACTTCTGGGGGAAAATGATGCGTCACTCCATGCCTTTCATAGTTCAGCCCATAAACAATACTAGCTCTATCATCAATGTAACCTATAAATACCAATAAATCATCTGAGTCGGATCCGCTATGGGCCGCCCATCGGCGTCCATTATAAGAAGAATAATTATATTTTATGTTATCGTACCAGTTAGGGGTTGGTAGAATATTATAATAAATACTCTGAACTAACCGGTTATATTCAAAACCAAACATAAATTCATCTTTGCCAAACGCTCCCTGCTTCCTTAATCCTAAGTTACTACCCATGGCATGATCGTGATATACTTCAGAATTTTTTCCATCGTAATACCTATTTGGAAAGCCCAGTTCTAAAAATACTTTCAATCCTGAAAAAGGAAAATTATATAAAAAATATAAATCATAAATTTGATCCCAGTATTTTAAGTTTTCATTTGTGATAAGAACTTTTGTTGCATCACCTAAATCCCAACTTAAATCATTATTACCGCCACTTAAAATATGTCGACTGCTACCTACCTCAATATTTCTGTATCTTATATTCAAAGACCATGCCGATAGAAAATAGTCAATTCCTTGCGAGTTTTGCATTGCAATGGAGTTCATATATTTAAATTTATACTCTAAATTAGGTATAATAGGTTTGTACGTATCTGTACCTAAATAATAATGGTAGAATCCTTCAGCATTGTTTGTCATGACCAAACTATTATGGATACCGGGGCCCCACCATTGGCTCCAATTGCCATATCCTGCGGATAGTTCTCTATAATGAAATATTATACCTATATTATTAAAATTATTAATACTTTTTCTGTAAGCATCTTTTAATGGAACATCATTCAATATAGAAAACGATTTTTCTTTATTCGGTATTGAAATAGGGTATTTATGTATATTTAAGATCCTTGGTTCAGCTGTTAAAGTCAAATGCTTCCCATGATACTGAAAAAGAAGACTTGAAATAAATCCGAATCCTTTCGGAAAATATAAACCATTTTGATTTTCTAAATTTGGGAGGTTTGAGTTGTAATAATAATATTGATTCAATATCAGATGAAATGGATATTGAATTGTTGATTCTTTATTTTTTATTCCATTTGATTTATACTCTTTTATTAGAGTTTTGGTGGGATTAGGATTCAATAAAGATTGTGACAATAAACAATTAAGCATTAACAATTGAAAAGTAATAATTGACAGGTGATTAGTAATTTTTTTAATAAGGCGGGAAATAAGGGTTAAGAATTCAGATATTAGAGTACTCTCTTAAGTTAATGAAGGGAAAAGGAATAACCAAACCAGAGGAGCTTACTCTCGGAGATCTCACCCTGGATAAATCCGTAATTACGGATTTTCTCGTATTCTAGAGTAATGAATGCAGAGTGATGCTTATAAATAGTATGGTGATAAGTTAGAGCAAGTTCAGTTTTGATCTCAGGATGTTGCATGCTCTTTATGCCATGATGCTCTTTGTTCCAGGAAACAAAGGTTATTGATGTTTCATTACCAAAACCAAATATGAAAATGAGATCATTCGATGATGAACCAGAGTGGGCTCCCATTCGGCGACCCTGGTAGGTAAAATAATCGTATGGCGCTTTTGAGTAGTAATTAGTAGTGTTAGGGCTACCACGGTAAAAAGATGGTTTGAAGGTATTCGATACTCGGGTAGTGAGAAATTCTGCACCCGTGAAAAAACTAAAGCCCCGGAACCGAGTAAATTTTTTGAACCCCAGCTGATATCCCAAAGTGTGGTCCCAGTGAGCTTTTAGATCGATAAGGTTACCACGGTTATCATCACTGGCTACGTCAGCATAAATCTCAAGATTTTCATCAGGAAAGGTGAGCTTAACGTAACCAGTTAATACTTCATCCCATGCATCAAAGCCGGGGGTCATGGGAATAGTATAATCCAAATTTCGTTTATCTTGACCAAAAAGGGGTTCAATTACTAGGCTGATGGCATCCTTAAGTGTCCAGCTATCAGCAGCGTTGGTGGTTGAAAGAAGGTTCCCAAAATCACCAGACAGATAAGTTCGATGAAACCCAACAGTAATGATCGGGTTAGATCGATAGGTTAAGTGAGCCCTAAGACCTGAAAAATAAAGCTGGACGTCACTTGAGCTATTATATGGCATGGCAATGATCTGGGCTCCAACCGAAAATTTCCCTAGGTTAATATCCTTAAAAGTTCCAAGAGAATAAGTTTCTTGGCTAGGGGCATTTGATGATAATGCTAAAGCAGAATGAAATCCAGGGCCCCACCAATGGCTCATCTGCCCATATCCTATGCCAATTCCATTATAGTGCAATATAATTCGTGATTGTCGAAAACCCATATTTGTATTTTTGGTTATAATATCGTTAACATGATTATTTGTTAGTTGGTAGGTACCAGCAACTGGCATCTGAGAGAATAGACCAGAATGAGATATAGAAAAAGGCTCAAGTTCGATTATAATCCAAGGAGAAAAATATGAAAGCCTTGCACTAATTAACCGAGATGAAGTACCTGGACTGTAAAATTCAGCATTATTATCCACATTTGCATGATCAGTATTAGTCATAAAATGGGTATTAATAGAAATATTGAATTTATTAAGCTTATAAAAACTATCAGCTTGACTAAAAGAGAAAAAACTATGGAAAATGGCATTATTTGGAAGCGATAAACTATTTGAAATAAAATTTGGTTGACTCCCAAAGATTAAATCCATCAGAAAAAAATTAAATAATAATAATATTTTGTTTTTTAGATGTCGATACATGTTTTTAATGTGAAATACCCTTTGGAAATAATAATTGTTTAATTGTCATGAATATAATTTTTGTATCAAGTAATACAGATTTGTTATCTAGATAATATTTATCCATATTAACTTTTTCAGGAATAGATAATTGATCACGCCCATTGACTTGAGCCCAACCAGTAACACCTGGTTTGAGTTGATCAATTTTTTTCTCAGCTCTGAGCAGAATAAGATCTTTTTGGTTATAAAGCGCGGGTCTAGGTCCGATAAAATTCATATCGCCTTTAATAATATTTACTAGCTGAGAAAGCTCGTCAAAGCTATAACGCCGCAAGAAGGGGCCCATTCTGGATAATTGGGAACCGGGGTTTTTAACCATATGGGTAGGAATATCATCAAAATTATTTTTCATACTTCGAAATTTATATAATAAAAATGTGGAGTTATTTTTACCAATACGCTTTTGAATAAAGAATATAGGCAATCCATCAAAAATAATAATTAATAAGCACAAGATTAAAATAATAGGTGAAATAAAAACTAATAAGAATAACGCGCCTATGCGATTAATCACTATAGGTCTCTATATTATGTAAATTCTCTGGTAACTCAATAAAATCTCTTATTTTATCAGATGGGTATATATTATCTGATAAAAGTTTAATCGTATTCTCTTTCAGAAAAATATTATTAAATAATTTGCCATAAAAATAAAGTGTTTTAATAAAGAATCGAGGAATCCGTATCACAAAACTTACCTTATCCAATTTAAGAAGATCCTTATAAGAGTAAACTATATTGTCAGAAATATTATATACGCCAGCAGGGATAAAATCATCTATAACCCCTTCGATGGCAACTTTAATATTAAATAGATTACAAAGTGATAGTTTATTTAATCCATTTGATACTTGAAAAAATAAATTCTTAATCTTTGTTCGCCGATTAATATTTAACAAAAATTCTTCTGAATAGACAGGGGCGAATCTCATAATCCAAGTATAACTTGTATAGTTTTTAATTAGAAATTTTTCAGCCTTAAGCTTTGTAATTGCATATGGACTAAAAGGATTTGTGGAAGACATTTCATCAAATTTATCTTTATAATAATTTTCACCATAAACAGAGACTGTACTACTATAAATTATTTTTTTTGGGAAATTATTTTTTTTTTCAAGAAAAGATAGCAAGTTACAGAGTGTAACGTAGTTTATTGAATTAAATTTATTAAAATCTTTCCTTTTACCCTTGTTATGTGCAAGACCAACAAGAAAAACTAGCGTATCAACTTTTATTGAGTTTTTAAAATATTTTTCAATTGAATTTATTGATGTTAAATCGCAATCTTTTGTTCCGATAAATTTAATATTTTTATATTTAAGTTTTTTCTCTAAGTATGAACCAATATGTCCCGTTCCTCCTACAAAGAGAATGTGTTTCATTTTATTTTATTCTTTTTATTAATTATTTCATGAAATATTTCTTCTGCTCTTTTAAAAAGCATTTTTCTATCAAAATTTTTTCTATAACATTTTAATGAATTTGACCCAAGTAATTTAAGTGCCTCATTCGATAGCCTAGACATACTTATCACATTTTTAGCAAGACCATCTGAATCACCAGATTTGCAAACAAAACCTGCATTTGATTCTTGAATAATTTTTGAGGCTTCACCATTAACCATGGCTAGAATTGGCTTACCGCAAGCAAGATAAGACTGAACTTTTGCTGGAATAGTAATTGAAAAAATATATTCATCTTTTAAAGAAAAAAGCATCGCATCGGCAGAAGCATAAAACAATGGCATTTTTTCAATGGGATAACTGCCAAGCATGTGAAAACAGTTATCCAACCCATATTCTTTAATTTTATTATTAACCCAATCTTCTTTTCTGCCATTACCCAATATAATCCATTGTATATTATTATTTGAGGCGAGGACCTTAGCTGCCTTTAAAATAGATGGAAAGTCTTGAGCTTCGCCTATATTACCTGCAAACATTATTTTAAAACTATTTTTATCTAAAGCAGGCAATAAATGATTATTCCTCTTAATTGGTTTAAAGATAGGTTCTGCCCATTGTGGAAAAAATTCAATTTTATCCTTTTCTTTTATCTTATTTTTTATTGAATTAACAAAACCTTTTGATGTAACCAAAATTTTATCTGATTCTTTATATATCCATTTCACCATTGGATTTATAATTGATCCAATTAATTTTCTGCTAAATCGATTCATTTTGATTGTTGCATTTACACTTTCAGGCCATAAGTCTGTAACCCAAAAAATAATTGGAATATGGCTAATTTTTTTTAATATTATTGCAGGGATAGCAACAGTTATAGGAGAAGGTTCATAAATAAATATGAGATCATATTTATTTTTTAAAAACAATACTGTGATCGAAGCCGATAAGATATATGATAGATAATTTAATATTAATTTAATCCTACTAGATTTCCCTCTTGGCACTACAAATACTCTATTAATGAGTACGTTTTTCTTTTTTTGATTTTTTTTTGAGAATATACCATAACCATCAAAGTATTTACCTGTTGGATAATTTGGTATACCAGTTAAAACATTAACATTATAACCCAACTCAGCGAAATGAAAAGCTAAATCATTTATTTTAAAATTTTCAGGCCAAAAATATTGGGAAACAATTAATAATTTCAGTTTTTTCAACTATTTAAATTATACTTTTTGTATTTTAATTTCTTCTTAGTCATATATTGATAAAGTTCAGAGAACATCAAATTATAATTCTTAACAGAAATTAATTTTTGATTATCAATTAAGCTTCTATCAATTCTCTTGGTATAACTTTTTTTTATTTTAATATTTTCCCTTTGCCATATTTCCTTGATTAAAGATAATAGTGAAAATTTAGAAATCTTCTTAGCTCCTACTAGGTGGTAAATACCTGAAAAATCTAATTCTATTAACCTGAATATGCCCTTTGCTAGCTCCAGAGTTGTTATCCCATTCCAATAAGCATTGCAGTATCCATCAATTTCTCCATCTTGCAATAAAAACCAATCAAATAACTCTTCATTATTTCCTTCTAATGTAGGCCCTATATATGATGTCCTAATTATAATATCTTTGTCACTATTAATTTCCCCTAATGATTTTGTCTTAGCATAATTACCAAACCCATCATGTATTGAATCTTCATTATAATTACCCTTTCCCCCTGAAAAAACACAATCCGTACTTAAGTGGATTATTTTTGTTTGAGAATTTTTATAGTAATCATATAATAAATTTGGGAAATAACTGTTATAAAGTATTGCTTTGGTTTGATTTAACTCAGATTCTTCAACTAGACATCTAATACAATTAATTATATAGTCCGAATCTGATAAAACCATATTTTTATTAAAAATAAGGTTCTCGTCAAAAACTTCATTTTCTTCAATGCAATTAATTATATAATTATCTTTTAAAGATAAATATTCATTTATAACATGGCCCGCCATGCTAGAAGAGCCATAAATAGCTATTTTTTTCACTTTAGTAATTAACTTTATTTATGCCAGATAGTGCGATTTATATAATCAATATAACTAAATACTATTTTGGTTACTTTCTTTGAAAAATTATCAACATTATAATCATAAACAATTCTGGAGCCTGCATTTTTATTATGTGAGACGACTACATTGATTGAATCAATTACATTTTTCTTTTTTAGACCTGACATAATCAATGTCCCTTCATCCATACCTTCAGGCCTTTCATGTGCTTGGCGTATAGTAATTGCAGGAAATTGAAGGATTGAAGACTCTTCAGTTATCGTCCCACTATCTGAAATAACACAATATGCTTCCATTTGAAGTTTAACATAGTCAAATAATCCCAAAGGTTTCATGAATTCAATTTTTTTATTCATTTTTGATCTATTTAAAGTATCTAATTTTTGTTTTGTTCTTGGATGTGTAGAGACTATAACTCTTCTTTTGAACTGTTTTACAATTTCATTAAGGGAATCAAGTAAATCATTAAAGTTGGTTTCATAGTCAACATTTTCTTCTCTGTGGGCACTAACAACAAAATAATCTTTAGATTTTAATTGTAATTCATCTAGAATAGTCGAATTTTTAATTTTAGGCATATAATAATCCAAAATCTCCTTCATTGGGGATCCAGTTTTAATTACAGTTTCAGGCCTAAGTCCTTCGTTTATCAAATATTTTCTAGCATGTTCAGTAAGCGGCATATTTATATCACTTAAATGGTCAACAATTTTTCGATTTAATTCTTCAGGAACTCTTTGATCAAAACATCTGTTTCCAGCTTCAAAATGGAAAACGGGTATTTTTTTTCTCTTTGCAGATATTACGGATAAGCAACTATTTGTATCTCCATACAATAAAACAGCATCTGGATTTTCTTTGGCAAAAACTTTGTCAGATTCTGTTATAATATTACCAATAGTTTCTGCAACTGTTTTTCCTACTGCATTTAAAAAATAATTGGGTTTTTTAATTTCTAGGTCATTGAAAAATATTTCATTTAATTCATAATCGTAGTTTTGCCCTGTATGAACTAACACATGCTTACAATATTTTTCCATTTCTGAAATAACTCTACTGAGTTTAATTATTTCGGGCCGAGTACCAACTATAGTCATTACCTTAATCATTTAATGCTTCCTTTATAAAATTGACGTTCAATAAAACCTTTATAATTGATTCCTTATTCAATAATTTTGTGCTATGTGAAGTATAGTCAGTAATATTTGATAGTTGCTTTTCACCTTCTACAAAATATTGATTGTAATTTAAATCTCTTGAGTCTGGAGGTATTCTATAATAATCACCAAGATCTTCAGATCTTAACATTTCTTCTCTAGATATAAGAGTTTCAAATAGTTTTTCTCCATGTCTTGTACCTATAATTGCTTTTTTACTTTTACTTTGAAATATTTCAAGTAAAGCATCTGCTAAGTCACCTATTGTCGTAGCTGGTGCTTTTTGGATAAAAATATCTCCAGGTTTTCCATTTTTAAAAGCATATAAGACTAATTCTACTGATTCTTTTAGTGACATTAAAAATCTTGTCATTTTTGGATCGGTAATTGTCAAATTTGAATCGTTTTTTATTTGTGATATAAATAGTGGAATTACAGATCCCCTTGAAGCCATTACATTCCCATACCTTGTAGCACAAATAACTGTTTTATCACCTGAACCAAGTCTCGATTTAGAAATCATTACTTTTTCCATCATTGCCTTTGACATGCCCATAGCATTAATGGGGTAAACTGCTTTATCAGTACTTAATAAAACTAATTTTCTAACTTCATTTTGAATTGCTGAGTTGATTACATTATCTGCGCCTAAAATATTTGTTTTAATTGCTTCAAGTGGGTAAAACTCGCATGTTGGTACTTGTTTAAGCGCTGCGGCATGAAAAATATAATCTACATTCTTTGAAGCATCTAGGATACTTTTGTAATCCCTAATATCACCAATAATAAATTTAATTTTATTATTATTTAATTTGAGCCTTAAGTCTTCTTGTTTTTTTTCATCTCTTGAAAAAACCCTAATTTCTTTAAAATTGTATTTCAAAAAATGATTTAAAATTGTTTTCCCAAAGGAGCCTGTCCCACCAGTTATTAAAATGAGCTTATTATTAAACATTATTTTATATTCCTATTTTTACTTTATAGAATCAGTGTTCTTTTTTTTATATTTACCACAAAAGAGACAATAACCCAAAAAAATGCTATTAAATTTGGATGAATTAGGCTAGCTCCAAAGAAAATATTAATAGTTATTAATATTAAAGAACCTAAAAAAATCCTTATAATTACACTTTCTTGATCTTCTTTCATAAATGTAACAAGATTTACCAAGCTTAAATAGAATAATGATATTGTAAAGATAAAAAAAATAAATCCTGATGAAAATAGAATTTCATAAAAACCATTATGAATATAAATAGTATCATTAATATTGAAATTAAAAAGACCAAGAGAAATGCCCATAGACCTAAAACCGTTGCCAATAATAATATCTTTAATCGAAATAAGATTATCGCTTAAGATTGAAAAAAATTCTTTAAAAACTGAATAATAAACCCTATCAAATATATTAATTAAATCAGATGAATTTTGTGAAACGCTATATTCAAAGCCATTTATATTATATCCAGTTATTTTATAAATAAAATAGTCATAATAATTATATAAATCTAAAAAATACATGACTAAAGGAGTTATAATGAATAATGTTATAAATATATATACTATCTCATTAATTTTATTTTTATTCTTATTTAATATTAAAAACATAAAAAAACATAAAAAAACATTAAAATATGCAGCCCTAGACAAAGTTAGGGTAACAGCTATAAAAAATATAGATAATAAGGTATATTTTAAATAATTATTAAAATTAGACATTAACATTATAAAAATCGGCAAGGACAGCGCATAGCCCGTTTGACCTACGCTTCCATATAAAGTAGAATATCTTATTAACCCATCTCTAATTTTAAATGAAAAATAATCATTTTGTAAAAAAATGTTATTATCGACTAAAACGCTAATAATTAAAAATATAGAAGATAGTAAATTAAAAACTAAGTAGATATAAATTATATTTTTGTAATCATTTTTAGAGTTAAATGAGTTGATTAATAAAATTATAATTGGATAGGTAAAATTTAGTCGCCCCAAAGTTAATAACTTGTGCTCAATAATTAATTCAGAATCAAATAAAACATCTATGCTTAAATAAATAAATAAAAATATTACAGCTAAAATTAAAGTATAAAATTTATCTGTAAATATAATTTTAAAATTATTAATAGTAAAATTTTTTAAAAAAAAGAATAAGTAGAATAGGAAAGGTGGAACTAAGAAAAAAATTCCAAATTCTTTAATTATATGAAAATTTATAAGAGCAAATGTTATTAGTGTCAATATTTTCAAATGAAAATTAATCTTTTTTTAATCTTTTTATGAGATGAAGTGTTATAAGAGTTATTAAAAATATCTTGGTATAAATATTATCAAAAAAACTATAAAATAAATTATTATCATTAGATACGGCCTGCTTTAATCCAGCGCCAAGGGAGCTAATCATCAATACTCTTGGTATTAATCCAATTATATTTATCAAAATAAATTTCTTTATACCCAATCTAAATATCCCCGCTGCATAATTAAATACAGAATAGGGTAGCAAAGCCCTATAAATAATAAGATGCCTGTAATAAGTAATATTATTTATTTTTTTCGATAATAGATTAATCTTTGATTGTAGTCTAGTTGTATATCTGTTTTCTATATAGAAAACTATTCCAGTAAATTTATATGCAAGCAAAGAAGATGTATTAAGAATTAAAAAATTTATAAAAAATGAATAGGAATCAAAAAAAATACCTGAAAAAATTAATATAATAGATGAGGGTATTGGTAGCATTAATAGAATGCTAGATATAATAATATATATTATTATTGATAATTGATAATTGTCACCTACGATCAAAAAAATGCTATAAAAAAAATTATAAATAAACTCGTTTATCATATCTGTTTATATTTTGAGTATTTATTGAAATAGAATCCGCTAAATAATCCGACACTAAACCAAAAAATTAAGGAATGATTTGGGTGCAAAAAATTACCGCTACCCATGGGCAGGTTTATTATAAAAATTATTAGAGACCCTAAAAGAACTCTTAAATTATTTTTTGATATATCATTTCCTGATCTCTGAAAATAATCAATATTTTTTACCAATAAAAATGCCAAAAAGAATATGAAAAAAAGTAAATAAATAACGCCGCCAATAGTAAGCATATTTAAAAAATCATTGTGCGCATACAAACCTTCCATTCCCAAGACCCCTCCAAAACCTGCAAACCCATAGCCAATAATAAGCCAAACGGGTCCATAGTAATTTATATGGGTCAATGTATTCCCAAATAGTCTATAGAATATCTGATCATAAAATGGAGAGTAATCAACTCGAGTTTGTATGCCACTATCAATACCTAACGAGTTCATAAAAAACGATAAGTATATTCTAGAAAATTCAATATTATACGCAATAATAAATAAAATGACAGATAAAGTTAAAATCGATGATAGCAGTCTTAATTTCTTTACCCAGTTTCCAGATGAAAGTATAAAATAAATAATATAAGAAATTATAATATTCATGACGCCAGCCCTCTGCATTGACATCGACATACCAATAGCTATTCCAAATATAAGAATATATCTAATGATCTTATTTTCTCTTTCATATAGTAGCACCATAGTTAATCCAATACCTCCGGCTATCCCAATGGCTGTAAGATTGCCTAGGAGAGTAGAAAATCTATAAGCACCTCCTCTTGTAGCTGCATCTGAAAACCATGATATTGGGCCGATTATGAACTGTAATGGTATCGTGAGAGCAGCAATAAATATAATTAAAATATAATAATTAAGTAGCTTTCTTATTGTCAATTCGGACTTAACAGTGTTAACTGCAAATAAAGCAATTAATGGAGTGAAAAAATATCTAATCATTCCAATGAATGTTGCTCCTCCGGAAATAGGGATTGAATAAAATATTAAAAAAATACTATAAAAAATGAAAAATACATAAAAAAAATATATAATGTTTTTTTTATGTATTTTAAAATTTAATAGATCAAGAGAGAAGCTTAATAAAAAATAAAGTGAAAACGGAACTAGTAAATAAATAATAGATAAACGTTGAAAGTTATGAAAACTAATAGATAAGAATAAAAAAATGAACAGCGTAGAGTAATTAATAGAACTTCCTTTAAATATCAAAATAAATTCTACTTGCTTAGGTTAATAAAATATGGTTCCTTGTAATTATTATCACTTTTTCGGTCTTTTACTCCTTCAAAATATGCAGCTGCAAAAACTGCTCGATAAAATATTGGGAAATAAAATAACGGCTTTGAATCTGACCATAGTAAATATGATATAATATTTTTTATAACATACTTATTTAAAATAAATAGCGTAAAAATTCTTCCTATAGAAAAAAATGATTTATTATCTTCGTACTCTTCTAATAATCTTAGGCTACTGTTATTAAAAAAGTTTGGAAATTTATTTTTTAATGGGACAAATCCATATCTTGCTGAAACATATATTTTTTTCATTCTATTTATCAAATTTGGGCTTGGCTCAATATGCTCTGATCTCGCATCGGACAGCATAACTGATTTATAGCCTAGCTCTTTCATTCTGCAAGGAAAATCATGATCCTCTCCTCCATAATTAACAAAATTTTCATCAAACAAACCTATTTTGAAAAAATCAGTTTTTTTAATAGAAAAATTCATACTTACAAAATTATTACTTGAAACATCATTGGCAAATTTTAATACTCTCAATGACCTACGATTTCTGTACTTAATAAAATTGCTTTTATTTTCTTTTAATAAAGAGAAAAGCGATAAGCCCAATAAAACCTTCTCTGTGGTTTCTTTGTGTTTATTATAATATATTTCCAATAATTGGCTTGATGGAATTACATCGTCATCTAAGAATACTAGTATATTTCCACTTGCAATTCTAGCCCCATCATTTCTTTTTACTGATTGAGCATTAATTTTAGAATGATGATAAATAATATCAAGTTTATTCTCAAATTTTTTGACCACTCCACTTGTATTATCATCACTATTGCTATCACATATAATGACTTCAAAATCTGATAAATTGAAACTTTGACTGCAAAGTGAATTACATAATTTTTCTAATTCTGTAGCTCTCATCCAAGTAGGTATTATTACGCTAATTTTTATCATGTTTGAAAAATGTATTTTTTATTAAAACCAATAACAACATAACCAATGACTTTAGTTTAAATTCAATAATATTAGTCTTTATTGACCTTTTAAAGAAAGTTTGCGCTTCAACGTAGTTTCGTAATTCATAATGTATCCTCCCAATTGTATAATATTTTGTAAAAGTTGCCATGGCTTTTTTAGAATCGGGTAGATAATTAATATTTCTATTATAAACTTCTTCAATTTTTTCAATGCTATTTGAAGAAAAATTTGACATGTTATTGCTATGCACTTCATAGCCGCCTAAATAGTCTGGCACTAGTTTGAATGCATTAGTCTCCCTTGCTATCCTTAGCCAAAGATCATAATCCTCTACCGATGCTATACTTCTATCTTCATCAAGTAGGCCAGAAACTTTTAAAATTTTGGTTCTTATAACAACAGAGGAATTGATAATTGCATTTGCTTTAATCATCAAATCATTAATGATGGGCTCTTTAAGTTTTCTAACTCTTAGTTTTTTATTTGTTTTTTTCCCATTTTCATAAACATGCATATTATGATATATAAAGTCACTTTCACTTAATTCTTTCGATATTTTTTCTAATTTATCATTATACCACCAATCATCTGAGTCTAAAAAAGCTATAAATTCACCTTTTGATTCATTGATACCTAGATTTCTTGATTTTGCGATTATTCCATTATTCTTAATTTTAATAAATTTTATTTTTTCATTATTAAACTTATTTATCAACTGCTCAGTGCCATCTGTAGAGTAATTATCAATAATAATTAACTCCCAACTATCAAATGTTTGATTTAAAACTGATTTAACAGCTCGACTTAAAAGTTTTACTCTATTATATGTTGGAATAATAATTGAAAACAGCATTAAGATAAAATGCTCATGAAATATTTTAATGCTGAATCAATTTCATCTTCATGATTATAATCTAAAGTTAGTCCCTGATCAATTAATCGGTTTGTTTCTATTAAATAATCTGAGTTATCTGTATAATGATCTGATAGAAGGATAGGGATATCTAATCCTGATAATTTTTTATAACGGTCTAGCACTAACTTAACAAAATCAAGAATTTTTATTGATTGCCCAGTGGCAACATTATAAATATTTTCAATTTTTTTATTTTTCTTTTCGGATAAAAAATATTCAATGACTCTACAAAAACCATTAGCTGGTAAAAAATCTCTTTTTTGTTCCCCAGTTGATTTTAACTTGACTCTACCTGTTGTTATTGCTTGTAAGCATATATCATTAAATAATAATGTCCAATCAATTGAATTTTTTGCTATTGGTTTTCCATATATGTTAGCTAGTCTCAGAATGATTCCATCAATTAATGTATTTTCATTTGCTGTATTTATAATGATTTCGCCTTCAATATTGCTTAACGCATATGGGTGAGTATTTTTTAATTTTGTGTTTTCATTTATTATACCTTCTAATGGATTACTATAAACATGTACTGTAGATAAAAATATTATCCGTTTTACTTTTACCTTTAACGCACTTCCTATTAGGATCATTGTTCCTTTTCTACTAAATAATGCTGCTTCATCAGGATTTCTAACTGATTCTGTTGAGTTATAACCCGCCGTGTGTAGAATTACATCGATATTTTCACAAGCGCTTTCTATAGAGCTTTTATTATTCCAATCTATTTCTTTCTTGTGGTAATGGGTATAGTTTGACTTTAATTTTTCAAGATTTCTTGATGCGAGATAAATTTCATAATTATATTTATTTAGGTACTCTGCTAATCTTCCAGCCAGAAATCCACTTCCGCCGGTAATAAGTACGTTCATTTAATATACAGCCCAGGGCGGAGTTCCGCTTCCACATAATTTATCAAGTAATTCTTTATCTCTTTTTGTATCCATACACTGCCAAAAACCATCATGAAAGTATGCCATTAATTCTTCTTTGTTAACTGCTTCAGTAATTGGTTCTCGTTCAAGCATCATACTATCACTAGTAATAAAATCCATGAATTCTGGTTCAAATACAAAAAATCCGCCATTAATTCTCCCGCTTTGAATTTGGGGTTTTTCTTTGAAACTAATTACTTTTTGCTGATCAAAATCTAAATCCCCAAAACGAGCGGAAGGCCTAACTGCAGTTAAGGTCGCCATTTTACCATGACTCTTATGAAATTTAACTAAATCATTAATGTTAATATCAGAAACACCATCTCCGTAAGTCATTAAAAATGATTCATTCCCAATCAATGACTGCATTTTTTTTAATCTCCCCCCTGTCATCGTTTCAAAACCAGTATCCACAAGTGTCACATTCCAATTAACCTTATTTGAACTATGATAACTTATTTCACCACTTTCAAGATTAACGGTAATATCAGAATTAAGAACATTATATTTTAAAAAATAATCTTTAATAACACTCGCTTTGTAACCTAAAGCAATATAAAAATCTTTATGACCATAATGAGCATACCTCTCCATTATATGAAATAGAATTGGTTTTCCGCCAATTGGAACCATTGGCTTAGGTATTTTTACGGTATACTCAGCTAAGCGTGTACCATAACCACCAGCTAAAATTATAACTTTCATAGTTTTACCTTTTTATTTTTTAGATTAGAGGAATAGAAGTTTGATAAAATTAGACAGATGAATGAAGTTATCTGTAAAAAAATAAATTATGAATTTTTATGTTTATTTTGTCCAGTTAATTGATTTAGCGAATGCAGTTTTTTCATAATTTTTTATCTGATTTATTGTTATATCATACATATTATTTTTTGAATTGTAATAGTTATAATACCAGGACGCAGTGAATTCGATTAAATCATTATAGCTTAAAGCTGGTAACCAATTAAGATGAAATAAAGCTTTATCGCAATTAAGCTTTAATAAACCTGCTTCATCAAACTTTATATCCTCAGTTATATCAAATGCTTTTTGAAGATCAATCTTCCAATATCTTGCCATATCTTGAATAATTTTTGTTACCGATTGACTATATTGTCCTAAAGGACCAAAGTTAAAGCTTTCACCATTCATCTTTCCAAATTTAAATAATTTTTGACCAAGATTTAAATATCCGCTCAATGGCTCTAAAACATGTTGCCAAGGTCTTGTAGCGCTTGGGTTACGTACTTCGACAACATCATTATTATTCCATGCACGCATACAATCAGGAATTATTCTATCTTGTGCCCAATCGCCACCACCAATTACATTGCCTGCTCTTGCAGTAGCAATTTTTATATTTGAGATTTTTTTCTTAAAAAATGAATGATAATATGATTTGAAAATCAATTCTGCTGCGCCTTTTGAGCCACTATATATATCTTTACCACCTAGAGCATCTAATTCTTTATAACCCCAAACCCACTCAACATTATCATAGCATTTATCGCTAGTAATAATAATAGCAATACAATTACGATTTAATAACTTTAGGGCTTCCAAAACATTTGTAGTGCCCATAACATTTGTGGAAATTGTCTCAATAGGGTCATCATAGGAAACCGAAACTAATGACTGAGCAGCAAGATGAAATAAGAAATCAGGCTTAACTTCATTAATTATTTTCTTTACGGATTCCAAATCCCTTATATCTTTATTATAATGCACTATTTTATTTTTTAAGTCTAACTCCTTAAACATCGATGGCTGTGATGGAACACCTTTTGACAAACCATAAACCTCAGCACCCAAATTAAGCAACCAAATTGAAAGCCAACTTCCCTTGAACCCAGTATTTCCTGTTATAAGAATTTTTTTATTTGAATAAATATTATTGAACATCGGACGATCGGATTGGAGATTGAATCATTGAGTAGGTTTTCTTTATTCCATTTTTATTCAAATGAACTTGATCGTTAAAATCGTACTTACTTAAAGCAATATTGTAAGGATTAAACGATCCAATAATTATAATTTTTTCATTTTCTAGTAATAATATCCTATCTTCAACTTTTTGTAGAATTGGAAAAAGCTCTATAAGCTCATTATATATGATTGGATTGTAAGGATTTAATATTAAAATAATCTTATTAGCATTAATATTATTTAGTTTATTTATAAATAAGTTATATAACTCAGTATTTATAAATTTATAATTTTCTAGATTTTTTACTATTTGATTTTCAATAGTTGAGGTTACTTCTTGTTCTCTATCATTTATATGATATCGAATTGAGCCATCACTAAATTTAACATAATCATTTTTATTACCATCCCAATTAGAATAATTTGGAAACGATACATTTTGCATTAAATATTTAATAGATACAAACCTTCTCAATTTTCCTAAATTTAAATCATTATGAAAATTTTTCCATTGGTCAAGAGGAGAATTTTCATTAAATAATATTGGATCAATACCTAAAATAAATGTGTCAATGGCAATAGAGGAATTATTGATTAATTCGCTAATGTAAAGAAAATCATTAAATGTAAAGTTTGACATTCCCAAATTAAAAACCTTGTGATTTGTATTTTTACCAATCATCATTACGCGCGAAGAACCAGTAATCATATTCTTAAATGAAGAATTATTAAAGTTTTCTATTCTTAACTTGGCTAGCTTTCGTTCAGGGATATTAAAATAAACACTTAAATCTATTTTCCTCAAAGATTTTTCAAACGATTTAATATAATTTTGATTAATCAAGGCTCTTTTATCTATCAAAAGGTTAATTAAAATTACCAATAATATTGGGATAAATATTTTTACCAAATAATTGAAAAAATTTATCATTTACTAAAACTGAAAATAAATAAAAGTGTTGTTCTTAGTAAAACTATCAATAATAATCAAAATCCCAATTGGCATAATAAAATAATCAAAAAAAGTTATTTTTTGCTCCAGTCTTTCGCTATGTCTAAAAATAAAATCAAAAAATAAGAGGATAACTACATAACCCATTGCATTCAAGTGGTTAGTTGGAAATGAAAAATTTGAAAATAACAATATAATATATTTAAATCCATCAATTACAGTATTGCTTCTAAAAAAAGCCCATGCGATTGTAGTTGAAAAAAAAGTAAGCCCAATACTTATAACAGGTTTTATTGTAGAAAAGATTTTTTTAAATAAATTAGATTTTTGATTTATATTATTACTTGATCCCGTGAGTAGAAAAATGGGTAAATAAAGTATAGAATGAATAAGACCCCAGACTATAAAAGTCCAATTTGCACCATGCCATAAACCGCTCACCATAAATACGATTAGCGTTACTTTAATTCCATGCCATTTAAATCTATTAGTTTGATTTATTAAATCATCATCATCTATTTTATTAAATAAAGGAATGTAAATATAATCTCTAAACCACGATGACAGAGAAATATGCCACCTACTCCAAAATTCTTCAATATTTTTTGAAAAATATGGAAATTTAAAATTTGACATTATCTCGATTCCAAATAGCTTTGCTGTTCCTATTGCAATATCTGAGTAACCACTAAAATCACAGTATATTTGAAAAGAAAAATATATTAATCCTAGAAGTAATATCCCCCCAGATAATTCTTGATAGTTTGAAAATATATGATCAACAATTGGCGCCAATGAATCTGCTATTACAACCTTTTTAAACATGCCCCAAATAATTAAACGTAATCCTTGAACGCCTTGTTGAAATTTAAATTTTCGGTTATTTAGAATTTGAGGTAATAGGTTTGAAGCTCTTTCAATTGGCCCCGCAACAAGCTGAGGGAAAAAACTCACAAATGCTGCAAATGAAATAAAGTCTTTTGTAGGTTTCATTTTATTATTAAAGATATCAATAGAATATGACATTGTTTGGAAAGTATAAAATGAAATTCCGACTGGTAAAATAATTTTTAAAGTCCAAATACTATTTATCTCGTAACCAAAATTTGATATTAAATCAATCCATGAATTAATAAAAAAATTGTAATATTTAAAAAAACCTAGGAGGCTTAGATTAAATACTATACTTATTAAGAGTAGGTTTTTTCTTTTTTTGTATTTTGTAGTTTTATTTAAATAAATACCTGTAAAAAAATCAACAACTGTCGATAAAAAAATAAGCGAAAGAAATCTCCAATCCCACCAACCATAAAAAATGTAACTGCAAATCAATATAAATAGGTTTTGAGCTCTAATATTTTTCCCAAAAAGAAACCAGTAAACTATAAAAACAGTTGGTAAAAAAAAGAAGTATTCTATTGAGTTAAATAGCATTTTATTTTTTGGATATTAAAACCATTGATATACAATATTTAGAATTATGACTTGTTGATATTTTAAAATCTCTGAAGTGAAATTGTCTATCATTAATCAATATCTCTATTTTATTAAAGTTCTTTTTTATATATGAATTATCACATTTAATAATTGATTCTTTTATTGAAAAGAGGCGTGCAAATTCAAAAGAACTATTTCTACTTGATAATGCATATTTGATCTCATCTGTAGTAAAATTGTCTATAAAAAATCTTTTGTCAGCTTCAGAGTTATAATTTGGTATACGATTTATTTTTATTATATCTATACCAATATTCATATAAGTAAGTATTATTCAGAATTAATTAAAATTATATTTTACTGTTAATAGATTTAATTAAATCTCTTAATGTTTTTATATTTGCATAATTATCAATCTCAATTGAATAAATTTGGTTAATTCTTGAAATCATCCGGTGAAATAATACACTTCCCTGCATCACTGAGCTATCAATTAATGTGTCATCATTAATATCTGCAACGTTAGTTCTGAGAAATTTGCTTACAATTTCTTTAATTATTATTATTTCATCTTCATTTAACAAATTATTTAACTACCTATCATAATTGAACTTTTCTACAAAAATATTCATTTAGAAAAACTGTTAATTTTGGATAAAATATCATTTAGAAATCTTGCAATTTCAAGACCATCTGATATACGGTGATCAAAAGAAATAATAATTTTTTGAGTTTCATTTTTAATACCACATAGTCCGATCATTATAGCATGTTTATTTATAATTAATGGATTAAATCGATCAATCTTTTCATCTGTTAAATCAGTCATAGCAACTGTTGATCCAGTTACATCATCAAGTCCCATTTTTCTATCTATATACTTATCAATTAATCCTAAAATTTCTGATTCAATTTTATGTACACTCTTTTTATCACTTTCTTTAATAACCCCAACCTTTAATCCATCTCCAATATTGATGGCTATACCAAAATTTATAGCTTTGTATATCTTAATCTTATTTTGGTCAACATAACTATTTAAATGTCTATATTTATTTAAGGAGAGTAATTCTGATATAGCCTTAATTAGAATTATATTTATTGACCCTTTAAACTCTTTATTTAAATAAATATCTTCAGTTTCAAGTGAACTTGTATCAAAATATTTTTCAACGCTTGAGGTTAAACCAAATCTACCCGTATTGGTTAAATTCATTATTTCATTCTTCTTAGTCAATGAAATTTTCATCTCGAGGTCATTATTTTGTTTATTATAATAATCAACAACCATTTTCTCAGTGACATTACTTTTTTCAAGAAAAACTTTTTTATCTAGATTAAGAATTTTGATTTTTTCTAATGCTTTTTTACTAAATGATGGTGAAGTATTTACTTTTTTATCGTCTTCTTGTTCATCATTAACTACTGGATTATCGTGAATTTCCACTACCACATCACCAATATTTACATAATCATCGTTTTCACATGATAAATGGCAGAAACCTTCCTTTGTTGGATATAGTTCAAAATTTGCCTTTGAGGTTTCATAGTCAATAAGTAGTGTATCAGGTTGTACTGCTTGATTATTTATAACATGAACTTGTTTGATAACTACTTGCTCATCATTAACGCTATCGCGAGGAATCGTGATTTTTTCAATTATAGCCATTATATTAATTCACTTAATTTTTTAGATATATCATCTGAATTCACTAAAACTTGATCTTCTAGCTGTTTTGTAGAGGGTATGGGTACGTTTTTTGAACCTATTCTTGCAAAAATTTGATTTTTATCTTTGTTTAACTCAGCTAAGCTCGAAATTATCTCAGAACCAAAGCCACCTTCTACGCTACCTTCCTCTACTGTCAAGATATATTTGAATGCAGAGGTAATTTTTCGTATTTCATTTATCTGTAAAGGGTATATCTGAGATAATAAGATAATTGTTGGTAAAAACTCATGTTCATAGAAAATTTTATCTATAGATTCTAAAACTGGATGAATTGTACCTCCGTAGGTAATAATACTTAATTCAGACACAAAATCTAAAGGCTCTCCAACTACTATTGGAAACCTAGAAATTGATTGTTTAAACTCGTATTTAGCACATTTAGGTATTTTATTTTGGAGTCTACCATAGTCAATTTTATTTTCAATCAGTATTGTAGTGTGTTCTTGATTCATTAGTTCTTGAAATAATTTTCCTGCTTCAATAAATGTATTTAAAGCAACTATCGAAATATTATTTATTCCATTAAAATGTTTTTCAATACTCTGTGAATGTGTCGGACCATACCCTCTCCGCCCCCCCATAGGAGCTCTTACAACCAGCGGAACAGAAACTTGTTTGTTATACATATGATAAAATTTAGATGCATTTGATATTATTTGATCAAAGGAATAGCTGAGGAAATCACCAAACATAATTTCAACAAATGGTTTGAATCCAATTAATGAGAGTCCAATCCCCATACCTACAATTGCTGCTTCAGAAATAGGGGTAGAAATAATATTTTCTTTGTATAAATCTGTCAGACCTTTTGTAGCCTTAAATGCTCCACCGTAAGGATCTAATATATCTTCGCCGATTAATAATATTTTTTTATTTCTTTTAATTTGAGATTTGAAAAAATCGTTTATTTGCTCTATTTGTTTATTAACTATTTTGTGAGGTACTTTTTTCCAGCTAATTGGTGTTTCAAGCAGTTTATTTTCAAATAAATATTCCTCTAAGTCTAACTCACTTTCATTTTGAGCTTTGATTAAATATTGATTTATATCCTGATTAATTTTTTTGTAATAAGTTACTAATTTCTTATTGTTCTTGAGCTCTTGGCAGATTAAATCTCTATTTCTATATTTTTCGATTTCTTTTTTATCTCTATCATCATCTCCTTTTGAATGTGCTTTTAAACGATAGGTTTCAACTTCGAAAAAATGAGGTGTAAAATTTCTAGCTCCTTCAATTGCTTTTTTTGCTTTTATTGAAAGATCTTGATAATCCCATGTATTACCATTAACTACTTTCAATCCAAATGCTTTTGCTCTATCTATTATTGAACCAGCTAGATTATTTGAAATTGGTGTAGACTGTGCATAATAGTTATTTTCACAAACAAATAAAATAGGCAAATTATAAAGTGAGGCTATATTCATTGATTCGTATATAATGCCTTCACCCAAAGTTCCATCGCCAATAAAACAAATGGTTAGTTTATTATTTTTTAAAATTTTATTTGCATAAGCGACACCGACCGCGACTGGAGATAATACTCCTTGTGGGCCATTGGAGAAAAAATTCTTATTACAAATATGTTGACTCCCACCAATACCACCAACGATTCCATTTTTTTTGCCAAGTAACTCTGATAATAAGCCTTTATAATCATCGGAAAATGCTATGTAATGCCCGTGACATCTGTGGTTACTAAAGACATAATCATTACTCTCTAAATCTTTACAAATAGCTACTGCAGAAAGTTCTTGGCCAATACAAGTGTGAACAGTCCCATTTAATGAACCTTCTGAAAAAAGATTCAATAATTTTTCTTCTACTGATCTTATTTTTACAGCTAATTTATAATCTTCAAGTGGAATTATTTTTTTATTCATTAATTCTTTATTAAATAATTTTCATTCAAATATTGCTAAAATAAAGTATAAATAAATGGTGCAATTGCTGAACCTTCTGTTAATATTATTAAAGCACCAAGTAAAAATAAAGTTACAATTATTGGGATTAACCACCATTTCTTTCTCTCAAGAAGAAAGCTCAAAAATTGTTTTGTAATATCTAATTTACTCATTTAAACACCAAATTTTTAAAACATCTTTTTGTATTTTTCTTTATCTAAGTTAGATAAATCTTTTTCCACCCAATATGTTTTTTCTTTTTCAGGATTAAGTTTTTGGTTTAGCAAATCTTTACCAATAATTTTTAAAAATATACCAATTGGAGTAAGAATCCCATAATATAGCATAAGCAAAATAATTCTAGAAACAACACCTCCAATAATGATGGCAATAGACATCCATATCTTATATAGTGGAATAATTAAGGAAGGCCATAAAAAACTTAAAATAAAAATAATCAGTCCAGGAGAATTGATTATTATAAATAATCTTAAATCATTGTTATTTAAATAAATATAGCTACTGAGTAATAATAGAAAAACACCAATAACAATGCCAAACTCTCTAATAGATTTTTGTTTTATTTCAATATTTTTTATTTCATCTTTTATTGATTTAATCCAGTGCAAATTCTTCTCTCCAATCTATTTTATCAATAAATTCTGGTTGAATATTTTTATCTAGTAAATAATCTCCCATAACTAGATAATCCATTTCTGTTCTCATAAAACACTTATATGCGTCTAAGGGTGAATTAACTATAGGTTCACCTCTTACATTAAAAGATGTATTAACAATAACTGGACAACCAGTTAATTCGTTAAATTTTTTTATCAATCGATAATACCTATAGTTGTCATCCTTATTTACAGATTGTATCCTTGCTGAATAATCAACATGTGTTACAGCAGGAATATCTGAACGTGCTACATTTAATTTTTCAATACCAAATAAGTTTTTCTCGTTTTGCTTCATAAGTATTTGTTTTTCTTTAACTACATCAGCTACCAATAACATATATGGACTTTCACAATCAATATCAAAATAATTTGAAATTTGATCAGCCAAAATGGTTGGAGCAAAAGGACGAAAACTCTCTCTATATTTTATCTTTAAATTCATTTTCTTTTGCATCATTTTAGATCTTGGATCACCTATAATTGATCTATTTCCCAATGCTCTTGGTCCAAATTCCATCCTTCCTTGAAACCAGCCAATTACTTTTTCTTTTGCCAAAAAGGTTGCAGTTTGATTAACTATTTCTTCTTTTTCAAAAAAACTATAAGGTATTGAATATTCATTCAAAAATGATTCTATTTTATCGTTATTGTAACTTGGGCCTAAATAAGATCCACTCTGAGAATCTTTATTGATATTTACTTTTCTATAATTATCTAGATATTGGTGCCAAACAAATAAAGCCGAACCAAGTGCACCACCTGCATCTCCAGATGCAGGCTGAATCCACAAATCTTTAAAAGGTCCATCTTTTAGTAATTTTCCATTTGCAACACAATTAAGTGCAACCCCACCTGCCAAGCAAAGAAACTTTTCACCAGTTTTTTTGTGTACATGGTTTGCCATACGCATAACAATCTCTTCTGTTACAACTTGAATAGATTTCGCAAGATCCATATCCATCTGGGTCAATTCTGCTTCTCTTTTGCGAGGCCCTCTATTAAAGAGTTTATTAAACTTATTACTCGTCATTGTAAGGCCGGCACAATAATTAAAATACTTCATATTTAGCTTAAAGGAACCATCTTCTTTTAAATCAAGTAAATTATCTAGAATAGTATTAACATATTTTGGTTCACCATATGGAGCTAGACCCATCAATTTATATTCACCTGAATTAACTCTAAATCCAGTAAAATAAGTAAATGAGGAATATAATAGTCCTAAGGAATGAGGAAAATGAAGTTCAGAATTTATTTTTATTTCATTATTATTTCCTGTCCCAAATGAAGCTGTTGCCCATTCACCAACTCCATCCATTGTAAGAAATGCAGCTCTATTAAAAGGTGATGGGTAAAAGGCAGATGCTGCATGAGATTCATGATGTTCAGTAAATAAAACTTCACCATCATAAGATAATGTTTTTTTTATTATTTCAGGAATCCACAACTTCTTTTTTATCCAAAGTGGAGTAGCCATTAAAAATGATTTCATTCCTTTAGGTGCATAAGAAAGGTATGTTTCAAGCATTCTTTCAAATTTCAAAAATGGTTTATCATAAAAAACAATATAGTCTACTTGATTTATTACTGAACCGCCTTCCTTAAGACAGTAATCTATAGCTTTTATGGGAAAACTATGATCATGCTTTATTCTTGTAAAGCGTTCTTCTTGAACAGCTGCAATTATATTACCATCCTGAACTAAACAAGCAGCAGAATCATGGTAAAAAGCTGAAATTCCAATAATATTAATGATTTTCCCCTTCTTAAATCTTATTATAAAACCAATCCACACTAATTTCATCTAAATCTTTTCTTAAAATTTCATCGTTAGCATGAATCATATCAGCCACATTTAAAATTAAATTTGTCCCCTTAGATATTCCTTTGAAACCAAACCAAATTTTCGGTGGGACTGTTAATCTATAGTAAATCTGTTCGGAAAGATTGATTTTTATAATATTATTTGAAGTACTTGAGCTTTCTCTATCATCAAAAAAACAAAATAATACCTCACCAACAGGCACGATTAAATTTAGTGTCATTTTAGTATGTAGCTTCCATGCTTTTATTGAATTATAATTAATTGTTGAAAAATATGCTTCTCCAAAATCCTTATAACTTTTATCAGTTTTTTTCAAAGCATGCATTACTGATCCACTATCAGATTTAATTATTTTCAATTCATTTATTTTCATTCCATCAAGCATTTTTTCAAAATCAATTTTAGTCAATTTATAATCTGTAATAATACATTAATTATTTTATCAATTAATTAATGATTCCCATTAATAAAGAGTTAATAACTCTATTAATAAATAAATCACTTCCCTTCGGGGTTTTATGATATCCATCATAAGATTCATCGAGTTTTTCTACAAATTTCCCAGCATAATCAATAACTTTAATATTTTGATTTTCAGCTATAATAGATAAATAATTTGACTTAATTATACCAAGTCTAAAGCAATCACCTCTAGGCGATAGCCAATCATCGTGGTTAAAATTTTCAGGCAATTTGTTTGTTTTATTTTCAATAGAATTCATGTACCCCAAATTATTAGGGAAATCTGTCAAATCACAAGTTGGTTTAGTTTGAGTTATAAATATTAATTTTGTTTTAGGGAAGTGTTTTTGACTAAAAGATATAAATCTTTGAATAGTTTTTCTATGATACTTTACCCCATTTAATGTATTAAAATTTTTTATGTAGTTTTTATCTAATTTTTCATAAACAAACTCATTTTCAGTTTTTTTCCCCTCCAGCTCAATTCTAAATAGTAATCCATCATTATTGTAGTTATGATCAACTATATTATTAAGCTCAGGTTCATTATAAGACTTTACAATCTTGTTTATAGAATTAATAAAAAAACTCTTGTATTGTAAATCATGAACAATTTCATGTTTTATATCTCTCAATAACATAAACTTAGCATCTACATTTAAACTAGGGTACCTATCATTAATCCCCTGATAGATAATTATAGCTTTAGGATAAAGCTTAGATGTGTGTATATAGTTTTTAAGTAACCAGCGATTATTTAAAAGATTATGTCCAGACATTCCAACATTCATTACAATATATCTTCCTGAGCAGTTATCATCAATTCTAATTTTACTACTATTAAGTTTATTTTGTAACTTATGAGACCAGGTTTCTTCATCGCTCATAATAAATTGTTGCGTGGTAGAGCCACCCATTGTTATGATTAAACAATCTTTATTCTTTTCAAGATTTACATCACTAAAATACCTAAAACCATTTGGCTTTGGATATATAACAATTTTCTCTGGAATAATATCTATAGGACTTCTATCTATATAAGTTTTATTAAATATTTGATATTCTAATAACGGGTGATCATCATTTCCCCATTTACCTAAGAATAATTCAGCAATTATTAAAATTGCAAAAAATATCAATAAATTATAGCTGATTATTTTAATCCATTTAATCAAAATCATTTAAATTGTTAGTCATTATTTACATTAACAAAAGCTTTTAGAGCTCTCTCCGTTATATAGAAATAAGAGGTCAATCTATGGTAGTATTAATATTTATAATTAGTTCGATTATCAAAGATAATGAAATAATACCAGTTACCAACTGGGGCTATTAAATCTAAAGATATTTTTGCATGTAATTTTCATGCTTTAATTGAGTTGCATTTAACAGTTGAAAATATGCTTTTTCAAAATTCTTGAAATCACTATTAGTTTTTTTCAAATCATACATTACTGATCCACTATCACATTTAATTATTTTCATTCCATCAAGCATTTTTTTAAAATCAATTTTAGTCAATTTATAATCTGTAATAATACATTAATTATTTTATCAATTAATTAATGATTTCCATTTATTTAATGAGGATCCTGAATAAAATATTTCATTTGGATTAATTCTTGAATGTTTATGATAAGAATCCATCAATATTAAAATTAAAGAACTCTTATCATAAAAATATTCTATTCCTGGTATTTCAGTCAAATAACTTGCATTAAAATCATCAGAATGAAGAAATACACTAAAGTTTTTTCTTAATAAAATCAAATCCATGGTAGATGACGTGTTCGCGGTAGTAATAAAATAATCGTATTGAGATGATATATTTACTAGTGAATCATTAACAATATTTACATTATTTAGACCAAATTTTGATATATCAATATAATTACCAGGATGAGGTTTAAAATCTATTTTATAATCTTTCAAATCTAACGAAGCGTCCTTAATAATCTTTATCAAATCGGTAGTTGTATTTTGTTGAAAATCTCCTACTATAAGTATTCTATTTAATGATTTATTATTTGTTTCAATAGAAATCCTTTTACATTGATTGATTAAATCAAGATATCTAAGTGCTTCAACTTCAATAAGCTTATTTATTGGTTGTAATGATTTTTTATATAAATCTTTTGCGATTGGACTGTTAATAGCAAAATAATCTGGGAATGGTAAAGAATGTTTTTCATCATAAAAATTTTTATCTTGAAAATATCGTAAATCCCAAAAGGGCATAGTAGAATGCACAACACCAATTAGTTTACCGTGATTATTTAGCTTCCAATAATAAATAAGTGCCCTTTCCCACCCTTGGTTTTCACAAAGATAAAATCCGAGATTTTGTCTATTAATATTTTTCATAATTTCATTAAATCGATTTATCCAAATCAAATTCATAATCGATAATGATCCATAAAATGAATTATTAAAACTTGATTTATGAAATTCAAATAAAAAACTTCTGGAATCATCACTTATAATTTTCTTTAATTTTTTTTGGAGAAACATAATTCTACACATTAATAAAATCCATTTAGTCAAAATATTAAAATAATCGAAAATAGTAAAATAATTTTCAATAAAATTATGAAGATTATTTTCATCGTTTAGATTATTAATAATATTTTTCCCGGTATGAATTGTTTTTACATTTTTTGTTTTTAAATAAGTATGAAACCAATTGATTTTTTTTCCATTATTAATGAATAATTCAGGTAAATCTTTCCAATAGTTTGAATAATATTGATTCTTTATAACTGAGGATTTTTTATAATTCATAAAATAAGAATGAAAAAAGACTGAATTATTGGACAAATTATGTTGTTTGATTGTTGATTTTTTGTAATGGAAAAATGTTATGAAATATTTTAATAAAAAAAAATTGGCTTTAATTATATGATAGATTATTGACTGATTTAATTGGAAATTTATTGAATTTATTTTGTTATCATACTGAATTTTATGTTGTTTACAATAAATTTTTAATGCATTTTTTAACTCAATGTCTTTTGAAAAACACTTGATTATTTTTATATCATATTTCTTTAACATATTAACTAAAGCAAAAAATTTTATTGATTTAAAATGGGAGCGAGTTTTTGTATTACTTTTTTCTACAAATTCACTCATCCACCATAAGCTAAAACCTGAATCATTCTCCAAATGTTCAGCTAATTTTTTTTCTTTAATTTGAATATTGCTCAGCCAATAAATCCAAGACAAATAATCAGATCTCAAATTTTTAGAGTTTTTATTAATATATTGTAAAACTGATTTTTGTTTATCAGTCTCTTCATAGCCTTTCCATATAATTCTATAATCATTGTTAGAAGAACAACTATCGCTTATAATTATATGTTTATTATTATTCAAAAATAGTTTTCTTTAGGATGTTCTCAACCTTAATTAAATCTGCTTTAGTATCGACAGCATATGTTTGAAATTCTGTATCCACCATCCTTACTTTTAATCCATTCTCCAAAATTCTCAGCATATCTATTGATTCTTCAATTTCAAGAGGTGTTTGATCCATATTGTTATATTTAAGAAGAAAATTGCGCCTAAAAGGAATTACGCAAATTTGTTTTCCAAGTTGATAGTTGTTAGTTTTGATGTTAGGAATTGGCTGTCGAGAGAAGTAGAGAGCATTCCCATTTAAATCACAAACGACCTTGATACAATTATGATCTTTAAATTCCTTTTCATTTTTAATTTTTCCAATTAGGTTAGTAATATTAACTGTAGAATCATTTAACATTGGTTTTAATGATTGAGAAATCATTTCAGATTTAATCATGGGCTCATCACCCTGAACCATAACTACAATATCATACTTAATTTTTAATTTGTCTTCAATTATATTCAAGGCTTCTGCGCATCTATCAGAGGCACGCTCATGTCTTTTTGATGTCATTACAGCATTCCCACCTATAGACTTTATAAAATCAAAAATTTCATTATCACATGTTGCTACGGCTGTATAGTTAATCAATTTGTTGTTTTGTACATTCTCATAAACATGTTGAATCATTGGCTTAGCATTTATTTTAGCCATAGGTTTTCCAGGAAACCTACTACTCCCCATTCTCGCGGGAATTAATAATAGAATTTTGGTTTCTATTTTCAGTTCAGTCGAGGTTTCATACACGAGGTAAATAAAAAAACACCATCTGTACCATATGCTATAAAATTGTATCCATCTTCAACTCTTTTTTTCAATAATTTCTCATCGGGGATTACAATATGATCTCCGCAAGGAATATTGTGATTTTTACATTTTGCGAGTATTTCATTCATTACTGTAACAAAATCTGGATTTGAAAAATCTCCAGTGATTTTCATTGAGGCTGACAAATCATAAGGGCCAACCATAATTCCATCTAAATATTTTATACTTAAAATTTGATCTAAATTTTTAACAGCATCAATATGTTCAATTTGAGAAATGATAATTGGATTTTGAGCTTCATCATAATAGTTGTTAAAATTTTTCCCAAAAAGATTAGCTCTAGAGTATCCAACTCCTCGTATGCCTTTAGGTGGCCAAAAACATTCTTGGATAAGCTCATTTAATTGATTTGCAGATTTAATCATAGGAATTATTACCCCACCAGAGCCTGCATCTAAGGCTTGTTTGCAGTTTTGAGGAGATGGATCAGCTACTCTAACAATTGGTAAACAATTGTAATTTTCAATAGATCGTATAAGGTTTGGAAGATGGGAAATCCCAATAGACCCATGTTCTAAATCTATAGCTATCCAATCATATCCAGATTCAGCCAATATTTCTGAGATTGATGGATCAGGTATTTGCTGCCAAGTCCCAATTACAACATCTCCACTTTTGAGTTTTTTTCTAATTTTATCTTGAAGAGTTTTTCTTGAATCCATTATACTACCTTTTCCATATTTGATTAAAAGTGCTCTTATATTCTGAATCAGGATCATCATAAATATCACTATGGAGCTTATGAATCATATGCAGTCCAGCTTTGGTTAAATATTTTTTTGAAAGGGTGGACTGCTCATCAAAAGTATCATTTATTTCAACTAAAATACTGTCAACATTTAAAAGGGTCTTTTTACCTCCTTTTAAAATTAGATGTTCAATTCCATCCACATCGATTTTTACATGATTTGGTGCTGGTATTTTTAAATTATTTAATGCGTAGTCCATAGTAAATCCAAAAGTCTGATAGGATAAAACTTCTTTAAGAGCTTTTCCATCATGGCCAAAATCGCTAGCAAAAGTTGATAAAGCGCCGCCTATTTTTGTTGATGTGAGTTTGAAATTTTCGAATCCTATTTTATCATTTAAAGCTAAAGGTATAATTTTTATTTTATTAGACAAATTATTTAAACTTATATTTCTTGCAAGAAGTTCTAGGTTAAAAACGGATGGCTCAAAGGCAAATACATCACAATTTTTAGTAATGGCAGCATAAATTGAATACAAACCGATATTTGCACCTATGTCCCACAATGTAGAACCTGATTCAAAAGTTTCAATCCAATCTAAAGTTTCAGGCTCTTTTGTAGAAAAAGTATTTACTCTAAATTCATTTAAGCCTGTAGGAACTGAAAAAATAAAATTCTTTTCATTATGACTAATTTTCAAGGTTCTAGAGAAAGAATTATTTAAAATTATTTCATTAACAAATTTTAATGGTTTCAAATTCAACAATTTATCTAAAACATAGCTAATTATTGATTTGATTTTATTTTTCATTTGAGTTCATAGATGTTAAGAGATTAAGAAATTTATGAGATTTAAAATCATTAATATTTGGACCACTATAATTTTTAAAATAGCTAATGTTGTCTTTGTGTCTACGTAAAATAAATTTTATATTCATTTTCTGTGCAGCATTATAATCTGTTATACTGTCTCCAATAAAAATCATATTAGAATATAATATTTTGTAATCCTTAAAAATTTTTTCTATGTGATCTTTTTTGTTATCGGGAGAACCATAGATATTAATAAAAAACTTATTAAGATTTTTCTCAAACGCAATTTTTTTTATTTCATCTTCTGGGGTTCCCGTTGAAATAAATAATTTATATAATTTATAATTCTCATTTAGAAAACTCTCTATTCCTGAAACTAAAGGCGCATTAATTACCTTATTAATTACTAATTTTGAGAATTTATCACAATATGAAATTAATTGATCTTGATTTAATTTTTGTCCTAAATAATTATTTTGATAATAGTCTATTTTTTTATATCTGGACATTCCGCCATTCTTAAGATGGTGCCTAACTACTTTAGCTTCAACTTTTTCTCCATACTTAGAATAAATTTCTCTAAAAGCATCTGTTTTAACAGAAATTGAATCGGCAATTACTCCATCAAAATCAAAAATTAATGCTTTTTTCACTATCTTCATTCATAATTATTAAATTACTAGATAATATATTTATGTTCCCTAAGCTATTGTTAATTAATTGCGAAGAAGGTGATTTAATCACAGCTTTTGAGAAAATATTATCAATAGCATTTTGTTTTGATTTTCCCGACACTAGAAAAGAAATATTATTAATATTTTGTAAAAAATTTATAGATAACGTGATTCTATCAAAATCTTCATTAAAATTTACTTTGTAATAATATTTTTCTTTAACATTTAAGTCATGATGAGGGAATAATGATGCAGTATGACCATCTTCACCAATTCCTAGAAATGCATTTTCCACTGGCATAACACCATCGAGAATTTTATTTGTATGAGTAATAAAATCATCTATACTCAAATTACCAAATAATTCCATTTCAGGTATAATTTGAGGCTGATAAGACTTGGGTACTTTGCTTTGAATTATTTTTTTCAACATTCCATAATTTGATTCTTTTTTACTTGGGTGTACTAATCTTTCATCAGAAAGGACAAAACATACTTTGGAAAAGTTTAGTTTTTTATTAAATAAAATTTGATAGAATAACTTTGGAGTGGTTCCACCTGGGACAACAATTGATATTCTGTTATAGCCTAAAATATCTAAAAATGAATTCGCAGCAAAATCTGACAATTGACTATATGAACTAAAAGAAAATGTTTGAATTTTATTAATGACTTATTTTTTGAGTTTTATAATGTTAAGTTTTTTATCACTCAATTCTTTATATACATTATAAATAGTATCTAAAATACCTTCTCCTAAATCAGTGTAGCTAGGCATGCTCATCTTTGAGGCGATTCTGGGCTTGAATGAATAAGGTGTTATGTCGTAATGACCTGACATTCGCTCATTTAAATATTTGATTTTTATGTCTTTGCTTATCATTTCAGAAATCATTTGTAACAATTCTTTGACTTTGATCTTTTGATTACCTGTTAACAGTAAGTATTTGTTTTTATAATTTTGGTCTAATATTTCAACACAGCATCTTGCGGCGTCTTTAACATGTATATAATCCCTTACTTCTTCCCCGTCTCCTTTTCTATACATCTTCCCTTCTGTTAATGCTTGATAAATAGTTTTATATATCCAATTAAATTCGTTAGCTCTCCTTCCATATAGAGATCCAAATCGCAAAATGCTATAATTCAAATTTTTAAGTTTATAATAATTTTCTATTAGAAGTTCACATGATTGTTTTGATGATCTATAAAAACCTCCATGATCACTATAAACATAAACCGTACTAGCAAAAATAAAACGCTCAATGTGATATTTTGCACATGAATCAAGCAAGTTTGCTGTACCTAAAATATTGTATTTTACAGTTTCACTGGGATTTTCATTTGCATCCTTCAAACCAGCTATTCCCGCAAAGTGATATACTGCGTATTTATCTTTAACAAGGTTGTCTAATTTTTTGGTATCTAATATATCTCCTGTTATCATTTCTTGATCATCTCTCAACCATTTGGACTCATTTAAATCAAATATTGTTACTTTATAACCTTTTTCACTTAAAGCATCAGCTACATGACTACCAAGAAAACCAGCCCCTCCAGTTACAACTATTTTTTTATTTTCCATTGTTTAGACCTTTTACAATATTTTTTACTGCTTCTATTTCCATTCTAGCTCTTATCTCTTTAGCGTATGCTCCAATATGAGGAGTTAATACTACATTATCAAGTTTTGACAATGGACCATTGTATGGCTCATTATGAAAAACATCAAGACCAGCTCCAAGTATTTTTCTATTGTACAGCATTTGATATAAATAACCTTCATCAATGATTTCTCCACGTGAGGTATTAATTAGAATAGAGTCGGGCTTCATTTTTTTTAGTTTTTCAGCATTTAATAAATTATTTGTTTGGTTCGTAAGGTTCAAGTGAACTGTAATTATATCAGATGTTGATAACAATGTATCCAAATCACAATAATTGATTTTATTTTCAGAAGCAAATTCGTTGTCATGAAACATGTCATAAGCTGAAATTTCTAGATTAAAACCTTTGCATAATTCAACTAAATTTTTCCCAATATTTCCAAGTCCAATTATACCCATTTTCTTTTTTTGTACTAAGTTTCCTCTAAATTTTTTCCATTTGTTATTCTTCAAATTATTATTTTGAAGAGAAATTTTTCTTGCTACATCAATTATTAAACCTAAAGTTAATTCTACTACGGCTGGTGCTGGAGTTGTTTGAGTTGTAAAAACAATAATATTTCTTTTTTTTGCTTCATTAATATCTATGTTATCGGTTCCTACCCCTAATCTAGAAATAACTTTTAAATTAGTTAATTTGTCCAATACCTCTTTTGAATAAACTTCTGTACCGGCGATAACACCTGAACATTCTGTGCAATATTTTACAATTTCACTTTTTTCTAGCTTTCTTGAAAGAGGATTCTGAATAAACTCAATATTGGTACCATTGGCTAAGTTAGCTAAGTTTTTCATATCAAAAGATGAAGTGGCAACAAATATATTATTAATCATTATTATCCAAATAATTGCAAAACATTTCCCATATTAAAATATCATCTGAATTAGCTTCTTTAATAAAATTAGTTTTGTAGTTGCTATAGATTATATTATTTACATTGGTTGAATAATTTATTTTATATGATTCTTTAGAAATATCAATAGAAGACACTCCTAAATGTTGAGATAGAACGTCGATAGAATTTTGAAATGAATGATTATAATTAGAAGAATTTATTATTATTATTGGTTTGTGAAAGAGAATAGCATAGCTCACTGCAGTGCTAGCATGTGTAAATACTAACTTGGATTGACTTACTAAGTTTAATGGTTTATTGCGCACTATCTCTCTTTCCTGAAAAGGGTTATTATTGTTAGAATAATTTGATTTTGGATGTGAAAGGATTTTTATTTTAAAACCATATTTATGTTCGAAAGCGGTGAAGCATCTATTTAGTTCAGAATAATATTTATGTGGTTTAATTTTTTTTAATGCAGGTTCTATATTTAATATCCTAACATCACTATGAAATGGTACGTTCTCATCAAGAAAAACAGCGTATTCCTCATTTGTGTCATTATGATTTATTTTACATTTTAAAAATGAATCATAATCAAATGAATGGGAATTAATTAATTTAGTATTTTGATTAATAAATTTATTTATCCTTGAAAGTGATTCTTTCCCAGCATAAATAAAAAAATCATAGTTTATATGAATTTTATTTAGTTTAAACTTTGTAAATATTTTTTTAAGTATTGTAAAGGGAGAGAGAATTAATTTTAGTTTAATCCAAATATTTGCTTTTAAAGCATTTGATGGAATCATACCTAACTGCATTGATCCATATCTAATTTTTCTTTTATTTAATAAATCATAAATAAAATTTAATTTTTCATTATATAAAAAACATAAAATTACAATTTCATTTTTTTGAATTTTTGAAATTTCATTTATTATGTCATCTTTAGCAGCAAAAACTTTTGTTACATTTTTATATTTTGGTCCAATTGATAATGAATCATAGTAGGATTTATTTAAATATGGTAAAAAACTCCAAGCCTCAACTAAATAATTTCTTTTCTTAAATGTTTCGAAACCAAACCTTTCATAATCTCTTTCAGTAAAATCATTAATTATAAAAAAAATTGCTTTCATAAATTTACATAGTTTATAATTTTCTAGTCATTCAACGCTCCATTTGCACAACTAGCTAGTATTTTAGCATTTTTTTCTGACTGATCATCACTCATTTGTGATAAAATAGGTATTGCAACACAACGACTTAGAATATTTTGAGACTTACTGGTAAGCTCATTTAGGTTTTTTGGATCAAAAATATGATCCCAATATCTGGCAAAATGCCACTGTATAGCATCGGGCACATTCTTTGTACCTAGCCCTTTTTCTTTAATAAGTTTGACATACCTATCAGCATTTCTAGGTTCAGGAAAACTAATAATTATACAATCACATAGTGGATTACACTTTTCCGGAATCTTTCTAAATTTTAATTTATCAACATTGTTTAGTTCATTAAAATAAGTTTTGAAATTTCTTCTGTTATTCGATACAATGTAGTCTAATTTTTTCAATTGTTCGATTCCTATCGCAGCATTTATTTCTGTTGTTCTGTAATTAAACCCGTGTATTCGATGAGTGTCCCTGCCGCGTGGAAAATCCGGGTTATTTTCATGACCATGATCACGGTATTCTAAACACAGTTTATAATATTCTTCATTATTTGTAGTAATCATGCCCCCTTCGCCGGTGGTGATTGTTTTGCCATTATCAAAGCTAAAAGTACACATATCAAATTGGGGGCCAAGTTTTTCATCCCCCCAATCCGCTCCCAATGATTCACAACAATCATCAATTACAATGAGATTATGTTTTGCCGCGATTGCATTGATTTGATCAACTTCAGTCGCCACTCCCAGCATATCAACAGGAATTACAGCTTTAGTCTTTGGGGTTATTGCTCTTTCAAACTCTACTGGATCCATATTGAGCGTATCATCAACATTCACGATGATTGGAGTGGCTGCTGCATCAACAATCGCTTCAACAGTTGCTATAAAAGTAAACGATTGAGTTATTACTTCATCTCCAGGTTTTATTCCAGCTGCAACAAGCGCAGTTTTTATTGCAGCTGTTCCTGATGAAACCGCAACAGCGTATTTAGTGTTAATATATTTTGCAAATTCTTTTTCAAATTTTTTAACTCTCTCACCGTTATAAAAAAGAGATTTGCTATCAAATATTTCATTAACAGCATCTCTTTCTTCTTTACCAATTAACTCAAATCCAGGCATTTTTCCCCTTTTTTATTTTCCAGTTATCATTTCATATATCATTAATTCTAATATATCATGATTAAAAATTATTGGATTATTTGTAAAAGCTACTTTAGCTGTTTCCTTACAAAAATTAATAAACGCATCAAAATCATTATTATTTAATCCAAAATCAGATAGTTTTTGCACTCCAATATCAGTAAATAGTTGTTTGGTTTTATCAATTACTAAATTACTTTTACTTTTTTCATCAAAATCTAAATTATCTTGATCTTTAAACATGTCAAACAAAAACGAGTATCCTTCATATCCTTGCTTAATATTGTATTCAGCTATTTTTAAACCGCTTATTCCATAGCCATAGCCCTGAGGAATATTATATTTTGTTGAAAGGTAATAAGATATTGCTCCAGCAGGTCCACTTGTGGAATTTGAAAGGGCAGCCATTGAATAATACGCGCCCCATTGCATGTTAGACCAATAGTGTAAGTTGTTATCTTTTAATACTCGGGGCAATGAACTTTGTATTAACTCGTATGCTTGTTTTGAGTATGTTCTAGATACCATATTCGCCTTTGGTGAGACAAGGGTTTCAAATGTGCGAATTAACGCTCCAATGCCAGAACCAATAACTACTTTTTTTGGAGCTGTAGCAACTATTTCAGGGTCTAGAATAGATAATGCCGGATAATTGTTTGGTGTATTTATTCCAAGTTTAGTATTAGTATCTTCATCTATAAAAACAGCATTATAAGCTAGCTCCGTTCCCGTTCCAGCGGTTGATGGAACTGCAATAACTGGAATTGATAAATTTAACCCTTCAGGAAATCCTCGATAGGTAATAGAATTTTTATGATTTGTTATTAACGTAGAAATACCCTTTGATAAGTCAATTGCGCTACCACCTCCAATACCAATAATGCAATCTACAAGCGATTCTTTATCTCTTTTAAATTCCAATTTAGCTAAGTCCAAGTATTGATATGTTGGTTCAAAGTTTTCGAAATATTGATGAATAATGACTGATTCAAATTCTTTTTTACATATATCAATTAATTTGCCAATTGATTTTATTGAATTAATAAGATTTCCATCGATAACAAAACCAATCCTTTTATAATTATTCTCAATTAGAAAATTTGGTATTTCATAAATTGATCCGATGCCAGATTTAACATTCGTCTTCAAAATAAAGTCAAAAATTTTATTTTCATCATCCATTTATATTTCCATTATTTTAGATTTTTTAGAATATTCAAACATTGCTCTGGCAAGCTCCAAATCAAAAGGGTCATCTATATCTATTGCATGACTTTTTTTTGAAAAATAAAGTTCAGATTTTTCATCGAAAAAAACCTTATCTTTAATAATTTTCTTAGATGTAGTTATATATATGCCACCATCTATAAAATATGCTTTATCATAACTTTGTCTGCCATATTTATTTTTATCTACATTTAGCTTAATTAGCTGAATGTTATTTTTTTCGTTAATTGTGACACATTCTGATGGATGCTGTGAAGCCTCGCATGCAGAAACAAGGCTATCTGCTCCAGTTTTTTCATATTTTTCAATTGCTCTATCAATATCCTCTTCATTTCTAAAAGGTGAAGTTGGTTGTAATACTATTACATTTTTAGGATAATTTGAAAACTCATTGCTATACCATTGTAAAGCATGCATAATTACATCAGATGTTTTAGAATCATCTAAAGAAAGATTATCAGGTCTAATAAATGGTGTTGCAATATTTAGTTTATTAGCTAAGGCAATAGAATCAGGATCATCACTGCTGAGTATAAGATAATCAATTAATTTTGACTTTAATGCAGACTCAAATGTAAACTGGATCATAGGCTTTGAACCAATTTTTACAAGATTTTTCCTTTTTATTCCTTTAGAATTTTTTCTCGCTGGTATAATTGCAAAATATTTATGCATAGGATTATAGTTGCTTCAAGGCCTGTCTATATTCCGTCCACTGTCCTACATCAATCCAAGCATCTTCATCAATAGGAAAAACGCCCACTTTTAAGCCTTGATTTTTTACTTCTTCTATAAGGTGGGTAATATGATAAAATTTATTTTCTGGAATTATTTTTAGGATTTCAGGGTTCAAAATATAAAGGCCAGTATTAATGAGAAAATCATATTTAGGTTTTTCATTAATATGAGACAAGTCCCCATCTTGATTTAATTCACAAGTCCCGTAAGGTATTAAATATTCTTTAGCTGATGCTACCAGAGTTACATCATAGTTGCCTTTTTGGTGAAATTCGTAAAGGGTGTTGTAGTTACACTTAATTATAATATCACAGTTTGTTACAAAGAAAGGTTTATCAAACTTTTGGTCTAAAAAACGTAAACTGCCAGCAGTTCCTAGCGGTTCCTTCTCATCAACAAAATAAACTTTGTAAGATGGCTGGAGTTCTTCAAAATAGGCTTTTAAAATTCTACCTTTGTAATTCACTGTAATGTGAAATTCAGTACAACCAAGTTCAGCAAAACGATCAATAATGTGTTCAATGATTGGCTTTTCATGAACAGGAACAAGAGCCTTTGGGAGCACCTTGGTAAATGGTTCCATGCGAGCACCTTTCCCGCCAGCCATAATTACTACAGGTATATTTAAAGTTGTGTTAGATATTTTTGACTGGTTACCAAATACCTGTTCCCATGTAATATAATCTAAAACTCTTTTCTCGGAATCAAGAATTGGAAGTAAATCAATTTTATGGTTTGTCATTATTTTACCAGCTTCACTATTTGTATAGCTGCTTGATTTAAGCGTAAATGGTTCAGGATTGCAGCTTCCTTCAATGACAGAATTATAATTAACACCTTTTAAAATGCTACGCCTTAAATCGCCATCCGTAAGAGTGCCTAAAAGCTTATTTTTTTCATCTACAATTAATAGGCAGTTTTCACCCGTTTTATTCAATAGCTTCATGGCTTGTTTGATTGTAGCTGTTTTGCTGATTGTAATTTTTTCCTTCATAATTTTATATTTTGCCGTTCATCAAGTATAACGATAACATAAAAGTCGATCATTAAATTTTTCTTTTAAATCAGGATATTTTCCTTCCCACTGACTTTTAAATTGAAAATAAATATCATTATTATAAATTTGTTTTCCAATAAAAAATTTATTTGACATATCTCCCATTTTTTGTTTAAAACTAAAAAGAGAGTCATTAGGATTACTGGAATTCCCGCCTCCTAAATGTAAAACTTTACAGCCTTTGGATTTTCCCAACTGCATTCCTTTAAATATAAGCGCATTGGTAATCCCTGGAATACGACAATCAGGATCGGTCGATGACAAATGGTAATGTAAACTCTTACTCCCCTTTAAGAATAATGCTGCACCTACCCACTTATCTTTTAAAACCGCCCCCACTAACCAACCATTATTAAATACAAGTTTAGCCAGGTTTGAAAAATATGTTTCACTGAAATAATAATAAGTATCTGCTTTGATTCTTGACATTGTAGATAAATATAGTGTTTTAAAATATGTAAAATTCTTTATTGGATCATACACCTCGATCTTTACATTGGCTTTATCTACTCTCTTAATCATATTTCTAACTTTGCCGCTGAATGGTAGATTATCAATATCTAAATTTTTCAAGTCTTGAGATATTGTATCTCTATCATAGTTAATCTCTGCATTCTTATCAGCATAATTTTGATTATCTAATAATGGGTGGAATCTTATAAATGAAGCAATGATGTTATTTTCCTTACACCATTGATTGAAACATTCATTGGCTTTTTTTAAAAAATTTTTATCTTTGGTATTTGATATAGGCCCTCCGTAACCATAAGCAGATTCGATGTCAAACCAGGGGCCAGCATCTATAGAAAATTCATCTGAATCAATGGGTTGCAAAAGAAAAGGATGCAACCAAATATTTCCATTTCCCGAGCAGGTAAACATTAAAGCTTTTGTTCCTTCAAGAAATTTGTGCATTCCCACATATTCGGAATAGAAATAGACATCTTGAAGATCATTGGGCAAAAAACGTAATGTTTTTTCCCACTTGACTGAATCTTTGTCTGAATCCAGAATTTCGTAATTCATAAATACTATAGAATTCTCTTTAAGGTATTTGCGATATAATTCATATCATCAGGTCCATATCGCTGATCGATGGGCAGTGTCAGCAGTGAATCAGACAGCATTTTTGAATCAGGGAAATTTTTGTTGTCTACTTCTTCCGGCAGCGGCCAATGGACTGGCGCAAAGATACGGTGCGCAGCAAGCTTTTCTTTAACAGTGTCGCGGTTCTTCAGACGAATCACATAACCAAGCGGCACGGCCCCATCAGGTAAATGATCAAAAATTGGCTCAACTTTGTCTCCAATAAGTTTTTGCAACGTTTGCCAATTATTTCGATGTCGCCTGGAAACGTCATCCCAATGAATGCTGTCAATTAGGTTCATAATAATCTGTGGCGGTTTGGTTGGATGGATTTCAGAATCAAGCAACTCCTCCGAATCCCGAAACAACTCCAGGTAAAAATCCTCCGTAGCTGGATCAATCTCACGGTCTTTCTTACTTAAATACATACCCTTCATGAACCGCGCTGCCAATGATTTCCATGTGCAGACTTCAATATTTTTGCTTGGCTCATCTAAATCCAACTCCAGGTTGCACCATCCACCTAATACTGTGGGACTGTGTTTTCTCGTAGAAAAAAACAGTAGCTGGTTTTCTGATTCGTTGAAATACTCATCGTTCAGAAAAACATGACATGCATCTTCTATAAGAATATAATCATGACCTGAATCCGCTCTCAACCCATCTGCGGCGGCGTTGATAAAACCAAAATAATGAATCAACAAAATAGCGGAATTACTGGGTGGGTCCGGCAAAGCTGTTAGATCAGTTTGAACAGGATAAAAAGAATAATCCAATCCAAAACTAATTACAGGCTGTAGAATACTTTGACAGAGAAAAGATGGTAAGTGTATATGCTTTACCCCTTTTGCTTTTAATTGCTGTAAAATTAAATAAAATGCTGAACGACCATTATTGGTCCATGATCCTGGTTGATTATTAACTAATGTTTTTACTGAATTATAGTTTTTTGTAGAAAATGAATTAATCTCAAAGTCTCCTCCAATTAATAAACGTTTAGTCATTATTAATTATTATTTCTAATCCCTTTTTAATTACTCTAGGCTCCAGCTCAGCGAATACCTTTTGATAAATTTGATTTGATGATAAGCCAACTATAGAAATCTTTTCTTGATATATAATTTTACCTGAATCAACCTGTTCTTCCATAATATGGAATGTAACTCCTATATATTTTTCTCTAGCAGATATTGCATCTTTTATAGCATTATACCCTTTATACTTGGGTAAAAAAGAGGGGTGTGAATTAACAATTAACTTACTTTTATCTATAACATATTTTGGTAATATATAGGGGAAACCAGAAGAAAGTATAATATCTATTTTTGATTGAGCAATATAATCAAAAATTTTATGTTTATTTTTTTTATTTATTACTATCAATTCAATATCTTTATTAAAACAATTTTCCCAAACCTTAGAATTTTCTAATGTAATAATTGATTTAATATTTGAATAGTTTTCCAGTATCTGAAATGCCTCTATTCTTGTACCTAAAAATATTGAATTAATATTTTGCCTTTATAAATAAATTTTTCTATTAAGAAAAATCGAGCTGTTTATTCAATAAGCTTTCATTGTTTAATGCTTCTAATAATACATCATGAATAATCTGGCCTGCTGAACCATCCCCAAACTTGTATTTCATAATCTCAGTTTTCATTTTCATTGATGGTGACAGCGCTTCTTTGATTCCATCAGCAATTGATTTAGAAGTGTAGTCTGTATCAATTACACTTGTATGTCTCATTCTACCATCTTGTCTTCTACCTATATTTATTGTTGGTATTTTATAATAGGGCGCTTCAAGTATTCCGCTTGATGAATTACCAATCATTAAAATACAGTGAGGTAACAAATTATGGTATTTTTTAAATCCAAGTGATTCTATGAAAAAATAATTTTCATTTAATAAGGTTTCATTTTTTATTATTGTAATTATTTCATCTCTATCAACTTCTATATTTGGTGAGGTTGTTAATAATTGAAGATCAAATTTTTCAAGTGCGGTAAATATATTTTTTATCTGATCTTTTACAGGAACATCAAACTCCAATGTAACAGGGTGGTAGGTTAATAAAGCTGTTGGTTGATTGGCATCTAAGCCGAGTTCTGTAAATATTTCATTTTTAGATTTTTTTTTCATTAATTTTATTGCATCTATAGTTGGAGCACCTGATGTATGAACTCTCCATCTCGATTCACCCATATTAATTATTTTTTGTCGGTATTCATCTGTCGTAGTAAAATGAATGTGGGAGGCCTTAGTTATCATATGGCGTATTTGCTCATCAATCAGTCCTTCCGTTGCCTCGCCTCCACCAATATGAATAATAGGTTTATTAAATAAGATCGCATTTGAAATAATTGATAAAAGTTCATACCGATCTCCCAATACACAAACATAGTCAAAATCATGTTTTGAAAAAATATGGCTTAATTCAATTGTGGCTATACCAAGAGACTTGGACAAAGAGCTACTTGTATTCTCATTTAATAAATAGTCGAATGTGTCTGTTGGTTCTATACCTACACTATAAATTTCTGATATTGTTTTCCCATATTCTTCCGCAAGATGTGCCCCACCTACAAAAAGCTTTACATCAAAATAATCTGATTTATTAAGTAGCTCAATGACTGGTGAAAGAATTCCAAATTCTGCTCTTGTTGTAGTAAAAATTCCGATTTTAAACATCTAATTCTACATCTGTTTTAATTTGGATTGATCCGTCCTTGCATCTTACTAAATACAATTTTTTAGCTAATCTTTTTATAGTCCCAACATTAATTATTTTATCTAATCCTTTATGTTCTTTATCCTTAAAAAAAACGGATTCCCATATTTTTATTTTCTTTTTTTTATAAATAAAATATGCTCCAGGGTATGGTCTTGAAATGGCCCTAATTTTATTATAAATAACATCCCCATTTGTATCCCAATTAATTAATGAATCTTTTTCATCCCTTAGTCTCCGAAAGTTGCCTTCATTAATATTTTGAGGCTTTCTAGGCGCTATTCCTTTCCTGACTAATGGAAAATAAGCACGCATTAAATTATAGATTGCATTATCACATTTATTCAAAACATCATTTATATAATCATTTTTTTCTATTCTTATTTTTTCTTGTGCAATTATATCTCCACAATCTGGAATTTCATTATAATAAAACATACTCACGGCAGTCTCTTCATAGCCTTCTTCAATTTGCCATGCAAGTACAGAGCGACCACGGTCACTTGGCAATAAGGAAGGGTGGAACCCAATTGTACCTTTTTTTGGTTTTTCAATTAATTGTTTTGATAATAATCCCGACCAGCCAGCAACAAAAATAAGATCTGGAGATAATTGATTGATTTTATCCAATGAATTATTGGCGTTTAGATCATTAATAACTTCACAGGGCTGGGTTTCAAAATGCTCAAGGTTTAAGTTATAACCATTAACATCTATGGGTTTGGTAATTATTAATGGTATAGAAACATATTTGTTACAAGCTAAATAATCCAGAGCTACTTGACCAGTAGATAGCCCCCCTATAAATATGACTTTCATTTATTGTCTTTCAAACACTAATTGAAATGCTTCCCCGTATTCGGCGCCAATTCTGGAACCTCTGTATGATGCAAGTGCTTTTATTGAACGAAGGCTTCTCGGCATTGGTTCTTTCATAATTTCACTTTCATAAAGCTTCATTATTTTTAATTTATGCGTCATATAATCAGAAATATCAACAAAAATATTAGGGGTAAAAACTCTATTATCAGATACAGGAGAAAAATCTGTTTCTGATATAGTTTCATAAGTAATTATTTTTTTTATAAATGGACAATTAAAGTTTTTGGATGAGCTCATTACAACATCATAAGTATATCGATGGTCGGTATGAATATCGCTGAAATGATTTACATATATAATATCTGGTCTGACAGTGTCAATGACTCTTTTTGTTTTTGATATTAGCTCCATGTAACCAATTGTATCTAAAGCACCTGATGGGTATTTTAAATTAAAAAATTGATTAACTTTATATTCTTTATTTACTCTAGCTAAAATATTGTCCCACTTACTATAATGTTTTTCATCATGACCCATTTTGACGTTTCCATATGTCATTAAACACCAGAAAATTTCATCACCATCAGATAGGTGTTTTAATAAAGTTCCACCACAGCCAAGAGTTTCATCATCTGGATGGGGTGAAAATATGAGTATCTTCATCATTTCATCTCTATCATTTTAGTTGTTATAATAGTATCAAATGGAATTAACTGATTTACTTTTTTTCCAATGATACTTTCAAGTTCTCTTGGATCTATCCCAAGAGCCGGTCTTTTAAGGGTTAAATTATCCACTGATAATAATTCACCTTTTTTGATATCGCATTTTGCTACAGCACTTCTACGTGAAAAAATTTGCATTTCAATTTCTTTATCTGTTGGCTTTTTTATACCATCGCCAATTAAAGATTCTGTCCTACGAATTTTATTAATAAATATTTTTAGTTCATTTGGATTTAAAGACATAGAATGATCTGGCCCTGGCAAATTCCTATCAATCGTAAAATGTTTTTCAATTACATTTGCTCCCAATGCCGTTGCTGCGATCGCTGCTGAATTTCCATTTGTATGATCACTGTATCCCACCGGGACATTAAACTTTTTTTGAAGAGTAATCATTGCTCTAATATTAATATCTTTTACTTTAGCGGGATAATTTGACACGCAATGGAGTAAAACTATTGGACTAGTCCCATTTGATTTTATATGCTCAACTGCTCCTTTTACATCTTCGAGAGTACACATACCTGTACTTAATAATATTAGCAGGCCAGTTTTAGATATATAACTTAGAAGAGGATAGTTAGTTAATTCACCTGATCCAACTTTAATACAATCGCCATTAAGCTCTTTGATAAAATAATCTACTGCTCGATAGTCGAAACAAGATGACATGTAGATGATTCCTAGATTTTTGGAATGTTCGGCAATAATTTTATGTTCCTCCCAAGGCAATTCATAAGTCCTTGCCATTTCAATCATCGTTTTTTCCCCAGATCCTTTGCGCTGATAAGGAGCATTCAATGTATGCCGAGATATTTGTTCTTCAATATTATAAAGTTGAAATTTAACGGCATCAGCTCCAGCTTGCTTCGCGATTGTTACTAACTCCAAAGCTTTTTCAAGCTGCCCATTATGGTTAACTCCAGCTTCTGCAATTACGAAGCAAGGATGCCCTGGACCAATTTGCATTCCCTGAATATTCATTTCTCTATCCATTATATAGGGCTTCATATATTCTGTTAATATCAGATTTGCTAAGATTGACACTACTTGGTAAACAAAGTGAATTCTTAATCAACTCTGGAGCTGTTTCTATTTTATAACTTTGGCAGTCTTTATAGGGCTTCTGGAGATGGTTAAGGGTCCAAACTGGTCTTGTCTGAATACCCTTCTTTTCTAATCTTTCCATCAGTTTTTCTCGGTTTTCACCGTAAACCTTACTTTCAATCTGCAACAGGGTTAACCAATGATTATTTTTTGCATAACTAGGTGTATTAATAATAGAAAGACCATCTATATTTTTTATTTTATTCATATAGTTTTTATAAATATCTCTCTTATAATTAATAAAATCTGGCAACTGCTCAAGCTGGGCAACCCCGAGAGCGGCTTGAATATTTGTAAGTCGAAAATTATATCCAATTTCTTCATGAACGTAATGCACGGGATCATCTTTAGCTTGCGTTGTCAAATACTTGGCCTTTTCTGCCAATTCTTGATTATCGGTTAATATCATTCCTCCGCCGCCCGTGGTAATTATTTTATTTCCATTAAAAGAAATGCAGCCAAATTTTCCAATAGTTCCGGAATGCTTACCTTTGAATTTTCCTTTATTATAATAAGATCCTAGGCTCTCACTTGCGTCTTCGACAACTGCTATATTTCTTTCATTGCATAGCTCTACTAGGTCATCCAACCAAATAGCATTCCCCCAAATATGGACAGGGACAATAGCTGAAATTCTTTTGTTCGTATTTCTGTTATAGGTAAATCCGTTCTTAATAATTGTTTTATTTTTTATGAATTCAATTGTTTTTTCTTGATCGATATTGTAATACTCATCTGCATCCATAAAGACGGGATTGGCACCATTGTATGCAATCGCATTTACCGGAGCAATAAATGTTAAAGTTGGCACGATAACCTCATCACCAGATTCGACACCAGCCAGTCTTAAACTGACCTGCAATGCAGAAGTCCCGTTTACACAGGCGACAGCATATTTTGCGTTAGTATATTCGGCAATCTTACACTCAAAGAGATCAACGTATTTCCCGGCAGAAGAAACCCATTCGGTATCAATGCATTCTTTAACATATTGCCATTCATTTCCTTTTAATGATGGAACTGATAAAGGGATATATTTACTCATTTACTTATTCGATAATTAATTTCATAATTACCAAAAAAATTTCGATTCTTATCAACATCATGAAATTCATTATTATTAATTTTATTGATTAATTCATCTATTCCATCCTGAATTGTGAATTCGGGTTCAAAACCAAGAACAGATTTTACTTTTTTAAAATCAACTTTATAATTTCTTGGATCGCTCCCAAATTCTTTATTATTAACTTTACCATTTGGTATTTTTTCAAGTATTTTGTCTACTATCATTTGTTTAGTAGCATTATTTATATCCCCTCCTGCATTAAATACTTCCCAAGAAACTTTTTCTTTAGGTGATTCGATAACTTTTTGAATCAAATTAGCAAAATCTTGTACGTGACAATATGGTCTCCAAGTTTTGGCATCATATATAAGAAGTTCATTCCCTAATACTAACTCACGGGTAAATTCACTAATAGTAAGATCAAATCTCATACGAGGTGAAAGACCAAAGGCAGTTGCAAAACGAAGAATGGTTGGATTCATGTCTGTTTTACCCTTTAGTGACATTATATATTTTTCTGCACCCACTTTTGACTTAGCATAAAGAGATAGAGGGTTGAGCTCAAAATCTTCCGTTGCCAGTTGACTATCTTTAATGAGTCCGTAATTTGAACAGGTTGAAATGAATATAAATTTTTCAATATCTATAAATGCACAAATATCAATTACATTTTTTATTCCAATATCGTTTATTAAAGCTGATTCTTTTGGATACTTTTTAGTAATTGGATCACCAACTAATCCAGCCAAAACAACGACAGCATCAGCATTAATCGAAGATTTTAATTCTTCTTTATCTACAATATTGTTGTTTATAAACTTGTAGTTTGGATGATCAATAAATTTATTATTTGCTGATTCATTATTATAAATAAGCATATCAATGTTTACAACGTTGTATTGTTCGTGTAATAATTTTTCAGTAAGGACAGTCCCTATATAACCAGAGCCACCAATTAAAAGTATATTTTTCATCTTTACTTAATTATAAACGTTGGTAAAATCCTTTTCTATATCTAGAAATGATTTTTCCCAAATATTTAAATCTTTATTTTGTTTTTGACCATTATTCAAAATACTATGTTCTCCCCATTTTACTTTATACTTCATGATTGCATTTTCAAATGCTAATTCTTTGTTTTCCCCGAGGTCAATATTATTAATGAAGGATTTTATAAATTCACCTGCTCTTTTATTGCCAAGACCATCATTATAAGTATCAATCATATCTATCATTTTATTATTAATATAATTATTGTTTTCATTCGACCTAATATTTTCAATTTTGTCTTCAAGGTCATCAAGAGAATCAATTATTAAATTACTCCAGCCATCCTGGTAAAAAAGGGGGTGGTATTTATTGCCACTTAAATTTATAAAAATATTAGGTTTGTTCATTAAGATTGAGATGCAACCAGCAGTGGTGATACCATAAGAAACAGTTAGATCGGAGAAGTAAGCTGCGTAAGACATACTTTCGATAGGATTTATAATTATTACTCTTTTATCTGATAATAGTTTTTTAAATTTTTCATATAGATCATTTTCCGTTTTTAATATACTTAATAGATCATGTTTTTTAGGTTTTATAATGAGTGCCATTTTCTTATTCTCATAAATTATATCGATTATTTTTTGGTAAAAGCTAATAAATGTTTTTTTAGAATTTGCATATTCAGAACCAAAAGAGCTGTCAAAACAACCAATTACATAGTTAACACTTTTATTTATATTTGCATTTAAATCTTTAAAATTATTAATACTTTCGGTACTTATATGATCTCCACAAATTAATCCAGTTTTAATCATATAATTTGATTCAAAATTGTGCGAGTTTAAAAAGCCAACCTGAAAATCACCCCATGTAAATATAACATCGGAAATTCCAGTACAAAACCATAACTGTGGGAAGGATGTTATTGACCATAGATTTGAAACAAAAATTCCATTTTCCATTTTTATAGCTAATGAATTAACTATGGTCTTTGGCCACCATTCTTGATGCTGATGTACCATCTTTACATTAAATATTTGATATAATTCTCTTTTTATCTCAAGTTCTATAATATGCTCAAAAATTATTGTCCATTTCCATATTTCAAATTCATTAAGTCGATTGGGAAATGCAAAATTTGAATATTTTGTGCTTCTAAAAAATAATTTTAATGGATTTTTTATTTGATTGAACTGATTGCCAAGATCAATCCAGCTAAACCCATATTTTTCTATGATGGATTTATCCTTATTATTAAAAGGGGTGTCTCTTCTATCAAAATATAACACTACGCGCTCAGGCGCTATCCCACTATATTTATACCAAAATAAATGGCTGAAATCAGGATATCTTTCCATCATGATATTTCCTGCATATTCCTCAAAAATAGTACCAATTCTTATTGCGTCATCACTTATATTTTTTCTCCCAGCCTTTATAAATAGTGTTATTATTGATTTAATAAAATTTAAAATGATGATTCCAGGAATGGGTGAATAGATTAGATGATATTTGAAATTAAACATGCAAATTAAACTAATCTTTGAAGCGGTCATGTTTTTATACTTATCAAAAATCTCCTTTATCATATGAGAGGTAGGATAAAAAATATTAATTCTATAATTCTCACTTAATTTTTTATTTTCACAATAATTTTCAATTACATTTATAAACTTTACTAATTCAAGTGAAGTCATTATACATCGTGATTTAATGATTTTTTCCCAATATTGTACATATTTACTGTAACAATTTGGGAAATCACTAATATCGATTTTATTCTCATCAATTATTTGGTTTACGATTTTTTTAGAATAATATTGGCTTTTGTAAAATAGCGCTCTTCCATCACTGTCATTTCTACCAACTTGATATTTTAAAAACACCAACTGCTTATTAGTATCAATAAAAAAAAATAGCTTTAATATATATAAAGCCGGAGTGGAAATAGTTTCTGTATATATAATTACTTTATTAAAAGCACGGATTTTAGCAATAAGCGGCAAGTGGAATAAGTTTATTTTTTTAAACCAAAGAGTCTCAGTCATTCTATCTCAGATCTAATTTTAATATGATGGATATCTAAATAGTTTAATTGAAATAACACAAAAATAAAGGTTGAGATAAATACAAATTTTAATCCAATTTTCGTCAAAAAAGAAAATCCTGAAAACATTAATGGATAAGAAAAACTAATAAATATCAAACCAATTATAAATAATCCCACTAGTTTGACTTTATTGATATTTAATGGGAAGGATTTTTGACCATAAGAAAAATGAAAAAAACTTGCAATTAGTGACGAAGTAAATATCGATATTACTGCTCCAATAGAGCCATAGATAGGTATTAGAATAATATTGAAAATAATATTAAATACAATATTTATTATACTAACAGGCAATGCATAAATCATTTTTTCTGCATACATTATTTGAGGTAGTGCTAAAAAACCAATACAGCCTATTAAATAATACAATATATAAAGTGGGATAATATATTTTGAATAATAAAAACTTTCTGTAGTAAGAAAAATAACTAATTCTTCTGAGAAATATGATAATGTTAACCCAGCAATAAATATAATTGCCACCATCTGATAATAGTGATCAATTATATCATTTATATCCTTTTCCTCATCCTCTGCTGTTTTTAGAAAATATGTATTCCATGATCTTGCAAATGAATCCATAATCATTTTTATTGGCATTGCAAAGTTTGATCCAAAAGTATAGTGAGTCAAAGACTGTAAGCTAGAATAATTTGTTAGCATAACTTTATCAAAAGATTGATGAGCAAACCCTAAAATATTTTGTGGCAACTGAGGGATTGCAAAATTAAAAGACTTTTTAAATGCTTTTAAAGAAAAAATAAACTTTCCAATACTCTTAAATAATAATACCAACAAAAAAACTGTAAGAACTTGAGCCAATAAATGTCCATAAATTTTTGCTGCATACGTTAAAGAATGGAAAAAAATTAAATACATCGAAATAGAAATATCTGTAACTGTTTTTAATATTAAAATGAATGCAAATTTAGTTGCTTCTTCCTTTGCAGTTAGAAGAGTTGTAAAGTATACAAAAAAATATTGAAAGACTCCGGATAAAAATGCCAGTTTAATAAGTTTGGAATCAATTTTATTATTAAATATTGTTTCTGAAAACCAAGGTGAACAAAAAAAAAGCGCTAAACCTGTCAAAGAAAATATAATTAGAAGATAAATAATATTGCTTGAGTGTATTTTTATAAAAAAATTTTTATCTAATTTGTATTTAAAATAATATCTGTATGTTGACTTATGTAAACCAATGGATAGGAGCCCACATGAAACATTCCCAAATAATAAAAATAATGCCACTATTCCATAATCGTTAGGACTGAGATATTTCGTGTAAATAGGTAAAGTAATAAAAGTTAATGATGTAGAAAAAATAGAACTAAATAGATAAATTGACGAATCTTTTATAAATCCGTCCTTTGAACGAGTATTACTATTATTTATTGTAATATTCTCTTCTTAGTAAGGTCATGATTAGATTATCTTCATAAACACCATTCCTGAGATATCTATGCCTTATTTTACCATCAATTTTAAAACCTACTTTTTTATAAACTTTGATTGCGCCTTTATTTTTAGAATGAACATCCAAATAAATCATATGAAGGTTGTATTTAGAAAATCCATAGTCAAGAATCAATTGGGTTGCTTCTGTTCCAATGCCCATACCATGATAATCGCTTTCACCGATTATAATTGCAAATTCTGCGTTTCTATTTATCCAATCAAACTTTCGTAGAGTAATATTTCCTATATGTTTATTATTATTCTTATAAATTATTGCTAATAAAAGAATATCATTTTTTTTGCTGGCCTGAAAATAATCTTTCATTCTATCAATATTATTAGGGAATAATGCGTGCGTTGTATAAATATCATTTTTCTGATCATTAAACCAATCGAAATAATCTCCGTAAAGATCTTCTTCATTTAAATTTCTAAGATTGATTGTTTTACCTTTGATAAAAATAGAATCGAGAATAGTGTTTTTAGACTTATTCATCAATGTAATCCAATTTTCTTTGCTATAAGTTGAGCTTTTTTCAAATCTTTGGGAGTATCAACATCTATATGATATTTACTTTCAAAAAATACTGCACCCCATTTTTCTCCGTACATACTTGGTTTTTTTAAAAATGGATCAACCCTATTTATAAAATAAGCTCCATATAAATAGTAATATTGATCCATTTTTTGAGAAACATTAAAATCTCCATCTAAGGGATTCCCAAGAATTGTTTTACATGGCTTACCTGGTTTATAATCAACCATCCACTGAGGATACTCCGTAACTTTTTTTACCGTTACAACGGAATCCCACTCCGGATTTTCTAAAAGCAGATTAATCCCATCTTTTAATTGTTCTGGCTTCGTGAATGGATGACAGGGAGTTAAAGTGACAGCAATGTCAGCATGATATTGCTCCTTATCTCTTAAATAAATCAAAGCATGTTCAGTAACCAATTCTGAAGGAACATCTTCAGAAATTTTTGCAGGTCTTGTAAACGGTACCTCCGCACCATATTGTAAAGCAATTCTCTTTATTTCTGGGTGATCTGTTGTTACAATAATTCGGTCTATTACTTGAATTTGTTTGGCTAATTCAATAGGGTACGCTAACAAAGGTTTACCACCGACCTTTTTAATATTCTTGAATGGAATCCTTTTTGAACCACCTCGGGCGTGAATTATTGCAACAGTTTTATTAATAACTAGTTACCTCTTCCTCTATCAGAACCAAAAGTTTCTATTTCTCCAAAGTTTGCGTATTCTTTTAAAGCAGTGAGATTATTATTGATTTTCATAAATGATTCAACAATATGATCCATGTCGGTATTGGTATTGGGGTAACCGCATAAGAAAAATCCAAGATACATCTTATCATGGACTTTATGTGCTACAGTAAACTTTTTTGACGAATATTTGACATCATGCTTGGTAAATGGCCAACCATTAGAACCAAATGCAATTTTTCTCAAGAATATAGGATTATCTGATAACAACCTTCCGACACCTGAAGCTACAGGTATACCCTCAGATCTTAATGCCGCAACAATGGTATTTCGGGGAATACCAGTTTTTTCATAATCCCATTTAAATGCAGCTGTATATGCATAAAAAGAATCAGGATTGGTGATATGCTGTGGATAAAGCCCTTCAATATTTAATGCCTTTAACTTTCTCAATAAATAGTTATAATTATTTTTTCTAATATTATTTACTTCAGATAATTTAGAAGTTTGTACCCTACCTATAGCTGCCACTACCTCTGTCATTCTGAAATTATAACCTACAATATTTTTTAAATAATCAGCTGAGTCATTTAAATCCGGTACCGCCTCACCATGGTTCCTTATAAGTCGGCACTTTTCAGCAATATCTGTATCTTCGGTAATAAGCATACCGCCTTCACCAGTCATAACATTTTTTGGCTCAGAAAATGAAAATACTCCAGCATTACCGTGGTTTCCTAGATAGCTTCCTTTATACTTCGAGCCAGGGCTCTGGCATGAATCCTCTAAAACTTTTAGATCATATTGTTCTGCAATCTTAACAATTTCAGAAATTCCACCGGCGTTTCCACACCAATGTACAGGAACGATAAATCTCGTATGCTCAGTAATTGCATTTTTGATAGACTCAATATCTAAACAAAATGTTTCACTATCAATATCAGAAAATATAGGAACACCTTGAGCTGCAACAATTGCAGTGGCCGTAGCGGTAAATGATAGTGGTGTTGTAATTACTTCATCTCCAGGTTCAATTCCCATGGCAAGCAGTGCTGCAGTAATGCAGGAGGTTGCAGAATTCATCGAAATGGCGAAATTAACTTCATGAAGTTTTGCCCAATCTGCTTCAAATTTTCTAACATTTGGGCCACCAAGGAAAGAATGAGTTTGATTCAAATTTCTCAACTGTTTACTTGTTAGTCTTAGAGCATCTCTTGTTCCAGGAATATTCGAGCCAACAAAGCGTGAAAACAATCCTTCCTTAATTGTTTGCGAAACAGCTTCAATTTCTCTCTCATCAACAAAGGGTTCAGAGCTAAACTGGTCTACCCTTACAGGTGTTCCACCAAATAGAGCTAGTTTATCCTTCAACACATCAAACTTTTCTTTTCTATTTGATCTAATAAAATCTGGGTCTTTAAAGCATGCTTCCCATGGAATAAATGTTCAACCTTTTCCCCTTGAAGCTTTTTATAGACTTCTTCAAACATTGGAATAAATCGATCATGGTGTTTAATCATTGGCAAATCTGTTTTCTCTAGCTCTAAATATCCGGAATAACGCTTACTTTCCTTGTATTGATAAAGTTCAAATGAATTATTATTATTAATAATTCTAATCCGCCCTTTGCTACCAATGATATCAGTTTCAAAAGTAAATGATTTCCTTGGTCCTGTTGTAATCATATGAGCCAATGTATCGTTTGGAGTTTGAAATGTTATATCGTATTGATCTGTTTTTTGGCACCTTCCGTTTAGAAAAATTAATTCACCAACAAGATATTCAAGCAAGTTTACGGCATGAGATCCGACTGCATATAATGGACCTGAGTAATAAATAGTTGTTGTTTCTATTTCCCCAATAACAAAATCAGATATGAGCTCCTTTACCTGCGGAACACAACCTTCAAAGCGTTTATAATAATTAACTGCAAGGACTGTATTTGTTGCCTCACAATTATCAATTGCTTTTTTACTGTCTTCAAGTTTCAAATCAAGAGGCTTTTCACATATTATTGCTTTGACTTTTCCTGCCAAAAAACCTATCTGCTTCCCGTGTTGATCCGGAGGTGTACAAATGCTCACTACATCAAGTTTTTCCTGTGTAATCATTGTTTCAAAATCAGTATATAATCTAAGTGAGGGTTTTCGTTTCAAAGCCAGATTTCTTTTCTCTTCATCAATGTCACAAACTGAAATAAGGTCATATTGAGAACTTAAATATTCATATGAGCTGAAGTGAGTCCAGACACCTTCGCGTTTTTCGTCAAAATCAAAAAGTTGTCCCACCTGGCCAAGTCCTATGATTGCTGCTTTAAGTTTTACAATATTTATCACTTACCTCTGTTGGTTGGAAGAACATTTCACAGTTAAATAATTTTAGAATTATTTTAAATATCAACTCAAAATGATTGCCCATAAAATTGACTATTGAAACTGATTTCTAAAGATTTATAACCATCGTGACCACAGTGTAGATAAATGACATGATTAATACGATTCGGTGGGTAACAATTAGTGTATTCATTGATAAGCATCAATATCTGTTTTAACCATAATCTCAACCAATTCATCAAAGTTTGTTTTAGGTTGCCAACCCAATATTTTTTCTGCTTTTGATGCATCACCTTTTAATTCTTGTACTTCAACAGGCCTATAATAATATGGATCTATTTCAACAACTATATCACCAGTTTTTTTATCAAATCCTTTTTCTTCCAAATCTGTACCATCCCAAGTGATTTTCACATCAATTATAGAAAATGCTTTTTCAACAAATTCACGCACCGAATGACTCTCACCGGTTGCGATGACAAAATCGTCTGGTACAGGTTGTTGTAACATTAACCACATCGCTTCAACATATTCTTTTGCATAACCCCAGTCTCTTTTTGCATCAAGATTCCCGAGGTACAGTTTGGTCCATTTATTATAATAATTTTCTGCTACAACGCCAGATATTTTACGTGTTACAAATGATAAGCCTCTTCGAGGTGACTCATGGTTAAACAATATTCCATTTGATGCAAACATTTGATATGCTTCTCTGTAGTTTTTCACTATATAAAATGAATATAATTTAGAAATCGCGTATGGTGACACTGGGTTGAAGGGTGTTCTTTCATTTTGAGGTGTTTCTCTTACATCTCCATACAATTCGCTAGTAGACGCCTGATATAATTTAATTTCAGGATTAAAACTTTTTACAGCATCTAACAGACGAATTGTTCCCAGTGCATTTACTTCAGCCGTGTATTCGGGTACTTGAAAAGATGTATGAACATGGGATTGTGCGGCAAGATTATAGATTTCATCGGGACTTACTGATGAAAGAATTTGAGTTAAATTACTCGAGTCGGTTAAATCTCCATAGTGTAAGAAAAATTTATTCCGATTAATATGGGGGTCGATCTGCAAATGTTTCAAATTCAATGTGTTTGGAACACTGGAACGTCTTCTTAAACCATGAACTTCATAACCTTTTCCTAATAAAAATTCAGCTAAATATGATCCGTCTTGGCCAGTTATGCCAGTTATGAGTGCTTTTTTCATTGATTTAACTTAATCAGTATTCACAAATAATGCTCATGCATGAGTTAGCTTTGAAAAAGATCATATTTTTTCAGCCACATAAAATATTCAATTAATTCTGCCTAGTAATAATATCAGTAATTCGATGTATGTCTGCTGACTTCATCCCGGCAAATGATGGTAGACTTATTCCTTTGGTATATAAACTTTCCGCAACTGGCAAGGTTTGGCCCGTGTTGTAAATCGGCTGGGTATGCACAGGCGGGAATAATGGACGGGTTTCTATTCCTTTCGAATCCAACTGCTTTACCAACGTTTCACGAGATATTTCATAATTTTTTTCTACAAGAACAGTATATAGCCAGTAAACATTTTTTGCCCATTTTTCCTGCGGGGGCAAGGTAAGACCTTTACAATCTTTCAACTGGTGTTCGTATTGTTGGGCGATAGATACTCTTGACGCAATAATAGACTCAATTCTTTCCATCTGGGCAACGCCCAGTGCCGCCTGGATATTAGTTAACCGGTAATTATACCCAAGAACGGGATGCCAGTACCTTCTGGATGCAGACATTCCATGATCACGCAGGATCCTTATTTGTTCGGCATATTTTTTACTATTGGTTACTATCATTCCGCCTTCTCCAGTAGTTATAATTTTGTTGCCGTAAAAACTGAAGGTGCCTATATCTCCGATACCCCCAACAACTTGACCCTTATATTCCGCTCCATGAGCTTCAGCAGCATCCTCGATCACTGCCAGTTTATGTTTTTTTGCTATTTCAAGGATAGGATCCATATCCGCCGGATGGCCATACAAATGTACTGGAATAATAGCTTTTGTTTTGGGAGTGATAGCAGCTTCTATTTGAGCTGTGTCGATATTCCATGTTGCAGGTTCGCTGTCAACAAAAACGGGGGTTGAGCCTGTATATGTGACGGCATTTGCTGTCGCAATGAAGGTCATTGAGGGTACAATTACTTCGTCACCCACCTGAAGATCTAAGGCCAATAGCGCTAGGTGCAAGGCGGTAGTGCCATTAGAGGTAGCTACAGCGTAACCCGAGCCACAATATTCGGCAAACATTTCTTCGAATCGCTTTACAAACTTTCCATTTGAAGACACCCAACCGGTTTTGATGCATTCGGTAACGTAAGCCAACTCCGATTCCCCGAGGATTGGTTTTGCGATAGGCATACGAAAACTTTTGTCAAATTTGTCAATCAAGTGAAAACATTTCCGTTACTACGCTTAAGCTGTTGCTGATTTCATCGATATTACAATAAGTTTCAAGCGTTAATATCTTGTTATCCATTTCATATTTCCCCAAAGCTATTAACATATCGTTCCCATTTTTAAAGCCTTCATTCAAGTCATGCAATCCGTCATTATCGCTCAGGTGAATGTATTTCGAATCAGGAACCAACTTTTCCAGCTCATCATGAAATTCAAGTCCCAAAGAGCTAGTACTTACTTTCAAATGTGCCACATCAAGCAATAGGTTAACATTCACATGGTCATTTAATTCCAGGTAACCTTCATAATTAGTAAGCAGGAAGGGATTATTGCCAGAATAAGTATTGGCATTCGTACTGGAAAAAACATTGTTTTCAACATAAAGGGTTACTGCACCGGCAGCTTCATCGCCTATCTGTTTCCATGCATCGGCGAATCTTTTCAAAGCTCTATTTCGGTCCGATAGTTGCCTATATCCAATTATTTTTCCAGCTTCCCGGGGTTTAATATCAATTAAAAACCCGGCGTGTACTCCATACCGCTTACCACCCAGTTTTTTTGATAATCTGATAGCCTTTTTACAAAGTTGGATACTTTGATCACGAACATCATCATTCACTGAAGCAAGGTTCAGTACAAACGGCTTGGTAGGCGGCGGAAAATAATTATGCACCTGATAGTTTAGTTCATACTTATCTTGCAGGCATAATAGGTCGCTTTCATAATGAGAATAATACTTAGTACCACCTGAAAGTTCTATATTTTTAAATCCAGCTTCAGCAAGAGTTCTAACAGATTCTTCTATAGTTTCTGCTTTGATACACGATGATGAAATATAAATCATTTTATTTTTCTACCTGGGACACCGACAATAGTTGAATTGGATTCCACGTTATCTATGATTACGCTGCCCGCGCCAATGGTGACATTATTTCCGATTTTGATGTAATCAATCACGTTCGTGCCGATGCCGATGAACGAGTTTTCGCCAATAATTACTCTCCCTCCAATCTTCACCCCGGGGCATACATGACTGTGCTTTCCGACAACCACTTCATGTTCGATGATGGAGCCAGAATTGATAATAGAGTTCTCCCCGATTTCTGCACCGGTATTAATAATCGCAGCAGTATTGATAAAAGCACCACTACCAATGGTGGAATGTTCTGAAATGAAGGCTGTTGGGTGCACTACCGCTGGTAAAGAAAAGCCTTTTTCTTTAGCCATTAGGAAGTATTTAGCTCTTTTTAAACTATCACCGACTGCTACAAACACTGAGATATTTTCATGACTAAGTTCATTAAGGGATTTGATCCCGCCTATAACTGGACATCCTAAAATATTTTCTTTTTGACCACTAAAATCTGTATCAATGATACCACCCAATTGAAATCCAGATAATCTCGCAGCCTCTACAACCACTCTCCCGTGACCGCCCGCCCCAATAATTACCAACTCAACTGCATTAATCATTATCTTTCGAGATCATCCCATTGGATTGGTGAATCAGCCTCAATCCGTCTTAGTGCTTTCTTACCTATAACACCATGAAAATAACTGGGTGGGAGCCCTGTCGCCGGCCTTTTGAACGTCAGCATCTCTTGTGTAATGATAGTACCTTCGCGTATAAAATCTTTTGCCACGACACTACGTCTCATCCCCTCGGCATTAATTTTTTCAATCTCACACGGTTTTTTTCTATCCGATCCCAAAACCTTCTCAGCATTCCGTATATTCTCGACCAACCGAGCGAACTCTTCGGGATCGTAGGACGAAGACTGGTCAGGTCCAGGAAGAGTTTTATCCAAGGTAAAATGTTTTTCAACCACATTTGCTCCCAAGGCTACCGATACGATACAGGCTATGTCATTCTGCGTATGGTCGGAGTATCCAACCAGGGCATCGAAAGCATTTCTAATGGTATGAATGGCTCGCAGGTTCGCATCCTCCAAGCGTGAAGGGTAATTGGTGGTGCACTGTAGCAAGATAAACTGATCATTTCCAGATTCTCGCAGGGTGCATACCGCTTGATCAACCTCTTCCAATGTAGCCATGCCGGTGGAAAGTATAACTGGTTTGCCTTTCTTTGCTGTATAATCGATAAAGTAAGGTTCAACTATATGCATGGATGCGAGTTTGAAAGCAGGTACACCTAACTTATCTAAGAAATCCACATCCTCAACATTATAGGGCGTAGAAATGAATACGATATCTAATTCCCGGCAGTAATCTACAATTTCTTGATAATTCTTTTCTGGCATCTCTAGCTTTTTCAGCATATTGATTTGAGATTCGCTTGGGTCAGTTGTTTTAAGCTGGTAACTAGCTTTAGGAGCATTTATTGTTACTACTCGTTCAGCTTTGAAGGTTTGGAATTTAACACAATCTGCTCCGCAATTTTTTGCCTCTCTGACAAGTCGTTTTGCCAGGTCAATATCACCATTATGGTTCACCCCAGCCTCGGCAATAATAAAAGTTTTATTACCATCCCCAACTTTCTTATTCCCAATTATTAAATCTATTAGTTTTTCCTCTTAAACAATTAATTCAATTTTCATTGAATGTGAACCTACCGCGTGTGTCAACAATGAGGCGCGCTTCTTTCTCGATTAAATCATAATCAAAATCATCATGATCAGTCGCTAGTAATATTATATCAAAAAATTTAATATTTTCTTTGGTTAATTCCACGCTGTTAAGGTCAAAATTATACTTCCTCATTTTGGGGGTAACAGGCAGATTAGGGTCGGAATACTGAACGTTTGCGCCACTTTTCATCAGGATATCAATAATAGTAAGCGAAGGCGATTCCCGGGTGTCATCAACATTCTTCTTATAAGCGAGGCCGAGTACCAAGATTTTACTGTCATTAATTGCTTTTCCAATAGAATTCAGGGCCTCGCCTACTTTTTCGACAACGTAATGGGGCATGGCTGCGTTGATCTCGCCGGCGAGCTCGATGAAACGGGTCTTCATACCGATCTTTTTGGCCTTCCATGTAAGGTAAAAGGGATCGATAGGGATACAGTGGCCGCCTAGGCCGGGTCCGGGATAGTAGGGGGTAAAACCAAAAGGTTTGGTGGCGGCGGCATTGATGATCTCATAAATATCGATATCCATTTTATCAGCCACCATTTTGAGTTCATTTACCAAGCCGATATTCACGGCGCGGTGGATGTTTTCCAGAACCTTAGTCATTTCCGCCACTTTCGGTGATGAAACGGGGACGGTTTTGTCCACGATCTGATCGTATAAAGTTTTGGTCAGTTGTAGGCAATTTTCCGTAACACCGCTGACCACTTTTGGTATTGTTTTAGTGGTATAGTCTTGATTGCCAGGGTCTTCACGCTCCGGTGAATACCCAACGAAAAAGTTTTGCCCCAATTCAAAACCGGCGCCGATCAAGACCGGGATGATTTCTTCTTCCGTGGTACCAGGATAGGTGGTGCTTTCTAAAATGAGTAATTGGTTTTCCTTAAGATAAGGTTTGATATGTTCCAAGGTTTCATGGATGTAGGATAAGTCAGGTTCATTGTGGACACCCAAAGGCGTAGGAACACAGATGATAATAACATCCACTTCCGCAATGCGGTTGAAATTCGTGGTGGCAATGAAATTATTATTCGCCATTGAAAAAATATTGTCTTCATTAATGTGCCGGATGTACGATTTTCCATCATTCAGCAATTTGACTTTTTCTTCATCAATATCGAAACCGAATATTTTGAAGCCTTCTTCAGAAAATCGAATAGATAATGGCAGGCCAACATAACCAAGACCTATGACACCAATTATTGCACTCCTTGACTCAAAAGAGTTAAATAATGGCAATTTACTCATCTAATATTTTTGAAAATTTCATAAGTAAAAATTGTTGTAAATAAATAGTTAATAGAGATTTTTATCAATGTATACACTGACGTTGAATTAAGTTATAAAATTTGAATTGTTATGATTTTTTACGGGTAAGATGAATGAAAAGAATGATGCTACTAATAAGCAACAAAACATATACCATATTTATGATCATAAATATAGGGGAATATAGCCCAAAAAAAACGGGATTTTTGGATTCGTGGCCTAGGTAAGTGGGCAAACCAATTAGAAGTAGAGTACTAACAATACCGGCGATACGGCGATCCAAAATAACGTCTTTGCCTTTTTTCTTTATGAAATTGCGCACGCGGCGAAGTTTGCGGCGCTCATCCATATCGCTATTATTGAAGTAGGAGCGAACAAACCCTAAAATAATGCCGAGACCTATTCCCAACACGCACGACAATAACACGCTGAGTTTTAGTTTCTTGTTGGAAGGGCCTAGGGGTACCTGTGGTTTATCTAGCACTTGGACGATAGAGGTTTCCTGCACTTCTTCGATCTTGGCCAATTCCAGCTGCTGCCTTAGTGTTAAATAAATTTCTTTTTGTACTTCTACTTCCTGGTTAAGGCGTTCAAGTTCTAATTGCAGAGCAGGTGATGAAACTTGGCGATTCTGTTCGTTAAATTCTTTTACGCGTTTTTCTGAGCCTTCCAAGTCATCTTTTACCGAAGCGATGCGTTCTTCAATAAAAAAAGTTTTTTCAATTACTGTCTGACTTCTGAAATAGAGGTTTAGGGCTTCCAATTCCGATAAGACCACCTCCGCTAGTTCTTTAGAAAATACAGGTTCGGATGTGGTGACTTTGATTACACTAAAAGTGCTAGAACCATCCTGATTAAACTCCAGGATTTCTTGCAGTGGGGATAAAGCAGTTGTCACCAATTCATTCCTATTAAATTCAGAGGGTTCATTACCATCCATTAAAATTGCTAAAAGTGACAATTCTTTACCATATTTATCCGTAATAAATTTTTTATTCAATATTTTTTCCGCAAAAGTTCGGCTACGCAAAAGCTCTGGAAATAATGATGGGCTGGAAAGATCGGCCTGGGCCCCAGAAGGGACATTGACCCCAAATTGTGAGGCAATTCCTAGCAGCCCACCCATACTTCCGGCTTTGTTCTCCGGTAAAAGAACTGTGGCCCAACTCTCATACTGAGGCTCCTGAATAAACTGGACGTAGGTGAAAGTGAGAAAGATAGTAATGAATGGCACCAACAAAATAACCTTGAACTGCTCAGCCATAGTAAGGAGAATATCAGATAACGAAATCGTATCTATATCTAAAGTGAAGGGTGTTGGCTGTGACGATACTTTCCCGCTATTATCAGATGTCATTTGGTTGATTTTTGTGATGATATGGTAGGGAACCTGATCACGGGCCTTCCAGTTTGAAACGGCTTGGGGAGTGGTATTCAGCGCACGTGCGATTTTTGCAAGGGTCGTTAAACCACGGGCGTACATTATGGATTCAAGTTCAGTGAATTTCATTTAGAATAGTGACAATTACCGCAAAACTATTGAGCCGGATTAATTTGTTGAGATAACACTATGATAGTGACCAGAGAAGTGAGTAAAGAGGCAGCGTTGTTGGCAAAGATGGTAACATCAAATGGGGTTATATCTGCTTTTTGATAAACTACGATGGTAGTACCATCAGTAATTTTTGGTGAACGAAAGCGTCGCCATGGGACAGTAATCCCATTGGGGTAGACCACAACTACATTATCCCGGTCTCCGTAATTGTTGATTCCACCTGCAGAATCCAAATAATGCCGTAATGATTTACCCTTTTGAAATTCCACCAGACCCGAATTATAGACTTCCCCAGTAACAAAAATAGCGCCAACTTTTTCCTTAACCACGATAGAGTCTCCCGGCATTAATATGACATTAAAACCTTTCCAAGCCAATTTTATTTTTTCCTTTTTTTCCTTTTTTATTATTGGCATTTGGCTAGTGCTTATCTCGGCCTGTATCTGGTTAAGAATCTTATCTTCAGGAGGATCGTCAAAGTAGATTTTTTCTCGATAAATTGATATGCCGTTATCGAGTGCTTTAGATGAAAAACCACCGGACCGATCCAATAGAGATTGGAGCGACTCCCCATCATTTATTAATGGATAAGAACCAGGAACATTGACTTCACCCAAAATCTGAACATTTTTGCGCTCAAAATAGTTTAAGTTGGCATGAATTACAACCCGGTCAAGGTTTTGTAGCATCATATCTGTATCTTTTAGTATGTGTTCAAGATCGATTGTGATAATCTTTTCATATCGGGAATTTGGATTACGGCGAATAATTTTTGCTTTGATCAAATATATCGATTTCAAAAAAGTAGAATCTTCAAACCCTCCACCAAGTTTGAGGAGCTCTCTAACCTTCATACCTTCATGGAAGCTATAGGTACCAGGGACCTTGACCTGGCCGATGAGTTGTACAAACTGCTGCTGCTGAAAAAGGCTACGAACGCTAATGTAATCTCCATTTTGCACTTTAATCAGTTTTGCATCATCAAAGTTTAAGTAAATACCTTCGAAGTGATCCTCCTTATTGCGCTCCTTTAAAGGTCTAATTCGCTTCAGGCTAATAGATGAAGATGCTTCTGGCTTAATCCCTCCGGCATATTGGATTAGATTGTAAATTGTTTCTCCGGATGCTCCTTCATAAATCCCCGGATTTACCACTGCACTGTCAATGGTTATTATCGAACTTTTTACGGGAACAAGTATAATATCTTGGTCCCGGAGTTGAATTTTTTTTGGCAGATCACCATTTATGAAATAATCATATAAATCTATGGTACTGTAAAGTTTTCCGTCGCGCTTAATCTTGATATTCCGTAGCGATCCGGTAGTATCAACACCACCGGCCTGTATTAAGCCCGTGATAACTGTGGAAAATGGGTGTATTGGATATACTCCCGGGTAGGACATTTGACCCACAAAATTAACATTAATAGAACGCAATTCACCCAAAGAAACATCCATAAATGAGGTAGGATTTTGACCTTTGAGCGTGGCGTAGACTCGGCCAAATTGTGCCTTCAAGTAGACCTTTCCTTCTGATATATTCTTCCCAGTCAAGTTCAGAAGGCCAACTTTCTGATCATAAATGTTACCTTCTCTAGAAATTGTGTATTTTTGTCTTAGTTGGGTTTCACCCCACAATGAAATCACCAATTCATCACCTGGACCTAATAAATAATTAACCGGTGTTGGAAGATTTTCCCAAAATGCAACAGTATCACGTTTGATAAAAAAATCATAGCCAAAATGGTTTAAGTCTTTTTCTTTTATATATTCATCCGGCAAAATATATCGTGTTAATTCTGCACGCTTTGGATAATCAGTCATAGCATCTATATTTCCCTGACTATCTACAGTTACCCGCTGTTTGCTTTGTTGTTGTCTAAACTTTTCATATTCAGCTTGTGCACGTTTAATATCCTGATTTGTCTGAGCCCCAACTGGAATCAGCAAGCTCAAGACGAGTATATACACATAATGTTTATATTGTTTATGCATAAATAATTAATATGGAATAATTATTAGGAAATAATACAGTTAAAAATGATTTCATAATATTTTGGCTTTCTTTATTATGGCTCCGCCCCGTGAGTCCCACTATTGAAATCACGAGTTACCTCTCTAATAAGAATCTTTCATTGAAGATATTTATCCGGAGATTCGGCCATATTTTGTTAAGTGCAAGAATACGCTAAAGCAATATCATCCCTGGAAAATAGTCACATATCACGGAATCATTTCTGTATTTTCCAATTTGTAGCTAATATTCTTATATTTAAACTAAAATACACAATTATATAAATACAAGACTATATTTATAAACAAATTGTGAATCATTTTATTCAATTATTGGGTGGGTCGGAAACAATTTTTAACCTAATTTCGTTTTAATCAGGGTAGAAAATAAATAGTCATGTTAAAATTACTCATCACAGGCGGTTGCGGTTTTATTGGCAGCAATTTTATACTAAAACAAGTCAAAGATGGTAAAACCGCCGTACTTAACTTCGATAAACTTACATATGCTGGGAATAAGGAAAATCTTTCACTCATAGATAGTCAACCAAATTATAAATTTGTCCAAGGGGATATTTCCGACAAAAAAGCTGTTTCTAAAATAATATCAATATTTCAACCCGATATTATTGTCCATTTCGCCGCTGAAACACATGTAGATAGGTCCATTGACGACCCTCTAGCATTTATTCATACTAATATTGTTGGTACGGCTATTTTAATCGAAACCGCGTTCGAGTATTGTGAAGAAAAAAAAATTAAAGATAAATTTCGCTTTTTACACGTAAGTACGGATGAGGTCTTCGGTTCTATCGGATATGAAGAATTTTTTACTGAAAAAACCTGCTATGATCCCAGCTCTCCTTATTCTGCATCAAAAGCCGGTGCAGACCACTTAGTAAGAGCTTGGCAGCGAACTTACGGTTTTCCTGCTTTGATCACCAATTGCTCGAATAATTATGGCCCCTATCAATTCCCGGAAAAATTGATTCCCCTAATAATTGCCAATTGCATGGACGAAAAACCGCTTCCAATTTATGGAGAAGGGCTCAATATACGAGATTGGTTATACGTAAAGGACCACTGCGATGCCATCAATATGGTATTATATCAGGGATTAATCGGAGAAACATACAATATTGGGGGAAATAATGAGATGCGTAATATTGATATAGTAAATATTATCTGTACAATTTTAGACGAAATAAAACCAAGGCCTAATGGCAGTTCTTATGCTGAGTTAATTACTTTTGTTAAAGATCGACCGGGGCATGATTTTCGCTATGCTATTGATGCCTCTAAAATCAAAAATGACTTGGGTTGGCAACCAAAGGAAACATTTGAAACGGGGATCAGAAAAACCATTCAGTGGTACTTGGACAATGAAAATTGGTGGAGGCAAATCCAAGATGAAACTTATAACCAAGAAAGATTGGGTCTAAATAAATCAAATTAACGAAATTAGATGATAGAGTACATAAAACAGAAAGTATTATGGAATTCGAAAGAATACAGAGTTTGTAGTAATTATAATAAACTTTAATAATTAAAAAGTACTCCAAAAAAATTAAAGATTTTATTTTAAATATCAGATAACTAGATGGGCATTTTAGGGTAATTCTATAATTTTATGAGCATACACAAACTCGTTCTCCTTCGCCATGGTGAAAGCAAATGGAATTTGGAGAATCGCTTTACAGGCTGGACGGATGTTGATCTCACTGAAAATGGTATTTCCGAGGCACAATATTCTGGTCAATTGCTTAAAGATGAAGGCTATTTATTTGACTTAGTTTATACTTCTGTACTTAAGCGAGCCATCAAAACGATGGATTTATGTTTAGCAGAAATGAATTTGACAAATGTTCCAATTAAGTACAACTGGCGACTTAATGAACGGCATTACGGCGCACTCCAAGGATTGAACAAATCCGAGACAGCTAAAAAGTACGGTGATGAACAGGTATTAGTCTGGCGGCGGAGCTATAATATACCACCACCATCCTTGAATCTGAATGATAAGCGCCACCCCCGGTTTGATGATCTATACAGTAACCTAAGACATTCTGAACTTCCTGATTCAGAATGTTTAAAAGATACGGTAGATCGCTTCCTTCCTATCTGGCATGAAGCGATTGCTCCAAATATTCAAACTGGCAAAAAAGTACTTATCGTTGCTCATGGCAATTCTCTTCGAGCTTTAGTAAAATATTTAGATAATATATCAGATGCAGAAATTATCGGACTGAATATTCCCACAGGTGTCCCACTAGTTTACGAATTAGATGATCAGTTAAATCCAATTAATCACTATTATTTAGGTAATCCAGGAGAAATTGACAAAAAAGTAGCTGCAGTTGTTTTGCAAGGGAAGTCAGAGTAAATCTTAAAATTCAAATTAATTTGTTCAAAATAAATGTATTCTAGTAAAATCCTTATTACGGGTGCAGCTGGCTTTATTGGTTATCATCTATGTAAATCTCTTATCAAAGATGGATATAAAGTTTTAGGGATAGATAATCTGAATGATTACTACGATACTAATCTGAAGAAAGCTCGGATTGAACAACTAAAACATTTTAAAAATTTTACCTTTAATAAAGTGGATATCGCAGATAGAGAATCTCTTACAAAATCATTCCAATCATTTGATCCTCAAAAAGTTGTTAATCTTGCCGCCCAGCCAGGAGTACGCTATAGCATTGAGAATCCTTACAACTACATAGATTCAAACCTTGTGGGGTTTTTGAATATCATTGAATTGTGTAGAAATAACGAAGTAAAAAGCTTCATCTATGCCTCCAGTTCATCTGTTTATGGTGGGAATGAAAAAATGCCATTTAGTGTGAAAGATAGAGTGAATCAACCACTTGCACTTTATGGTGCAACTAAAAGGGCCAATGAGCTTATTGCGCATTCATATTCTCACTTGTATGGTCTGCGGACTACAGGACTAAGGTATTTTACAGTTTATGGGCCTTGGTACCGGCCGGATATGGCAATATTTATTTTTACACATAATATTATGGCTGGAAAACCTATACCAGTTTTTAATAATGGAAAAATGAAAAGAGATTTTACTTATATTGATGATATAATAAGCGGTACAAGATCCGCGATCGAAAAAAATTATAAATATGAAATTTTTAACCTTGGAAATTCAAAAAGCGAAAGTTTATTGGAATTGATCGGTATTATTGAGAAAAACCTAGATAAAAAGGCCCAAATTGAATATTTACCTATGCAACCGGGAGATGTAAAGGAAAGTTTAGCTGATATAAAAAAATCAACTAAAAAATTAGGTTATAAGCCACTTACAAAAATTAATAAAGGAATACCACAATTCATAAAATGGTATAAAGAATATTATTCAGTCTAAATATAAATTCATTATAATTGTTACACATTATTCTCTATAAACCCAAAATTCCCCCAAACACCGGCAATATCATTAGGCTTATGGTCAATACTGGTTTTCATCTACACCTTATTGAACCTCTAGGATTCTCTATTAATGATAAATCGCTACGCCGAGCAGGAATGGATTATATAAAAAAGATAGACTATAACCTTTGGCCAGATCTGGATACCTGTCTTAATAAAATAAATCATCATTTAGTTTATTCCATATCAACTAAGGGTAAAAAAATATATTCCGATTTAAACTATAAAAAAAACGATGTTTTTATTTTTGGTCCTGAGACCACGGGCCTACCTCAAAAAATTATTGATCAATATGATTCTATAACAATCCCTATGAAATCAGCAGGTCGGAGTATTAATCTGGCCAATGCAGTTTCTATTATTGTTTATGAGGCCTGGCGACAACTGAATTTTATGTAATCCAGGAAGCTATATCTTTTCCGATAGCAATGGCTGAAGTCAGCCCCGGAGATTCTATCCCAATTAAATTGATCCATCCCGGGAATCCTTTTTCTTGTTCATGGGATATATAAAAATCTGGCATGGGATTTTCATCCACCCATATTTTGGGACGAATACCAGCATAATCAGGCGACAAATCTTCTTTTTCTAACCCACGGATATATTGACATCCTTCCGAAAAGAACTGATCAAGCAAATACTCTTCTACATCGTAGTTTTCTTCTTTCCCATCCACCCAATCAGCGCTAGGCCCTAATCGCATCATTTGAGTTTCATCGAAACTAAGATGTATTCCTAATGAACCTTGTTTCTCATTTGGCAATGGATACACCAAGTGCTTAAAGGCTCCACGCCATTTGGACGACAATTTATAGT
>Ga0315338_1000529_pt1 | contig 83610 bp, 71 predicted proteins | sample ASW8metaG_FD_204518 | JGI IMG/M metagenome (GOLD analysis project Ga0315338, IMG submission 204518) | Ammonia-oxidizing marine archaeal communities from Monterey Bay, California, United States - ASW #8 | ecosystem: Environmental > Aquatic > Marine > Coastal | place: USA: California | collected...
CCGCCAGCCGTCCAGCGGCTTTTCGCCCCGTACCAGCGGGCATGGGCCGAAGCGGCATTGCGTCGAGACGCCGAACTCGCGGCCCTGGTTCCGCTGCAACTCGATGCGGTTGAGCGAAAGGACATGCTCGGGCAATTGCTTCTGGCACGCAGGGAAGCATCGGCGCGGCGCGCCTTGGTGGATGCCAATCTCGACTGGTATGACCGGTTCACGGCGGCCATGCCGGCCGGTGCGGTCAATGACTTTCAGCGAGCTGTCAATCAGGCGGCGCATCCTGACATCTTTCTGCCGTCTCTTCCAGAGCGATTGGTGAATCACGCGCTGGCCAGCGACGACATCGACTCAGCAATTGGTGCGGCACTGCTCCAATCTCGGACGCGATTCGGTGGCCCGCGGCTGGCGGTCGCCGCCAATGAACGGGCCGCGCGTCGCTCCGCGGCGCCCCGGCGGCTTGTGGCGCGGGCTGAGCAGCGCGCCATGGCAGACGTCTTCGGACCCACAGCGTTGTTTCAACTGGAACGCATTGGCGAGTCCGACCCATTGTCACGGGCGACCACCCTAGCGACCCGCCGTCGATCGATCGACGCGGCCTGGCTCCAGCACGTGCACGAACTGCTCGGCCCGGCCACAGTCTCCGCGATACCAGATGATGTGAAGCTTCCACCAAAGGCCCTGCGACCCCACCTTGTTGATGAACAGGGCGAGCCGCTGCGACTTATCCTCCTCCCATGAGTTCAACATCGGATCCAACCGGATGACCCTGCGACGCCTCCTACTCATGAGCGGCCTGATCGCCGCGTTAGCAGCGGAGTCCTTCGCGTCCACGCGGCTGCCTGGCTTTCGGCCATCTGACCTTGGCCTCCTTGTGATTGATCCGTCGGACCTCCGTACGCTCAATGCCGCAGTCACGATCGATGCCGATGCGATCAAGCAGGCCCACGCGGCCATGAAACAGTATCAACAGGCGGTGCAGGAGGGCAGCCGGAATGTGCTCGCATCCATGGATGCCATGGAGCCGCCAGGCGCTGCAGCGGCGTTCCAGCATGAGCAGCAGCGAGAGAAAATGGTTGAACGCGTGCGGGAGCAGATCGAAGTTCGCCGCAGCAACGGCGAGTTTCAAGGCAACCCAGCCGCGCTTCGGGAGGCCTGGCAGGAAGCTATGGACGAAGCGCAACGAGACATCGACCGGGCACATCGCGACACTGCGAATGTCCCAGGGTGGAGCGACGCATTTCAAAGGCAGGCCGCGGCGCTCGCCGAGTGGTATGAAACCAAGGATGGCCTGTCCGCGGCGCTGCAACAAGAACTCTTAGCCATCGTGACCACCGAGCAGTCTCCAGAGGTCACACAATGGTGGCTCCACGCCCGGCTGGGCAGTGCCATGAGTCGCGGCCGCCTTTCCGGCGAGGTGCATCATCCGTTCGAGAGCGACTTTCAGCGGACCGATGCCAGCGATCTGGCGCTACAGTCGTGGGCCCAGCGGCACATCGAGTTGATTGACGCCCGGGACGACGCCATCCGCCGCGTTCCACTGGTTGCAGCCGATGCGATCGAACGCAGTCATCTCAACCTCTACCGAGACGCTGTGTATGACGCTATGGCATACCGTGAAGCCGTGCGTGACCATGCGAACGAAGGCGTCGACCTCATCACGGTGCTGTTGGATGATGTCGCCGCAAGGGCCTTTGTGGAGTTGTCTCGGAAGAAGGCCTATCCCGGCATTTGGAAATCTGACCGGGCCATGCGGGCGGTCACGGCCGCCTTGCAAGCGTCGACCCTCGACGCGGCGCAAAAGGGCCAACTCGGGGCGCTGCGGATAGAGCACCGCCAGTTGAGCGATGACCTCTGTACACGGCACTTGGACGCCGTGTGGGAGGAAGAGGGTCGGAGACTGGCTGACCAGGAGGTGCAGCGGGTCGTCGTCTTCTTTGGCGACGCCGAATTCGTCGTCCGCCCGACGCCGATGCTGGACGGGTCGGTCAGTGAGCGTCGAACGTTGTCCGATGACACCATGGAGCGGCTTCGGGGAATCCTCACGGACGAGCAGTGGCAATTGATTCCCGGAACCCGAACGGCGCCTGAACGGGACTAGCTCGCCCCGAGTTGACCACAGGCCGCCATGACGTGGCGGCCGCGTGTGTGTCGTCGGTTGACCTTCAATCCGGCGTGCAATGCCGCTTCAATGAAGGCATCGATCGATTCATCGCATGGCGCGGGCCACGGGGAGTTGATCTTTGGGTTGTAGGGAATGACATTGAGTCGGCAAGGCAGGTCATCCAGCCAGCGTGCGAGTTCGCCGGCGGCGGTCGGATCGTCATTGACCCCCGGGATCAGCACATACTCGATGAGCACGGGGCGGCCGCCTGCTTCGATCCATCCATCCATGGCCACTCGCAGCGCATCCATCGGGACCGCCCGGGTGATCGGCATGAGCGTTTCGCGAACGAGATTGTCAGGGGCGTTGACCGAGACCGCGAGCCGGACCTGATGCATGCCGTCCCGCTGCATGAACTCCGTGAAGCGGGTGATGCCGGTGGCATGGCCGACGGTGGAGACGCCGATCTGGCTGGCTGGAATGGCGGCGGCGTTGTGGTCGGTCAAGACCTCGATGGCGCCAAGCACTGCATCGAGATTGTCCATCGGTTCGCCCATGCCCATGAAGACGATATTGGTGATCTGAGCGTCCAGTTCGTGCGTGGCGTGGTGCCACTGCGCGACAATCTCGGCCGTGGTGAGTTGTCGCACCCGGCCCATGGTTGCCGTCTGGCAGAACGTGCATCCCATGGCGCAGCCAATCTGGCTGGAGAGGCACAAGGTCTGGCGTACGCGGCCGGTCCGGCCTTCAATGGGCATGATGACCGACTCGGTCTCGCACCCGTCCGCGTGCCGCAGCAGAAACTTCCGAGTGCCATCCTCCTCCTGCACGCCGGTGATCACACGTTGTGATCTGGCCACGCTCGCGTGGGCACCGGAGCGGTGAAAGTGGCGGTAGATGTCTGCCGCCGAATTGGCCTTGGGGGCCTCAGGATGCCCAAGCCACTCCCGGAAGGTGGCTGCCAACAATTGATCCGCCGCGTGCATGTGCGGAAGATAGCACTCCGGTGGCGGTACACTGCAGCCTCACTGGAAAAGGATCTTCTCGATGTCTGACCGAACCATTCTTGTCACCGGCGCCGCTGGCGAAATCGGCCACGGTCTGATCAACGCCCTTGCCGGGCAGGAGGGTGTGCGGCTGATCGTGATGGATCTGCGTGAGATTCCCGCCGAGTTGCATCACAAGGTTGATTCGGTCCATCAGGGTGACATTTGTGATCGGGCCTTCATCGAGCATGTGATTTCGCTGCACCGGGTCAATGAGGTGATGCATCTGGCGGCCTTGTTGAGCACATCGGCCGAGCGGGCACCGGAGCAGGCCCACGAAGTCAATGTGCAAGGCACCTTCAACCTGCTGCGAACCGCTGCCGAACACGCGCAGGCTCATGACGATCCGATTCGCTTCGTCTTTCCGAGCACCATTGCCATCTACGGTGTGGAGCCACGGGAGAAGGATCTCCTGCCCCCGGTGCGGGAGTACCAGGCGCTGCGGCCGATCACGATGTACGGAGCCAACAAACTCTACTGCGAAGCCATGGGGCGGTACTACGGCCGCTACTACCGATCGATTACCCGGGGCAATCGTCGCCCGCCCATTGACTTCCGATCCCTCCGACTGCCCGGCATCATCTCAGCCGAGACGGTGCCGGTCGGCGGCACGAGCGATTATGTCCCGGAAATGATTCACGCCTCGGCCCGGGGTGAGCCCTGCGTGTGCTTCGTGCGCGAGGACACGCGCATGCCGTGGATGATGATGCCCGAGTGCGTTGAAGCGATCTTGAAACTGGCCGAGGCGCCGGTCATCTCGCGGTGTGTGTACAACGTCGCCTCGTTTTCGGCTACGGCGGGCGCGTTTGCGGCGGAAGTACGGGCGCACTTTCCGGGGGCCAGAATTACCTTTGAAGAACACGCGGGGCGTCAGTCGCTGGTCGATACCTGGCCGGCCGAGGTGGATTGCCTGCGGGCGCGTGAGGACTGGGGCTACGAGCCACGCTGGACGCTGGAGCAGGCCATGCGGGAGTACATCGTGCCGACCGTTCGGGCCAGATACGGCGATGCGCCAACACCCGAGGGAGCAATGCCATGACGACGACCGATGCATCGGGCGCCGCACTCTTTGACCACCGCGCCCGCGCCCTCCTGGAAGAACTCGAGTCCAGCGGACAATACAAGCACCTGCAGATGATCGAGGGACCAATGGGTCCGAGCATCGATATCCGCGGTGTCGGCAGGGTCGACTGCTTCTGTTCGAATAATTACCTTGGCCTTGCGAATCACCCCGAGGTCGTGGAGGCCGGCATCAAAGGGCTCAAGAAGTGGGGAGGCGGCACCGCCTCGGTCCGCTTCATCTGCGGCACGTTTTCGGCGCATGAACTGGTCGAGCAGCAGATCGCATCTTTCCTCGGGACCGAAGCGGCCTACACCTTCGTGTCCTGTTGGACAGCGAGCGAAGCCTTGTTCCCCACCGTATGCGAGCCCGGCGACGTGATCGTCAGCGACGCGCTGAACCACGCGTGCATCATCGACGCGATGCGGTTGACGACCGTCATCAAGAAGGGTGTGCACAAGGCGATTTTCAGGCACTCGGACATGGACCACTGCCGCGAGGTGCTGGCGAAAGCGAGAGAGACCGCAGGCGAGGCAGGCGTCATCTGGCTGGTGACCGACGGCGTCTTCTCGATGGAGGGGGATCTGGGCAACCTTCCGGACCTGCGGTCGCGCTGCGATGAATTCGGCGCCATGCTCGTGGTCGACGACTCGCACGGTACGGGCGTCATGGGCGAGACCGGCCGGGGCACCCACGAGTACTGGGGTATGGACCCCTCGCAGATTGACATCTTCGCCGGCACGCTGGGCAAGGCCCTCGGTGGCGGTGCGGGCGGCTACTTGGCCGGCACTCGTACGGCAATGGAGATGATCGTCCAGCGTGCGCGGCCGACACTCTTCAGCAATGCCTTGCCCTGCACGGTCGCAGCGTCTGCCGCCAAGGCCATCGAGATCATCGTCCGCGAGCCGGAGCGGGTGGCGACACTGCGCTCCAACACCGACAAGGCCCGCGCCGGCATCCGAAGGGCGGGCTTTGAGGTGCTCGAGAGTCCGACAGCCATCTGCCCGATCATCGTCCACGACACCGCCAAAGCCATCGCCATGAGCAAGCGTCTGCTCGAGTTGGGTTCGTTCGCAATCGGCTTCGGTTACCCCGTCGTGCCCGAGGGTGAAGCAAGGATCCGCGTCCAGATCAGCGCAGCCCACGAGGACGAGCATCTCGAACGGCTCGCCAAGAACCTCGTGCAGCTCAAGGCGGAGTACTAGTTCGCGCATAGGGGTCACTCGAAGGCGATCATCCTTCGATTTCAGACGGCACCCTTCCTTGTACATATTGGAGCACATTCAAGCCAGCAAGAAGGCCGGTGTCTTGGCATGTGGTGGCTCTTTCAAGTGCTGTCCGCAGGCTCATGACGAAACATGCACGCACGATTCGCGTCACCCGTGGGGGCATGCCCCCCACGCATCTAGAACGGTGAGCAGATCCTGAATGCCGACGAGACCATCATGGTTGATGTCCTCGGGACAGCCGTTGCAGGCATCCCAGACTCCTATCACTTGGAGCAGGTCCATGACATCGGTCAGACCATTGCCGTCCATATCCGTTGGGCACGGATCAAGGTCTACGACGTCGGTCTCCTCGTAGACATCAAAGACGAGTTCCGCGAGCAGTTCGAAGTCGAGGTCATCCAGCATGTTGTTGTGCGACAGATCACCAACGAAGATGTGGTTCATCCATGGATACTCGTCCAGATAGGTGTCTGGGGCGTAGGTGGCCAGTTCAAGCAATTCGAGGTCGTGGGGGGTAAATTCGCCATCATCGTTCATGTCGCCGAGCAGATGGTTCGTTTGTTGGACCCATGGATTCCACTCATAGTTCTCGTCGAGGAAGTACATATCCACAAAGGACTCGTGTCCGGCCAGCGGTATTGTGACGGTGAACTCTGCCGGGCCGACGATGTTGCCATCTATGGGGAACAGGTAGACGCCTTCCTGAAGATGCTGGTAGGGTTCGTCCTGCCAAGGGAGCAGTGGAGCTCCCATAAAGGAAGAGGGTTTGACCCAAAACCCTGAGGTCTCCTCGCCGAGTGCCGCCCAATCAATAGGATGATTCCGGGGGAATATGCAGATGGAGTAGAGGCTTCGATCCTCTGGAACGGTAATCGTGATTTCCGTGATGCCCGTCGCGTCACTCTCGGCATCGGTGGCCTTGGGTGTTGGGCAACAACACCCAGTGGAGACGGCAAAACCCTTGCGGATGCCGTTTTCAACGGTTCCGAGGAGGTCGGAGAGGGTTTGGACGATGCCGGGATGGACATTGTTTGTGAAGCCATTCGGGGCGTAGCCGGACATGTTGACGGCGCCGTCGTCATTGACACCAGGTTCAATCGTATACCCGTACGTGAAGTGTGACACGACGTTGATCTTGCCACCATTCTCACAGACCAGCATATTCATGGCGTCCCAACGCAGCCATGGCCCGCCAATGTTGTTGTTTCGTTGATACCTCTTGGGGGCGTCGTACATGGAAGAGAGTTTGTTCCACGTTGTGCCGCCCGGGTTTTGCCCATCATTGGACCGGTTGGGATACCACGGTGTTGTTTTTGGATTGACGCCGGCTCGGACATCGACATAGTAGGTGTTTGCAGCATGTCCAGCCAGCGGATGGGAGGTGTTGAGCATCTGGACCCACCTGAACGTGGTGTTCTCCTTGTACCCCGAGGGACCGCAGGGTTCATTGGGTTGGGCGTCTTGGACAAATCCACCTTCGATGCAAACGCCCGCATAGTCGGTTATCGCTCCAGCGGCCTTGATCCAACTGAATGGGCGAAAGAAGAAGTCGACCTGGCCGATACGAACACCATTGCACTGTACCTCTTCCAAGAGCGCGGTTTGGGCGGCTTCCCATGTCAGTGCGCCGTTCCCAACGTTCCGAAAGTCGCTTAGTATCAGGTTGCGTGTGTTGGTCCGCTCGCTTTCCGCAGGAGGTGTCGCATCCTCATTGATCGTAGGCGTGCGTCGCGATATCGCGGTGGCCGTATCGACAGGGGATGGTTTGGCTTCCGTGGCAAGCGTGACGCTTGCGCCCAAGGCGGCTGCGATGTAAATGTTTTTGCAAACGTTGTTCATGGCGATCTCTCTACTACAGGCCTCCCGGGCCTAGGAGTCGAAATCGATCCCCCGTCTGGCAGCCCGAGGGCGCACTGGCGAGGCTATATGGCAGCGGTGGGGTACCGCAACTATATTTTTGGGACAAAGAAGCCTATTTGTCGGTGATGGCCCAGATATGGCTGATTGCTTCGCTCGGCACGCCTCCAGGCACTGATGAGCGCCAGGAGATTTTCCCTTCCCGATCAGATTCAGTCAGGAGTTGCGAGAAGCAACCAAGTTGGTAGCTCGCTGATGATCGACCTTGTTTCTCCAGTGGCCGCCTTCTTTCAGGCTCGAGCCGACGATTGCGCCGTGTGCGGCATCGAGTGTCTTCCGTATCGAGGCATCCGTGATGCCACTGCCAGCAAAGACCGGAAGGCCTGTCGCGGCCGTTGCTGTGAGGACATCTTCGGTGGAGGTTGGATCGCCTGTCGCTTGGCCGGTCACGATGATTCCATCAGTGCCCATGAATTCCGCGCCGTGCGCCCAGTCGGCAATTGAGAGATCCGCTGTGATTGAATGGCTGCTGTGCTTCTTGCGAATGTCCGCGAGGATGGCAATGTGGTCGGCATCGATGGCGCGGCGATATCGCAGCAGGGGGCCAGCGTCGGCTTCATTCATGATGCCTTCATCCGCAATCGCTGCAAAGCAAAAACCTTCGGCGCGAATGAACTGGGCGCCTGTTGCGTGGGCGACGGCCATTGCTGCCTGATTGGCGCCAGCGAGAATCTGGACACCCAGAGGGACATCGACCGCCGCTCGAACGGCGGTGGTCACAGCGGTCATGCAGGCTACGATTTCCGGTCCGACATTCCGCAGCATGTACGGCGTGTCGTGCATGTTCTCGATCATGACGGCGTCGAAGCCGGCTTCGGCAAGGATGCGAGCCTCCTCCACCGCCTGAGAGACGATGACATCCGGCTCGGCGTTGCTTCCGGGGGTGCCCGGTAGCGCGTGGACGTGAACCATGCCGATCAGGATGTCCCGCTCTCGCCCGAAAATGTCGGAGAGATCGATGCTCATCGTTTCTTCTTTCCGCTGCCGATGTATCGATCGAGCCAATTCAGGATCTCGTGCAGTCGGTGAATCCGCAGATCACTTGGCCCGCCGCGACTGAAGCCATGGCTGGTCGACTCTGGATAGCGGACGAAGCGTGACGGCACCTTTCGCAATTGCAGCGCCGCCCACACCTGTTCGGCTTGCTCGATATTGCAGCGGAGGTCGCCTTCAGAGTGGATGACCAGTGTTGGCGTTTTCCACTTGTGGGCAAATCGGATGGGACTCGAGTTCCACAACGCCTCGGGCTTGTTCCAGAAATTCCCGGGGAAGTACCCGTCGGGCTTGTCGATGAAATCGCTGTTGCCGCCCATACTCACCAGGTTCGATACGCATCGGTCGGTGATGGCGCAGGCGAATTCGTTGGTGTGCCCCATCGCCCAGTTGGTCATGTAGCCTCCATACGAACCACCCATGATGGCCATGCGATTCGAGTCGATTTCGGGGCGCTGTTTCATCCAGTCGATGACCGCGCGTATGTCCACCCAATCGACACCTCCCCAGTTTCCACGGATTGCGTGACAGAAGTCGCGCCCATACCCCTTTGAGCCGCGAGGATTCGAGTAGACCACGACCCAGCCTTTGGCGGCTTGGCACTGGAACTCGTGAAAGAAGGAATAGCCATATTGCGCGTGAGGTCCGCCATGAATCTGCAGCACAGCGGGACGGCGGCGTGGGTTCTTGATGCCCGGTGGTTTGAGCATCCAGGTCTCAATTCGCGTGCCGTCCTCGGCAGTCGCCCAGTAGCGTGTGGGCTTGGCAAACATCCGTGTTCGCAGCAATTCTGCGTTGCATGTAGTCAGGCGTGTCAGTGTGTGGTCCTTGCCTGGTCGCGGATCCATGATGTACACATCCGGCGGTGAAGTCGGAGAGTCGATCATCACTGTGAGTACGCTGCCGTCAGACGACTGATTTCCGGGATCGTGGATGCACCGGCCACTGGTCAGTGGCGTGGGCGATCCGCCTCTGCGGTTGAAACGCATGATGTTGCTTTCGCCATGCCAACCGACGCGAACAAGCAGTGCCTTGCTGTCGGGCGTCCACTGGATCGAAGCTTGAAAGTTGACTTCGGCGGTATCACCAAGCGTGGCTGCCATGAGGCAGTAGTCCGTTTTGTTGGAGATGCATCTGACCGAGCCCTTCTTGCTCGGCTGGCAGATCCACAGTTCCAGATTGTCGGTGCCATACGTGCCATCCTCCCCCTCGCGGCCTGACCAGGCGATCCATTTGCCGTCCGGTGACCAGGTGACGGTGTCCTTGGGGCCCTTTGGCAGCCAGTCAAGGTGCTTGCTCTTGCCGGTCGCGACCGTGATGAGGCGGAGTTCCGTTTTCTCCCAACGGAAGATCGCGTTGTGTCCACGGACCGTGGTCACGGCAATGGTGCGACTGTCCGGAGACCAGTCGTACGAGAAGAATCCGATGCCGTCTTTGTCCCACAGCGTTCGTGTCTTGCCTGTGGCGACATCGATCACCTTCAGGACAAAGCGGCGCTGCAGGAAGTAGCCGTCCCCGTCGAGCTTGTACCAGGCGGATGTGATCACCCGGGGTGGCGTGCTGCCGCCGTTGGCCTCGCGTTCTTTCTTTGCCTGCGCTGTCCACTCTGGGTCTTCCTCTCGCCACATGAAGGCGATTTGCGTGCCATCCGGCGACCACTTGAATCCGCTGATTGTTCCTTCCGGCAGTGATGTCAGCGCACGTGATTCGCCTCCGTGAGCTGGGAGCAGCCGAATCTGCGGCGATCCGTCATCTCGCCCGGAGATCAAGGCGATTTGGGATCCATCAGGGGACCATCGGCCATGACCGTCCTTGTCACCGCTGGTCATGATGCGTGGCTTACCGCCGTCGGTATGGACCGCCCAGAGATTCGTTACCGCTGTATTTTTGGGGCCTGCGTGCCGGCGGGAAAAAAGAACGGTGTTCCCGTCGGGCGAGATCTGGGGCTGGGATGGAACGACAATCTGCTCAAGATCTTCGGGAGTGATGGGGGTGCGCTGTTTGGCCATGGGGCTCTCCTCTGTGGCGGCTCATACTAGCCGAGGGAGTATCCTGCCCCGATGGCTGAGCCACTTGATGCACTGGCTGCGGATCGATCGCTCCTGAGGGAGTTAATGGCGATCGATACGACCAGCGGACAGTCATGCGGCCCCGCGATCGATATCGTCGGGAACCTGCTTGAAGGAGCAGGCTGTGAGGTATGGCGTCTCCCCGGCGCTGATAGGGATCGGGGCAATCTCATTGCGATCGCCGGTCCCGTAGACGAGCCGGGCGGTCTGAGTTTGTCCGGGCACATCGATACGGTTCCGGTTGGCGATGGTTGGAGCAGTGATCCACACATGCTGAGCGAGCGAAATGGTCGCTGGTATGGACGTGGCAGTTGTGACATGACTGGCTTCGTGGCATTGGCAACAAATCTGCTCTGCGAGGCGGGCGAGCTCGATCGACCTCTGGCGTTGATCCTGACAAGTGATGAGGAACTCGGCTCCATCGGCGCAAGCATGCTCGCCGAGAATCGGCAGTTGCTGCCACCACTTCCGCAGGCTTGTGTGGTGGGAGAGCCGACCTCGTTGCGGGTCGTTCGACTGCACAAGGGGCACCTCAAATTCACGGTCACGGTGAAGGGGGCGGCCGGGCACACCGGAACACCTCGCAGCGGTGTCAATGCAATCGATGGCATGTGTCTCGTACTCGGTGCGATTGAGGAACAACGACTTCGATTGGAGCATATGCGGAGTGATGAATCGTCCGCGTTCGATCAAGTTCCGTTCCCCGTGCTCACGCCTGTTCGTGTGCGGGCAGGTGCAGCGTGGAATGTCATACCAGGCGAGGCTGTGGTTGACTGCGGTCTTCGCGTACTGCCCGACCAAGATGCAGCGATGCTGCTGGATGAAGTGCGGGGTTCCATCGATTCGGCGTTGGGGCATTGGCCTTCAGAATGGTCGCTGGAGATTGACAATGACAACCCGCCGATGTGCACACCGCGGGACAGTGAGATCGATGTGGCATGTCGTGCCCTTGTCGATCAACAGCAGGACATCGGCGTGTCGTACTGCAGCGACGGGGGGCATCTCGGGAGACTCGGTCTGGATTGCGTGCTCTTTGGCCCCGGCGACATCGCCGTTGCGCACCAGAGCGATGAGTACGTGCCCATTGCAGACATGGAGATGGCGCGGCGGCACATGAAGCGACTTGTCCAAGCACGTTGTGGGGGGCGACATGAGTGAGTTGATTCGGCCGGGACTTGCATGGATCGAGGGCGACTTTCAGTCAGGCATCGAGATTGAAGTGGAGGGGGAGTACATCGTTGATGTCCGCAGGACGGATCGCTGTCCGATCGAACCGGAAGTGGCGATGCTTCCGGGCTTCGTCAACGCTCACAGCCACGCCTTTCAGAGGGGGCTTCGTGGGCGAGGCGAAGTGTTCACCAATCCGGCCGATGACTTCTGGTCATGGCGGGAGGCCATGTACGGTTTGGTCGAGACGCTGACACCCGAGGCGGTCTTCGCGCACAGCGTGCGAGCCTATCAAGAAATGCGGGTCGCGGGCATTACAAGCGTGGGGGAGTTCCACTACATCCATCACAGTGACCAAGGTCTCGACTTTGCTCTTGACAAGGCTGTTCTCTCCGCAGCCGCCGAGGCGGACATTCGCATTGTGCTGCTGTATGCGTGCTATCTCACAGGCGGCTTTGATGTGCCCATCTCAGGTGCCCAGCATCGCTTTGATGGTGGCGATCTGAAGACATGGTGGAAGGCCTTCGATCGATCTGAGAATGGGTGCCGAGGCACCAAGCAGTCCATGGGCGTTGTCATTCACTCGCTCCGCGCCGTGCCGATTGATATCGCTGCCGAGCTTCGCGCCGAAGCGAAGGCTCGCGGGCTGGTCGTGCATCTGCACTTGGAAGAACAACCTGCCGAGATTGAAGCGTGTCGGGCGGCCCATGACTGCACGCCCATGCGGCTGGTGCTTGATCGCCTTGACCCCGGTCCGGACATGACCGCGGTGCACTGCACCCACACCGACCCCGCGGAAATGACCGAGTACGCCGCAACCGGCGCCCATGTCTGCCTGTGCCCGCTCACCGAGGCCAACCTCGGCGATGGCATCGCGGACGTCACTGGGATGCAAGCGGCGAACGCTTCAATCTGTCTCGGGACCGATTCCAACGCGCGGATCTCGATGATTGAAGAGATGCGGTGGTGCGAGTATGGCCAGCGGCTGCGAGCGGGGCGGCGCGGCACCTGCGTCGATGCGGATGGCCGCATCGACCGCCCACTGATCGACATGGCTACCCGCGCGGGCGCAGAAGCGCTTGGCCTTCACGCAGGCGTGATCGCCCGCGGGAGCGTGGCCGACTTCAACCGCATGGATCTCACCACACCGGGGCTTCAAGGCGTCGCGCGCGAACACCTCGCTGCCGCCATCATTACTGGCTCAGTAGGTTGACCTCTTAGGATTCCGCTGGTGTCGACGATCTGAGCGACTTTCTCGCTGAATTCGATTCGACCTCGACCGATTCGGATGACAGAGTGGATGTCTCGCGGGATGGTGCGGTCGATGTCGTGGACCTGCTGGCCATCTTGTAACAATGGGGCGCCTGCGAATAGCGTGCGTTTGCGGCGGTGGGCATTCTGAATTCTGTCCGCGTTGGCGGTTGACGACCTACCCTACCTCGCATGGCCAGCCTGCTGTCAGCTCGTGACCTGACAAAGTCGTTCCCCTCGAGCGTCTTGTTCGATGGCATCTCGTTGTCGATCGACGAGAAGGATCGCGTCGGCCTGATTGGTCCCAATGGTGCTGGAAAATCGACGCTGCTGAAGATTCTGGCCGATCTTGAGTTCGCGGACGCTGGCGACATTGCCAAGCGGAGTGGACTGAAACTCGTGTACATCGGGCAGGATGACTGCTTTGATGATGCAGCAACACCACTGTCGGCCATCAGAGGCGAACTCAACTGCGGCGAGGGCGACCGCATTGATGTGGAAACCCGCGCCGCGATCGCGCTGTCCAAACTCGGCTTCGAGCGTACCGATCGGCCCATCAACACCCTGTCTGGGGGTTGGCGGAAACGACTTGCCATCGCCCGGGCGTTATGTCATGAGCCCGACGTGCTGCTGCTCGACGAACCGACCAATCATCTTGACCTTGAAGGTGTGCTGTGGCTTGAGTCCTTTGCGTTGCGGTCCACCATGGCCATGGTCTTTGTGACCCATGACCGGCAATTCCTAGAGAACGTTGCTGGTCGCATCATCGAACTCTCGCCCGCCTATCCGGGCGGCATGTTTGAGGCGGCCGGAAACTACACCCAGTTCATCGAGCGAAAGGCCGCATTTCTCGACGCACAGGAGGCCGCCGAGTCGGCCATTGCTAACAAGGTGCGGCGTGACACAGCCTGGCTTCGGCAGGGCATTCAGGGCCGGCAGACGCGGAACAAGACGCAGGTCAAAGCGGCCAGTGAAAGACGCGCCGAGTTGAAGGCCACCAAGGGTCGAAATGCGGCGCCCAAACAAACCACGACCATTGACTTTCAGGCGACTGAGCGAAAGACCCGGAAACTCCTTGCCTTGCACAGCGTGTCCAAATCCATGGGTGGGAAGCAGCTCTTTCACAGCCTCGACTTGCTGTTGACGCCGGACAGGCGGATTGGTTTGCTCGGTGTCAATGGCGCCGGCAAGACGACATTGCTGCGATTGATGTCCGGAGATCTCGACCCCGACAGTGGCACCATCAAACGCGCGGTTGACCTTCGGGTCGTCACCTTCAGTCAGCATCGCGACACACTGGTAGCAACGCAGACGCTGCAGGAGGCGCTGTGCCCGGTTGGGGACATGGTGGACTACCGTGGCAAGCAGGTCCATGTGACCGGCTGGGCGAGGCGGTTCTTGTTCGAGCCCGATCAACTGGCGACCAAGGTTTCCAATCTCTCGGGTGGAGAGCAGGCGCGGGTGTTGATTGCGAACTTGATGCTTGAGCCGGCCGATGTCCTCCTGCTCGACGAACCGACCAATGATCTTGACATTCCATCGCTCGAGGTGCTCGAGGAGGCGCTGCTGGAGTTTCCGGGGGCCATCGTGCTGGTGACGCATGACCGGTTCATGCTTGAACGGATCGCGACCGAGTATGTCGGCTTGGACGATTGCGGCGGCATCAAGGAATTTCAGACCTATCAACAGTGGGCACGAGCTCACCGCGATGCTGCCATGAACGCAACATCGCGACCGCCCAAGATGGCAACAGCCAAACCGGCGCCAACAAAGCGTACCTACAAGCAGGAGCGCGAGTACCACGGCATGGAGATGGCAATACTCGAAGCCGAAGCCGAAGTGGAGCGGTTGGAAACTGAGTCGTCAAGTCCAGCGATGGCCACCGATCACGTCCGGGCGGCGAAGACCTTTGAGGCGTTGTCGGCAGCGGAGCGCCGCGTAAAGTTTCTGTACGCGCGGTGGGCCGAACTGGAGGGATAGCGGCCGTGGCCTCAGATGCTCGACTCCAATGCTTGCTCGGTGGCGTCAATCAAGGACTCGCAGCCATGCACGTCCTTGACCTCTTCAAATGCGGCCGCCATCAAGGGAAGGCTTGTGGCTCGGGGCAGCGATGTGCGGATGGCGATCCATCCCATGATGAATCCCCAGCCCATGATGAAGACATCGCCCCACGGTGAGGGGATGATGCCAAGTCCGCCCTCGTATTCACTCAGCCAGCTCGTCGTGAACAGAACACACAGGTAGGGCAGGAGCCAGATGCTGTGCTTGAGGTGCAGGTCGGCGATCTTGACATTCATTCTCGGTGTGGCGATTGAGAGCAAGGCCACGCCGGCGAGGAGCACCACCACAATGGTGGTGTTGGCATGCCAACCGGCCCAGTAGACGATCAGCGTTGAGAAGGCGAATCCAAGCAGGCAGAAGAACATCCCGAATGGCAATCGGAAGGGACGCGGGAGTTCTGGATATCGCAGTCGAAGCACGCCCAGCCCAAGGACCCCGATGCCGCCAGCGAGCATGGTCGATGAAGCAATGATGCCGGCCAACAGGCTCCAGGCGGGCAGTGGGGTGAGCAAGATCCACCCGACAATCAGGTTGATGATGAGTGCATTGAACGGGATGCCTCGTGTCGCCACACGGCCGAACCATGCTGGGATGTTTCGGTTTCGGCTCATGGCCATGAGAAGTCGCGATGTGCCGGTGGTATAGATCAGGGCAGTGCCGAAGGGCGACACAGTCGAGTCGATGTACAGCACGACGGCGAGCCACTGCAAGCCGAGCGCTGCAGCGAAGGCCGCAAACGGTCCGGATGGTCCACTGAGAACGACGCCTGTCCATCCTTCGGACTGAAGTTGATCCGATGGAACGACGCCGATGAATGCAGACTGCAGCAGAATATAGATGGCGGTTGCAATGGCGATCGATCCAATGATGGCGCGCGGAATGTCGCGATGCGGATTCTTGGACTCGCCCGCCATTTCAATCACCAGCCGGAAGCCAAGCAGCGAGACCGCTACGCCTCCGAGTGACACGGCCGCGAAAATCCCAGCGATGCCATTGGGCGCGAAGCCTTGGCTTGTGAAATTCGTGGTCTCAAAGCCGTACCCAATCAAGACGGCGGCGGTTCCAATCGGAACGGCGATCTTCCACCAGGTGATCCAGGTGTTCGACTCAGCCAGCCAACGGACGCCGAACGTATTGATGATCGTCAGCACGAGCAAGATGCCCGCCGCAATGCCGGTGCCAGCCAGCGACAGCGATCGCGTCCCTTCATGCACAACGGTGAGCCACGGGAGCAGGTTGCCCAGGTACTCCAGAATCGCCATCGTCTCGATTGGCGCCACGGCCACATACCCAAGCCAGCACACCCAACTGGCCACAAAGCTGACGGTGCCTCCGAACGTGACGTGCGGATACCGCGAGAATCCACCCGCCACTGGAAGCATGGCGCCCAGTTCTGCGAACGTCATCGCTATGACGCCCATGATGGTGGCGCCGATGAGCCAGCTGATGATGGCAGCGGGCCCGGCAAGTTCGGCGGCGTACATCCCGGCAAAGAGCCATCCGCTGCCGATCATGCCACCCAGGGCCATGAACAGGAGGGCCAGTCCGCCGATGTGACGATGCAAGCAGCCGCCGTGATGATCACTCATGTGGGTGGGGGGTCCTGTGAGTCTGAAGGATATTCAATCTGGGACTGTGGCTGTCAAAGTGTCGAGCCCCAACCCCCACACTCCAGCCAATCGACCAACACTGACGGCAGCAGGTTGGCACTGGCTAGGGCGTCTGCGCGTGCCCACACGAACTCCAGGTGAGCCTCGGCCTCGGAGGCTGGTTGGGGTGCGACCGTGGCGTCAAGACCGTGGTCGAGCACTTCAAAAACCAGCGAGATCTCAAACTCCCCGTCCCACCCATTCTCAATGGCGCCGAGAAACAATCCGATGTGTGTATCAATGCCGATCTCTTCCATGAGTTCGCGGCGGAGGGCGGTCTTGGCCGGCTCGCCGAACTCGATGTGCCCGCCGGGCAGAAAAGTGTAGGTGCCGGTTCGCTGCTTGCAGAGCAGCACATGATCACCGTCACGAATGACGCCTCGCACGATGTAGTGGAAAGTGCCTTGGCACTGATGCTTGCGTGAGACGTCCGTCATAGTGAGTGCGAATGATCCTGCGTCGATGGTGCCTGTGGAGAATTGAGGGTTGGATTCCGATGGAGGTTGGCGTGCACCCCGCATCGGTCTGGATCGCTGTGAGAGCGTGAGGCTTCAGTGTATCAGCCTTCTCGAGCGACTCTCAGAGGATCGCCATCGCAGATGGCGCGCACTGCCACCTGTTCCGTCAGCGTCTTGGCGCACAAGAGTATCTATCATGCGTGATCAGTTCAGGAGGTACGAGACATGAAACGATCTGTGGCCATGGGTTGGATGCTCAGCCTCATCATCGGGTTGATGGCGGGTTGGTGTTCTGCGGCATCGCTCCCCGGCTTGAGTGACTGGATGCAGTCGCTCGTTCAGGATGGCAAGGTTGTGGGGTGCGCCGCGCAGGTGACGCAAGGAGGCGAGACGATATTTTTCGAGGCCTTCGGCGATCGGACGCCGGAATCGGACCAGGATCTGAGGACCGACCAGATCGTCCGCATCTACTCCATGAGCAAGGCGATTACCTCGGTCGCCGTGATGCAGCTCGTCGAACAGGGCAGCGTCGGCATCGACGATCCGGTGTCGCTGTACATCCCTGAGTTCGCGGACATTCAAGTGGGACTTGGCGATGATGCGCACCCACCAAAGCGCGCGGTCACGATTCGGGATCTGTTGACGCACACCAGCGGGTTGGCCTACGACTTCTCGGCACCCGAGCTACTCAAAGAGACCTACGGAGCTCTCTTCAGTGGCGCGGGCACGCTCAAGGAAGCAGCGGCTCGAATGGGTGAGGCACCGCTCGTGCAGGAGCCCGGCGCGGGCTTTGTGTATGGCATCAGCACCGATGTGCTGGGCCGCGTAGTCGAAGTGGTCTCAGGAGAGACGTTCGAAGACTACTTGCAAGCAGCGATCTTTGAGCCGCTCAAGATGAGCGACACCAGCTTCACGCCGCCAGCGGGCATGGAGCCGATGCATATCGTTACCGGTGGAGCGGGCGACTTGCACATCGATGTCGACCACTACCAGTCGCAATTGGCCCGAGCACTGAAACCCCGCTTCCAGTCAGGCGGAGGTGGGCTTTGGTCAACCATGTCCGACTACACCAGATTCATGCAGGCCATGGAGCGGTATGGTGAACTGGACGACGTCCGCATTCTGAAGGCCAAGACTGTTGCCTTCATGACCCAGAATCAATTAAGCCCCGCGTACGAAAAGCCGCAGCGATTCGGCCTTGGATTCGGATTGGCGGAGCCGGAGCAGACATCATGGGGTCCGCGCGGCGCAGGCCGATGGACGTGGGGTGGCGCCGCGAGCACCTTCTTCTTCATCGATCCCACCCAGGACTTGACCGCCATTTTCATCACGCAGAAGTTTCCGTTCGACTTTGCCATCGGGAGTGGATTCAACAAGGCGGTCCTGGAAGCAATCGCTGCGCGGAAGGCCAACGGCGAGCCTGGAAAATAGTTCGGACCGGGCCCCCTTGACCGAGCCGATGTCAACAGTGCAAGTTGTTGGAACTGGAGGCTCATCCATCGCGGTCCAGTTGCCAAGGCGCACTATGCGGTGTTGGCATACGCCGCAGTGACTCACCGATTAATTGGTCCAAGAGGCGAGCACTAACAGGAGATCGACCACATTGACCGACCCATTGCCATCGAGGTCAGCTGGGCACGCACCGCCACCTTCACATGGGCCCCATGCATTGATCGTGACCAGGACATCATTCACGTCGACTGTCCCATCGCCGGTGACGTCACCCTCCGTCGGAGTGGCCTCGATATCGAGGTCTGAGGTCGAGAAGAACACTTCGCCAACGGGGTCATCCCGCTGCCACGCGATGAACAAGACATGGTGGCCGGCGCGGTCCGCCGGGATCACCTGATCAAAGGTGAAGTGGTTGTTCTGCAGAGTGACCGTGGGGCGGCCCAAGTACTCCAATTGGCTCCATGTCAGCGGCGTGCCGGCTTGCCAATCCGGCGTGCTCATCCAGACGTCCCATACGCTGGGCTGGTGAGCGGTTGGGGCGAGAAAGTCGACTTCGACGGTGCTGCCGGCTTGCACCGAAGTGGTGGGCCAATCGGCGCTGACTTGATCGAGGCCTGCGTAGGTCCGGGGATACTCTGAAGAGTTCGGGTCGGTCCGGCCACCACTGGCAATGCTGCCATCCGGGAGCCACGGCGAATAATCAAATCCGGGCGGCAATCCTGCATTGACGGCCTCTGGGACGTTGCGTGACAACTCATTCCACGTGTAGTACGACTGTGGCCCATCCGTCGCCACGGCGGCTGCGGCCAGCGCAAAGTCGGGGTTCTCAGGATTGCTTTGATACACCCGGTACACGCGGCTCATGGGCGAAATGGCGGTGCCATGGCCAGCGGCGAGGCCGGTCAAGAGCAGGATGACGGTGCCAGTCAAGTACTTCATGGGGGGTGTATAGCCAGCAACGGCTGCACTGGTTCTGAAGATTGCAGGCAACACCGTGAGCAGTTGGTGAGGAGGGTGAGGTCGTGCGGGCCATGTGGATTGGGGCGAGCGGATAAGCCTTGAGCGGGGGCTCGTTGGCGGTATCAGCGCCTCTGGGCTGCAAATGGCTGAATCTCAGTCACACCCGAGGCCGCAACCCACATAGTAGGGGGTGGCTTGGCAGTTCCTCTTGCCGCTGCTGAAGGCACGCAGGACCCACCTAGCCCCTTCTAACTCGCCGTCTGGGCGAAATCGAAGGTTCCGTCGCCTGACTGCTGCAATCAGCCGACTCGCCCACGCTCTGGAGATCAATGCATGAACAAGTCTCTCCTCATGATTACCGCCGCCATCAGTTTCTCAATGCCAGCGATGGCATCCCCAGCTGCTGACACCATGGCACTCAATTTTGTGTCGTCCGCTGGCGTCGATTCCTTCCATTGGTATCGCAACGACTCTATCAGCGGCGACACTTATGACATTGACAGCATGAGCACCAACATCGCCGCGCCATTTCAGATTGCATTGGAAGTGCAGGGATCGTGGGACTTCACGGTGCACAGCGCTACCAGCATTCGCGTGTACACCGCAGGTGTCGGAAGTTCGGCCGTCTCGGCTGGCACGCTCACGCTCGGCGATGGCTATCACATCATTTACAACGACACATCCGCAGGCGGCTCCGAGCTGCATCTGGATGTTCCAGGCCCATCCGGCTCGGGATCGAGTTCTGGCTCGGGATCGGGTTCACCGACCTCTTCAGATCCGCTCTGGGATGACATCGAAGCCGAGTTCGCCTACGTCGAGTGGAAACAGGTTGATGGGCGGCAGCAGTACCGATTCATGGGAAACAATGCGGCGAGCACCCTGCTTGCCGATCTGCATCAGCCTGGTGGCACCGGTGATATTGACGTCTCGTACATCGGTGATGCCGCTTGCAGTTCACTCACCCTGCCGGCAGAGCTCACCGAAGATGTCGTCAGCGTTTCGGCCGGTCACCACGACTTTGAAGCAGGGACGTCCAGCGACGGCCCGTGGACACTCAACGTCACCTGGGGCCCGTCCTCCTGCACCGAGGATCTCAATGGCGACGGCACGGTTGATCTGATCGACCTGCTGGATCTGATCGCGGCATGGGGCAGTTGCCCCTGATCTGGACCTCGCATGGTCGGGGGAAATGAGGCCCCGGACAGTTCGGTCGCTAGCACGGGCCCCATGCGCTCAGAAGTTGGATGAGATCGTTGACATCAACGATCGAATCCCCGTTGAGGTCTGGCCGCCCCGAACCGCTCCACTCGGAAATGATCGTGCCGATGTCGTCAACGTCGACGCTGCCGTCACCATCGATGTCGGCAGGGCACACAAGTGTTGCGGCCAGTGCCGTCTGGAACACAACGCCGCGCGAACCGCCGTAGGCGGGCGCGCCGATCATGAGTGATCCGCCGCCCATCTTTGTGTTCCGGCCGAAGCCAGCGGAGCCGTAGCCCAATGGAATCGTGACGGGGAGCCCCATGCGCCAGGAACTGCCGTTTTGCTGCGCCGTGTACACCGTTCGATTTGTGGTGCTGTTTGTCTGACATCCCCAGAAACCATCGCAGGTTCCGAAACTCAGGATGCCGTCCGCGATCTGCATCCCTTCGGCGAAGTAGATGTCGTATCCCCAATCGCCGCTGTAGATCGAGCCGGCGCTCACAAAGGAACTGTCGTATCGCCGCCACATGCGGAGGTAGTCAAACGTGGAATTTGGACCGGTTACCGAACACCACGACACCACGTAATCGCCGTCGCAGGCCACCCACTTGCCGTTTGAGTCGCCCGACTGAATAGTAGTGGCGTGGCCGGGACATGTGTGGCAGAACAGAGACAAATACCGTTCACCACCAAGCCGCACGACATAGGAGAGTGTTAGAGACCTTTCGTCTTTTGTGCCCGCTAAATCGTTCGGTTGCAAACAAACTCCGCCAATCAGAACGTACACAATCCGTCCACGGCGCTACCGGGGGCCCCAAAAGAACAACCCTCTTCGAGTTCGAAGAGGGTTGCTTCAGGTCGTGAATAGCGGGGGCAGGATTCGAACCTACGACCTTCAGGTTATGAGCCTGACGAGCTACCAGACTGCTCTACCCCGCAGTCGAAGAGCGGGATGATAGGAGTCGGGATGCGAGGGGTCAAGGGATGCGGCATGAGCTCGCTCTACGGCATCACTCCATTCCCTGCGATGTGGTCGGCGTGGGCTGGCGTTGCAGTGGCCCAAGGGGAGGGTGTCCCCTTTTGGTCTTTGAAGCAATTTTGGGCCGATACTGCAGGTGTGTCGGGCGAGTACGAATCGACGGTTGATCGTGTGGCGCCGCTGGCTTGGTTGTCGCCGGGGTGGCCGTTCTTGATTGCTGGGCTGGCCGTGGTGGCGGCGGTCATGCTGGTGCCGGCCTGGCGCGACGTGCAGGATGTGCGATTGGAGCGGGGCCGGCTGCAGGCGGTTGTGGACTATGAGGGCCGCAGGGTGGAAGCGACACATTCGATGCTTGCAGCGCTGCACGCTGGGGATCCAGAACTTCAGCGGCGACTGATTGCGTGGCAACTGAATCTGCTTCCGGCGGGTGATGTGGCCATCGCTCGTGAAGTGCATGCGGGGGGTGTACTGGGGTGGATCGATGACACCGTAGAGGGGGTCACCGCGCCGCCGCTGGCGCCAGCGGTGAGCCGTTTGGAGTCGATCGTGTCGGGGCCTGCGAGGTTGTGGATGATGGCGGCCGGGGTGTTGTTGGTCTTTGTCGGCCTGGTGGGGTTTGGAAGTGTGGGCTCATCACGCGTCCAACTGAAGGGTCCAATGGATCCGCGGTAGCGCAGTTACCCATTGCTGCCGCGCCGTAAGGCCGCGGCTGCTGTGCAATTGAGCGAGCCGGATGCGGATGCGGAGGTGGCGGCGGCGCTTCGCAAATCAGGCGGCAGCGAGGTCGCGACGCTCATTGAGCGCACAGGGATGGATACGGCGGTTGCGATGCGGGCCATGACATCGCTTGAACTGCTCGGTGTGGTGTTCATGACGGGAGCCTACCGGTCGTAGCGGCGCATGACGCCGACGACGATGCCTTGGATGTGGCATTCGGTCACGATGATGGGCTCGAAGGCGTCGTTGGCTGGCTGTAGGCGGATGCGGCCGTCTGGTTCACGGAAGAAACTCTTGAGCGTGGTCTCGCCGTTGGGAAGGAGCGCCACCACCCGCTCGCCGGCCTTGGCGGTGCTGGCGCGGCGGACGATGACGTAGTCGCCGTTGAGGATGCCCTCGTCTTGCATGGAGTCGCCGGTCACTTGCAGGGCAAAGGTGGCGCCCACTTCGCCGACCCGCGGGCCGAACACCGCTTCGAGGTCGAGTACGTCGCTTTGCTCAAACTGCTCCAAGGGATAGCCCGCGGCAATGCGTCCGACCAAGGGGAAACGCAGGCTGTTGTCTTCGTTGGGAAGGGGCAGCCCTTCAACCAGGGACAAAGAGCGAGCCTTGTTTGGCTCTCTTTGCAGCACGCCTTTCTTGACGAGCGTCCCAACGTGCTCGTGAATCGTCACCTTTGCGACGCCGACCTCGTTGGCGAGTTCCTGGATCGTCGGCGAATAGCCACGCGCGAGCCGTGAGTCGCGAATGAGCTGGACAATGTGCAACTGGCGGGGCGTCAGATTCATGGGTCGGTGCCTCTTGAGAACTGTCATGGGTCAGAACCGAGTGGCTCGGAAGCCATTCGCGATCTGCATGCGAAGGACGGAATTGGTGCCACTGAGCTGGATCCGGCCGATGATCGGCCAGAAGTTTGAGCAGGTGCGTGAATCGCTCATCGGCGTTGCGATCGAGCTGGACCGGGACCGCGAGGTCCGATGGACAGGCCACGGACTGACTGGGCCGGAGGGGGCAACCCCCCGAGGCGTCGGCATGGACGGCGCGACGCACCAAATTGCCGTCTTCTTCGAAGATGGCGGTTCGGTAGTCTCCTCCAGGGCCCGTCAAAACCAGTGGCATGCTCATCGGTATCCTCGCTTCCTTCCCGATTCGTGATCTCGTCGATGCCCCCATCTCATCCTGTGCCCCTGAGGCCCCAATGGAGGGGCTGGCGGAGTGAGGGGGCACAAGATGTTGGGGGTGTTTCACCATGACGGGGGCATCTCGACCAGATCCTCTTGTTGACTTGAGTAGTACCATCGGCCAACGTGTTCGGGTTACGTTAGGAGAACAGACCCCGAACTGCAAGTGATTTTGTTCGGAATCTGTAAGGTGCGGCTTGTGCAAGGGATGCGTGATACGGTTCCCGGTATGCCGCCACGTCCCCTTCTTGGCTCTGAACCGTTGGAGTGGTCTCTCGCGAGCGATTGGGTCTTTCTCAACGCTGGCAGTTTCGGGCTGCGATTGGTCGAGGTCCAGGCTGTCAGGGCGGCCATTCTGGCCGACTTTGAGTCTCAACCGGTTGCATTTCTGGAGCGTTTTGCGCCCGCCCGCTGCGAGCATGCAATATCCGTGCTGGGTGACTTCCTACAGGCTGATCCTGCGGGCCTCGTGTTTGTGACCAATGCGACCGAGGCGATTGATGCCGTGTTGGTGGGACTTGGCAGCAAGGCTTCGGAGGGCGTGCTGATTGGTGAGCAGGCCTATGGGGCTGTTGTGGCGGCGAGCCAGCACACGGCTGGCGCGCAGGGCCTAGGCGTGGTCCCGCTTCCGCTGCCGGTGCAGCGGCCAAGCGACATTGTTTCGGCGTGGGACGCGGCACTTCGACCGGGGACAGCACTGGCAATTGTTGACCATGTCACCTCTGGCACGGCATTGGTGCAGCCGGTGCATGAGATCGTTGCCCTCTGCCGGGCGCGGGAGATTCCCGTCCTGGTTGATGGGGCGCACGCGCCCGGAATGCTTGACCTGGACATCGACGCCATCGGCGCCGATTGGTATGCGGGCAACCTGCACAAGTGGGTGGGGGCGCCCTCGGGCGCGGGCTTCCTTTGGACGGCCGCGAAGCATCGTGACACGACCCGCCCGCTCGCTGCAAGTCATGGCGTTTCCGACGGGTACCAGGAGGCCTTTGCGTGGCAGGGCACGCGGGACATCACACCCTGGCTCAGCGTGCCAGCTGCGATTGCGGCAGTTGAGCGGCGGTGGGGATGGGCATGCCTCCAAGGGTGGCAGCGTGAAATGGCCCTGTGGGCAGGCCAGCGGATGGCCGCAGCATTCGGAACACACATGAGCGACGGCAGCGACGGCGAGATGACTGGCGCGATGGTGTCGGTGCGACTGCCGGATGCCGCGAGCGAACAGTACGAAGATCGATTCGCCTTTCGTGATGAGATTGCCAAGCGGCACCGGGTTGAAATTGCGATTGATGACTCATCGGGGTGTTGGTGGGCGAGGATGTCCTTTGGTGCCTGGAATCGCTGTGAGGACGTGGACACAGCGATTGAGGCCGTGGGGGACTGCGTGGCCTCGCCGCCGGAAAGTCTGAGTTCGACAGTCGGGAGTCGAGGAGGGGCGACCTAGCCCCGGGCCTTACTGCCCGACGCGGGCCACGATGAGATCCTGCCTGGGGGCGGACCGTCGCGCCGCGATGGCTTCGGCGCGCGATGCAAACTCGCCGCACTGCACGAGCCACCAGGTGCCTCCGTTGTCACGCCGCGTACGTACCGCAACAGGCGTGAATTCCGAGCGCCGCATGACTTTCGTAAGCGAAGCGGCGTGTTTGTCGGCGGCGCCGCGCGTTCGATAGGCGCCCGCTTGCAAGGCATATGGGTGGGCTGCATTTTTGACCGCCGAGTCGGATGTGTTCAGCCGCGCTCGCCAGCGATCGGCCGCCAGCGTGTTGCCCGCCGTCCCGGCCGCCGCCAAGGCTCGCTCGCCCGCTTTTCGTTGATCGGGCCCACACAGCAGTGCCCACGCTCGCTCATAGCGGCGGAGGGCCTCGGCATAGTCCGAGTTGTTCGTGGCAATCTGGCCGAGCATGGCTTCGCCGCCCCCGGCGACGGCGGGTGTCCCGGATTGGGAGGCTGCGATGAACAGGGTGTGCGCTGACGGCATGTCGCGATTCCTGAACGCGGCCAGTCCCCCGTACCACGCGGCCGTATCGGCGTCAGGGGCACGCTGATCGACCATCACCATGGCCGTTCGGCTGGCGGCGCCGTCGAGGCGTTCTTCGTACAGCCGCTGCACCCGCTGAACATTCGCGGCGGGAGGCTTCGGCTGGCATCCGGTCAGCAGGATGGCGGCGAGCAAGGCGAGGTGTCGTGTCATGGGCAAAGCGTACAACAGGGAGCCTGCGGCTGATAGCCTGCGTGTCGATGCAAGTGCTCGAACCCATCCTTCGCAACTGGACCCGCCGCCCACTTCGGGTCTGGGCCGAGGACGACTTCCGCTGCTGGCGGGGCATCACGATGTGGGCCGCCTCCCGCCACCTGGCTCGTGCGATCGAAGATCGCACGACGCGGCCGAATATCGGCGTGCTCCTGCCCACTGGCGGCGCATTCCCCGTGTCACTGGCGGCCATTTGGCTGCTCGGTCGGACGATCGTGCCGCTGAACTACCTGCTCTCGAAGGAGGAGATCGCTTGGATCATCGAACACGCGGAACTCGATCTGGTTGTCACCGCCAGCGGCATGCTTGAAAAGTTCGGCCCGCTGCCGGACACGGTGCAAACGCTGTCGCTTGACAAGCAGAACTTCAAGGGCGTTCCATCGCTCTTTCGTCCGATGAAACGCGCCGATGATCATGTGGCCGTCATGCTCTACACCTCAGGCACTTCTGGGCGACCCAAGGGTGTGCAGCTCACGGTTGGCAATCTGGCGACCAATGTCGATCAGTGCATCCGCTGGGTCAACTTCACCAAGCGAGATTGCTTCCTCGGCGTATTGCCGCAGTTTCACAGTTTCGGCTTTACGGTCACGACCCTGCTGCCCATGATCCTAGGCTGCTCGGTTGTCTATACGGCCCGCTTTCAAGTCTCGCGAGTGCTCGAACTGTTGCGTCGGCGGCGGCCCACCGCGCTGATGGCCATTCCATCGATGTTCAATGCACTGCTGCACTCGAAGGACGCCAAGGCGGAGGATCTGGCGTCGGTCAAGTACATCGTGTCCGGTGGCGAGCCGCTGCCCGACGCCGTGTACGAAGGATTCGCCGAACGCTTTGGCATTCGGATCTGCGAGGGCTACGGCCTGACCGAGACGGCGCCGGTCACGAATTGGGCGCGTCCACATGAAGAGCGGCGCGGCGTTGTCGGCCGTCCGCTCGACGGTGTCGAGGAGACCATCATCGATCCCGAGTCCGGCGAGCGGCTTGGATCTGGCCGGGACGGCGAAATTCGCATCCGCGGCGGAAATGTGATGGCTGGCTACTTCAAGGACCCCGAAGCCACGGCGGCTGCCTTTGACGAGGACGGGTTCTTCCGTACCGGCGACATGGGCCGCTTCTCCGAGGATGGTTTCCTCTCGATCACCGGACGCATCAAGGAAATGCTCATCATTGGCGGCGAGAACGTCTTCCCGCGGGAGATCGAGGACGTCGTCCGTCAGCACCCCGCGGTGCTCGATGCGGCGGTCATTGGCGTGCCCGACTCGATGCGCGGCGAAGTGCCGCTGGCATTCGTCGAGTTGATCGAGGGCGAGTCGGCAGACCCTGGCGAAATCCGGCGATTCTGCCGCGGCCCCCTGAGCGGATTCAAGGTCCCGCGAGCGGTGCGCATCCTCGACGCCTTGCCGCGGAACCCAACCGGAAAGATCCAGCGTCGGATGCTGTCTGAAGAGACGCAATGTCGTGAGGACCCAGCGCATGCCGACTCATGATCGTCTGCCCATCACGCTGGCACACAGTCCGGACCCGGACGACGCCTTCATGTGGTGGCCGCTGGTGGGGCTAGATGGCCACGGCCCGGCCATCGACACCGGGCGGTTCGACATCACGCTGGAGACTGACGACATCGAGTCGCTCAATGTCGCCTCCGAGCACGGAAGACACGACGTGACCGCCATCAGTATTGCCCAGTACCCGCGGGTGCGGGAGCAGTACATCCTGACCGCCTGCGGCGCGTCGATCGGCGATGGCTACGGGCCCAAACTTGTCACACGTCCGGGAGTGGGGCTCGATTGCATCGCCGCGGAACAGCCTGTTATTGCCGTGCCGGGCGAACGCACGACGGCGCTGGCCACCAGCCGACTGTTGCTGGGAGGGTCCATGCGGTGGGAGGCGATCCCCTTTGATGAGATCGATACGGCTGTACTCGATGGCCGCTATCTCGCTGGCGTGGTCATTCACGAGGGGCAACTCACCTGCGAGCGCAACGGTCTCGAGATTGTGATCGACCTTGGAGCGTGGTGGCAGGAGACCCGCGGACTGATTCTGCCGCTCGGCGGGAATGTCGCCAAACGCGATCTGGAAGGACGCGGCGGCCCCGGGACGCTCGCGTCCCTTGCCGGTGTGCTGCGAGCCTCGCTCGATCATGCTCTGGCGAATCGCGACGCGTCGCTGGAGTGGGCCATGCAGTTTGGGCGCGGTATCGATCGGGGGGATGCCGACCGATTCGTCGAGATGTACGTCAATCGCTGGACATTGGAGTTCGGCAGTGATGGCGAGCAGGCGGTCCAGGCCTTCCTTGCGCAGGCCCACGCTGCCGGTGTGCTCGACAATCCGGGTATGGTGGACTTCGCTAGGCCGCTGGTGGCCGGGCCTGCAGGAGTAGATGCATGAATTCCATGGTGCCAGGAACCTCGTCTGGGTTCAGCATCCCGATGGTTCGGCAGTTCAGCATCTTTCTCGAGAACCGCGTGGGCCGGCTGGTGGACATTCTTCGCAGCTTCGACGAGGCGGTTGATGTGCAGTTGCACGCACTGGCGGTCCTTGAGGCCACCGACTTTGCCGTCGTCCGGCTCATTCCAGATAATGCCGACGCGACGCGGCAGTTGCTGCGGGCCAGAGACCTCTCGTTTTCTGAGATCGACATCATCATCACCGAACTCGGCGACGACCACACACTGTCCAACATGTGTCTGTATCTGCTTGGCGCGGAACTCAACATTCAGTTCATGTATCCCATCATTGGCGACCACCCAGTGGCGGGCCCTCGCATGGCCATCTGTTGCGACGACAATCACTTTGCCGGGCAGGTGCTGATGCGCAAGGAGTACCGGTTGTTGGGGGCGGAGGATTTGCGGTAGGGACGCGTCGCGTTGCGATCAGTCTTGTTCGTTCCGCCTTGGTGCCAGCAGGCCACTCAGTTTACGTGGCTTCAGGTCGACATCCAATACATCCGGGTCATAATCGTGATCCCGGCGGCGGATGATTTCGACCGAGTCCAGCACATCGCCCTGCACCATTTCGCGAAGTACATCGAGGCCCGTGAGGATGCGGCCGAAGGTGAGTTTCCGCTCGTTCAAGTGCGGACCGGGGAATTGCAGGATGAAGAACCGCGTGTCGGCGCTGCCCGGCTTGCTGTCGGAATATCCAACCAGATTGCCAGCCAGTATGGGTCGCTTGGCTCGCTGATACTGCTCCTTGGGCAAGGACCAACGCGGGTATCCATCATCCTCATGGCGATCCCCGAAGATGGTGCGGAAGCCTTGGTGCACCTGTCCGGCTTCATAACCGTCATACACACCCAGATCCGCTGCCGCGATGAATGCGGCGACGGTATTGGGGGCGTCATCCTCGAAGAGTTCCATGACGATCTCGCGACCATTGACGGTCAGCACGGCCAGCGGATTGTCGTTGCGGACAGCGTCGCCCAGTCGCACCTGCTGCTCGGCGATCCACATGTCCGCGGCGGTCTGCCTGACCGGGATCATGAAGCCAAGGCGGCGGAACAACCCCGGCCGCTTGGCTTCGGCCAGTGCTTCCATGTCAATTGACTTGAGCAGGGCAAGGGCCCGATCAAAATGGTGATCGGCGTAGTGGGTGTCTGACCACAGATAGACGTGCGCCGGATCGGTCATCTGCTCCGTTGGGATCGAGTCAAGCAGCCGCCTCGCTTCGCCGAATCGATTCGCATGGCGATAGCCGCGGGCCGTTGCGATCTCAATTTCCAGATTGTCCGGGTGCGCTAGCCGCAAACGCTCTCCGATCATCGCCGCGAGGCCGCCGGAGACTCGCGACAACATGTCGAGTTCACGGCCACACCGCAGCAGGTCAGCCTCCGGTCCTTCGAACACGTTGAATCGCTCAACGATGCGTTCTGGATCGCTCGTTGCGAGCGTGCGAAAGAGTCGATCCAGATACAGCAACGCCTCGGGTCGCTTCCGCACGAGGCCTTCCAGCACGGCAAAAGCATGATCAGAATCGCGAGCCATCCAGTAGTCGGTCCACGTCAAGCCCGCCGAGGTCTTCTGCGGCGCCAGTGTGAGCAGCTTCCCAAAGGCATCGTCCACGCCTTGATCATCTTGGAGCCCGATGCTCAGGGTGGCTTCGATCTCGAGGCCGCGCGTCTCATCAGGAAATTGGGCGGTGAAGGCGCGGGCGCGATCCCGAATCGTCTGGGCAGCCTCCATCCAGGCCGGGTCCGACGGCTGCGTCCTCGGCAGGGTGGCGAGCGCGGCGTTGAGCCGGGCGATGTCGGCCACCGCATCCGGGCTGTCAACAGGCGGGCCGGCCGGCGGGGCTGCTGTGAGTCCAATAAGGGGAATGAGCAAGGGGGCGAACATGGGGGCGGGCATTCCTTGTGTATGGCGAGTGCAGACAGAATAGGGACTCAGGTCTCATGATCGACCTCTTGTGCAAGGCAGATGGAAGAGGGGATTTTTTGAAAAAGTGGTCTACGATCGTTGACGAGGGTCTGGCGGACTGTATGATTCCACACGTCAGCCAATCGGCTGGCCCAAGTTTGCCCCCGGAAGGGCTCGGTATGCGGCTTTGCCGCTACCGGGCCTTTTTCTTGCGCTGGCTTCCAACGCTGGGGCGGGCGTCGGTCGAGCGGACACGCCCGCTCGCAGCGTCGGCCTGCATCGCCGGGGCTTTGGCTGCGCCCCAGCGCTGCGCTTTGGTGAGTTGGGGGCCTAGGGGGCACGGGGGCCGGGGGGCGGTGTGACTTACGGCCGCGGGGCGGCCTTTTTGGTGGTGTGGCTGATTGCGGACACCCATCCAATTGGGTTGAATATTGGTTTGCGAGGGCAGGAGGGCGGCTTTGGAAAAAGATTGGACAGGTGCTGACAGGAATGGGGCGGGTCCGCGGATACATGGTGGAAGCGGATGTGACTCGGACTGGGACGCACCGCGAAGAACAATCAACTCGCTCCCTTGCAGTGAATGGGACGCTCCGACGGTCGGAGTGTCCCGTTCATCTTTTCATCTGCTTGCCTGCTCGTCGACTCCAAGGTTCCCCGCGGGCGACGCTGCGGGGGCTACCCCGCCTCGGCCGCTTCGATGGTGAGTTTGGCCTTGGTGTCAGGCTGGCCGGCCTCGTCATCGGGATATGCGATGCGGCCGTGGTGGATGGCGCCGACGCGGGCAAGGATGGCTTCCTTGACTTTGCTCAGTTCGGTCAGCGTGAGCGGGCACTGGTCGAACTGGCCGTCGAGCAGCCGCTTTTGCGCCAGTTCGTGGACAAGGCCTTCGATTTGGCCGGGGGTGGGCTCGTGCATGGCCCTGGTGGCGCTCTCGACGCAGTCTGAGAGCATGAGGATGGCCGCTTCCTTTGTTTGGGGCCGCGGGCCGGGATAGCGGAACTCGACCTCCTGTGGGGTCTCCTTGTCGCCAGCTTCTTCGGCCTTCTGTTTGGCGGCGCGGTAGAAGTACTCGACGAGCGTCGTGCCGTGGTGAGACTCGATGAAGTGGATGATCGTTCTGGGAACCCGATGCTCGCGGGCTAGTTCGATGCCGTCCTTCACGTGGCCGATGATGACCAGCAGGCTCATGGCGGGGCTGAGGTGGTCGTGCCTGTTCTCGCCACCTTGCTGGTTCTCAACGAAGTACTGCGGCTTGTGCATCTTTCCAATGTCGTGGTAGAGGCCGCCCACGTAGACCAGCAGGCCGTCGGCCTCGATCGCTTCGGCGGCTGCCTCGGCAATGCTTGCGACCTGCATGGAGTGGTCGTACGTGCCCGGCGCCCGCTGTTGGAGTTCTCGAAGCAGTGGCCGTCTCGGGTCACGCAGTTCGGCCAGCGTCATGCCGGTGGTGATGTGGAAAATCCGCTCGATGCTCGGCAGGATTCCAAGGACCAGGAAGCCGACGCACAAGGCGGCAGCCGCGCCTTGGGCGGCGTCGCCGAGGACTTGCCAGAGGGCGACGATCACAGAGGGATATTCGATCATTCCCAGCACGATGGCGCCGCCTGCGGAAACGGCCGCGGCAATGAAGGAGGCGCGAATGAGGCAGGCGCGGCTTCGAACTTCGTGCAGTTGTCCGATCAGCGTGCCGGCTGCCGCCATCAGCAGGATGAACCACCCGATACTTTCGCTGAATGCCATTGTGACGATCGCGGCTTGAATGGCGGCAACGGCAACGGCGAGGCGTTGATCGTAGGAAAGGCGAAGAATGGTCGCCGTCAAGAGCAGCGGCCCGAGCGAGGCGGCGAGTTTGAGCGCTGGCACGTCGGCCGTCACCAACACGGTGATCGCCAGCATCAAGGCGACCAGCAGACAAATCGCGACCAACCGCAAGGTGTTGCGGGCGATGCGCCGGTGGGTCATTGCGGTGAAGCCTGCCAGAAAGATCGAGAGTGCCGCGAGCAGCAGTCCAATGCCAATCCGCGGCGTCCATCGCGCCGACCACGAGGCGGACTCGGCGAAGACGAGTGTCTCGCGTACCGCATCTTCGTGCTGGAGGGCCGTGATGGACTCGCCCGGCCGATACACGACTTCGCCGGCCGTATGCTCGATCATGATCGGTTCGATGCCAGCGGCGGCCTCGTCGGCGAGCGCCTCGGTGCGTTGCCGATCCAGCAGCAGTGAGGGCCGTCCATCGCGGGCGATGCGGGTGGTGACGATCTCAACGATGGACTCCGGAAAGCCCGCGCGTCGGACGATTTCTCGCAGGCGAGGCGGGATGGCACCATCGTCCATGGTCGTAACGCTCAGGGGCTCACCGCGAAGTGGTCGCTCGAAGGTGCCGTCGGCCCGCCCGAGCGCACGGTTGGTGGCAGCTTGGGTGGCGAAGAGTTGGAATGTCTCCGGGTCGAGGATGGGCGCTTGAATGAGGGCCTGCTGCGTCAATGCATCGATCCACTTGGCCCATGCGTCGGTCGGACCGCCGGGTCCGGCGAACGGTTTGATGGCCGCCAGCTTTGACTCACTCAGATTGAAGTCCACCTTCAACTCGTCGGCTACGCCAACGATGGAATCGGTGGCGGCGACGGCCGTTGGCAATCCCAGCAGTGAGGAGTGCAGCCGATCGAGCGAAGCCGTGTTCGGAACGTAGATGAAGGGCGAGTTGGCGCGAGCCTCGTCTTGGCGGGTCGTGGTGGCGCCCACGTTCTCGACGCGGTAGTCCAGTCGGGTCAACCGCGCCTGTTTGGCGATGAGTCCGGGGTAGGCGTAGATCTGCTCGCGGCCCCAGCCGACCAGCAGGCTGGCGCAGATCAAGAACCCAAAGATGATGACCGCCGAGTGAATGAACTCAGGCCGCTTCATCGCTGCCTTGAGATCCGCGGTGGGCCGCGGGATGTTGCGGCGAATCTCCTGCCGCCGCTGCTCGCTTCGGCCTGTGTTTTTCGGCTTGTTCGAGGTGCTCATCGGGGGAGGGTCCAAGTCCGGACAGGGCTCAGTGTACCCCTCAAGTGCATCCGGCCGTGGTAGGCTCCATGTTGACTACTTGAGAGGGCGAGGAATAGACCGAATGCCGTACATGGCCATGAGATCTCTGCTTCTGGCGTCATTGCTTGTGTGCGGCGGGTGCGCCGGTCAGCCTGGTCCGCCTGCCTCCGCGGCCGAAGTCGTGTTGAACGATGCTCAGGCCGCCACGATCCGGCGATCGTTGAATGATGCGGTGCCGCTCGAGGCCGGACCGCCGCTGGTGGTCCGCCCGGCATCAGGGCTTCGGTGGACAGATGTCGAGCACGCCGTGCACTCCGCAGGACAGGCGCCTACGGTCGCGTATGCGGTGGTCAGCGCCGATGTCGGGGCGCACTCGGGCATACTTCGCCTCCGTACCGCCGAGGGCTGGCCGGTTGTGGTTCGGGCAACGAATGGCGCGGAAGGCATTGGATTCAACGTGGTTGTCGGGCCGTATCCAAACGATGCCGCTGCGCAGGCACACGCCATCACAATCGAGCGGGCCATTGTGCAGGCGATGGAGGCGTGGGGCAGGCGGCGGCTTGTTCCGAAGGCCGACCCTGCTGGGATGTTGACGCCGTAGAACTCTGAACAGGCACGCTCTCGCCGCAGGGACGGCGGCTGATGCTCACATGCCGGGCATCGCCCGATGAAAGTCGGTTGTCTCTTGAAACTGATGCGCCGCTCGCAGCAGACAGTCTTCGCCAAGGACCGGCCCTTGCAGCTGCACGCCGACAGGCAGTGGGAGACCGTCGGTCTCCACGGTGCCGCATGGGATTGACACGCCGCACGTCCCTGCGATGTTGGCGGTGACGGTGTACTTGTCGCACAAGTACATCGACATCGGATCGGCGTGCGCGCCGAATCGGAAGGCGACCGAGGGCACTGTCGGTCCGAGTAGCAGGTCTACATCCGCGTAGATGCGGGCGTATTCATCGTGAATCAATCTTCGTACCTGCAGGGCCCGTTTGTAATAGGCGTCGTAGTAGCCGGCGCTCAGCACGTAGGTACCCAGCATGATGCGCCGCCGCGTCTCTTCGCCGAATCCTTCGCTGCGGCTGGCCGCATACAGCGCTTCGAGCCCGTCGCATTGGTCGACGGCGCGGCGGCCATACCGAATGCCGTCGAATCGCGCGAGATTGCTTGATGCCTCGGCTGGCCCCAGAACGTAGTAGCAGGCGAGTCCAAGGTCGGTCGCTTCGAGGCTGACCGGCTTGATGACGCATCCCAACTCGCGGAAGACATCCGCAGCTCGCTGCACCGCCTCGTTGATCGCCGGGTCGTTCTCATCCGAGATATGCTCGGTCGGGATTCCGATCCGCAGTCCTTCCAACGATCCCTGCAGCGCATCGAGCCCACCGGGGCGCGGGGCCGACGCTGAGGTGTCGTCGCGTGAATCCTGACCAGCCAACACCTCGAGCAGCACCGCTGCGTCGGCAGCATCGCGTGTACACGGACCGATCTGATCCATGCTCGGCGCAAACGAAACGAGACCCCACCTGCTGATGCGTCCGCCCGTCGGCTTGAGTCCGGTGATGCCGCAGAAGGCCGCGGGTTGTCTGATCGAGCCGCCGGTGTCACTGCCAAGGGCGGCCGGTACGAGGCCTGCCGCAACGGCTGCGGCGCTGCCGCCGGACGATCCGCCGGGCACACGCTCAATGTCCCAGGGATTGTGTGCCGGCCCGAATGCGCAGTGTTCGGTCGACGAGCCCATGGCGAACTCGTCGCATCGGGTGCGTCCGAGCAATACGGCGCCGGCGTCGCGGAGCCGTTCGGTCACCGTGGCGTCGTAGGGGCTGACGAAGCTCTCAAGAATGCGGGAGCCGCAGGTGGCCGGTTCGCCCGCGACCATGATGTTGTCCTTGAGGGCAATCGGGACGCCGGCCAACGGGCCTACGGTCTCTCCCGCGGTAATGCGGGCATCGACAGCAGCCGCCATCGTTCGAGCGGTCTCTACCCCGATGTTCTGAAAGCAGTGGAGCCGTCCGTCAAGGGTCTCGATGCGGGTGAGTCGGCGCTCCAGAGTCGCTGCGGCACTTACTGACCCGCCGTTCACAGACGCCGCAATCTCCCGCACCGTCTCCGGGGCGCTCACGCGGCACCTCCACCATCGAGCACCTTGGGTACCGCGATGTACTCGCCTTCGCGCTCAGGCGCGAGTTTGAGCACGGTCTCGGCGGGGAGCGCCGCCGCTGGCGTGTCCCCATGTAGCCGCGAGCAGTGGCTGTGCGGAGAAGCCATCGGTTCAACGCCCGTGACGTCCACTTCGGAGAGTCGATCGACGTGGCGCAGGATTGATTTGAGGTCCTCCTGCACGCGCTTCAATTCAGGTTCGGAGAGCGCCAGTCGGGCAAGTGCTGCTACATGCTGGACTTGCTGCAAGCTGAGTTCGGGTGTGGTGCTCATGGTCGAGCAGGGTACCCGCCGAGCCCTTCCATGGAGGTTGCGTGGGCCTCTACAATGTCCAGCCCGCCGTGTTGGAGTTGAGGGGGAAGCACCATGAAGAGACTCCACGGCATTCCGGTGGCCCCAGGCATTGCCCAGTCGGGCGCCTTTGTGCTGGATCAGGCACGCGAACGTATTGCGCGAGACGATGTTGCGCAGCCGCGGCGGGCCGAGGAAGTCGCCGCGTTGGAGGTCGCCCTCGATGCGGCCCATGCCTCGTTGGGCGAAGATCGCGATCGCGTCGAAAGGGATCTCGGCCCCGAGGCGGCTCAGATTTTCGATGTACACATCGTGTTGCTTCGCGACAAGGCACTCATCGATCCGGTGCGGGCGAGGATTCTTGATGAGGGGGTGACGGCGGCCTACGCCGTGTCCGAGGCCTTTCACGGACTGGCCGAGCGGTTTCGCACGATGGGCAGTCCGGTCTTTCGAGACAAGGCCCGCGACATCCTCGATTTGGAGCGCCGGATTCTTGACCAATTGCTCGGGCGGACGCGCGAGCGACTGGAGCAGGTGGTCGAACCTGTTGTGCTGCTGGCCCACGAACTCACGCCCGCCGATGCCGCCTCGCTCAGCCGCGACAAGATCGTCGCGATCGTGCTTGAGGCAGGTGGCCGAACCGACCACGCCTCCATCGTCGCATCGGCGATCGGGGTTCCGGTTGTGGTGGGCTGCGGTGATGTACTCGGCGACATCAACGATGGCGACATGGTCATTGTGGACGGAACAGATGGCGTCGTGGTGGTACTCCCCGACGAAGAGGCGGTGGCCAGGTTTCATCGCCGCAAGGACGGGCTGGAACGATTCCGCGCCTCGGTCGGTCCCGCTGGTGAAACCAAGACCGCCGACGGGACGCACATTGATCTTTGTGGCAACATGGAGTTTGTCCGCGAAATAGACGGGTTGCTTGAGGTAGGTGGGGACGGCGTGGGTCTGTATCGCACAGAGTTCGACTATCTCACCAGTGTGGTCGAGCCCGACGAGGAGGAGCTCTTCGAGAACTACTCGATGGCCCTCAAGCAGTTGGGTGAGCGATCGCTCACCATTCGCACCCTGGATCTTGGTGCGGACAAGTACACGCAGGCGCACGCGCTCGAGCCAGAACGAAACCCATTCCTCGGACTGCGAAGCATCCGCTACAGCTTGCAGAATCTTCCGATGTTTCGAAGGCAACTCAGGGCGATTCTGCGAGCATCTCCGCATGGAAACCTGCGGGTGATGTTCCCGCTGGTCACGACCGTGGGCGAGTTCCGGCAGGCGAAGATGCTGCTGCTGGACGTCGGAGACGAGCTGCGGGAGGAAGGCCACCAGGTCAGTGATGATATTCCGATCGGCATGATGGTCGAGGTGCCCAGCGCCGCCATCATGGCCTCAACCTTTGCCAGGGTGGCCGACTTCTTCTCGATCGGTACCAATGACCTCATTCAGTACACCGTGGCGGTCGATCGCGGCAATGAGCGGGTGGCCAGCCTCTATACGGCGGCGAGCCCAGCCGTCCTCAGGCTGGTCAAAACGGTTGTGAGGGCTGCTCAGCGTCGAAAAATACCGGTGAGTTTGTGTGGCGAGTGTGCCGGTGACATCACGTATACTATGCTCTTGTTGGGACTCGGCCTACGAAGCCTGTCGCTGGTTCCCGCCCAGATTCCCCGGGTCCGTGAAGTGATTCGGCGAGTGACGGTGGAGGACTGTGAGCGACTGGCCCGGCGAATCGGGTCCCTCGACTCCGAGCGGACGATCCTCAAGGTCCTCCGCGATGAACTTATTCAGGTGCTTCCTGAAATAGCCGGTGAACTGCTTGATGAATGATCGCAGCTCGGCCACCGAGGGAAGCACATTACAAATCACGGCTGACCTCCAGCCACGACGCGAGAAGGGCTCACAGCTCTGGAGCGGCGGCCCGGAGACAGTCACAAGCGAGACGGTCGTGAAGACTGCGTTCAGGCAAGACGATTCGATGCCCCGCCCGAGGTTCATCTCGGTGTGGGCGATGTCGCATCGCCTCAGAATGCCCGAACGCTGCGCATGGCCGCACACACGAAGGACACACTGTGGCACAGAAAAAATCAACGAAGCAGGATGCTTCCAAGGGCAAGGGCGAGATCATGCTCGTCAACGATGTTCCCGGCGAGGAGTGCCGGATCGCGATCGTACGAGACGGACGGCTTGAGGAACTCTTCACAGAGCGGGCCGCGACAGCGACCAGCGTCGGCAATATCTACAAGGGGCGGGTAAGCAACGTCGAGTCAGCCATTCAGGCTGCCTTTGTCGACTACGGGCAGGCCCAGCGTGGCTTCCTGCACATCTCCGACTTACATCCTCGGTATTTCCCAGGCGGGGAACAATCGGAGAAGGTTGGCCGCAAGACCGCGCGGCATGATCGGCCCCTCATCCAGCGGGCACTCAAACGAGGCGATGAAATTCTCGTGCAGGTGCTGAAAGAGGGCATTGGCACAAAGGGTCCCACGCTGACCGGCTATCTCTCCATACCGGGGCGGCTCATGGTGATGATGCCGTACATGGACAAGGTTGGGGTCACCCGCCGCGTCGAGGATGAAGAAGAGCGGCGGGCCATGCGCCAGGTGCTCGACTCACTTGATTTGCCCGACGACTTCGGATTCATCCTGCGAACCGCCGGCATGGGCCAGACCAAACGTGAACTCAACCGGGATGTGGCCTATCTGACACGCATGTGGAAAGTCATGGAGAAGCGCATCGACAAGGCCGGCGTGCCCGCGGAGTTGTACACCGAATCCGACTTGGTGCTGCGAACCGTCCGCGACGTACTTCGTCCCGAGATCGATGCCATCATTGTCGACGACGAGAGCGCCTACAACCGAGTGAAGGCATTCCTCAGCGTGATCGCTCCGAGATCCTCGCCGCCGGTGGTGCATTATCGACGGAGCATGCCGCTCTTTCATGCATTCAATGTCGAACGGCAGATCGAGACGATTCACTCCCGCGAAGTGGACCTGCCCAGTGGCGGTCAACTTGTCATCGAGCAGACCGAAGCTCTGGTGGCCATCGATGTCAACTCAGGTCGCAGTCGATCGGCGCGTGACAGCGACACCAATGCGTACCGAACCAATCTGGAAGCAATCGAAGAGATTGCCAGACAACTGCGGCTGCGTGATCTTGGCGGCCTGGTGATCAACGATCTCATCGACATGAGGCAACGATCCCGCCGGCGAGAGGTGTATGAGAAGTTTGGCGAACTGCTCAAGACCGATCGTGCCCGGACGACCATTCTGCCGATCAGCGACTTCGGAATTCTGGAGATGACGCGCCAGCGTATGCGGCCGAGCATTCGCATGGCCAACTACGTCGATTGCCCGGCCTGCAGCGGGCATGGTGAAGTGAAAGCCCCCGAAATGGTCGCGGCGGATGCCGTGCGAGAAATCGGGTACCTGCTGCACTGCAAGGAGACGGCCAAACTTGAGGTCGTCGTGTCGCCACGGGTCGCCTCGGCGCTGCTGTCGACGAAACGCCGCGTACTCGACACGATTGAGGACCGCATGGACAAGAGCGTCGATGTGCGAGTGAGCGAGAGTATCCCAGTGGATCGGGTCGTGTTCTACGCCTATGACGCGCGGGGTGCCGATCTGGACTTGGAGAAGTTGACGCCGGCTGCTCATCCGTCCGTGGATGAACTGGCGGCAGACCCCGAAGGGGCCGAGTCGAGCGGCGAACTCTCTGGGCGCCGCAGATCGCGCCGGCGGGGCAAGACACCGCCAGCGGATGCTGCAGCAATCGCATTGTCCGGTGAGTTTAAGCGGGAACTTGATGCGATGGAGGCCAAGGCCGACAAGGCGGAGGCCCGGGCCGAGTCCGAGGCGGCCACGACGCCCGCCGACTCCAAACCCAAGCGCCGCCGCCGATCCAGACGCCGCAAGGTGAAACCCATCATCGAGGCGCCTTCGCGTTTGTACGTGCTTGCCAAGGCTATGGCCGTTACGTCCAAGGACATCATCGCCAAGTGGGAGGCGTCGGGCGGCGAGAAGAATCTTGGCTTCGCGCTCAACACGCACATGTCGATCGTGACGCCTGAGAACGCGTCGGTCATACAAGGATGGTTCGCCCCGCAGGAGGCAGCACCGGCCGCCGACGCGCCGCCGGATCAGGCCACCGAGCCCACAGATGACGCCCAGGGCCCATCCAAGAGTCGTCGCCGCCGCCGCCGCCGTGGTCGACGGGGCGCAGCCGACGATGGCACCGAGGCTGCTGCAGTCACGGAGACGCTCGCTGACACCGAGGACAGCACGGACTCGCAGTCGGGCGAATCGGAAGAACGGGCGCCGCGTCGCCGACGTCGACGTCGATCGGGCGGCGGGGGCAAGGCAGGCGCCACGTCCGAGCCAGGCACCGAGTCGCCCTCAGAAGCGGCGGCCGCCGAGGAACCCAAGACGCGAAAGAAGCGGACCCGCAAACGGGTGGCCAAGAAGGCCGCTGCAAAGGCTGGCCGGGACGACTCGTCGCAGACAGAGTCAACACCCGAGACTGCGCCGAAGTCCGAGTCGAAGCCAGCACCCCGCAGACGCACGTTGTACGGCAGCCGGCGAAAGCTCTCTCCTGGTAAAGCCAGTGCCGCGATGGCACAGGCAGAGAGCGGTTCATGAGGCCCAGTGGCCGCATTCTGCTGCTTGGCTCAACCGGATCGATCGGCCGCAGCACGCTGGAAGTGGTGGACCATCTCCGCTCAGAAGGTCATGGGGACTGGTCGGTCATTGGATTGGCGGCTGGGACAAATGTCGAATTACTGGCGGAGCAGGCAGCACGCACTGGCGCTGCCGATGTGGCCATTGCAGATGCCGCGGCCGCGGCGGCCTATCAAGGTCCTGGCCGCGTGCATGCCGGGGCGAGCGAACTGGTGAAGTCTATCGCCCAGCCAGGCGACATTCTCGTGGCGGCGATCGTTGGCGCAGCCGGCATGGATGCGGTGCTCGCGGGTATCGAGCGGGGATGCCGTATTGCGCTGGCCAACAAGGAAACGCTGGTCGCGGCAGGGTCGATCGTGGTTCCGGCCGCGCGGGCCGCTGGCGTGGAGATTCTTCCGGTCGACAGCGAACACAGTGCGATCTTTCAATGTCTTCACGGCGAGGAAACTCGGGGCGAGGTCGAGCGTCTTGTGCTGACAGCCTCCGGCGGTCCGTTCCGCGGCAAGGCAGCCGGTGAGATCGCGTCAGCGACAGTGGAAGAGGCGTTGGCGCATCCAACGTGGAAGATGGGCCCCAAGATTTCGATCGATTCGGCGACGCTCGCCAACAAAGCACTTGAGATCATTGAAGCGCACTGGCTTTTCGGTCTGCCAGCCGATCGGATTGACGCCATCGTGCACCCCCAGTCGATCATTCATGGCTTTGTTGAGTTCAGGGACGGATCGGTGCTTGCTCAGTGTGGTCCACCAGATATGCGAACCCCCATTCAGTATGCGTTGACGTGGCCTGACCGGGTTGATGCGCCGGGTCGTCGCATGAATTGGTCAGAACTTTCACAATTGGACTTCGAGCCGATCGATCACGAGTCATTTCCGTTGATTTGCCTGGCCTGGCAGGCCATTCGTTCTGGAGGAACGGCCGGCGCCGTCCTCAACGCTGCCAACGAGGCGGCGGTGGAAGCATTCCTGGCCGGCACCATTCGGTTTGGCGACATTTCCAGTTTGGTGGGCGCGGCGTGCGCCGCCTGCCCGCCGGCACCAGCATCGAATCTCGAAGACATTCGCTGCGCCGACGTCGAGGCTCGCCGCTTCATTCAATCTCGCTTGTCCGGTCAACCCGCTACCGCATGAAGAGAGTGCCATGGAACTGCTGATCTCCGGTTTCAACATCATCCTGATCGTGATCGGGTTCGGGCTTCTGATCTTCTTCCACGAACTGGGGCACTTTGTTGCTGCCAAGTGGGCGGGCATTCGAACCGAGTCGTTTGCGATCGGATTCGGCCCACCCATCGTGTGTTGGCGCCAGGGCGTCGGATTCTGCTGGGGCTCGTCGGACGAACTCATTCGCCGGCGCACCGGCCGCGCCCCAAGGCAGATGAGCGACCGCGAGTTGGCCGAAGAGGGGATTGGCGAGACGGAGTATTCGATTCGTTGGTTGCCCCTCGGCGGATTTGTCCGAATGCTTGGGCAGGACGACATGGATCCGGCCGCCGTCTCGGCGCTGCCTCGAAGTTTCAATCGGGTGTCCATCGGCAAGCGGATGGTCGTGATTTCCGCCGGTGTGATCATGAATGTTGTCGTGGCGCTGGTCTGCTTCATCATTGCCTTCACGATTGGTGTGCGATTTGAGGCCCCCATTATTGGTGATGTTGCGGTGGACTCACCAGCGAGCCGCGCTGGGATTCAGGCTGGGGACACGGTGCTCCGAATCGATGGGGAACCGGCAGAAACCTTTGTCGACATTCAGATTGCAGCTGGCATGTCCATCCCGGGCCAGTCGGTGCGAATCGAAGTGCAGCGGCCTGGCCTTGCCGAGCCGCTCACATGCCTGGTCGATCCGGTCGATCGCCCCTCGACTGGCATGCGGAGCATCGGGGTCATGCCGGCCTCCTCGCTGCGATTGCTCGATGTTGAAGATCTACGCCCGCTGGTGCAATCCAAGTTGGAACGCGATGGACTGGCCGCGGCCGGTGTCGCGCCGGGGTGGACGCTGGTGGAATTTGACGGCACGGCAGTTTCCAATTGGGGCGAGTATGAACGGCTCACGGTGGCCAGTGGCGGGGCGGTCATGGAGAGCGTGTGGCAGTATGAGGGGTTGGAGGCGCGTGCGCAGATGCCGGTGGCGCCAAGTTGGGAAGCCCTGCGATACCCAGACGCAACACCCGAGACGCTGATCGGCTTTGAGGAGGGCATCGTCGGATTTGTGCCGCTGGTTCGCATCGACCGATTGATTTCGGGCAGCGTCAATGAAGGCGTGCTGGAGGCCGGCGACGTGGTACTGTCATGCGGAGGCGTTGTCGGACCGAGAATGCGGACCTTTCGCGAGTCCATTACCTCGGCGGCTGGGGAGACGATTCCGATGCGGGTACTGCGCGGCGGCACCGTTGTAGACGTGCAGGCTCGGCTGGCCCGTTCGGGTGTCCTGAATCCGACGCCGAAGGCCGAAGTGTTTCCGGGGTACGCATGGGACACGCCGCGTCTTGCCCAGCCGATGCGTACGGTGCGCGTCGAGTCCGGCACCCGGCCGACCGTGGCCGGATCCATCCCGGATGGCGTGTTGCCCGGCAGCCGATGGGTATCGATCGATGGAAATTCGATTGAGTCGTGGCGAGACGTGTGGGTGCATTTGCGATCAGCCGCGGCGAGCGACCATGAGTCGGCGCGAATCGTTCTGGAGAATCCGACGCCCGGCAAAGAACATCGAGAGGTTGTTGTGGCGATTGACGACGCCGCTCGCGCCGTGATGGCCTCGCTGCAGTGGCAACCGATGATCTCGGCGAATTATTTCGATCCGATCTACGTCATTCGAAGCAGTGGGGGGAACCCATTGGCGGCCGTGGCGATGGGGGCGCGAGAGTCCTGGAAATTCATCGTGTTGACCTACTTGACCATCGATCGTCTGGTGCGTGGATCGGTAGGGGTCGACCAGTTGCATGGTCCGGTCGGCATCGTGCATGTCGGCACGAAAGTGGCCGATCGTGGCTTCACCTACCTCGTGTTCTTCCTCGCCATTATCAGTGTCAATCTGGCCGTCCTGAACTTCCTGCCCCTGCCGATTGTTGATGGGGGCATGTTCCTGTTCTTGATCTACGAAAAGATCAAGGGGCGTCCTCCATCGGTGGGGTTTCAGAACGCTGCGATGATGCTTGGCCTGCTGCTGATCGGGACAGCCTTTGTGGTGACGTTCTACAACGACATTGCGCGGTTGCTGGGGTAGGACGCGCGGCGTCGCCGCGAGGGCATCGATATCGGATGGTTGTAGGGGCTGTGCAGGCTGTGCGTCGCTGTCATTGGCATCCAAACGCCGCTTTGAGGCTCAGTGGCGGTGTCTTTGGAACGATGTGAATGCAGGTTCTGGTGTCTGTTCACCCTCACTTTCCATTGCTCAGTGGAGGGGCCCTGCGTGAGTCCGATGATCGATGTACATGACGGCGTTCTTCCTGAGATTCTCATTGTCGAGAGTGATCCGGAGGTGGCCGCCCTGATCGTCGCCGCGGTGCAGCTTGGGCAGGAGCCAACGCAAGGACTCCTGGAGTCGGACATACCGCATGCCGGATGTGTGGTCGTCGACTCCATTGCCAAGTTGCATCGTTTGGACCTGCGGCGATTCGGCGCTGCGTTGGTGGCATCCGTGATGCATGATGGATGCGGGCTCGACGTTCTGGCCTATCTCCGTGGACTGGCACCGGAGCTCCCCATTGTGGTGGTCGGGTCGGTGGCGGATTCGGCCATTGCGCCGGAGGCTATTCGTGGCGGCGCGTGTGAGTTTGTGTTGCTGACCGGACATGAGCCTGTCACGATTCCACTGGCCGTCCGCAAGGCCGTGGTGCACCGGCAACTGCGGCAGGACAATGAGCATCTGCAGCAGACGCTGACGCGATCCATGGCCGAGTTGGCCGAGATGAATCGCCGCCTAGAACAGAGCGTGACCCGGCTTGAAGATGTCGCCAGAACCGACGACCTGACCGGCCTGACGAATCGCCGGTGGCTCACTGTCATGCTCGAGAGCCGCTGGGCTGAGTCGGAGCGGCATGGGCTGGATCTTGGCTTCCTGATGATCGACTTGGATGGCTTCAAGGGACTCAATGACACGCTTGGGCATCATCGTGGTGACGAGGTGCTGCGGCTCGTGGCCGAACTCCTGACGGAGACGTGCCGTGAAATCGATGTCGCTGCTCGCTACGGGGGCGACGAGTTCTGTGTCTTGCTGCCGCACGCCGATCTTGATGCGACGATTGCGGTCGCCAGGCGCATTGCGGAACACTTTGATACTGCCTTGAGGGGGTGGGGCTTGGAGCCTGCCACCCTTGGCGTCTCAATTGGAGCGGCCCATCGCAGCCTCAGCGGGGCTGCGAGTCCCCAGGAGTTGGTGCGGCACGCGGACGAAGCGATGTACGCGGCCAAGAAACAGGGGCGGAATCTGATGCTTCGCGCGCTCGAGCACGGCAAACTGACATTGGTTGCGTAGGAGGCGGCTTCGCCGCCACCACCGTCGAACAGGCGACTTGGAGCGCGGACAGGCCGCTCATCGGCTCCTGACTACCGTTTTATTTCCCGCTCCATGTCCCGCTGATGGGCCTTTGCCTTGAGGGCTTGCCGCTTGTCGTAGGCACGCTTGCCCGTTCCGACGCCGATCAGCAGTTTGGCTCGACCATTGACCCAGTGAATCTCCAGTGGGACAATCGTGACGCCCTTGGCTGCGGTCAATTTTGCCAGCTTTCGGATCTCTCGCTTGTGAGCGAGCAGTTGACGCTGGCGGATTGGATCGTGCTGATGGGCCGTCGAGGCGTTCGGATACTCGGCGATGTGGACGCTGTGCAGGGTCAATCGGGGCGGATCGAGTTCAGCCCGGATGTAGCCTTCCTGCAAACTGGCCTGCCCATTGCGGAGTGACTTGACCTCGGTGCCAAGCAAGCGGATGCCGCACTCGAGTGTCTCGCTAATGAGGTAGTCATGCCGAGCCCGCCGATTGCGAATGAGCGGCTGGTTGTCGCCCTGATTGGATTGCTTGGAAGATGCGGCCATTGCCTTTGTTCCCCACCCGGTTTCGGGGTCGGCTGTCCAATGGTCCCAACAATGCGCGAGAGAGGACTCGAACCTCCACGGGATTTTACTCCCACCAGCACCTCAAGCTGACGCGTCTGCCAATTTCGCCACTCGCGCTCTTGGTGAAGTGGGGGAGGATAGCAGATGGCGGCTTGCCCGCCCGTGACGCTCGCTCGGTCTCTTCTCCTACACGCCGCGCACGGAGGGGGCCCAGATTGCCTTGTGCATGGGCATCTGGAGCCGGGCATCGACGCCGTCCTCGAGCATCCACGCAGCGAGCAGGCTGGGATCGAGACCGGCGTGGCCGGCGATCTGCTCGCTTGGGGGTGTTGCAAACACGGGCGCAAACAGGATGGCCGTCACCGCGGCGGACAATGTGTACCGCTCGACGAATTGAACGGACCAGTCATAGTCGGCCCGGTCACCAATGACGAACTTGACTTCGTCGTGGCGGCGCAGCCGGTTGATGTTGTTCAGGTCATTACGATCACACTCCCCGCTTCCAGGGGGCTTGAAGTCCACGATGCGAATCACTCGGAGGTCACACAGTGAAATGTCACAGGCGCCGGACGTCTCGATGAGCACCGTTCGGCCGGCGTCGCAGAGGGCGGCCATCAACTCATGGACGCCCTGCTGAAGCAGTGGCTCGCCTCCAGTGATCTCGACGAGTGGCGTTGGAATCGCCAGAACCTGCTGCAGGATGTCCGCCACGTCCATGCCGCCGCCTTCATTGAAGGCATAGGCTGTGTCACACCAGTTGCAGCGAAGATGGCAGCCACGCAGCCGCACGAAGATGCATGGCAATCCAGCGCGTGTGGACTCGCCCTGAATGGAATGGAAGATCTCGTTGATGAGCAGTTGTGTTGGCATGCCTGGGAATGTGGACCGCGTGCGGCGGCGTTTCCGGAGTTCCGGGGATCCAGGGGATTCCGGGGGTCAGGTGGCGGCGCGATCAAGTTTGATGTAGTTCTCTCGCTCGCCTCTGCCGCGAAGTGGGTAGTCCTTCCGGAGCGGGTGCGCCGGATAGTCTCGCCACAGCAAGATCCGTCGCAGATCAGGATGTCCGGTGAAGCGAATGCCGAACATGTCGAACACTTCACGTTCCGGCCATTCGGCCCCGGCCCAGATGTCGGTCACGCTCTCGATGATGAGTCCCGGGTCTTCCTCGATGCCAGCAGTGTCCAAGGTCGGATTCAGCCAGGCCTGCACCCGAATCGTGCGGCCATGGGCATGGCTGCGAAGTATCCAGGTAACGCCAAGCCGGCCGGGTTGTGGGGCTGGGTAGTCCAGATAGTCGGCCGCGGTGATGTAGGAAAGCAGGTTGTAGTCGCAGGCCGGATCGTTGCGCAGAAAGTGCATGATCTCGTGGACGTCCTGCGGCTCGACGATCAGATTCGTGCAGCGGCGGAATTCGGTTGCCGAGAGCGTCTTGCCGGGGAAGGCTGCTCTGACGTGATCGAGGGTGGGATGGAGTTCGGTCGTCATGGCGAGGCGGCATGGTAGCCGCCTATCGCGTTCCGGACCCGCGTGGCTGCTCAAGCGTGATCGTGTCGATGGCTGGATCCATATTCCAGAGCATTCTGGCAGCCTGCACCGGCATTGGCGAGCCTTGCGTGATGAGCGAGGCCATTCGGCCAGCCCGCGCTGCGAGTTCGGCGATCTTGGTCCGTGTGTTGTAGTCGAGCACATGGCAGTCCGCGCGGCGGGTGGGTGTGGTCAGGTAGACCCGCCCAATGGCGCGGAGTCGATCGACCTCCATGTCGGCGCCGAGTTGAAGTGGCGAGTCCGATGGGGCACTGACGTCCACCGCCCCACGTCTGGTCAGGACATGAACTTCCTGGGCTGTGAGCGTGGCAACGTCACGGGTGTCAGTGGCACTCTTCCAGAGCCCTTCGACATCACCGCGCATCGTCATGTGGAATCGGTCATCGGCCTCATGGAGGAGGTCGAGTCGATTGGACCAGACGAATCTGCTGGTGCCCGGCCCTGAGAACGGTCCGCCTCCGGACTGGGTCGTTGCTGCCTTTGTGGCCCATTCAGGCTCACGGATGACAATGTCACCGTCTCCAATGACTTCGGCTTCTGTCGCCAAGTCATCCCACAGGATGTGTTGGGCGCCGACAAAGAAGACGCGGGGCAACACAGATCGATTCCTGGTCTGCCATGTGCGGGTTTCCAATTTGGCGTCGCCCTTTGCGATCAGTTTGTGCAGGACCCGTCCGCCTGACTGAAATGGGTCGTCGTTGACAGGCTGCGGGGCGGCGTCGGTGCTCAGCGACTGGAATTCCAGCCGGACGCGCTTGCCCTGCAGGCTGCTACGCTGCACGTCGGAACGATCGACGACGATGTCGACGTCACCATTGATGTCCATGGCGCCAGCGCCGCCGGCAAACTCGGTGTCATAGTGCAGCGATTCTGTCCACAGGGTTCTCATGGTGACCCGTTGATCCGCGGTGGGGGTGACAACGTGCGGGCGCGGAATGCGGGCGTCCATCAGAATGGAGATCGGCTTGGCCAGCATGCGGGATCGTCCCGGCCCATCCCAGACGGCCGTGCCGGCGAGCCGATCGATTTGAAGGTGTCGTCCTCGATCGATGATGACGTCTTGACGGGCGATCATGACGTTGTCGCCTGTCAGCAGGGCGACTTCCTGTTTGGCGTCGCCTTCGAGACGCTGGGCGAAGGCTCGGGCGCTGTCCTTCATCAGTACTTGCACGTCTCCGGTCGCGAGGAAGTCTCGCACCGTAATGCGGTCCATCGGGCCGGCCGCGCCGATCTCGGCGTCGTCTTCCATGGACTCAAGTGTGGCGATCAAGTTGTCCGTCCACAGGGTTTGTTGTTCGTTGTGGGCCCGGACGCGTTGCTTGCACATCAGTCGATCGGGGGCACTCTTTCCAGACGCGTCGGGCATGAAGTGCATCTGGAGCGTGCCTGCATTGATCGTCCCGTCGGGGCTCGCCATGGCGACATCGCCCGTGAACGTGATGGATCGCATGGCGGCGTCCTGCTGCTCGGCGGTCGGGTCAAAGTCGATGTGCACGGACTCCTGCCAGGTGATCTCGCTGTCCACGTCCGGACGTGTGTCGGGCGTGTCGGGTCTGGGAATGCGGGTCTCTGCCTGTAGGTTGGGCTGCTTGGTGCGCATGAGGGCCCGGCCGGGGCCAGGCCACCGCGCCGTGCCATCGAGTCGGCGTACGCGAAGCGAAGTGCCGTGTTCAATGACAACTTCGTCACGGGCGATGACCAGATCGGCACCGGTGAGTTCCACGGACTCCTGTTTGGCATCGCCCTGCAACTTGTCAGCCCACACGCGGGCGCCGTCCGCCATGAGGACTTGCACGTTGCCGGTTGCGAGGACGTTGCGTACTTCAATGTTGCCTGTCGGCCCTTGGGACTCCGTGGCCGATTCGGTCTCCGCTGGGCCGAGCGTCGCGAGCAGATGGTCCGCCCAGAGCACTTGATCGTCATTGGCCGCTCGAATGCCGCCCGAACCGATCAACCGGTCGGGCACTGCCTCGCCGTGTTCATCTGGCTCGAAACGCATTTCAAGATCATCCGCAACAATCGTTCCGTCAGGGCTCAAGACCTCGACGTCGCGCACAAACCGGATGGACTCCAGTCCACTCTGGTCGGTTGAGCGTGATTGATCGAATCGTATGTCGACGCTACCGGTCCAGGCAATCGTCGTCTCATCACCGCTTCGAGCCACTGGGCTGTCTTCGGTGGAAGCGGACGGTGTGGACGCAACCAGCACCGCCAGGCCGCCGCCCTGTACGCCGGCCAGGCCGGCATTGGGGCGAGCCCATGTGTGATTGCTCTCGATGGTGACATCCGGCGACGTGATGGTGACGGTCTGCGGCGCGATCGCCGTGAGGTCGAATCGTTCATTACTGGATCGCCATACGATCTGGTCACAGGTTGCCGAGGTCTGCTGGATAGTGTCGAGGACGCGCACGGGGTTGCCAACGAGTTTCAGCAGCATGTCCTTTGGGTTGGATGGTCGCGGCTCTTCTTGCTCCAGTGGCACCATGGTGAGCGGGCCGCTGCAGGTGATGAGCACTTCTTCCGGGGCGGGCGCAGGTGGCACCAACCCGATGGCAGATGCGAGCAGGAAGGCCTCGGTTCCAAGGGGTTGCCGCGCGTGCGCGGTTGGTGGCAATGGACTGGCCGTGAAGGCCGAGGACTCAAACGAGAACACCACGTGCAGCAGATCTGCTCGGGCGATGCGTGTCTGCCCGGCCGGTGTTCCGGTGGGCGGCGACTGCTCGATGCGGACAGCGTCTTGCAGCGTGAGGCGGTAGAAGGGGGGGGTGTCGGCCTGGATTGACACCGGCGTGATCCGCGGACCTGCGGTGACGCTGCTCGCCCGGTGTGGAGCGGGACTCCGACTGCTTCGCGCGCTGGTCGTCTGGCTCCGAACATCCCGCAGCAGCAGGTAGTCCACCTCGGCCACTTCGAGGTACTCGATGCGATCGTCACGGTCGTTGAGCAGTAGATGCAGATTGCTGCCTTCCATTTGCTCGGTTTCGGTGACCACCTTGAGGTGGCCCTCGCAACTGATCCGACCAGAGAGGTTGTCGAAACTGGCGTTCTTGGTCGTAATGGTGAGCGCTGGCTCACTCTGGTTTGGATCGGCATAGCTGCCTCGGACGGGTTCGAACATTCTGATGACGACATTGCCCAAGAGCCGGCCCTCTTCGAGGGCACGCCGCGGGGCATAGGCCACCGCCTCGTTGCCCGACAGCACGACGAGCCTGCCACCGCCCATGAAGAGTTCGACCTCCGGGTTCTGCATCTCGATCCAATGTGATGCAAGATCTTTCGGATCGGGATCCAAGTGCGAGAACCGATACTGCTGCGACAGCCGTCCCGTGTCATCGGCGACCTGCAACCACCCGCCCTGAGGCAGGGAGACCGAAAGGTTGGGGTCCATGAGGCCACCCGCCGTTCCGGTTGCCTCGCTCAGGTCGGTCGGGCCGATCAGTTCTGTCACCGGCTTCGTCGACTCATCGACCGTGGTTGACTGCGTCCAATCCACCAGCATCAGGAACGCGAGTACCACGACGGAGGTGATGACCCCGACGATGCCCATCCGTTGCCACATGGATCCGGACTTGGGCTGAATGAAACTCATGGGTCGGCGCACTCGACGTGGTGTACTTCGACATCGCCGCCGCAGGAGATGTCCATCGCGATCGCTGCCTCGCACGCGCTGCGGACGACCACGTCGTCGCGTGATTCCCGGTCGACCAGCACCTGCAAGGCGCCGAGCGCGTACTCGGATCCGGAGCCGATGGCATGATGCTGTTGAAACTCGGTGACACCCAGATCGGAGGAGACTTTGAAGAGCCCGCCGGAGGAGGCGACCAGAAATGTCGCGTCGAGGTCACCAAAGGGCGTTTCTTTGCTCGCGGACTGATCGTTGACCAGCGAGTAGGTCTCTCGGAGTGCCTTCCAGAATTCCAGAAAGAAGGCATAGATGGCCCGCCGGGAGTTCAGGGGGGGCGGATCGGCGTTTGCGAGAAAGTGATCGAGGATGTCGTCATAGACCGCCCAGCCGGTTCCGCCGACGATGGCATCGCCGACACGAAGCATCTTGCTGACCGACGCGTTGGCTGGCGGGATGCTCATGCCTTCGCCAAAGAGGGCAAGCGTGTCCGCTGCAATGGTGATTTTGCCGTTTCGGCGAAGTGCTGCGACGATCGACATGCGGCTCAGTCTACGGCCACGCGGGGCGCCATGAGGTCCTGGATATCGATCAAACCCACCGCCCGGCCCTGTTCGTCAACGACTGGAATCTCATCGATGCGGTATTCGGCGACGAGCCGGCGGGCTTCGCCGACGGTCGCATCTCGCTTGATCGTGAGCGGATCTCTGGTCATGACCTCGCCGATCGGTTTGGCGAGATGCTCCGGCCCCTGCAGCACAAGCCTTCTGAGATCGCCGTCGGTGAACAGACCGATGACTCGATCCTGCTGGTCCAGTACCAAGACGGCTCCGGCATGTCGAACCGGCCCAGCGTGTGCTTCGGCGTTCAGTGCCAATGCTTCAACGAGGGGGACAGCGACGGTCGTTGTGGTGAGGTTCTTGCCCGGCCGGAAACGGACCAGTTCCTCAACGGGCCGAAGCATGGCGCCGAGCGAGCCGCCGGGATGGCGTTGCCGGAAGTCCGAGGCCGTGAATGAGCGGCGATGGGCGACGGCCAGGGCGAGCGCGTCTCCGCAGGCCATGGTCGCCGTTGTCGAGGTACTCGGCGCTAGGTTGAGTGGGCCCGCCTCATCCAGATCGCCGAGGCTGATGTGGGCGTCGCATAATCGAGCGAGGTGGGTTTGGTCGCATCGGGAGACACCCATGCGTCTCACCCCGTCGTTTCTCAGAATCGTGGCCAACTCGACAATTTCCGGTGTGCCCCCGGAGTAACTCAGCAGCATCACGACGTCGCCGCTTCGGATGGCGCCGAGATCTCCATGCACGGCGTCTGCCGGATGGACGAAGTGGGAGGGGATGCCGACCGAGGAGAACGTCGCTGAGATCTTGGCGCCGACCAAGCCCGACTTCCCCATCCCCGAGACGACCACGTGCCCTCGGCAGGTATCGATCATGTCAACGGCAGCATCCCACTGGGCGGCGACCGCGTCGCCTGCTTCGATGGCGTCGCACATGCCCTGCAGCGCTGCGGCCTCTTGCCGGAGTACATCGAGGACCACGCTGCGGGTTCCCGCTGCACGCTGGTCAGGGGTGGATGACTGTGTCTGGGATCGGGCGGTCATGGGCGTGGTCCGGGTAGCCCGTTTCAGGGCGGTGTACGATGCTCGCGAGCCCCCCTTCGGCGGGGAATGTGGCTCAGTGTATCGCCGCAGGACCGATTCTACGCATGAGCACCCAACAACCATCTCAGAAGGACTATCGGGTCACGTTGGAGGCTTTTGAGGGCCCGCTTGATCTCCTTCTCTTTCTGGTGCGGCGGGCCGAAGTCGATCTGCAGGACATTCCGATTGCCGAGATCACCGACCAGTATCTGGATGTCCTGCACCAGACCCGCGGCGTGGATGTGGACATCGAGCAGGCGGGGGAGTTTCTCGTCATGGCCGCGACGTTGGTGGAAATCAAGTCATGCAGCCTGAGCCCTCCCGAGCGGGCTTCTGAAGACGATGCTGGCGAATTCGATGCCAGCGGCGATCCACGCGACGAACTGATCCGACAGTTGCTGTCCTATCAGCGCATCCGCGCAGCGGGTGATGCCTTGGAAACACGCAAGGTCGACTTCGCGCGGCGATTTCCAACGACTGTTGGATTCGATCGCGGGGCGTTCCCTGCAGTACGCGACGGGCTTGAATTGGAAGACGTCCATCTCATGGATCTCGCCGATGCCTACGAACACATCGCCTCAGCCATCGACTTTGCGCAGCTTGGCGACCATGTGATCGAGTTGGACGATACGCCGATCGCACTGTACGAACAGGACCTCATCGATCAACTCGGCCGGCGCACCGGTCGGTCGTTGACACTTCAGAATGCGTTCGCCGGACGACAGCCGCTGCAACGCGTTGGCATGTTCCTCGCCGTCCTTGAGCTGGTGCGACGATTCCAGGTACGTTTCGAGCAGGACGGGGACGGACCTGTCGAGTTGGTGCTTCGGCCGGAGGAAGAGTGGGACGATCCATCGGATGTCGATGATCAGGATCCCTCGTCAGACTGACCGATCTGGCCGCTTCTTGCGTGGTTTCTTGCGGCGTGTCTTCCGCTTGGCCGACGCGCGGAGCAATTCAACCTCACGCTCGGTCAAATCCCGCCACTGGCCGGGTCGCAGTTCCCCCATTTTCAGTGGTCCGATCGCGGTACGGCGGAGTTTCCGTACGGGGTGCCCCAGCGCCAGCATCATGCGGCGAATCTGCCGATTGCGTCCTTCCGTCAGAACAACACGCAATGTGGTGCGATCTCGTTGCGATCGAATGATGCGAACAGAGTGGAATCGGGCTGGACGTGGCCGCCCGGTCCGCTCGTCTGGGAGGTTAATGCCGCGCTCGAGGCGTTTGATGGTGCCTTCATCCACTTGCCCGGTGACGGTGATTTCGTAGAGGCGGCGGACATGGTGTGATGGGTGGCTCAGCAGATTGGAGAGTTCGCCGTCGTTCGTCAGCAGTAGCAATCCGGACGAGTCCATGTCCAGCCGTCCGATGCTGTACAGACGGACCTTGCTTGGGTGCTGCACCAGATCAATGGCCTGCCGCCGCTCCTCCGGATCCGACGTCGTGCAGATGACGCCACGCGGTTTGAACAGCATGACACACACCATCGGGGCGCCGGTGCGCACTCTGCTGCCGTGGACCGTGATGGAGTCCCGCTGCGGATTGACCCATGCCGGAAGCGATGTGATGACGATGCCGTTGACACACACGACTCCTTCTTCCACCAAGGTCTCGCAGGCCCGACGCGATCCAATGCCGGCCGCGGCGAGCACCTTCTGCAGGCGGGGCCCGCGGGTGGCGTCCTGCATATAGCCCGGTCCTGACTCCTTGTGCGGACGTGCCGCAGCCGGCTGGTCGATTGAATCGGTGTCGATCCAGCCTGCGGGCACGTCGTCGGGTTGGGGCGTGTGGGAGTCCATGTGGTGCCTGGAAAGGGGTAGGCTACCGAAGTCATCATGTCCCAGCCGGCCATCCAACACATCCAGCGAGCATCGGGCCAGACTGGTTCGTTGGGGCCAGCCAGAGCCGCCCGCTTGGCGGTCGCCATCTTCGCGCTGAGAACGCCGGGTGGATGATGGGCTTCTCGCGGTGGCGACAATCCTGGATCGATCTTCGCAAGCGGCTCCTCGGCGGCCAATGGGCTGAGATGACCGGCCGGGATCGCACCGTCCGCTTCATCCTCGACATCGCTCGATTGGCGATGCTGCGGCTGCGGCGCAACCGCGCCGGCATGATGGCCGCGGCCTTGTCATACCGGGTGCTGTTTTCGATGTTGCCGCTGTTGGTGTTGGCTGCAGCGATCGCGCGAATGTCTGTGTCGGAAGAAGCATTTCTGAAGATGACCCAGCAACTCATTGAGCAAATGGGCCTGCAAAATGTTGAGATTCAGGGTGGCGCCCATGCTGGCAAGCAGTTGGACCTTGGCCACTGGTTGGAGGGTCTGGCCGAGCAGGCGGCCGCGTATGACGTCACGGGGGTGACTTGGATCGGCATCGTGGTGCTGGTATGGGCCGTCTATCGGCTCTTTGATGAGATCGAAGCAAGTTTGAGTGTGATCGGCTCGGGTGTGCGTCGGCGGAAGCCGTGGGTCCGGGCCGTGGTCTCGATGCTACTTCTGGTCGTCGGGCCAGCGCTAGCGACCTGGGGTCTGGCCGTGCTCAATGATCTGACCAGCCACATCCCCGCGAGTGGGGTGTCTGTGCTGGCCAACGTGGCACGCGTGGTGTTGTCGCTGCTTATTGTCTGGATGTTCGTGGCTTTGGGATACCGATTCATCCCGGCGGGGCGACTCTCGTGGCGGGCAGCCGCGGCGGGCGCACTCTTCGCAGCCGTGGCACTCATGGCCGGCGAATGGGCGCTCGAGAGCTTCGTCGTCGGCGCTGTCCGAGCGAGCCCCATCGGCGGAAGCCTCGGCTTGGTGCCGCTGTTGATGTTGTGGCTCTATGTGATGTGGATGTGCGTGCTCTACGGCATGGAAGTGGCCGTGATCCTTCATCGGGCCGGCCGCCGCTGGAGGGGATCAGCGTAGCACGTTAGCGATCCATCGCCGTTCGATACTGGCCGGCGGTCCCAGTGTGCGAGTGAACACGTCTTCCGGAGCCGGAATGACGCCGGTCGCGTCGGGCACACCCACGTCGGCGAGGAATGCGGCGAGTCCCTGGCGATTGCGTTTGTAGAGCCAGCAAAACAGTGATCCGGCTTGGTCGTACAAGATGCCGGTGTGATCGCCATCGGCATGATCGATGGTGTCGCCGGCGAGTAGCTCCTGCAGTGGAATGTGGCGATCAGCAGCGACTGCCTGCCGGATGCCATTGACCCGTGGCGCGTAGCTGCGGTCAGGTCCGAACGGACCGCGGTGGTTGTCCGTCTCGAACGCCACGGCAACGCCTTCATGGAGCCATCCGGGCCAGTTCGCTCGGCCAGGAAAGGCATCGCCGACGTGTACCAGTTGATGCACCGCTTCGTGGATGGTGACGGCCGTGCGGCGGGCACGCTCCTCTTCCTGTACTTCCACCCGGGCCGCAATCACCTTGCGCCGTGCTTCCGCAACCTGTTCCGGGTCGGCGCCGCGCGCCGCGGCGGATTCGATGTCGGCGTCTGCGTTATCAAGCGACTGCGTGGCGGTCGTCAAGTCGGTGCTGTCCCACGGATCGAAGCACACAATCCAGTCAAACCGGGGACTGAAGTAGCCGCTGACATGTTGGGCGGTTGCGGCGAGACCCTCGGTCTGCTCGGCGAAGGCGACAAAGTCCTCCTGCTCGTGGAACAAGATGCACAGCAGCCGCTCATCAGGGCGTGGTGGCGGGAGGCGCATGGCCCTGCACCATCGGTCGTACTGGCGGCGCGTCTCCTCAAGCGCGAATTCCACGCTTCGAATGACGGGGCGGTCGCCATCGGACAGGACCACGTACCGGCCGGTCCGGTGCGCCGTGGCGTGGGGGAGCAGCACCCGGGCCAGATCGATGCTGTCCTTGCCGGTGGCATCCGGCGGCAGATCCGCTGCAGCGGCTGAGACAACGAGCATCAAGGCGATCAACATGATGTCAGTATCGGGTCCAGAGAACTTGGAATCCAGTCGTCCGCGACGGTACCATGTGTTTCCAATGCTTTAGGAGCAGTCGTGGGCCTCGAAACCGCCATTCCAGTTGATGGATTCCTGCCGACCTCACTGAGTCGGCTTGTCAACTGGGCCCGCCGCAGTGCCGTCTGGCCGATGCCATTTGCGACGGCCTGCTGCGGCATCGAGTTGATGGCCGCGGCTTCCAGTCGGTTTGATCTGGCCCGCTTTGGAGCCGAGGTCTTCCGGTTCAGCCCGAGGCAGGCGGACTTGCTCATCGTGGCTGGGCGGATTCCGGTCAAGATTCTGCCCGTACTCCAACGCATCTATGTGCAGATGTGCGAGCCAAAGTGGGTCATTTCCATGGGCGCCTGCGCTTCGACTGGTGGTGTCTTCGACACATACGCGGTCGTGCAGGGCATCGATCAGTACATGCCGGTCGACGTGTACGTGCCTGGCTGCCCACCGCGGCCAGAAATGCTCATCGAGGGCATCATGGCGATTCAGCGCATCATCGACGAGGAACGCATCCCCTACGACGGCGATGGCAAGCGTGTCCCGTTAAATGTTGGCCTTGAACCCAACTACACGCCGGCCGCGCAGCCCATAGAGGTGAGTATTGAAGGGCGGCAGTCGTAATCACCATTGATCGCTAGTGTCTGAAGTGCCGCACGCCGGTCGTCATGCACGTGACACCCCGCTCCCTGCAGAGTGTCATGGTCTCGTCGTCTCGCTTTGAGCCGCCGGGTTGCACAATGCACGTGACACCTGCGTCGATCAGCACTTCGGGGCCATCGGGGAAGGGGAAGAAAGCGTCCGAGGCTGCGACGCCGCCGCCGTGATCCGCGATGGCGGCTTCGGCTTTGGTCACCGCGATGCGAGCGGCGGTGAGCCTGTCAACCTGCCCGCATCCAAGCCCGAAGAGACGGCTTGCCCCGGCGATCGTGATTGCATTGGAGGCGGCATGTTTCACGGCAACCCAGGCCACCGCCGCGTCGGCGAGGGTCCTGGCGTCGGGTGGTGGTCCGGCAGCGTGCGTCCACTGGCTTGGTCGAGCGACCTTGAGATCTGGCGTCTGCGCCAGCAGGCCGCCGGGAATCGTCCGGATGTCGATGCTCTGCGAGGCAGTCGAGTTGATCTCAGGCGTCGTGACGAGCCGGATATTCTTCCACCGGTCCGTGAGTAGTGCTACCGCACCAGGGTGAAACTCGGTTGCCACGATGACTTCAAGAAAGCGAGTGCCACTTGTCAGAACCCTCGCCAATGCTTCATTCACCGGGCAGGACACCGCCACGATGCCGCCGAATGCGGCCAGCGGATCGCCAGCCCAGGCGCCGTTAAATGCTTCGATAGCGGTCGCGGCGACCGAGGCGCCGCATGGATTCGCGTGCTTGACGACGACGGCCGCCACGAGATCATCGAACGTGCGGCTCAGGTCGCGGCAGCATTTGAATGCACCGGATGCGTCGTTGATATTGTTGAAACTCAGTGGCTTGCCATCGATGGTCGGGGCATTGGCAAGCCCTGCTTCGCCGGTGCCAGGCAGGGCGTAGAGCGCGCTGGCCTGATGCGGGTTCTCGCCGTATCGTAGGGGGGTCACGCGGGTGGCGGTCAATTGAAGTCGGGGCGGGAAGGCATCGTCGGTGGACTGGCTCAGCCAATTTGAAATAGCGGCGTCGTACCCGGCGGTTCGGGCGAACGCGGCTGCCGCGAGATGGCGCCGCAGATGCAGTGTGGTGGCGCCGTTGTTCGTCTGCAAGTCTGAGATGACCGCGTCGTACTGCGCGGGGCTGGTGAGCGTCGCGACGAATTCATGGTTCTTCGAGGCCGATCGCAGCATGGCCGGGCCGCCGATGTCGATTTGCTCAATCACTTCCTGCTCAGTGACCGATGCGGACTCCACGGTGCGCTCGAAGGGATAGAGATTGATGCAGACAAGATCGATCGGTTCGATCTGGTGCGTCGTCATGGCCTGCACATGCGAGGGCACGTCACGTCGGCCAAGCAGCCCGCCGTGAATTCGCGGGTGCAGCGTCTTGACCCGCCCGTCCATCATCTCGGGGAATCCGGTGACATCCTCCACGGGCGTCGTCTCAATGCCAGTTGCTTGCAGGGCGGCGGCGGTTCCGCCGGTTGAAATGATCTCAATGCTCATGCTCTGTAGCGAGCGGGCGAAGGCGGCCACATCAGTCTTGTCACTGACCGAGATCAGTGCACGTTTCACTTGGACGAGGTCTGGCATGGGGCGTGGCCTATTGCCCGAGGGCGGGTCTGAGGCACTCCAATTCGCCATTTCCGCCGATCAACAGCAAAGCGTTGTCTCGACTCTCCATCAGAGAGACATCATTGGTATCGACGAGGGCATCCACCGATCCGGTGCTTGCCGAGACGGATTGAAGCTGCTTCGTATCGGGTGTCCAGACCAACAGGAGATCTCCGGTAGTGCCGATGACATCACCGTGTACATCCGGGGCAGTCCACACTTCGATGCCGTGGGGCGCGTTGCGCGGAGCGGCCTCGAACCGAACGAGGCCCGTTCCGGGAACCTGTTGGTACACCGCGTGACCCTGCAGCACCGGCCCACTGGTGAGCGGCTGATCAAAGAGCTTGGCCCACTTCAACTTCCCGGTTCCAGCATCGAATGCGCGAAGATGCTGGTCGCGGCTTGCTACGAGGGCCATGGTGTTCGAGGTTGCTGGAACACCGCTGATGCTGTCCAACAACTTCCGCTGCCACAACAGGGTGCCGGTGTTGGCATCGATTGCCGCCAGCGATCCGGCCCGAGAGGCTGCGAGTACTACCGATCCGGCCAGCGTTGGCGCCGCTGCCACCCGGCGACCGATTCGGTGGGCACGGGTCGAAAACCCCATGTTCCAGCCTTGCCAGACCAATTCTCCGGCCAGTCCACCGTAGATGTAGGAGCCGCCATACAGGACGCCTGGAGTTGCGGCGAGCCATTGCAGGGGTTGCATGCTGGAATTGGTGGCGCCGTGGACCACTGGAATGCCAGTGTTGGCAGACAGGGTGAGGATTGAATGCGTGCGGACCACCAGCACCTTCTCCTCTTCTGGAAGGTGCACAACGTCGACGATGATCTCATTTCCCCCTGCGCCGAATCCGATCCATTGCCGTTCACCCGATTCAAGGTCAATCATTGACACTTCGTTGTCAGAGTCGACCACGAAGACGGCACCCTCCGAGATGAAGAGGTCTGTGATTGAGGCAGTGTCGATGGGTTGGCGCCAGGCCACGCGAAGGCCAAGTGAGGTGGCCGAGCGAGGGCCGACCGGCATGGCTTGCTCCAACTCATTGACCCGGGCTGCGTTTCGAGTCACGGCATCGTCATCGGCCATGCCGCCGAGCATGCCGACGGCCATGGTGGCCATGGCGAGCAGGCCGCAGACGCGAGCTGATTGGCCGATAAGGTGATGCGGATAGGACATCATGACGAGGGATTCCTGAGCAGTTCGGGTAGGGCCGAAGTATACCCTCCCGAGATGCGGATATCGTAGCGCCTCACCATGTTCACTGGCCTGATACAGCACGTTGGACACATCAGCGACGATCCTGCTCTGCTGGCCGGCGAGGGACGGCGTCTTCGAGTGGATCCTGCGGGGTGGGCCCACACACCGACGCTGGGCGAGTCGATTTCGGTGAACGGGTGTTGTTTGACGGTGGTGGATCTGAGCGACGGGCATCTGGGGTTCGATGTCATAGCGCAGACGTTGCGGTTGACGAGTCTTGGCGGGCTTGGCGCGGGTGATCCGGTCAATCTTGAGCATGCTGCGACGCCCACGACGCTGCTGGGCGGGCACATCGTGCAGGGGCATGTGGACACGGTGGGAACGGTGCTTTGGTCGTCACACACTTCTGAGATGAACGTGTCGGATCAGGAGTGTTGTTGCCGGATTGGCTTTGATGCCATGTTCGACACACTCCTCGTTCCGCAGGGGTCCATCTCAGTGGATGGCGTGTCGCTGACGTTAGCCGCTGTGGGGGCGGGCTGGCTCGAGGTCGCGCTCATCCCAACGACGCTCGCGGACACTACGTTCGGTCGGTACGTCGAAGGCGACAGCGTCAATCTGGAGTTCGATGTCATCGCAAAAATGGTGGCGCGGCAGGTCGAACGTGGCTTCACATCGGGGTAGCCGGGCTCCTTATCGAGCCAACGACTTTAGGCGCTGGATGTCGATGGGGATGGCGTCGCCGACGCGGAGGCCGAGCGTATCGATGGACCCGGCGGGTAGTTCAATGGCAAATCGCACCGGGACGCGACTGGAGTAGCGTGGGAGTCGCCGCTCATACTGAGACACCGACTCCTGGTTGCCGCGAGGCGGCTCGGCCGGCATGCGGTACATCGTTGTGATTCGCCCCTGCCCATCGAGAAACATGACATCGATGTCGGTGCGGCAGTTGGCCATCCAGAATTGGTGGATGACCGGCGCGGGGAAGACGAAGAGCATGCCGGTTCTCGCTGGAATGGAGTCTCGGTCCATGAGGCCTCGACGGATGGCCGTCTCGCCAATGGCCAGTTCGAGCGTCCACTCGTCGGTGCCGATTCGGACCTGCTCGCGGGAGGCGGCCGACTGCTCACACGCGGCGGCGCACATCGTCAGCAGGACGATTAACAGTCGGCGAGCCATGCCAGATGCTCCTGTGTAAGGGTCATGTCGAGCGGCGAGAGCTGCGAGATGTCGAAGGTAGCCGCAAACTCGTTTGCGTCCATCGAAACTGGCGTTTCCGAGTCTCCGATGCCAGACCAGCATGCGATGAGTCCCATGATGCGTTCCGGCGGGACGCCCGCCTCAGCGAAGGATGAGACACGTGTGTCGCCATGACGTTTGGCCAGTCTCAAGCCATCGTCGCCTCGAATGATGGAGACATGCCACCAGCGGGGGGTCGTCGTGTCCAGCGCTGCATAAAGGGCCTGTTGCCGAGCGGCGCTGGAGAGCAGGTCATTGCCTCGCACCACATCGGTGATTCCCTGCCGGGCGTCATCGACCGCAACGGCCAACTGGTAGGCCGGGCCCTTGGACGTCCAGATCGGGAAGTCGCCGACAGTCTCGGCCAGATTGAATCGGTGTTCACCCATCACCTCATCCACCACGTGGTGCTCGGTGTCATCGACAAGAAACCGCCACGTCAGTCCGGGGTCGGGTTCGGCCCACATCCGCCCGGCGTCTGCCGGTCGCAGCGACGGGTCGTAGCGAAGATCGCCACGCGCCCCGTGCGGGGCTGACTGCGCCGCCTTGACTTCCTTGCGTGTCCGCTCACAGGGAAAGATTCGACCCTGAGCGCCCAAGACGCGGAGCGCCGCATGGAAGGCCGCGGTATCGGTGGACTGGATCGGCATCTCCTCGTCCCACGAGAGCCCGAGCCAGTCCAGATCACGGCGGGCCTGATCGATGGTTTCGGGTTTGACGCGTGGATGGTCCAAGTCCTCGATTCGCAGCACCAGCAACCAATCCTGTTGGCGGGCCAGCGCCCAGTTGATTGCGAAGGTGCGCGCATTGCCCAGGTGCAGGGCGCCGGTTGGCGAGGGGGCCAAGCGTGATCGGGAGGCGGTCATGGAGTTGAGTACAGCACTTCGCGATCAGCGCGCATCGAGTCGTTTCCGAACCAGTGCGGCTCTCGCCTCTTGCGATTGAATCGGTGAGAGGGTTGCGTCCGCCGCGTTCTGCAGATGGCCGGATTGGATGTCGTGAAACAGCTCGTTGACCTCCTGAAGCGGAATCGTCTTGATGATGTCCAGACAACATCCGAGCCGGATGCTGCTGAGCCGTCGCATGGCCTCGTCCACCTTGAGCAGGCGCGCCGAGCGAAGGATGGCCAGATCGCGCTCGATGCGATCCACGACGGCGACCCGATCGCGCTTGAGCAGCACCTGCCTGGCGGATCGCTCGTAGTTGACAATGCCGGGCACAATGGTATTGACGAAGCGGTCGAGCAGTTCCTCTTCCGAACAGCCCAGGGTGATCTGGTTGCTGACCTGATAGAAGTTGCCGGAGGACTCCGAGCCTTCGCCGTAGTAGCCGCGGACGGCAAGATGCAGGTCCTTGGCGGCTTGCCTGACTTTTTCCAACTCCCGTGTCAGTCGCAGGGCCGGCAAGTGAAGCATTGCTGAAAATCGGATCCCGGTGCCAGTATTGGTCGGGCACGCCGAGAGGTACCCCCATCGTTCGTGAAAGGCCCAGCCCACCAATGGCTCGAGCGCGATGTCGAAGTCTCGAATACGCTCAAAGCACACGCCGGGCTGCAGTCCGGGCGCAATGGCATGCATCCGAACATGGTCTTCCTCGTTGAGCATGACGCTCATCGCCATGTCGTCCGACACAGAGACGCCGCGTGGGCCGCGTGCATCGGCATGCTGCCGACTGATCAGATGTTGTTCAAACAACAGTCGCCTGTGCAGCGTCGGTGCTGTTTCGAGATCCGTCCATTGTGTTGACTCCGCGGCGGCGTCGCCGGCCAGTGCAGGCAGCACACTGGCCATGATGGCGCGGCGTTGATCCTCCGACGCGGTGTGGATAAAAGGCATGTCGCCCACGTTGCGTGCAAGCCTGGCGCGGCTGCTGAGTACGACATCCTCCTCGGGTGCCTGTGGAAGCGTCATGACTCAGCCTTGGGGCTCGGAGGCTGCTCGGCGAGTGATGCAAGTTTGGCTTTGATTTCCGCGGCTCGCTCGTATTGTTCTGCTCGCACGGCCTGATCAAGTTCCTCAACGAGGCGTCGTGACTCAAGGCGTCTGGCTTCGTCTCGCTCGCTTCCGCCCGGTCCACGACCGACGTGGTGCGTAGCGCCGCCTTGGGCTCGCTCGATCATGATGTTGATTGCCTTGCCGAACGTGTCGTAGCAACTGGGGCAGCCAAAGAGGGCATCCTTGCGGATCCGGGTCAATGTGGCGCCGCAGCACCGGCAGGCAGGCATGGCCGCGCGAGGGGAGGCCGGCCCGACCTTGGTCATGAGTTGGTTGATCGGCTGCTGTCCGGGGTTCGGCACGCCCGCCTCGGCCGCATGGTCTGCGCACAGGTGAATTTCTCGGTGCGAGCCGTTCTTGATGATGACTTGATGGACGACTGCCGGCTTGTTGCAGCGATCGCACTTCATGAGACGCCGACTCTCACATCCTGGAGGCCTCGCCTGATCGCATGTGCTTCGCGGATGATCTGTTCGGCTGCGTCAAGTGACTGCACGGTGGCGGCATCAGATCTGGCGGCGGCCGGGTCTGGGTGGGTCTCAATGAACAAAGCATCGACACCTGCTGCAGTGGCCGCGCGAGCGAGCAGCGCGGCCCGCTCAGGCCGCCCAGCAGTCTCCGCCGGTTGGCTGCGATCACCACCGTCACCGCCGCCTGGAAGCTGGGTCGAGTGCGTCACGTCGAAACAGATGGGCCAGCCTAGGTTGGCCAGGTCGCCCAGCCCGATGAAGTCGTTCACAAGCCGGTTGTAGCCAAAGAATGTTCCGCGTTCGGTCAGCATCAACTCAGTGCCGCCGGCTTCCAGCACCTTATGCGCTGCATGGACCATCTCAGCGGGCGCGAGAAACTGGCCCTTCTTGATGTTGACCGGTCGGCCCGTTCGGCCGCAGGCGGAGAGCAGATTGGTCTGCCGGCACAGGAAGGCGGGCACCTGCAGCAGGTCCGCCACCTCTGCAACTGCGGCCGCTTGATCTGGTTCATGGACATCGGTGGTTACCGGGACATTGAACTGGTCTTTGATCGTCGCGAGTGCCTGCAGGCCCGCTGCCATGCCTGGCCCTCGGGGCGAGCCGAGGCTGGTGCGATTGGCCTTGTCGAAACTGCCCTTGAAGATCCATGGGAGGCCGAGTTCTTCGCAGACGCTGCCGATACGCTCCGCCACCGCAACCTGAACCGTGTCCTCCTCAAGGACGCAGGGGCCGGCGATGACGACGAGCGGGTGCCCGGGGCCGATTGCGACGGGGCCGACATGGCAGGGTGGAGTCATGGAGAACAGGATATCCGGCCTGCGACGTCCGGGAAACACGGCCCGGACCTCGGGTTGAGGGCGGTTTGTTCCGCGGTGGCCGATTCCAAGTTGGCGACAGTCAGGATCGGGGTCAAGATTGGTGGTTGATAGGCCGATGGCACTTGATGAGGCGCTGGCGGTTCTGGTTGGACCTCAAGGAGGCTGTTGAACGATGTCGAAGATGCCGCGTGAACCGGAAGCATTCTCCGAGGTTGTCATGCAGCTGCTCGCCAAGCGATTCCCGGGGCATCAGGTGGAGTTGGCAGGCGCGATGGACCTCGTGATCGACGGTCGGCATCTGGCACTGGCAAACCTGTTCCGAATGGTGAACTGCGATCCGGCCAACGGCTACGAGATCGTCAAGGAGTTTCTGATTCGCATCACCGAGGGAGACGCAGTCGCCGCAGCACCGATGCCATTGTCGCTGGCGCGATCCCGCATCATGCCCCGCATCCAGCCGGACAGTCTCTTTGAACACCTCGACCGTGAGCAGGTCGCGCACACACCATGGGTCAACGGCACGTCGATCGTGTATGTCATCGATTTGCCTCGGATGACCGTGAGTATTACCTTGGAGCAGGTCATTCGTTGGGGATTGGACCTCGACGAAGTCGAACAGATCGCACGAGCAAACCTGTCCCAGTACACCTCCTCGGTTGAAGTGCGATTGATCGAGTCCGAGGAGGGGGGGCGGGTGGCGATTCTTTCAGTTCAAGACGGCTACGACGCGGCGCGGCTCTTGATGGACTCGCTCCACGTCCGCCTGGCGCCCAAGTTGCATGGCGACTTCTACGTCGCCGCCCCGGCGCGAGACATCTTTCTGGCCGTGTCACAGGGGCCTGGTGGGTTCCTCAAGCGCGTGCAGAGCCGCGTTGATCGCGACTTTCAGCGGTTGCCCTACCCAATCACGAAGGATCTCTTCGTCGTGACGCAGGATGGCATCGCGGGCACCGCCGCTGCGGCGTGAGTGGCCGCGGCTTCGCCGCGGGAAGTGGGGCGTCGGGGGGAACCAATCGTGGTTGACAGGTGGTGCTGCTCAGGCCGTGGGTCGTACTTCGTTACTCTAGGCGTGTGCTGCTGATCATCGACAATTACGACTCCTTCACGTGGAACCTTGTGCATTGCATCGGCGTGATTGATCCCGGGCTGGAGATTCGCGTCGTTCGAAACGACGAGGTCACAGCAGCGGAAGTGCTCGCGATGGGGCCAAGCCACGTCGTGCTCTCGCCGGGGCCGTGCACTCCCAATGAGGCGGGCGTGTGTTCGGACGTCGTTCGGGCAGTCGCGGGCCAGGCCCCACTGCTTGGCGTCTGCCTTGGACACCAAGTGATTGCCGCGGTGCATGGGATGGACGTCCAGCGGCATCCGCTTCCGATGCACGGGAAGACCTCGCTCATGCACCATGACGGACGCGGAATCTTTGCTGGCCAGGAGTCGCCGCTGACGGCGATGCGTTATCACTCGCTCATTGTCTCGGCCGAGTCTGTACCAGAGTCGTTTGAAGTGTCGGCCGCGACCGAAGCGGGGGATGTCATGGCGATTCGATGGCGTGGCGGGTGGCCGGATGGTTCCGCGGCATCGTTGACCGGCGTGCAATTCCATCCCGAGAGTTTCATGACCCCCGCCGGCCCTGCGTTGGTGGAGGCGTTCCTGGCCCAGCCGCGGATCAGCACCAGTCCCGACGCCGAGCGTCCGATTACCGACTCCCGCTCCCGGTCGGCCTGAGTCCCATGATCATGTTCATGTAGGTATCGCGGGTCGCGGAGACCGTGTCGGTCGGTCCAAGCAACTTGATGAAGACCGAGCCGTGCTTTGAATTGACCATGGCGGCCAGCATGGTGTAGTCGTCCTTGTGCCAGCCGCCACCCATGCCCCGGTATTGGCCTCTGAGTTCGACCAACGTGACATCCATGTCCGAGACCGTCAATTGTGTGACCTCTGGCTGTGCGGCCAGATCTGATCCGCGGAACTGATTGGTCCACCGATCGATATTATTCTGCTTGGTATTGCCCGATGCTTCCGGGAAGTGTGTGACGACCAATTCGGCGGGCTCGGAGCCCTCAGGTGAGGGAATGACCCAGTTGATCTTTCTCATGTCGTTGCGTGGAGGTTCCCATCGCCAGGTTGGGTCGGTTGGTGCGCGGAGGCTGGCAAAGACGGCGCTGCGAGGATCCGGTGGCGGGCCCTCAGGCGTGTGGGCGGTGTCCTGCGTCTTGACGGTGGCATCGACTCCGCCAAGTCCACGACGCTTCGTGGCACCCACCGTGTTCGGCATTGGTGCCGAGGCTCCGGGCGGTGGAGGTGGGGGTGCTGAATCATCGCATGCCACCGGGAGCAGGCTCAGGCACATCAGCAACACCGGCATTCGTGGTCCAAGCATCCGCTCACGATAGCATGGTTGTGATGGGCGAGTTCGATGTAATTCACGGTTTAGGGGCTGGCGGAGTCGACCTCCGAGTCACGAACTGCCGAGTCTGGAACGGCACACACGCCATACCACAACGACTCGACGTGCTTGTGTCCGCTGATCGCGTGCTGGAATTGTCCGAGCCGAGTCGCGCGACGTTCGCCCGCACAACGATCGATCTAGATGGCTGCGTGGTGACCCCGGGACTGATCGATGCCCACGTGCACATGCTCCTTGCGGGCGAGTCGCTGATGCATCTCGATCTGTCGCGCATCGATGGGCGCGATGCATTCGAGGCTGCGATCGAAGCAACTCATGCAGTGTTACCGCCCGAGCGATGGCTCATTGCCACCGGCTGGAACGAGACGCTGTGGGCCGATGGCGGTCTGCCGGACCGAAGTTGGCTTCGCGCCGCGGATTCGCGACCGGTCGTGTGCTGGCGGTGCGACTGGCACAGCGCTCTGGTCAATGATGCGGTACTGAGGATGCTGGACTTGGATGGCGACCTGCCTGCCGGAGGCCATGTGCAGCGATCGAGCGATGGCGCGCCATCCGGGTTGCTGGTCGAGGCGGCGGCCTGGGAACTGGTCAATCCGCTGATCCCGCCGCTGCCGGATGCCATCCGCGGTGAGGCGATCGATCAGGCCGCGGCACTCATGGTTGCAAGCGGCATTACGTCCGCCCGTTCCATGGAGTATCGGTGTGACATCGAATCTCATTTTGCGCCGCGAGCGGACACCTTGCCGGTGCGGCTCTCGCTCGTGCAGTTGGATCGAGCACTTCCGCTCGATGTGCGGTGGCACGAGCAACTTCCCCGCACCGATCGGTTTGTCCTCAGCGGTTGTAAGGCGTTCTTCGATGGTACGCTTGGATCGCGAACCGCCAAGTTGTCGGCGGCCTATGCGGACGCCCCGGAAACAGACGGAACCTGGCTGGAGCGGGCGCTCGAGGGCCGCGAGCACGAGTGGTGTCGCGCGGTCGTGGACGCCGGGCTTGCTCCGGTCATCCATGCCATCGGTGATGCCGCGGTGGCACGCGCGGTTCGTGTCCTGCACGCAGTTCCCGGCGGAGCGGGCGGGACCATCGAGCATGCCGAGGTGATCGCGCCAGGCACACTGCCCGAGCTCGAAGGTGTTCGGCTCAGCGTGCAGCCCACGCACCGCGCGGCGGACGCGGACATGGCCCGCGCGAGGCTCGGGGACCGTGCTGGGTGGGTCCTTCCGCTGCGGGACATGCAAGCCGCTGGGGGTCTTCTGAGTTTCGGGACCGACTGGCCCATCGTGCCGGTCGACCCGGTCGCCACGCTGCGGGCGGCGATCACCGGCGAGGACACGGAGGGGGCACCTTTCTATCCCGAGCAGCGGCTGTCTCCACACGAGGCCATGCGGGCCGCCACTGTGGACGCAGCCGAGGCCTGCGGGCTTGAATGTGGTCTGTCTGCGGGCTTGCCGGCGGACTTTGTTGTGTGGTCTGGAGACCCCTTCGAGGACATCCGGTCGGCGGCGGTGCAAGCTACCTTTGTTGATGGGACACTGGTCGGGGGCGAATTGAGACAAGGAGCCTGCCATGACTGAACCATTGACGCATTTGGATGAGCAGGGCCGCGCCGCCATGGTCGACGTTTCCGGCAAACCAGTCGTTCGACGGCGGGCGGTTGCCGAATCGCACTTTCATGCAGCCCCAAGTACGCTGGATCGCATCATGGCTGGAGATCTGTCCAAAGGCGAAGCGCTCGCCGTTGCAAGACTGGCAGGCATACAGGCAGCCAAACAGGTCGATACGTTGATCCCGCTGTGTCACACATTGCCGCTGGAGCATGTCGAGGTGTCATTCGAGCGATGCTCGCCCGATGCCATGCGGATTGAGGCAACGGCGGTCGTGACGGCGCGGACCGGTGTTGAAATGGAGGCGCTGACCGCCGTGAGCATGGCGGCGCTCACCCTTTGGGACATGACCAAGGCGATCGACTCGGACCTTCGTATTGACGGGACTCGGCTGCTCCTCAAGGAGAAGCGTCCGCTGGACTCATGAGTCGGCGGCCTGGACCGCTTGGCAGAATGCCGCGATCCGTTTCGGGTCCTTGACGCCGCGGCTTGATTCAACACCACTGCTGACATCGACGCCCCAGGGATGCAAGTGTTGAATCGCGGCGGCCACCGTGTCCGGGTTCAAACCGCCGGCGAGAATCCATGGTGTGGTCAGCGAGGCGGCGACTTCCGCAAATGTCTCGTGGTCAAACGCAACGCCGCTTCCGCCGCGGTGGCTGTCGATCAACAGCCGAGCGACGTGTGGGTCGGCATCCCACTGATTGATGGCCTCGATGTCATCGAAGGGGACGGCGCGAATCACCGGGCCGACCTGTGACGCGGCCTCGACCAGTTGGACGCTCTCGGAACCGTGAAGCTGAAGCCACCCCGGCGAGCGACGTCGGAGGCGCGGCTCGGCCGGGTCAACCATGAGGCGCACTACGGTGAGCCGAGGATCCGCCGCCGCGGTCAGCGTGGCGGCGCGTTCTGGCGTGATGCTGCGTGGTGAGTCTTTGGCCAGTACCAGGCCGATGGCGTCGGCGCCAGCGTCTGCGGCGGCTTCAATGTCCGATGTGTCACGGACGCCACAGATCTTGATGCGCGTGCCGCCAGGCGCTGTGCTGCTCCACTGGTGGCTGCTCACGTGGCGGCCTCCCCCAGCAGTGACTCGGCCAGTGTCCGCCGTTGATCGGTGGTGGCATCGCGTTTGGCTTGCTCCAGCAGCGGGATGGCTTCGGCGCCACGACCGAGAAAACGCACCAGCAGCAAGCCAAGAAGGAGCCGCACTTCGCCAGCGCTGGGCGACTTGCTGTACTGCTCGAGGTATCGTTGATATGCATCCGCCGCTTCAATGCGTTTTCCTGTGGCCTGCAGGTGATTGGCCAGCATCAGTTGATCCTTTTCAGGCAGGACGGCTCGCTCGTGTTCCGTGGCCGATTGGCACCACATGGCAGCGGCCGCGTCCAGATTTCCGGCGGCCAGCCGTCCTCGCACCATCGACACGAATGCCGCCGCCGAATCGACGATCGCTTCGCGTGGCACTTTGGCGGGACGTGATCCGGTCGTCACTTTCGTGAGTGTCTTTCGCCGTTGTCGGTGCTTCAAGACGGCAACGACGTCGCCGCCGTCCCGTTGGAACACCGGCGTGGGAAGGAGGGCCAACGCCGTGCCGAGGCCCCACAGGTATCCGCCGATGTGTGCGGCGTAGGCCGTGCCGCTGTCGCTCAAGCCAACCCAGCCAATCAGGTCAAGCGCAATCCAAAAGGCAATGATGAGGGTCGCTGGTGCCATCCAGAAGGTGATGAGGAAGAAGATGACCAGCACCCGGATGCGGCACTGCGGAAAGAGCACTAGGAATCCACCCACCAACGCGCAGACGGCGCCGCTCGCCCCGATGACCGGCGCCGGGGATGTCGCAATGTGCGCCAGTCCAGCCACGATGCCACCCATCAGCACGAAGATCGCGAATCCGATACGTCCCATCTTCGCCTCGATGGCGCTGCCGAAGACCCAGAGTCCCATCATGTTGAATCCCAGATGCAGCAATCTCCACAGAGGATGGTCCGTGCCGCCCATCAACGGGTTGTCGTGGGCGAACTGGTAGGTGATGACCTGCCACCAGTGGAAGTCTCCCGCCGAGAGTGCCAGATCACTGATCAGACGTTCGGCTGCCTCACGATCAAGCATCCCAACGACCAGCACGGCGAGGTATGCCAGCAGCATCAGCACGATGATCGCTTCGGTCACCACCGGACGGCGGCCACGAGGCAGATCGGTCCCAAGCAGGATGAACATGGGCTCAGTGTAATTGGTGCCAGAAGTGGTGCGTTGATCTCGTGGTGTGAGTCAATCGCTGCCCCGGGGCCAGCGTGTGCTGTACAATCACCGGTCCTGCTTGGCTTCCGCTGCGGCTGGCATGCGATTTCAGAAGAGAAGGATGGAGAACGCGAGATGGCCGATGCAACCGCCACGATGACAATGGACAAGGGCCTCGACCATACGATCATCGGGGAATCCACCAAGTCATTCATTGATGGGCAGAAGGGGGTGCTTGAGTACGTAGGAATCGATATCGATACCCTCGCGCGGCAGTCCACCTTCGAGGAGACCACGTTCCTACTTTGGAACGATCGGCTTCCCAGTGCAGATGAACTCGACGCCTTCACCAAGCGGATCCGATCGCAGTATGACCTGCCTGACGGTATGTGGGAGGCCCTGCGAGGGCTTCCACGCGACGCGGCTCCCATGCATGTACTGCAGACCATGGTGGCCATGATCGCGGCGTATGACCGGGACGCCGACGTCCAGTCGCGTGAGGCGGAGGAATCAAAGGCCATCCGGGTGCTGGCTGCCACGCCAGCCATCATCGCGAACTTCGATCGGCTCCGCCGCGGGCTCGACATCGTGCGGCCGAGCATGGACGACACCATTGCCACGAGCTTTCTGCGGATGCTCAATGACGACGCATCCGGTGAAGCGACCACCAAGGCCCTCGACGTGTGCCTCATTCTGCATGCCGATCACGGCATCAATGCTTCGACCTTCGCCGCGATGGTGGCGATCGGCACCGAGAGCGACATGTATTCCGCCATCACCGCGGCCATCGGAACGCTACGCGGACCGCTGCATGGTGGCGCCAATGAACGCGTGATGCGAATGCTTCAGCAGATCGGCGATCTCGATGCGGTTGAGGACTTTGTGCTGGGCCGTCTCTCCCGCAAGGAGAAGGTGCCAGGCTTCGGGCACCGCGTCTACAAGGCAATCGACCCGAGGGCGACCTACCTCAAGACCTTCGCCAAATCGATCGCCACGGAGACCGGCAATCTGGATCTCTTCGAGATGAATCGTCGAATCGAGGAGGTCATGGAGTCGCAGGTGGGCGACAAGGGCATCCATCCCAACGTCGACTTCTACTCAGCCAGTACCTACTTCTCGATGGGCATGGCAATTGACCTCTTCACGCCGATCTTTGCCATGAGCCGCAACGCGGGCTGGGCCGCGCACGCGCTCGAGCGACTCGAAGACAACCGCCTGATCCGACCTCGGTGCCAGTACACCGGCCCACATGGTGCGGAGTATCGGCCCGGAACTGCGTAGCGGGGTCGTCCCCTTCCCAGCGGAGTGGGTGAGGTGTGCGCGTATGCGGATGGAGGGGCCTCTTTGAGCCTCACTCCACGTACACAACAATCCGATCATGAATCAGCATGACGATGTCGTGATTGCCGTCGCCGCTGACATCGGCAATGGCAATCTGGCGGGGTTGGTATTCGCGACCTTCGCCGCCGTGGAACAACTGCGACTCATAGATCTGAAACCCGGTGACGTGAAGCATCTCGCCGTTGCCGTCGAAGGTGAAGAGTTCCATCATCTGCTCGCCGGCGTCGAGGGCGACCATGTCTCCATAGCCGTCCGCATTGATGTCACCGATGGCGAGTTCGTGTGGGATATGGCCATCGAGTGAGCTCTTCCACGTCCCGATTTCCCGCAGCACACGACGCTCTCCGCCCAGTGGAATGATGGCGAATCCATCCTCGCCCACGGTCAGGATGCCCGGCACATCGCCGTTGAAGCGTCCGGTCGCCAGTGGTCCGGGCGTGAAACCGCGAATCCGCAGCGTCTCGGACTGCTGCCAGCGCTGGCCATCTTCCGAGGGCTCAAATATCAGTAGTCGATCTCCGGACGTATCGGCCGCGACGAGTCGTTCGCCAAGCGGCGCGACGGCGACCAGGTCGCTGTCGGGGTCGTCGGCGTTGAACTGGCGCACGGCCCGCCACCCGACGGCCTCACCGTCCCGCTCCAGTCTTACCGCCCGCACGAAGTTGCCGGCGGCAATCAGCAGTTCGTCGGCGTTATCGCCATTGACGTCCAGCGTGGCGATGTTGTCGCTGCTTGCTGCATCCACGAGTCCGTACTGGGCCATGTCCTTCTTTTCGAGCAGCCTGAATCCGTTCTCTTCGGCCTTGTCTGCGAGCAGCAGCATCATGGGGCGTTCTGGCGTCAAGACAATGATGTCCGCTTGGCCATCCTGGTCGACGTCCATGGATTGCACATGATTTGGTTTGCGGCTGAGTGATCCAAGATCAATCGACTTGGACTCGTTTGTGTCGAGATCAATGAGATCGAGCAGGTAGTCTCGCTTTTTGTTGAGGACGATCGCGGCATGCGGTGTGTCGCCAAGGGTGACGACATTCATCGCAACCGGATCGAATCCGGGCGATACCGGTATAGGTACTGGGAAGGCCAATACGCCCGCGTGAAGCGGTGTTCGTCCGACCACGCCTTCCTTGGATGAGAGCACAAGCAACTCGGCGGGCCGATCGGGTGTTCCCGTGGTCGCGGCCACTGCATCGATGTCCGAGAGGCTGGGCGAAGACTGCACGGCGGTCAGATCACCTTGCTCCGATTGGCGGTAGACCGCCAGCGCGTTGGACTTGGTGTCCGCCGCGACCATGTCCATCCGCCCGTCCCCATCGACATCCACCACGGTCCATGCTCGATTTCGCTTGCCGGGATCGGGGAATCCGTGGACCGTAAAGGCGGCTTCACGGTCGCCACCGCCTTCGACGCGTTCCAATTTGAGCTCGTACAGCACGATCCTTCTGGCGTTCCGCTCGATGACTGCGATTCTGGTGCCATGATCTCCGCCAAGCGCTTCGTACTCGATGAGCGGCGGCATTTCGAAGATCGTCTGCGCCCCAGGCTCGACGCCGTGCTCGGAGCGGCGGCCGAACCAGATTCGAATCGGCGCCGCATCATCGGGACTAACGCCGGCGAGATCCATCATGCCATCGCCGTCGTAGTCCGCCGGAACGACGGCAGCCATTGGGGCACCTGCCGGATACCGCGTGATGGGGCCGAGTGAAAAACCATCGAGCGGCCAGATCGCCGGTTCGCCTCCCACAATGGACACAAGGTCGGCGGTGCCATTGCCAGACATGTCCAACACCGAGAATGCTGCCGTCGAGGCCCCGAGTTTGCGGATGTCACGTCTTGCTTCCGACTTGAACTTTCCCGGCGCGGTCTGCCGCAGGAAGGTGATGCGTCCGGGAGGGCCTCCGCTGAGCAGATCGACCAGGCCGTCGCCATCGAAGTCATGGGCGGCGATGGCGGCCACCGCGTCCGCGACCGGCACGAACAGCCGCTCGAATCGCCAGTGGTCGGGAAACTCGTTGATGTCGCGTGGAATCTCCACCGGATCATCAGGGCTGGCATTCGGCCGCTGCTGAAGGATCTCGATGCGGCTGCGATGATTGTTCGCCACGACGATGTCGTCGAGGCCGTCTCCATTCAGGTCCACCACCAGCATCGGGCCGGGGTCGTCCCCGACGGGGATGACATCGAGCCCTCTGAATCCGAAATAGTCGGCCAGGGGCGGTGGGTCGGTGCCCTGAGTGAGGACGGTCAGCAGCAGCGGGGCGACAAGAAGGGGGGCCATTAATGGTTCTCCATGAGCCGTCGCATGGTAGTGGTCAATGGGACACCGGGTGGCAGGCACCCTACACTTGACGCCCACCCCGCCACTGGCGGGGAGGCCTAGGAGGATTCGATATGGGTGTTCGTGCGTGCATGTGGGTGTGTCTTGTGGTTGGCGTGACGCAGGCGGATGTGGTCAAACTTGAGGCCGGCGGCGAATTGCACGGCACGATCACCAAGCAGAACGAGCGGAGCCTGTGGATCGACATCGGCCCGTCCATCATTCGCATCGACAACAACGACGTCGTGGACGTCCGGGTATCGGACCCCAGCGAGGTGCCCGAGGCCGCGAACGATGTCATTTTCCACACCGTGGACAACCCGCCGGACCTGAGCATTCGCCAGCAGGCCGCCCGCGTGAAGCCATCGGTCGTGCTCGTGCAGACGCCCTCGGGGACGGGCTCGGGCGTCATCGTCAACGGGCAGGGATATGTGGTCACCAACGCGCACGTCATCCAAGGGGAAAAGGATCTGCGACTGGTCATCTGGACCCCTCGGAAGGATGGCACATTGGCCCGCACGACGGTCGAGGACATCGAGATCGAAGCGGTCAATAATCACCTTGACCTAGCCCTCCTGAAACTTCCATCGGCGGATGGTCAGCCCTATCCGTGGGTGCCGCTTGAATTGTGGGAGTCGATCGAGGTGGGGCAGCCGGTCTTCGCGATCGGCAATCCGATGGGTCTCGAGCAGACGACCAGCCAGGGCGTTGTCTCGACGACGCAGCGAAGTTTCGACGGGCTGAGCTATATCCAGACTGACGCGGCGATCAATCCGGGGAACTCCGGCGGGCCGCTTTTCAACGTGAGCGGCGAGGTCGTGGGCATCACCAACATGGGTATTCTCGGGGGCGAGGCACTTGGGTTCGCGATCCCGACGCGATATGTGAAGGACTTTCTTCGCAACCGCGAGGCTTTTGCCTATGACCCATCGAATCCGAATACCGGGCATCGCTACCACGTCCCCCCGCGCCGGCAGCAGGCTGGGGTTGCCCCTCAATTGGAGAAGACGCAGTGAGTATGTTGAAAGCGGTCGTACTGATCGCGGTGATGGCCGATCCGGCCGTAGGGGCTCCGTTGTCGATCGAGAAGGTCGCGCCGAGCAATGCTGTTGGTGTGGTTTCCATGGCGGGGTTGGACGCGATCCTCTCCCGGTTGACCGAGTCGGAACTTCTCAGTTCGGATGATCGAGAGGATCTGAATGAAGAGATCCGGGGGGCGTTTAATCAGGGCGAGTCGAGTATCGGAGACGTATGGCAGACGCTCCTTGAGGATCATGATCCTCTGGAGGTGGTGTCATCGATATCCGGCGGGCTCGTTCTCTGGGTGGAACCTTCGGAGGATTCAGGTGGTCAATTGACGGTGGCGGCCTGGGTTGATCTGGGCAGCGAATCGCAGGTGATTGTGGACGCATGGGACACGACTTGGGAAACGCTGCGGGCTGAGCCTCATGTAAAGACCGAAACGGTGCTTGGTCGTGAGATCGATCATGTCACATCCAGACGGCCCGATGAGGAGAAGCCGAACCCTGCGCCGAATGACACATGGGTTGTGCGGGAAGATCGGTTGATTCTGTTCTCGAACACCCGCTCGGGCATGACGCGATTGCTTGATGCTGTGGACGGCGAGGACTTCGATGATGCGCTCGGTGACACCGAACAGTGGGCGGTCGTCAAGGGCATGTTGGACGGGCCGGACTCATTGGTGGCAGCCATGTTCGTGGACCCGTCGTGGGAGGCTGGGGCGCTTTTCGATCAAATGGGCATGGTGCAAATGCTGCGAGCTTCTTTCGACGCGGCGATCGGGCCGGTCAAGGCGATTGCGGTGTCTGCAGGGCCTGGAACAGATGAAACGCTGCTCTCTTGGTCGGGGGCGATCTGGATGCCCGAAGGACAGGGCGGGCTGCTCCGCCTGTTGGCGCATGACACGCCGCAGGCAGCCATGCCGGGTTGGGTCGGCCCCGACACTGTGTCTGTCACGCGACTTAATATGGACTTCAAACGGATTCCTGACTGGATCCGATCGGTTGTCTCCACCAATCCAATGCTCATGGGAATCGGTCAGATGATCGATCAGTTCGAGCCGACACTGCGGTCCATTCTTGATCCACTTGGCCGGCGGATCCTGCAGGTGCAATCTGTTTCCCGCCCACTCACGGCGGAGAGCCTCAACGCGGTCTCGGCGATTGCCTGCACGAATCCAACGGGATTGAATGACGCATTGGCTGCGACGGCGCCACAAGCGGACATGGAACCTCGCGATTTTCAAGGGCATCAGGTCTGGTCCGCTGAACTGGGGCAGGGGGGAATGATGCCTCTTCCCGGGTTGAATGGAAAAATAAGTTTGGCTGTGGCGGGCGGCATGTTGTTCATCGGAGATCAGACGGCGGTGGAATCCTCCCTGCGGGGTCTTTCGGCCCGTGGAGATGGTGCGCCGCCCTGGCTCGATCGCGTCACTGCCTGGCTGCCCGATCAGCCTCTTGCAGGTTGGGGTGGTTGGGATCTGGCCGAGTCGCTCACCGCGGTCGCCGAGATCAAACGCATGCAGATCACCCACTGGGAGGATGAACTCAAGGCGGACGACCCGGAACTCTGGGAAGAGATCAAGGGGGAACTCGTGGATGAGGATCAAGCCGAACAGTACGAACGCTTTGCCAGAATCGCCACGCACCTCGGCCCAGCAGCGTGGTGGGCCAGTTCCGGCGATGACGGATTTCGCATCCGCGGCATCGTGATGGGGCGAGGCGCCGCCGCGGGGGAGTCGGAAGCCGGGAGCCGGGACGCGGACTGAATTCAGTTCTATGAGGAAGCACGCAGCCTGATGGGCCGGACTCCGTGAGCGTCGATTACAGATTCCAGCCCGCTAGCACACGCAGGGCATCGTCCACATTCACCTCGCCGTTGCCATCTAGGTCGGCCAGGCAGTCGGTGCATGGGCCGTACTGCTCGAGCAGTAGCAGCAGGTCCGTGACGTTCACGCCGCCGTCGCCATTCACATCGCCTGGCGGCACATAGGTCGCGGTATGGGTCGTGCGGGCGAAGGAGTGGGAGAAGCCTTCCTTGGTGTCCATCGCCTGGTGGGTGGTGAAGAAGGAGATCCGCCAGCGGCCGGCGGGCATGCGAAGCACGTCCACGCCGTTTTCGGTGATTGGGTCGATGTACGAACTTGCTTCGCGGGCAATGATCGGCTGACTGGGATTGTTCGGGCCGCCGATGTCACCCATTCGCTGGACCCTGATCTGTACGGTGCCCAGCCCCGCGGCAAGGTAGAACCAATCGACCCGAATTCGCAGGTCATCCACGGCCGCCAGTTCTACGGATGCATAGATGTCGTGGCGGCTGAATGCGCTGTTGATGTCATTGCCGACCGCCTCGCCCCAGCCATTGACTGCGGCGGTGAAGCCAAGCTCGTGCAGCCCAACCTGCACGCTCGCAAAGGACGTGGCATCGGTGCCGCCATCGATGCAGATGATCTCGTCGCCGTATCCGGCGAGCAGATCCTCCATTTCGAGATCGCTCGTGCGGCCCTCCACGCAGATCGGATCGCCGCTTGGCCCCAACTGTGCAAACACGTACATGCTTCCGCTCCCCGACAGCGGGCTCAGTGGGGCGGCCAAAGCGAGTGTCATCAGTCCAGTCACGAACATGCCGCCATGGTAGCGCGCGGCTTGGCCAGGCGGAAGTCGGAAGTCGGGCAATTGGAAGGACGTCGACTCAAGCGGCCCGCGGGAGTCCCCTGCAAGCGAGGGAGGTGCTGCGGAGGGGTGCCATCTGAACTGATCAACTGCTCGCCGCTTCGACTGCTGCAGCGACGAAGTCGCTACGTCCATCCCATGCGAAGGAACGCGGCGTCGAAGACCAGATTGGAGACGATCACGGCCACGATGGTCTGCACGACGGTGTCGGTCGTTGCCTTGCCGACGCCGGCGGCGCCGCCGCTCACGCGGAGGCCGTTGAAGCAGGCTATCGCCCCGAGCATCAAGCCGAAGGTCGTGGCCTTGATCAGGCCGGTCAGGAAGTCGTACTGGTTGAGTTGGCTGAGCGTATTGTCGATGTAGACGATAGCGCTCACGTCGAAGAAGAACACCGTGACGATGCCACTGCAGATGACCGCCGTGACGTCGGCGAGTATCGTCAGCAGCAGTAGGCTGATGACAGTGGCGGTGAGTCGAGGCAGCACCAGGAAGCGGACGGGGTCGAGCGCGTGCGCTTCAAGTGCTTCAATTTCTTCGCCGACGACCATGGTGCCGATTTCGGCGGCGATCGAGGCGCCTGCGAAGCCCGTCAAGACCACCGCGGAAATGATCGGCCCCATCTCGCGGAAGATTGCGATGCCGACGATGTTGGCGATCTTGTTCTGCTGCCCCAGTTCCGACAGCGGCGGATACATGGCGATGGCCAGGATCACGCCGATGCAGGCGCTCACCAGAAGCACAATGCCAATGGAGCGGACGCCTACCCGCACCATCTGTGCGGTGACTGCGGGCCAGCCCACTCGCATGCCCGTGCCGGAGGAGGAACGCCAATACCATCGGCCGACTGCTCCGGTCAGGCGAGTCGTTCCGCCAAGTAGCAGCAGCAGACCGAGCGTACTGCCGCCGAGGCGATCAAGTCCGCGTGTGAGTAGGAAGCCGGGTCGAATCTTCGGCGAAGGCATGTTCAGCAGCTGAGGTCATCACAAATCGTGAAGACGGAGTCCAACCTGGAGATTTGGAAGATGGATGCGACGCGACTGGTGAGGCGGGCCAGTACGAGTTCGCGGTGCTGTCTCCTGCACACTTGAAGGGCCTCCACCAGCGTGGCGACACCGGACGAATCCATATAGGGGACTTCTGCCAAGTCGACGATGACGCGAGTGTCGCCATCAACCAAGGCGGCTTGAAGGGACTGTCGCAGTTGCGGTGAGGTCGAGAGATCGATCTCGCCGACCGGCGTCACGACCAATTTGTCCTCGTCCTGTTCGATCGAGATGGAAAGCGGTGCTCCGCTGTCATCGCGCATGGGCGGCATCCTCTCGTTGGGTCGTTCTGGATGGCTGACTGATGTCCACCCGCATGGTGAGTGTGGTTCCGCCCTCGGGTCGATGGGACCAGCGGGCTTCGTTCATCACCTGCCGAATCAAGTGCACGCCGAGCCCCCCCGGTTTGATGTCGTCCAGTTCTCGTGGACGGATGGAGTCGAGTGGAACCTGCCGGCCATCATCTTCGAGGACGATCAGCAAGCAGGGGGCGCCGCCGTCAACCTTTCGCGTGCAGCTCATGCGGATGCGGCCGGTGTTTCCGGCGTAGGCATGCCGAATGATGTTGGCAATGGCCTCGTCCACAGCGAGGCAGATCTGGTCGGCCTTTATTGCATCGACGCCAGCCCGCTCACACCAAGCGTCAAGCGCAGCTCGGATGACGCACAGCAGATCGGGGCTTGCGTCGAGTTCGAGCGTGAAGTCGGCAATGGTGGGGGGGGTACTCATGGGCGTGGCCGACCAGATCATACATTGCAGCAGCGGGACGGATAGACTGCCCCGCTTCTCAGGAGCACCAACGGCATGCCAGCACCAGTCATCGGTTCGACCCGTCCTCCCGGCGTCGAGACCATTCCCATTCTTGACTTTGGCAGCCAATACGCCCAGTTGATCGCGCGGCGGGTGCGGGAAGCGGGGGCGTTCAGCATCTTGGTTGCCCCTGATGTCACGATTGAGCATCTGAAGTCACTTGAACCCGCTGGGATCATTCTTTCGGGGGGGCCTGCAAGTATCGATGAGCCCGGGGCGCCGCGGTGTGACCCAGAGATTCTCGACATGGGCATCCCGGTGCTTGGCATTTGTTATGGCATGCAATTGGGATGCAACATGCTCGGGGCAACGATCGAGCGGGCCGAGGCGCGCGAGTACGGACGCGCGAAGCTCTCGATCCATCGACCGGCCGGCTTGTTCGAACATCTGCCAGACGACATGACGGCCTGGATGAGTCATGGCGATCAGGTCAGCAGCCTTCCCGACGCGTTCGAGATCATCGCCAGCACCGAGACCTGCCCGGCCGCGGCGGTGATGCACCGCGAGCGTGCGTTCTATGGGCTGCAATTTCATCCGGAAGTGACGCATACGCCACACGGCATCGATCTGCTTCGCAACTTCCTCTACGAGGTCTGTGGGTGCCGAGGCACCTGGCGGATGGCGGACTTCATGAAGACCCAGTGTGCATACTTGCCCGAACGGATTGGTGATCGTCGCGTCATCTGCGGACTCAGCGGCGGCGTGGACTCGTCCGTCGTAGCGGCGCTGCTCGCCCGGGCGATCGGCGATCGGCTGACCTGCATCTTTGTCGACAATGGCCTGCTTCGAAAGAACGAGTGCGGACTTGTTGAGTCGACCTTTCGAGACCACTTCGACATCGACCTGCGGGTGGTTGATGCGGCCGATGAATTTCTTGGCGACCTTGTTGGCATCAACGATCCACAGGAGAAGCGCCGCCTGATCGGGCACCGGTTCATCGACTGTTTCCGGAAAGCTGCCGATGAAGTTGCATCCGATGGCGGCGCCCCGGTGCACTTCCTGGCGCAGGGCACGTTGTATCCGGACGTCATCGAGTCGGGGCAGGGTCATGCCGGGACAGCCGCAAACATCAAGCTGCATCACAATGTCGGCGGTTTGCCCGAGGAGCTCGGATTCGAGTTGATCGAGCCGCTGCGAGATCTCTTCAAGGACGAAGTGCGGGCGCTCGGTGAGGTGCTCGGTTTGCCGAATCACGTGGTGTGGCGGCATCCATTCCCCGGGCCGGGGCTGGCCGTCCGTGTGCTTGGCGACATCACGCACGAGCGGCTGGACCTGCTGCGGGAGTGTGACGAAATTGTGCTTGACGAGATTGTGTCGGCGAACCTGTATCGGAGCACCAACCAGGTCTTCGCAGTGCTCCTGCCCGTCAAGAGCGTGGGCGTGATGGGCGACGGCCGCACCTACGACTCGGTTGTGGCGGTGCGGGCCGTGGAAACTCAGGACTTCATGACCGCCGACTGGGCAAGGATTCCCTACGACGTCCTTGCCACCATCAGCAATCGCATCATCAACGAGGTGCAGGGCGTGAACCGTGTCGTCTACGACATTTCCAGCAAGCCGCCCGCGACGATTGAATGGGAGTGATCGCGGCTTCGCCGCGCGGCGAAGCCGCGAACGTGGCCTACCCTTTCGGCCCCATCCCCCGATGCCGCTCCTGGCCGATCGCCGCGTCTCGCAGCGACGTCTTCTCCAGAGGGGCCTTGGCAAAGATCAATCGCCCAGCACTGGTTTGCACGGCATTGGTGATGGTGACGAGCACTTCCTCGTCCACGCGTTCAGCCGCGTTCTCAACGACGACCATCGTGCCATCAGGGAGGTAGCCAACGCCCTGGCCCTCCGACTCGCCAACTCGCACGATGGTCAGCTGCATGGTTTCGCCGGGGATGGCGGCGTCTCTCAGTAAGCCGCCCAGATCATGCAGATTGAGCGTCGGCGCGTCGCTGATGGCCGCGACCCGCGCGAGGTTGGTATCGGTCGTGACCAGGCGGAGGTTCTTCTCCAGTGCCAGATCAACCAGCAACGTATCGACCGCCGCGCCGGGCGGAGTATCCACCTGTTCGACGTCGATGTTGATGGCTGGGTCGTCCTGCATGAGCCCGAGGTTGTCCAGACCGCGGCGGCCCCGTTCTCGTTTTCCCCGGTCGGCCGAGTCGGCCAGCATGTGGAGTTCATTGACGACGAATTGGGGGACGATTAGGGGGGCGTCCAGGAATCCGGTTTGGGTAAAGGTGTTCATCCGGCCATCGATGAGTGCCGACGTGTCCAACAGCATCGGTCGGAGGCCTCGGACCTGCTTGGAAAACTCGACGTAGGGGATGACCAGCCTGATGCTGTCGCGGGTCGACAAGACGACCGAGATGGCGATGTAGCACAACGTGAGCCCAACGGCCAGTTTGAGCAGGGTGAGATACTTCAGTGCTTCCGGATCGCCCGCCATGTCCCACGCTTCGGCGATGAGATCGATCAGTACGCCCACGGCCAGCGAGGCGAACAGGCCTGCGACCACCGCCAGATACACACCGACGACATTGGAAATCCGTTTCTGAGGCGTCCGAATGTCCAGCAGGACAACGATGACCACAACTGCGAGTGTGGCCGCGATCGGCATGATGTAATGAATGAGCGGGTCGGCATCCACCGGTGAATTGATGATGGGAATGGAGGCGGCGGCCACCATGAGGCCGGCGTAGAGAATCCGAAAGGCCGTGAGCAGAAATGGCGGCGCCGTGCTGCTACCGGGGCTGGGGGAGGCGGTGCCGACGGCGTGAATCGAGTCGTGCTCGGGCATCAAGGCGAGTGTACCACCCTCCTGACAAGGCGATACCATGTCCTCCGAAGGAGCATGGCAGGCGGCCGGGTCCTCTGGGTGGTCGGCCCGTGAACCTGGTCAGGGCTTGATCGCAGCAGCCATAAGCGTCGCTGTCCATGCCATGGGTTTCCTGGCCGCCTGCCATGCTCCTTGTGGGGCTCCTGTTCTCCTTGTCGGGTGGACCTGTGCCCCCTCAGATCGCTTGCTAGTGAGGTCTTGAAGAGGTGACGTACACAGTTCTGGCACGCCGGTATCGAAGCCAAGACTTTGGCGAGGTCGTTGGGCAGGCTGCGATCGCAGACACGTTGCGTCGCGCGGTCGAAGGTGACCGCACCGCGCACGCCTATCTCTTTGCGGGCACGCGGGGTGTCGGGAAGACCACGATGGCGCGGATCTTTGCACGCGCGATGAATGTCACCGATGATCTGAGCGATGCGGCGGCCATTGCAGAGGCGATCATGCGGGGCGATGACCTCGACGTCATCGAAATCGACGGGGCATCCAATCGTGGTGTGCAGGAGGCGCGAGATCTCATCGCGGGCGCTGGTCTCTCGCCCGCTCGCTGCGCCTACCGCATTTACATCATTGACGAGGTGCACATGTTGACGACCGAGTCGTTCAACACGCTGCTCAAGACGATGGAGGAACCACCCGAGCACGTCAAATTCATCCTGTGCACCACCGAGCCTCAGAAGGTGCTCGCTACCATCCAGAGCCGGTGCCAGCGATTCGATTTCAAGCCCATTGCGCGACGATTGATCGCCGAGCATCTTCGGACGATTCTCGCTCAGGAAGGTGTTGAAATGGATGACGCTGCGTTGGGCCGCGTGGCGGAACTTGGTAACGGCTCGATGCGAGACGCGCTGAGCGTCATGGATCGGGTACTCGCAGGCGGCGACACATCCATTTCGATTGAGCAGTTGGAGGACATGCTGGGGCTCCCGGAAGCGGGGCTCGTTGAAGCGGTACTCGGCGGCATCGCAGCGGGTGACGCGAAGGCGTCGCTGGAGGCGGCCGAGGGGTTGCTGGCTGGCGGCACGAGTATTGACCAGGCGCTTGGCGCCTTGACCGAGTCGCTCAGGCGGATGCTGCTGCTGCAGACTTGTGGATCTGACACCGAAGTGCTTGATCTCACCGATGAGTTGCGAACAACGCTGGCCTCCCAGGCCGAGCAGTTCGACCCCGCTGCGCTGGTCCACGGGATTGCAGTGTGTGAAGCAGCCGCCCGACAGGGGCGGCTGGGCGCCTCGGCCCGCGCGGTATTCGACGCGGCGGTTGTCCGACTCGCGCTGGCGTCAGAATTGATCGATCCCGCCACTGTGCCGCCGCCGGTTGCAACAGCAGGGG
>Ga0315338_1000530_pt1 | contig 83549 bp, 90 predicted proteins | sample ASW8metaG_FD_204518 | JGI IMG/M metagenome (GOLD analysis project Ga0315338, IMG submission 204518) | Ammonia-oxidizing marine archaeal communities from Monterey Bay, California, United States - ASW #8 | ecosystem: Environmental > Aquatic > Marine > Coastal | place: USA: California | collected...
AACTTGGTTGATAACCTTATTGTCTGTATTTATTGGTATTTCATCTTCAGGAAAATCTATTTGGCCTTCATAATGTGCTAATAGTTTTAAAATCTTATTATTCCATTTTTTAAAAATAATACTTAAGCTGCCGTTTACTTGTTGAATTGCTAAAGATTTTTGAAATTTAGTTTCAGCATTAATTAGGTCAAAAACGCCCTCTGCTTCAAGAAAATCCATTTTATTATTTTTAAATGCTCTTTTTGTGAATTCTCCTGGATCAGCTTCTCGAACATTTCTTATTAATAATAAATTTTCAACTAAATGTTCTAATACAGAATTACCGCCATGTATATTGATTTCCAGCATGTTTTCTCCCGTATAAGTTTTGGAAGCTGGAAACCAAACAACAATAGCTTTATCTATTACAGAGGAATTTTTTAAATCATATAAATTTAATAGTTTACAATATCTAGCTTTCGGTAATTTCTTTTTTGTAAGTGTTTTAAATATTATTTTTGTTTCATTACCAGAAATCCTAATAGTTTTAATAGCAGACAAGCCAATGCTGCTTGCAGATGCAAAAATGGTATCTAAATTTAATTTATAATTTATTCTTTTATCCATTTTCTTTTGTTTTACTATCATATTTAGATTAATCAAGTTGAACAAATTATAAAAAGAAATTAATTCATATCTTATTTAAAAATGAAACAGCGTATTAAAACAGTAAAAATTGCAACAAACGGTCAAGGGTTTTATGAATTTACTTCAGATTTAATTAAATATATTAATGAGACAAAAATAAAAAATGGATTATTAACAATTTATGTAAAACATACTAGTTGTTCTTTGTTAATACAAGAAAATGCTGACAATGACGTTCAAAAAGATTTGTTAAATTTTTTTTCTAAAATTGTTCCTGAGGATAGAAAATATATTCACCAATCTGAAGGATCTGATGATATGCCCGCACATATTAAATCTGCTTTAACTCAAACAAGTTTATCAATACCTATAGAAAATTTTGAAATAACACTGGGAAGTTGGCAAGGAATATATTTATTTGAACATAGAAAATCACCGCATAAGCGTATAATAAAAATACATTTAATTGGTTAAAATGGATAAATCATCTAGAAAAATACAGCAAAAAACTATGCAATTTTTAATTTTAAAAGGGTTTAAAGTACTAAGTGAGTTTGCGTTGCCTAATAAAAAAAGAGTAGACATTATTGCTATAAATTCAAAAAAAAAAATAATTATTGTTGAAGTTAAATCAGATAAAAATGGAATTAAAAATGATAAAAAATGGAAAAATTATTTAAATTATTGTAATTATTTTTATTTTGCTTGTAACGACAAATTGGAAGATTTTAATTTATCAAAGAATATAGGTATTATTCAAAACAAAGCTAATAGCACAAAAATTATCAAAAAATCAAAATATAAAAAATTACAAAAAAATAAAATAAATAAATTAATATTTAAAATTGCTCTTTCAGCAACATCTAAGTTTCATAGGTTAATTGACCCTGAATTTAAAAAAAAAAAAAATAACTCAATATACGTTTATAAAAAATAAATAGTAAAAAATTCCATTTTTTCATATACTATTTACGACCTTTTTTTTTAATATGTGTAATTTATTTGTCGGGGAACTATGAAGGGAATAGTTAAGTGGTACAACGCCCGTAAAGGGTATGGTTTTATATCTCCTGAAGATAGCAGTGATGATGTATTTGTGCATGCAACTGCATTAAAGAACTGTGGTTTAAAAAAATTATATACTGGATCTGAGGTTACATATGAAGTTGACCAAGATGATAAAGGTAAAAGAGCAAAATCAATCAAAGTTACAAAAGAGGTTAAACCAGAAATAAGCAAGAAGGAAGATACTAAGAAAAAAGAAACAAAAACAGAAAAGAAAGATAGTAAAAAAGTTACTAAAAAGGTTGTTAAAAAGGATGTTAAAAAAGAACAAGAAAAACCTAAAAAAAAAACTAAAGTAAAAAAAACTAAAGGAAGTAAAAAAAAATAAAAAAAATTTTATTAGTTATTGCTATAGGATTCTTTATTGGATTAGATGAAGCAAAAACTGAAGAAAAAAATATTCAATTTATCTGCAAAACTAATAATATATCAAAAAAATATACGTTCCTTTATATACCTTCAAGAAATAGAATTATATGGATTCAAAAAGGAAGAGAAATGAAAATTTATAAAAGTGAAATAAATACAATATCCTTTACAGGTTTTGGCGTATATGGATTAGGATACGATTCATGGTTTCAATCAAAAATTCATTTCAAAATTAATTTTAAAGATGGTAATTTTGAACTGACCCCTGATCACAAGGAACATAAAAAAAACCCTCAAAAAGGAAAATGTTTAAATAAAGATTTGTAAAAAAATTAAATTACTCAAAAAAAAATTATTTCTTTTTATTTCTTCTTTTATTACGTCTCCATGTACTTCCGCGTTTTCTTCTGCCTCTATGTTTTTTTGGATACCCCATAATTTATTTATAATTAGTTGGGGATTATAGTGATATGGATTTAAAAGTTAAAGGAAAAGTTTTCTGAATTAAATTAAATTTTGTTTACTTTCTGTTTTTAAAATTCTTTTTTTCAGTTTAACAAATGCTCTTGACTCAAGCTGTCTTACTCTTTCTTTACTTATATTTAAATTTTTTCCAACAGACTCTAATGTAAGAGGTCTGTGATTTAAATGTCTTTTTAAAATAATAAATTTTTCTTTATCATTTAGTGCTTTTAAAGATTTTTTTAATATTTTTTTTCTATGGGAATGAATATCATTATTTAAAATAATTTCACCAGGATTTAAAGAAGGATCATTTAAAAAATCCATAGGTGTCCTGCTATCCTCAGTATTATTAATTGAATGATCAAGTAATAAATCTTTTTTAAAAATTCTCTCAGAAATTTTTTCAACTTCAGATACTTTAATTTTTATATCTTGAGCAATTTGATGTGTAATTGGTTGAAAATTATTATTTCCAAGCGAAGAATTTTGAATTTTATTTTTTAATCTATTTAGTTGAAAGAAAAGAAGTTTTTGTGTTGAAGTAGAACCAATCCTTACAATTGACCAGTTTCTTAAAACAAATTCTTGTATTGAAGATTTTATCCACCATCTTGCGTAAGTGGAAAATCTTACATTAACGTTTATATCAAATTTATGCGCTGCTTTTAAAATTCCTATATTTCCTTCCTGTAATAAATCTCCAAAAGGTAAGTCAAATTTTCTAAATTTTATTGCGTTACTTATTACTAATTTTTCATAAGAATTAATTAGAATATGTAAAGATTTTACATCTTTTTTTTTACTCCAGAGCTTTGTTATTTCTTTTTCATTTTCTAAAGATAAAAGAGGTTGTTTCATTGCGTTGGAGACAAATTTAAGATTATCTTTTTGAGTTAAAGTATCATCTGTATGAGACATATTACTGGAATATCACATCTAATATAAAAATATATTGATTAATTTAGATATAAGTAATTTATTAAATCGATTATTTTAAACTTCTTCTTTTCCAAATAGAAGCTAGAACCGGGCCAGAAATATTATGCCATATACTAAAAAAAGCTCCCGCAAGCGCAGCCGCAGACCCAAAATATTTAATTGCTAAAGCTGTTGCAAGTCCAGAGTTTTGCATACCAACTTCAATAGCTAATGTTTTTGCTATTATTTTAGAATAATTCATTTTTTTACATAAATAAAAGCCTAAACAAATTCCTAAAAGATTGTGGCATACAACAATAAAAAAAATTTTAGGTCCATATTTAAAAATTTCGCTCGTATTTGATCCAATTATAATTGTAATAATAAAAATAATTGCTATTACAGCAACTAAAGGCAAACATAGTTTCATTTTTTCTAAATTTAGGAAACTAATACTATTTAAAATAACACCTAAAAATACCGGGATTATAACTATTTTGAAAATACTAAACATCATCTGATAAATTGGTATGTCTATATTTGATCCCGTATAAAATAAAAAAAGAACAGGCATAAAAAACACAGCTAAAATGGTCGAACAAACAGTTAATGAAATAGACAAAGCTACATCACCTTTTGCTAAATAACAAACAACATTAGATGCTGTTCCACCAGGTGCACATCCAACCAAAATTACGCCGATACCAATAATTTGCTCAATATTAAAAGATTTGACTAATAAAAAACCTAAAATTGGCATAATTAAAAATTGTAATAATACGCCAAAGCAAATAATTTTAAAATTTTTAAAAATCCTAATAAAATCTTCCACTTTCAAAGTTAATCCCATAGAAAACATAACTAAGCTCAATAAAGGAATTATAAGAAAATTTAAACTAGACCATTGCTGGGGTTGTAAAAATGCCCAAATAGAAAACAAAATTACCCAAAGTGGAAATAGGTTTGTTGAAGTAGAAACAAAATGTTTCATAAAAAATTATAAAATTTTACAAACTTCAGAAAATTCTAAACGGGGAAGTCTATCAAGTAATTTAGTTTCGTCTCCATAACCTAAATTACATAAAAAATTTGATTTATATCTCCCATCTGAAAAAAATTCTTTATCGACGCCAGCATTATCAAACCCCGACATAGGGCCAACATCTAGTCCTAAAGCTCGTGCAGCTAACATAAAGTATCCGCCTTGCAAAGTAGAATTTCTAAATGCTGTTATTTCAGCCTTTGCTGGAGGATTAGATAAAACCTTTTTCATTCCTGGGTTATGCGGAAATAATTTAGGTAGAAGATCGTAAAACTTACTATCATATGCAATTATTGCAATAATTGGGGCTGTCATTGTTTTTTCGACGTTTCCTTCGCTAAGATGTGATTTTATTCTTTCTTTAGATTCTTTTGATTTTAAAAAAATTATTCTCATTGGCTCAGAATTAGCACTAGTTGGACAATTTTTTATCAAATTATATAAATCTTCTAAAATTTTTCTATCAACATCTTTATTTTTCCAATTATTGTGACTTCTAGCTTTTAAAAATAACTTATCTAGAAAATCTTTATTCATAAAGAAATATTAAAAAATTTGTTTAAAAAAATAGTATATATCCAATAACAAATTGCTGTTGAAATAATAGAAATTAACATGGAACTTACAAAATTAAGATTTAATTTCAACAAAATAGGAAAGAATATAAAAAAAGTTAAGGATGGAAGTATCATCAATAAAGTATTATTAGTTAAGTCTGATACTTGTTTAATATCCTTTGTATCCCAATAAAGCCATATTAATGATAAAACAGTAATAAGAGGCATCGAAATAATTAAACCAGCTAACAGAGATGATTTTTTTGCAACTTCTGTTGCAAAAACAATTACTATTGCTGTAATCAGGATTTTTAGAATATTAAAACTCATAATAATTTTAAAATTAAAAAAAATACTAACAATATTTTTTTGTACAATAAACTAAATTATTTTTATTTAATTAAATTGCTTCCATAAAGGGTTTTTTATTTTTTTTATAAATTTTTTATGATTCTCTTCTTCAATATTTGATAAAATAAATTTCCTATCCTCTAATATTTTCTTTTCAAAATTTTGAATTTTATCTTTTTTTTTTTGATTATTTTTTTTTGGATCCAAGATTAAATTAGGTTGCTGTCCCCCTTTTAATTCTAAATAAATTTTTGCTAATAATTTTGTATCTGTTAATGCGCTATGTTTTTTTCTAACTGATAAATCAATGTCAAATCGCCTACATAATGCATCTAAATTAACTGGAGCCCCCGGGAATTTTTTTCTTGCAAGAATCATGGTGTCAATAATAGGGTTTTTTAAAATGTTAAGATTACTATTTTTTAATTCATAATTTAAAAATGGTACATCAAAAACAAGCCCATTATGTGCAAGTATAGGAGAGTTTTTTATAAATTTTAAAAAGTCTGGAGCTATTTGCTTAAAAATTTTTTTATCTTCCAAAAACTTGTCTAATATTCCATGTTTTTCTTTTGCACTTGGGCTACTTTTTTTCTTTTCTGGATTTACATATGTTTGAAAAATTTTTCCAGTTGGTAGGAAATTTGAAAGTTCTATGCACGCTATTTCAATTACCTTGTCTCCATACTTATATTCTAAACCTGTTGTTTCTATATCTAAAACAATTTCTCTCATACCTTATTCATCTACATTTAAGGCATAAACTTCAGAACCGTACAATTTAAATTTCTTAATTTTTTTAATAAAGTTTTCTTTTAATTCTTTACTTTTTATTTTAACATCTTCAACTAATTCTTTTTTTTTGTTATTTGCATCTTCTATCAGTTCTTTTTTTTGCTCATTAACTTCTTTAACTAATTCATTTTTTTTGTTATTTACTCCTTCAATCAATTCCTTTTTTTGTACTTTTGCTTCTTCAATTAATGTTTTACTTTTAACTTTAGTTTCTTCAATAAATTCTTTTTTTTGTACTTTAGCTTTTTCTACTTTTGTAACTATTATGCATGGTGCAGGAACATAAATATCTTTGTGTTTACACACCTTTTGTTTCCAAGTTATATCATCCTTTTTTTTATTTATCTTATCATTTTTTAAATTGTCATTTTTTTTATTTGTCTTGTCGTTTTTTAAGTAGGTCATTTTTTTTTGTTTGTTCTCATCTGAATCTTGTGATAAATCTTTTTTTATTTTTTTATTATTAAATTTTGTTTTTACTTTCTCTTCTAATTCATTTGTTAATCTCATTTTATCTAATATTTTTGCTCCTAAAATTGCATGATCTCTTGCCACATTTTTTCCTACGTAATATGTTGAATCAATTATTTTTCCAGCAATTTTTTTATAACTTTTTTTTTCTTTATTTATATTTTCCTCAGTAGAATTAGAATCATTTTTTTTCTCATTTTCGGCAAAAACTAGACTTTTTTCTTGACAATAATCTTGTTGTTTTAATGTACTTGTTATTGCACAGTCTTTACCTGTAACAAAAGAAATTACATGGTCGCTGTTTGTTTTACCTGTAGCTGAATAAGTTATAACATTAGTACTTAGTGATGCAATGGTATAACCAGAACAATTTGCAAGGAAAAATAATAATAAAATAATTAAATATCTCATTTAAATACTAATAAAATATAAATATATAGTGAACTTAACAAAAATATACGAAACATACTATCCAATAAAATATAAATATATAGTGAAATATAACAAAAATTTGTGGCCTAATTTAGGTAAATTTAAATTTTTTTTGCGTATTGCTAAAAAAAATTGTTAGTAGACTGTGGATAACTCTAATGAACTGTTTATATGCTTGTAGATATTATTTTATTTAAAATTTTTTTAAGAATTTGTTTTGTTTCTATTTTTTTCCCGTTGTTATTTATTATAAAATCTGCATGTTTATTTTTCTTATCTGATATTTGATTAGATAAAATTTTTTTAAGTAATTGTGGTGTTACATTTTTTCTTTTCATAACTCTTTGGCGTTGAATTTTTTTATTTACATTCATTAGAATAATATAATCATATTCCTGGGTTCTTTTTTTTTCGAAAATTATAGGTATTTCCATAACAATTATTTTTTTCTTTTTGTTTCTATTTAAAAAATTTTTTTTATTTTTTCTTACAATAGGATGTATAATTTTTTCTAATTTTCTTAATTTTTTTTTATTACTAAATACTACAGAAGCCAAAAAAATTTTATTTAATTTTTTCCTAAAAAAAACTTCAGGAAATAATTTATAAATTTTATCTTTTATAATTTTAATATTAAGAATCTTTTTTACCTCTTCGTCTGCAGAAAATACCGTAATTTTTTTTGATTTAAAAAAATTTAAAGCAAAAGTTTTTCCACTCCCGATTGTTCCTGTTAATCCAATAAGAATCATTTAATTTCTTTTTCTAGTATTTTTTTTAATTTATTAGTTATCTTTGGAGTTCTATTAAACCAATAATAGAATGATCTTTGCGCTTGATACATTAACATATCTAATCCGTTTGTATTTATTATTCCCCTTTTTTTTGCTTCCTTTATCAATTTGGTTTCTAATGGGTTATATATTAAATCAAATACAACTGAATTTGCTTTTAAATTTTTAATATCTATATTTAAATTTGGAAAATCTTTCATTCCCATTGGTGTGGTGTTTATTAAAAGATCTGTTTGTTTAATATTGTTTTTATTTTTTTTTAAGCTTCGACAAATTATTTTTATTTTTAATCTATTTGATAAATTTTTTAGAAAGTTTTTTTTTATTGTTTCTGCATTTCTTATTGTTCTATTATATAAAATAATTTTTTTGTATTTCATTTGGATTAAAACATGCAAAACTGCTCTTGCGGCGCCTCCACTTCCTATAATTGTTGCTAGTCTTCTTTCTTTATTTTTAATTAAATTTTCAAGAGATTTTTTGAAGCCATAAATATCTGTATTTTTTCCTGTTAAATGTCCTTGCTTTGAAAATATTACAACATTTGCTGCCCCAGTTGTATTTACAGTTTCATCTTTTTTATTAAGATATTTTAATATTTCTTCTTTAAGTGGTATTGTTAAATTCAATCCTTTATATTCAAGTTTATATAATTTTTTGGTGGTTTTCTTTAAATTCTGTATTGGGGTATTTATTGCTTCATATTTTCCATTAATATTTAATTCTTTTAGCCAATAATTATGCATTTTAGGAGATAAAGTGTGTTTTATTGGGTATCCTAATATTGCTATTTTATGTGTTTTCATATCAAAATCTTTTTTTTTTTCAAAAAATTTAATAATGGTAATAACGGAAGTCCCAATATTGTAAAATAGCTTCCTTTAATTTTTTCAAAAAGAGTTATCCCCACATCTTCTATTTGATATAACCCAGATGTTTGAATTTTTTTTAATTCCAAATTATTTATATATCTTAGAATTTCAATTTTTGTTAATTTTCTAATTTTTAGTATAGCTTCATCATTATAATTCCAAATTTGTTTCCCATTTTTAGAAACACAAAGACTTGAATAAATTTTATGTTCTTTTCCGTTTAATATAATTAATAATTGTCTTGCAGCTTTCCTCGATTTTGGTTTTGATAAAAAATTTTTTTTATAAATCAAACAAGTATCAACTCCCAGTACAAAATAAGAAGGATATTTCAGAGATGTTTTAGTTGCCTTTTGTTTAGCTAACGTTTGGCAAATTTCTTCTGGTGTTTTGCTTTTAATTAATTTTTTTTTTTCTTTTTCTTCATTAATTAGGGGTGTTTTATATATAAAATTAATTTTGGCGTTAATTAATATTTTTTTTCTTGTCGGGCTTGTCGAAGCTAGTAATAATTTGTTCATTGTTATTGTTAATAAGTATATTAATAAAAAGTGGTTTTTATTAAGTTATAAACACTAAATAATAATAATTTTTTTTATTTTGGAAAAAAAGGGTTTAGTTAACATTAAATCAACATGTAAATACTTTTATCCACATAGTTTGGAACAGTATATAAGTATTATTATACAGGGTGTTTATGTTTTTTTTTATTGTTAATATGTGTTTATTTAAATATAAAAAAATTTTTTTTAAATTTTATTCACAAAAAACTAACAATTTTTTTTTTTCTTTATATTATCTTAATATCTTTTTATCATCGATATTAACTCGACAACAACAACAACAACCTTAAATATAGAATAGTAGTAGTAGTATTAAACAAATGAATTTAGTTAATATATTTAAAAACAATAAAAAAAAAGAAAAAATTCCAATATGGATAATGCGACAAGCAGGAAGGTATTTACCAGAATTTAGAAAATTAAAGAAAAAATCCGGAGGATTTATGAATATGCTATACTCACCAAGAATTGCTTCTGATATAACGTTACAACCAATTAGAAGGTTTGGTTTAGATGCCGCTATAATCTTTTCAGATATTTTAACTATTCCAGATTCTTTAGGACAAAAACTTACATATGAAGAGGGAAAGGGCCCGTCATTGGAAAGAATGACCATTGATCAAATGATTAATGATTTATCCGTTAATAAAAAACAAGAAAAATTAAATTCAGTTTATAAAGCAATAAAGGAAACAAAAAAGAAACTTAACAAAAACGTTAAATTAATAGGTTTCGTCGGCGCGCCTTTAACGGTTTCTCTTTTTATGCTTGGAGGAAAAAAAAACAAGCAACTTTTACCTCTTAAAATTTTAAAGGAACGCAAACAGAAAACAAAACGACTTTATAATTTATTAGAAAAGGCAATAGTGGACCACGCGATAAAACAATTAAACGCCGGTGCAGACATAATTCAAATTTTCGATACATGGGCATGTTTAGTAAAAGGAAAAGATCTTGAGTTTTTCTCGATAAACCCAATCAAAAGAATTTGTACTTTAATCAAAAGTAAAAAACCAAAAAAACACATAATTGTCTTTCCGAGAAATGTAAGCACATCTTACACAAAATACATATATAAACACATAGATTGTATCAGTGTTGGTGAAGATATTAAAGATTATGAAATAAAGAAAATACAAGAAAAGAAAATAATACAAGGAAACCTTTCACCTAAAGCCCTTTTTAGTGGGGGAAAAAATTTAGAGAAAGAGATAAGAAAGGTTCTCAAGAAGTTTTCAAAAAAACCTTTCATTTTTAATTTATCACATGGAATAATGCCGGGCACACCATTAAGAAACGTCCAAAAGCTTATTGATGTTATAAGGAGGTACAAAAATGAAGTATGAGGGAGAAATAAATTACAAACATGGCTCAAAAGAGAACGTAGGTGTATTAATTACAAATTTAGGAACCCCGGATAAACCAGAAGCAAAAGAAATACGGGCATATCTTAAAGAATTTCTTTTAGATCCAAGGGTTATAGAAATACCAAAGCTTTTATGGCGGTTAATTTTAAGTGGAATAATATTAAATTTGAGGCCACGAAAAGTAGCAAAATTATATAAATCTATATGGAAAAAAGAAGGCGGCCCTCTTTTGATAATGTTAAAAAAACAAAAAAAAGGAATAATAAAAATTCTTAAAAAAAAAAAAAAATATATAAAAGTTGAAATAGGAATGAGATACGGTAATCCAAATATAAAACTAGGGCTAGAAAAATTAAGGAAACAAAAATGTCGTAGAATTTTAATACTCCCTCTTTATCCCCAGTATTGCGCAGCAACCACGGGGAGCACGTTTGATAAAGTAACAGAAGTTTTAAGAAAATGGAGATGGGTACCTGAAGTAAGGTTTATAAACAATTACTTTGAAGAACCTCTATATATAAATTGTTTAACAGAAAGTATAAAAGATAATTGGAAAAAATACGGAAAGTTCCAAAAATTAATATTTAGTTATCACGGTATACCAAAAAAGTATCTACTAAAAGGCGACCCTTACCATTGTTTTTGTCAAAAAACAACACGGCTTGTAGTAGAAAAAATGAAATTAAAAGAAAAAGAATATATAACAACATTTCAATCAAGGTTTGGTCCAGACGAGTGGTTACAACCATATACTGATAAAACATTAGAAGGACTGCCTTCTAAGAACATAACAAAAATTCATATTATATCTCCAGGATTTAGCTCAGATTGCCTAGAGACCCTTGAAGAGCTTGAAGTCCAAAATAAAGAAATTTTTATATCTTCCGGAGGAGAAAAATTTAACTACATAAATTGTTTAAACGACAGACCTCAACATTTAAAAATGTTGGTTTTACTTATATTAAATCATACGAAAGGTTGGCTAGAATACAGTAAATAAATGCAAAGTTTTAATAATTTTTTAGCAAACAATTACTCGTTGATAAAAGCTTCCCATGTTATTTCAATGGTAGCGTGGATGGCCGCATTATTATATCTGCCCAGGCTTTTTGTTTATCATACTACAGTGAAAAAAAATTCTGAACCATCACAAATGCTAAAAATTATGGAATACAGATTAGAAAAATTCATTATGAACCCTGCAATGCTATTAACAATTCTTTTTGGTGTCTTTTTGTTAAGAACAGAGGGTGTAGTTAATTGGAATGAAAAATGGATATATTTTAAGCTTTCAGCTGTTGTCCTATTGTTAGTTCTACACTATTTATTGATGGGATATAGGAAAGGTTTTTTTTTGGATAAAAACAAACATTCAAAAAAGTTCTATAAAATATTTAATGAAGTTCCAATGATATTATTAATAATTATAGTTTTGCTTGTTTATTTAAAACCTTTTTAAGTGTTGACATTGAAAATATTAACTATTATATAAAGAAATCTCTACATAATTAATCATTTATCAATCAGAAACTTAAATCTTAATTACATAAATAAAACGCATTGGCAAACGATAAAGTAAACCTACACGATTTAAAAATAATGCCTCCCCACGAACTTTTAACTTACGCAGAAAAAGTAGGGGTTGATAATCCTAGTGCACTAAAAAAGCAAAATATGCTTTTTGCTATTTTGAAAGTATTGGCTCAAAAAAATATTATAATAGAAGGTGGGGGTGTAATAGAAACACTACAAGACGGATTTGGTTTTCTTAGATCTCCAGAATCAAATTATTTACCTGGGCCAGATGATATTTATGTTAGTCCGAGCCAAGTGCGTAAATTTAATTTAAGAACAGGAGATAATGTGGAAGGTGAAATTAGATCACCGAAAGACTCTGAACGATATTTTGCTCTTTTGAAGGTAAATACAACTAACTACATAGATCCTGAAAAAAAAAGACATGTAATTAATTTTGATAACTTAACCCCCCTTTATCCTGAAGATAAACTAACTTTAGAAGTTGAAAATAGTAAAGCTAAAGATTTAACTCCTAGAGTAATTGATGTTATATCTCCAATTGGTAAAGGACAAAGAGCAATGATTGTTTCCCCGCCTAAAGCAGGAAAAACAGTAATGCTTCAAAATATTGCAAACTCAATTACAGAAAATCACCCAGAGGCAATAGTAATTGTTTTACTTATAGATGAAAGACCAGAAGAAGTTACAGATATGCAAAGAAATGTAAATGGAGAAGTTGTTAGTTCAACTTTTGATGAACCAGCATCACGACATGTTCAAGTTGCGGACATGGTAATATCTAAGGCAAAAAGACTTGTAGAAAATGGGAAAGACGTTGTAATACTTTTAGATTCAATTACTAGGATGGCAAGAGCTTATAACACAGTTATTCCAAGCTCAGGAAAAGTTTTAACAGGGGGCGTTGATTCCAATGCATTACAAAGACCAAAAAGATTTTTTGGTGCAGCTAGAAATATAGAAAAAGGTGGTTCATTAACAATAATTGCAACAGCTTTGGTTGATACAGGTTCAAGAATGGACGAAGTAATCTTTGAAGAATTTAAAGGAACAGGGAACTCAGAAATTTTACTTGATAGAAAATTATTTGAGAAAAGAACTTTCCCAGCAATGGATATAGCTAAATCAGGAACTAGAAAAGAGGAATTACTAGTTGATGGACCAACATTACAAAAAATGCATATTTTGAGAAGAATTCTTTTGCCTATGGGAACAAGCGATGCAATGGATTTTTTATTAGAAAAATTAAAAGCAACAAAAACCAACGCTGAATTCTTTCAGTCAATGGGAGCAAACGGTAATGGTCCTAATAATAAATAAGGAATGATCAAGAAAAACCCGAGCAAAGATATAAAGTCAATAATAAAAAAAATAGAACCCAATATAAATGTAATTTGTTGTTCAGGAGAAAACGAGTACACAGGACATCCTGCTGTTTATTATAATTTTAGCGGTAAAAAAAAAATAACGTGCCAATATTGTGGCACTATATATTTGAAATCTGAGTAGAAAAAAAAAAAACTTTTGTTAAATTAGCAGATATAATTATTTCAAATTAGAAAATAAAATTGAAACTAAAACATCATAATAGATATCCGTATTCATCAATAATTAGTAGAAAAAAGTTTTCCTGGCCAAAAAATAAAAAACTAGCGTTTTATATTGCTATGAATATTGAAAGATTTTCATTTGGAGAAGGAAAAATTCACACTCCTTCGTATACAACCCCACAACCAGACGTGAGAAATTATGGCTGGACAGCGTATGGATTAAGAGTAGGAATTTGGAGATTTTTTGACTTGATTGATAAACTTAAATTACCTGCTTGTCATTTAGTAAATTCATCAATTTATGACCATGGTTCAGAAATAATAAAAAAAATTAGAAAAAGAAAAGATGAAATTGTTGGACACGGAAGGACAAATACTGAAAGTCAAGGAGAACTATCATTAGAAAAGGAGCGCGAATTAATAGATGAAGCAACACAAACAATTAAAAAAAATGAAGGAAAACAACCAAAAGGGTGGATGGGTCCGTGGATTTCAGAAAGTCACTGTACCCCAGATCTTCTTCAAGAAAAAGGCTATAAATATTTAATGGATTGGCCAATGGATGACCAACCTATTTGGATGAAAACAAAAAAAGGTAAGATTTTATCTATACCGTACCCAGTTGAAATAAATGATGCTCCTGCAATGCTTTATAGACATCATACCCCAGAACAGTTTGCTAAAATGTTTATGGACCAATTAGATGTTTTATTGGAAGAGTCAGAAAAATACCCAGTAGTATGTGGATTGTCTCTGCACACTTTTATAGTTGGGCAACCATTTAGATTTAAATATTTAAAAAAAATGCTTGAGTATGTGAAAAACCATAAAAAAAAAGAAAACATATGGTTTACAAGACCAGGGGAAATATCAGATTATGTTTACAAAAAGAAAATCAATCAAACAAGTTGAAGAAGGGAAAGATTTTGCGCCAAAATTTGATCAATTTGGTTTAATACCAGTTATTACAACTGATTTTAAAAATGGAAATGTTTTAATGCATGGTTACATGAATAGAAAAGCTTTAAAAAAAACAATAGAAACAGGCGAGGTGTATTATTGGAGTAGATCAAGAAAAGTTGTTTGGCACAAAGGAGCAACTAGTGGTTTTATCCAAAAGATTAAAGAGATCAGAATTGATGATGACCAAGATGCTATTTGGGTTAAAGTCAGCACAAAAGCTAGTTGTCACGTCGGATATAAATCTTGTTTTTATAGATCAGTACCAATTAAAAAAAAAAATAAAATAAAAATGATTTTTAAAGAAAAAAGAAAGATTTTTGACCCAAAAAAAGTATATAAAGGATTTTCTAACCCAACAAAAATTTAATTAATCTAATAAGAAAAAAGCCCTTTACAAAAAAATAAAGGGCTGTTTCTTTAGACTTCAGCGCAAGCGTAACTGTTGATTTCAAGACCAACTGCTACTACTGCGACTTTTGGTGTATACCAAGTCATAAATTACCTCCACTGATTTTTTAAATCTAATCAAAAAATATGGCATAAAGTGGGTCAAAAAAATCAAATTTTCGATTACTCTATTTAATAAAATTAATAATTAAATATATGAATTTTAATAATCCATAGATATTCCAAAATAAACCTGTAAAGGAGCCCCAGGTCTTGGGCCTAATGGTAGGTAAGTTGTGATATATTTTTGATTAAATAAATTATGAATTCCAAAACTAAAATTTTTATTATTTATTTTATAATTTCCTTTTAAATCCCACAACCACCTATCTGAAATTTTTCCAATACGAGTATCGTTAGCAGTTGCACTTATATTTTCACCTGATGACCATTGAGAACTTCTCCAGTTACCAAGCACACCTAAACTTAAAGGTCCTTTAATATAATCTGTTCCAAGACTTATTTGATAATTGGAAATAAATGGTAAATCATTTCCCTTTTTTGCATTTGCATAAATACTTTCTTCATCTGAATTTTTTGAATCATTTACAAATTCTGCATCTGTATAAGTAAATGCTAGAGTCCATGGATTATTAAATGACCATTTTTGTTTAAAGCCAAGGTCATAGCTAGAAGATAATTCTATTCCATATGATTCAACTTTACCTGCATTTTGGGTAACGGTGCTTCCAGAACCTGTATTACTACTTACTATTAAATCTTCAAAATCCGTGTGGAAGAATATAACTTTAGTATTAAAAACTTTATCTGGGTTTTTATAACGGACCCCTATTTCTTTTGCAAAACTTGTTTCAGGATCCATATTTTCTGTATCTCCATCAGCTGTTGCAAATATGTCTGATCCTTTTGGAAAAGATGATCCTTGATGTACCCCACCAAAAAAACCCACGTTATTATTTTGTATATAATTAAAACCAATTCCTCCTGAATATCCTTCAATATCTTGGGTAAGTAAACCAGAGGTTCCATTTCTTATTCTTTTAGCATCAACTTTTTCATATCTAAAACCAGGAGTAATTGTTAAATTTTTGTATTCAATTGCATCCTGTATATAAAAAGCTCTTCCCCATGTTTTATATTCTTTTGTGGCTGCAGCATCTTTTTCAGTGCTTGAGGTCCAATACATTCTATTGTTAACTAAATTATAATAATTATAAAATGATTGATCATAATAAGCATCGTAGTGCCAACGTGTTCCATAAGTTAGTGTATGGTCTAAACTTTTCTTTCCAATTGTAGAATTAAAAGTACTATTTGCTCTAATTTCCATACCTCTTACACGGTAGATCCTATTATTGTGCTTATTTTCAACCGTTATACCATCTACACCCCCTGTATCTATTTCTGATAATTCTGGTAATGTGTCCGCTTCATAAAATTTTGTACCACCATCTGCTTGATCAACATTAGCATGATATTCTGCTGCCTTAGCCCAATTCCTGTGAAATTTTGAAGCATACGCCGTCGTTGTTATTTTTGTGTCAAAAAATTTTGATACTTTTACATTATATTTAAAATGACCTGCTATTCTTTCTGTCCAAATTCTATCCATTTGTGAGTATCCGTATGCTTTCCAAGGATCTTTGTTTTTAATATCATTTTTAGAAACACCTGCATATCCTAAATCACCTATCATTCGGATATGTTGTGCTTTTAATTCAAAACTTTGTTTTAAATTAGTTTTTGGTTTATAACTTAATTTCATCATTGGTTCATATTTGTGAAAGCCTGATTGTCCTTTTTCTATAAATTTAAAATTTCTAAAACCTCCATCTCCTCTTCCATAAAGTTCAAATAAAAATCCAATATCACCAATATTTGTACTTAAAGTATCTCCATAAAAAGCATGTGATCTTACATCACCATATTGCATATTTTCAGTGCTTCTTTTACCTCCTCCCAGTACACCTAAATAACTTCCATAAGTTGTTTTTATATAAATTCTCCTTTTTGATGGTATTGGAGTAGTTAGATAATTAAGGACACCACCAGTTGTTCTTGGTCCATAAAGCACCTGACTAGAACCCATTAAAACTTCAACACCATCTTTGTTACCAGTGGTCGGATTGAAATATGCTGAAAAATCTGTATATGGAGCAGGTTGTGCCAAAACCCCATCTTCCATAATTGTTAATTTTTGACTTCTTCCTGGGTCTACTCCTCTTAAACTAATATTTGGAAAAATGCCGTACCCATTTTCTTCTCTGCTGTAAACTCCAGGTATAGTTTTTAAAACACGATCAATATTATCGTAGTTATTTGATCTTATAGTACTAGAACCAATATAAGTACCTGAGCCGCTAAGAGAATCAGCTTCTGCAGCTCCACCAGTAACACTTACTGCTGGTGAATAAACTGTTTCTGCGTTTAATGAATTATATATAAAATAAGATATAATGGTTAAAGATATAATTTTTGTAAACATATATAACTCATATAAAATTATTTTAATTATAGGACGTGTTAATTAAGCAGCTACACTCTAGCACAATTAATGAAAATGATAATCATTCTCATTAAATAGTCAATTTTTTTTTGTTTCTTTTTGTATTATTTTGTAAAATCAGTACCTTATTTTGTGATATTTTAGATGTATTGCTTTTTTTTTGCTTATTTTTAGTATATCCAACCTTTTTTAGAGAAATTTATCAATATTATGGTGATTTATAATTAAATCCGATTGGCTGATAACTTTGGGCTGGCAATATGCTTTTAACTTAATTATTTTTCTAGTCTTTCACCAAATATTGCCGTTCCTATTCTAATATGTGTTGCTCCAAAAGTAATTGCTTTTTCATAATCTTCGCTCATACCCATACTTAAATAAGGAACTTTATATTCTATTTTTTTTTTTTTTAGGTAGGCAAAATGAATAGAAGGATCTTCCCCATATGGAGGAATACACATTAATCCTTTGATATTAAGTTTAAGATCTTCTTTACAGTATTTAAAAAAATCATCTGCATTATCTGGCATGATTCCTGATTTTTGGGCCTCTTCTCCAGTATTTATTTGCATCATATAAGAGATTTTTTTTTCTAGGTTTTCTTCTTCTTCCTTTAAAGCTTTTGCAATTTTTTCCCTGTCAACAGTCTGAATAAAATCAAATATAGAAATAGCATTTTTTACTTTATTACTTTGAAGAGGACCAACAAGGTGTAGTTCAATATTATGGTATTTTTTTTTTAATACAGGCCATTTGTTAACTGCTTCTTGGACTTTATTTTCACCAAATATTTTATGATTAGCATTTAAAGCAGCAACGAGTCTTTCTAAAGGTTGTTTTTTTGAAATTGCAATAATTTCAATACTCTTTTTAAGTTTTGAATCTATAGATTCTACCAATGCTTTATTAATTGTTTCTTTAATTAAATTAATATTTCCTAAAACTTTTTGATTTTCCATTTTTTTTACTACAATTATTATAAATGCAATCTATAAATTCATATATAAAAATAAATAAGCTTTTAGATTATTCAAAAGAAATTAAAACTAAAGATAATAAATTACCAAAAATAATAATAATATTTGATGACAATTTTTTTGATAAAAAAAAATTTTTAGAGCTTAAAATACCAAAAAATTCGGCTTTTTTATTAAGATCTTATGATGCACAAGGAAGAAAGAAAATTGCCACAGATTTATTAAAATTTTGTAAAATGAAAAAATTAAAATTATTAATTGCCTCAGATATTAAATTAGCAAAAGATATAAATGCCCATGGAGTTCACTTTCCTGAATATATGATTAAAAAAAAAAAAAAAATTAATTGGATTATTGTTAAAAAAATTAAATCAAAAAAAAATTGGATAATTACTACAGCTGCTCACAATCTCCAAGCAATCAAGAAAGCAGAAAATTATGATATTGATGCAGCTTTGTTGTCTCCTGTATTTTCATCTAAAAGTCATCCAAATAGTAAGAGTTTAGGTATAAATAAATTTATAAAAATTATAAAAAAAACAAAATTACCAATTTACGCATTAGGTGGAATTAATATAAAAAATGTAAAATCTTTACGTGAAACTGATATTATAGGTTATGCATTCCAAAGAGGTAAATAATGAAAAAAATTATAATATTTTTGATGTTATGTATATTAACTACAAGTTGTAGCAAATTAAATGTTTTTGGTTTTGGAGAAAAAAAAAATAAATTTGAAAAATTAAAAATAAATGAATATTTATGGATTGCATCCAATAATTTATTAAAAAATTATACAAAGGTCCAAACTAATCTAGAAGAAGGCAGCATTTTAACTGATTGGATAATATTAAAAAAAAAACCAAATGTAAGATTTAGAATAAAAATATATATTTTAGGATCTAATCTATATGAAGAAAATATAGAAATTCTTACTGAAAAAGAATTTAATCACAACGGGGTATGGAAAAGGGAAAAAGTAAGTGAATCTTTTAATATTAACCTTAAAGAAAAAATAGTATTAAATGCAAAAAGTTTAGATCTTGAAAAATAAAGTTTAGATCTTAAAAATTATGGAAAAGTATAACTTCAAGAAAATTGAAAAGAAATGGCAAAATGAATGGGAATTAAAAGAACTTTTTAAAGCAAAACCTGAAAAAAATAAAAAAAAATACTATGTTTTAGAAATGTTTCCTTATCCATCGGGAAAACTGCATATGGGACATGTAAGAAATTACACATTAGGAGATGTAATTGCAAGATTTAAATATAGTAAAGGTTTTAATGTTTTACATCCAATGGGATGGGATTCTTTTGGTTTACCTGCCGAAAATGCAGCTAGAGAAAATAAGGTTCATCCTAGAGAATGGACTCTTAAAAATATAAATACAATGAAGGATCAATTAAAAAAAATGGGCTTTTCTTATGATTGGGATAGAGAACTTTCAACTTCAGATAAAAATTATTACCACCATGAACAAAAAATATTTTTAGAATTTTATAAAAAAGGGTTGGTTTATAAAAAAGCAACGTATGTAAATTGGGATCCAATTGAAAAATGTGTTTTATCAAATGAACAAGTAATTGATGGAAAAGGATGGAGATCTGGTGCTAATATCGAAAGAAAATTAATGCCTCAATGGTTTCTAAAAATAACAAAATATGCTCGGGATTTAGAAAAATCATTGAAAGATCTTAAATTTTGGCCGGAACAAGTAAAAACCATGCAAAAAAATTGGATTGGAAAATCCAAAGGACTAAGAATTAATTTTAGTTTAGATAACAAAAAAAAAAATATAGAAGTTTTTACAACAAGACCTGATACTTTATTTGGAGCATCATTTATTGCTCTTGCATCAGAACATCCAATTTCAAAAGAGTATGCAAAAAAAAATAAAGAAATAGAAAATTTTATAAAAAAGTGTCAAAAAAATTTAAATCTTCAAGAAGAAGAATTTGAAAAATTAGAAAAAATAGGTATTAAGTTACCTTTTAAAGTTATTCATCCAGTTACAAATGAGAAAATACCAGTTTATATAGCAAATTTTATTATTATGGAATACGGATGTGGAGCAGTTTTTGGATGCCCTGCACATGATCAAAGAGATTTTGATTTTGCTAAAAAATATGATTTAAATATAAAACAAGTGATTAAACCTTCTGAAAATTTTACATTAAAAAAAGCCTATCTAGGTGATGGAAAACTTATAAATTCAGATTTTTTAAATGAATTAAATGTTAAAGAAGCAAAGGAAAAAATATCTAAATTTCTTATAAAAAAAAAACAGGCTAAAATTGAAACAACTTATAGATTAAAGGATTGGAGTATATCTAGACAAAGATATTGGGGATGTCCGATTCCTATAATGTATCTAAAGGACGGGACACCTGTACCTGCAAGTGATAAAGATTTACCTATTACTCTTCCAGATGATATTAATTTTTCAAAATTTCAAAATCCATTGCAAGATCATTTAAAATGGAAATATACAAAATATTCTAAAACTGGAGAAAATGTATTGAGGGAAACAGAAACTTTTGATACTTTTTTTGAATCCTCATGGTATTTTGCTAGATTTTGTTCACCTAACTCTAAAGATATAATTGAAAAAAAAGAGGCCCAATATTGGCTTCCTGTTGATCAATATATTGGAGGTATTGAACATGCAATTCTTCACCTTTTGTATTCAAGATTTTTTACAAGAGCACTTTATGATTGTGGTTTATTAAATATTAAAGAGCCATTCGATAATTTGCTTACACAAGGAATGGTATGCCATAAAACATTTAAAGATAAAAAAAATAATTGGGTAAATCCAATTGATTTTGACAAAAAGAAAAGTAAAGAAAAATTTTTAGTTGGAAAAAGTGAAAAAATGAGTAAATCAAAAAAAAATGTAATTGATCCTGATTTAATATTAAATAAATTTGGAGCAGATACAGCAAGACTTTTTATGTTGTCAGATAGTCCTCCAGAAAAAGATTTGGAATGGACTGATACAGGAATTAAAGGAGCTTATAAATATTTAAATAGGTTGTGGAATTTAGTTGGAAAAAATTTAAGTGTTTTGTTAAAAAAAAAAAAAATTGTAAAAAATTTTAAAAAAGATCTAGAATTTATTTCAGCCATAAATCAAACCATTCATTATGTAACCCTTGATTATGAAAATTTCAGGTTTAATAGAGCAATTGCAAGGATAAGAGAATTTACAAATATATTGTTTATAAATGAAGAAAAATTAAAAAAAAATAACGAATTATTTAGATTTTTAATTGAAAATGTTATAAAAATTCTTAGTCCAATGGTTCCACATATTTCAGAAGAAATATGGCGCGTTTTAGGAAATAAAAGTTTTTTAATTAAAAGTAAGTGGCCTGATGTGGATAAACAATTTTTAAAAGTTGAAAATGTAACATTAGCAGTTCAAGTAAACGGTAAATTAAAAGGAACAATTGATTTACCTTTTGATACAGAAACATTTGTGATTGAAAAAAAAATTTTATCTTTGCCTAAAGTGATGAAAATAATTGGAAAAAAAAAACCAAAAAAAATTATTGTAGTTAAAAACAAAATAGCAAATATAGTTATGTAAATGAAAAAAAAAAAATTATTTTTCTATTTAATTATTTTTTTTATATTCACTAATTGTGGTTATGAACCAATATACTCAAAAAATATAAATACAAATAAAGAATTATTATCTATTTCTGTTAAAAATATTAAAGATAGACCAGGCCAAATTTTAAGAAACTCTTTGTTAAATAAGATTAACCCGCATCGAGAAAGAGTAATAAAAAAATATAGACTTATAATTGAGATAACAGAAAGTAAAACTGAATTAGGATATCGAAGGGATATGTCCGCAACTAGAAGTGATTTAACAATAACTGTGAAATATTCATTAATTAATATAAAAAATGGTGAAATTCTTATTGAAGAAGACGCCAAATCTATATCTAGCTTTGATGTTGTAGAATCTGTTTATGCAACGCTTATTGCTGAAAATGATGCAAGAGAAAAAAGTTTAAAAATTTTAAGCGATGATATTTTTACAAACTTGGCAATTTTTTTTAAAAAGAAACAATCCTTATCATTTAAATATTCAGCAAACTTCAATTTTATTTAAGCAGTGTTTTAACAAATTAATCATATTTTTTTTTTCAACTGCAATACATCCATCAGTTGACGTAGTATTTTTCTTTGATATGTGTAAAAAAATTGCACTGCCTTTGTTTTTAATTATAGGGTTATCGTTATACCCAATAACAATTAAAATGTCGTATAAAATATCTTTTCTCCATAATTTTTCACCTAAATTTAAATTTTTTGTTTTAAATATTTTGTTGTAAAGTAAATTTTTAGGATTATTACAGCAAATATGATTTTTTTTTATTATATAAACTGGAAGATTAGTTTTGGGTTTTTTAACCCTGTCAGGCCTATACATAACAGATCTTAAAAAAAAAATACCTTGTGGTGTTTTTAGATCTCCCTCTTTCTTGTTACAAGTAATACCTTTTTGACCTATAAAACATTTAAATCTATGTTTAGCAAATGTTATTATTCCTGTTTTTTTAACTAATAATTTCATTAAAATTTGCGTAATTTAATTAGAAAGTAAAATAAAAAATAATTATTTAAACTTTATTTTAATTTATACTATTAATAATATATTTAATCTTTAAAAAATAAAAAAAAATTATAAATATTATGAATTTATTAATTGTTGAAAATAATTTTTTATTAAAAGAAAATTTTTTTTTTCAATCAGACCTAAAAAATAAATTTAATTTAATTTTTTTGTCTTCTGTTAAAAATGTAAAAAAAATTTTAAATAAAAAAAACTTTGATTTTATTATTATTAGTTCATTAGCAGCAAACTCAAACTCTTTTCATGTAATTGCAAATATTTTTAAAACAAAACCAAAAAATAAAATAATTCAAATATTAGAAAAAAATAATGATATTAAGCATGGTTTTTCTTCATACTGCTTAAAAAAACCACTTATGATTAATAAATTATTATCAATATTAGGTAAACCTAGAAATAAGAAATTAAGTAAAAAAAAAATTTTTAATTTAAAAAAAGGGTTAATATTTAGGAGATTTCAAAGAAAAATTTTATGTAGCATAAAAAAAAAAGAATTAATTTTAACGGAAAAAGAATCTGAAATTTTAGAATATTTATTAACCGAAAAAAAATTTATAAAAAAGATAGATCTACTAGAAAATATTTGGGGCTTTAATAATCAGGTTAAAACAAGAACTTTAGAAACACATATTTATAGATTGAGAAAAAAAATAGTTAAAAATTTTGGAATAAAGAAATTTATAAGTGTAAAAAACAATTCCTATAAAATTTTTTAATTTTTTATTAGTTCAAAAGTTTTAGGTTTAAAATTTTTTTTTTTTAATATATTCAACAATGCAACAGTTGTTTCAATTTCTTGAGTATCTGTTATAACCCACTTTCTTAGTTTTATAGGATTTTTTGAAAAAATTAATTCTACTTTTTCAATAGTTTCAATATTTCTGTCATTTATTGTAAGAGTAATTTTTCCAGTATTTTCTTCTAATTTACTTATATTAAAATCTTTTTTTAAATTTATGTTTTTTTTTAATAGTATCCAGGCAGGACTTTTTTCTATTATTACTGATTGTATTTCATTTATATCTATATCGTAATAATGAAGCCATTTTCCGTCAGCTATGATTAAAAGTTTATTTTTTTTTTTATATTCAATTCTTAATTTTCCTGGTTTTGATAATAAAATTTTTCCAGTTTCATGCAATCCAGTTGAAGTGCTTTGGATAAATTGTGATGAGATATTATTCAATTGATTTAAATAATTTTGTAATTGATTTAATAGTTTTTCATCTAAAGCATATATTTTTTTTTGATAAAGGAAAAATGATATAAAAATATATAAAATAATTTTTTTCAATTTTTTTCTATTTTTAATTATTTATTTAGTAAAACCTCACGTCTGCCAATTCGATCTGCGCTTGATACAATATTATTTTCTTCCATTTTTTCTATTATTCTTGCAGCTCTATTATATCCAATTTGAAAATGTCTTTGAATTAAACTTGTAGATGCTTTTTTCTTTGATATTACTAATTGTACAGCTTCAGCATATAAGACATCAATTTCTTCAGATATATCATTTTGTATTTGATTTTTTTTCTCATCAGTAACCCCATCTACATAGGTTGGTTTTCCTTGAGATTTTAAAAATTGTACTATTTTAGTTACTTCATTGTCACTAACAAAAGGACCATGCACCCGCCTTATATTGCCGGCTCCAGACATGTAAAGCATATCACCATGACCTAAGAGATATTCTGCTCCTTGATCTCCAATAATTGTTCTACTATCTATACTTGTTGCTACTTGATAACTAATTCTGTTTGAAAAATTTGCTTTTATTGTTCCTGTAATAACATCAGTTGAAGGTCTTTGTGTAGCTACTATTAAATGAATTCCAGCTGCTCTAGCCATTTGTGATAGTCTTTGAATACATGTTTCTACGTCTCTACCGGACACTACCATCAAATCAGCTATTTCATCAATAATAACTACTATATATGGCAAATTATCAAAATTAATTCTTTGTTCTTCAAAAATAGGTTTTCCAGTTTGACTATCAAATCCAGTTTGAGTTTTTTCTACAATTACTTCCCCATTTAATTTTTGTTCATTTATTTTTTTGTTAAATGATTCAATGTTTCTAACACCAATTTTTGACATAATTTTATATCTTTTTTCCATTTCATCGACGAGCCACTTTAAACTAAAAATTGCTTTTTTTGGGTTAGTAACAACTGGAGTAAGAAGATGCGGTATTTCATCATATACAGATAATTCTAACATTTTTGGGTCAATCATTATAAACTTACATTGATCAGGTCTTAATGAATATAAAATTGATAAAATCATTGCATTTAATCCAACTGATTTTCCGGAACCAGTTGTTCCAGCAATTAAAAGATGAGGCATTTTAGTTAAATCTTGAATTACGTTTTTACCCGAAATATCTTTACCAAAGACTAATGGCAATGTAGCATTTGATGTATCAAAATCTTTTAAGCCAAAAATTTCTTTCAAATTAACAGATTCCCTTTCTTGGTTTGGTAATTCAACTCCTACAGCATTTTTATTGCGGACATTAGAAATTCTAGCTGATTCAGCACTCATTGATCTTGCAATATCATTCGTTAAATTAATGATTTTTTTTGTTTGTATACCTGGTGCAGGCTCAAGTTCATATAAAGTAACTACAGGACCAGGATTGATTCCAATTACTTTAGCATCAATTTTATAATCTTTAATTACACTTTCTAATAATTTTGCATTTTGTGTTAGCAATTCTCTATTATTTTTATTTGTGTTAATATTTTTTCTGCCTTCTTCAAGAAGATCTAATTTGGGTAGCTGATAATCTGTTTCTTTTCTAAAATTAAATGTTGGTTCCATTGATTCCTTAAGTAATTTACCAGGATTTGAATAATCCTTTTTTTCTGAAAATAAATCTTCTGCTTCTGAATTAGAATTTATATCAAAATTTTTTTTTCTATTTAAAATTTTTAAAACAATATGTTTAAAAAAATAATATATTTTATTTGTAAAAATAATTATTAAATTAAGCAACCTTATCAAAAGAGACGTTATATACTTGATAATTAAAAAAATATAATTGCTGATTTTAACCCAATCTGATTGTGTAAGTCCTAAAGAAAAATTAAATGAGAAGAAAGCAATTAAAAAAAATAATAGTGAAATGTAAGTTTGACTAATTTCAAAATTTATATATTGAAGAAAATTTGTTACATATAGGAATGTATATTTTCCAATTATCCCCCCACCTTCTAATTTAATATTAAATATGTTTTCAATATTTAAAGCTGTAGAAGTTGATAATAAGGTAATAGGTACAAATATTAACCTTAGCCAAAAAAATCTTATTTTCTTATGAATAAAAAGCTTTAAGCCCCAAGCAAAACCAATTAAGAAAATAAGAACGGACGAAGTTCCAAATAATTTAATTAATAAATCTGAGATATAGGCACCTTTTTTTCCAAGAATATTATTAAAAGTATTATCAGATAAGTATGAAAAAGAAGAGTCATTTATATCAAAAGTTATTATAGATGCAGCTATTCCTGTACTTATTACTAAAAGAATTAATCCAATTGTTTCTAGTATTCTCCTTTTAAAAAAAGGGATGTTCGTGAAGTTTGAGGAATTATTAAACTTTAAAACCATAAATAAGGTATTAATGCTTTACTATCCCAACACTAATAGATTTATATAAGTTTTATTATAAAACAACAGTTTTTTGCAAATTTCAAAGAAATATTATTATTGTAAAGTTTCTTAGGCTATTTGACGTGTTATATTTCTATATAATTACAAATGATATCCGCTTTCACCATGAGTTGTGATATCCAAGCCTTTTTGTGCATCATTTTTAGAAACTCTTAAACCAAACAGCGCATCTGTTATTTTTACAATTATGTATGTTGCAACAACACATAATGCAGCAACAGAGACAATTCCTTTAATTTGTATTATAACTTGTTGAGTGCTACCAGCTGTTCCCCCAATAGATTCGTTTGCTAAAAATCCTACTAAGAATATTCCAAGCATGCCACCAATACCGTGGACCGCAAATACATCTAAGGAATCATCAATTTTAAAATTTTCTTTTATTATACCTGCACAGTAATAACAAATTGAGCCAGCTAACAATCCAATGATAAATCCAGATTGTGGATCAACAAAACCAGATGCTGGTGTTATTGTAGCTAAACCAGCTATTGTTCCTGTAACCATCCCAACTAATCCAGGTTTACCATTTTTAAACCAATCAATCGCCATCCAGGTCAAGGATGCTGTAGCCGCTGCTATATGTGTTACAAGTATAGCCATACCAGCATTTGCATTAGCTGCTAAAGCACTTCCACCGTTAAACCCATACCATCCTACCCACAACATAGCAGCTCCAGTCATAACAATACCAGGACTGTGAGGGGGTTTTACCTTCTTTGGAAATTCACTTCTATTTCCAAGAAGAATAGCAATAACAAGTGCTGAAACTCCAGCTGTTGTGTGTACAACTAGGCCACCAGCAAAATCTAAAACACCTAATTCTGCTAACCAGCCACCGCCCCATACCCAATGCGCTACAGGAGCATAAACGAAAAACAACCAGACAGCAGAAATAAAAAGTACAGATGAAAATTTTATTCTTTCAACATATGCACCTACCATAAGAGCCGGGGTAATTATAGCAAATGTCATTTGAAACATAAAAAAAACGTTTTCTGGAATAGTTCCGCTAAGAGCATTCCATTCTACATTGTTAAATAAAAACTTATCCAAACTTCCTATATATTTATTAAATCCTAATCCATCAGAAAATGACAAACTATATGCACCAAATAACCAAAGAACTGAAGCAAGGCAGCATATTGAAAAACATTGCATTAAAGCAGATACAACATTTCTTGAATTAACTAAGCCTCCATAAAATAAAGCCAAACCAGGTATAGTCATAAAAAGAACTAATGCTGTTGCAGTTATTATCCACGATGTATCCCCTGTGTCCAAAGCTACTTCATGATGTTCTGCTAGAGTCTCCAAGCTCCCTGTGAATGTAGATACAAAGATAATACTAAAAAAATAAAATAAATTTCTTGTCATTTTTACTTTGTTATAAAAAAACTGTTAAACTTTAAAATGCAATTGTAATAAAAAAAAATTATACATCAACATGCAAATTTATATATTAAACAGCAATTAAGGTGCCAAACAGGAAATTTTATGAATTATTTATTAGTAAATCGTCAATTATTGCATTTTTAACAGGTTGCATAACATTAGCCAATAATAAAAGAGACTTTCTAGCTAATTTGATAATAGGTTTTTGATTTGTGTATAAACTTACAATCCCGTTTGTTGCTAAATAAATAGGTAGTGAAACTTTTCTGAATTTTTTGTCGTATTTTTCCAGAACATTTATATTACCAATATCAAGCTTATTAATTAGAGCATCTCTTATTTTATTTTGAAGTATATCTATACCTCTAAGGCATAAGTTAAAACCTTGAGCAGTGACGGGGTGCATTCCTACGGCTGTATCTCCCACCAATACACAGCGATCTCTAAAAAATTCATTTGAATAAACTGTTAACATTTGATATGTATATTTTTTTCCGATTAAATGCATTTTTCCAAGTTTTCCTTTTAGGTCATTTTCAATTTTTTTATTTATTTTTTTTTTAGTCATATTTAAAAAGGTTTTCGATTTATTATTTTGAAGGGTAATTATAATTGAAGATAAATTTTTTTGTATAGGAAGAACCGCTAAGGTTTGATTATACTGAAAATATTCTGAAGCAATATTATTATTATTTAATTGATGCATCATTCTGAAAGTAGACATTGAAGTTCCAAAATTTGTTTTATTTGCATAAATACAAAGTTTTTCACGAATTTTTGATAACCTACCATCAGCAACTATAGTTAGTTTGGATGTAAGTATTTTTGTATTTTTTAAATACACTTTGGATATAAATTTACTTGATTCAATTTTTAAAACTTCATTTTTTGAAAAAATTTTTATTCTTTTAAGTCTTTGCAATTTTTTATATATTGCTTTTCTTATTATTTGGTTTGGAATCAAATATCCTAAACAATCTTTAACAGTTTTTGTATGGTCTAAATGAAGGTAGTTTGAAGAATTTCCATCTAGAATTCTAGCTTCTTTTATCGATGAAATTTGTTTAGGATTTATATATTTTAAAATATCAAATTTTTTCAATATATTTATTGAACGATGTGTTAAAGCAATATCACGCCCATCTTTTTCTGGTTTTGAGAATTTATCTCTAGAATTTTTTTCAACTATAGCTATTTTTAATTTTGTTTTAGCTAAAGCACAAGCCATGGACAAGCCTGAGGGTCCTGCACCAATAATTACAATATCAAATTTCATATAAAAAAAGTTGTTTTATTTTTTAATTTTTCTAGCTTTTTCAATTAGCATGATAGGTATTCCATCTTCAATTGGGTATGCAAGTCCTGCTTTTTTACTAATAAGTTCTTGATTTTTTTTATTATATATAAGTGTTCCTTTGGTTTTAGGACATATTAAAGTTTTTAACAAATTTTTATTCACGTTATTAATTATAGTAGAAAATTTTAATAGTAATTAAATCAATTATTATTGTTGAATAAAACAATTAGATAATTTATTATCGCATTGATTTGCGGGAATAGCTCAGTGGTAGAGCATCACGTTGCCAACGTGAGGGTCGCGAGTTCGAATCTCGTTTCCCGCTCCAATAAATTCAATGACTTAACTCTTTCTTTGATCTAGGAAATCGTGTTCGTGTGCACTATGTGTCCAAAAACAGGCTTAGTTTTGACCCGTGATACGGGATTATTATTAACGGAAATAATAGGCTAATCCAAATTGCACTTGGGTTAAATCATTATCATATTTGTAATCACTAAATGTGCCACGGTTTTCAGAAGTAACTGATTCTCCAAATTGTTCGTTAGAAGCAAAATTGTAATGCCTAATACCAAACGTTGCGCCAATATTTTCAGTTAATAGATATTCTAAACCACCGCCTATATAGTATCCTCCCAGTAAATCTTGAGTATGCGGACTATTTTCAAAATCAATTGCCCCGCTATCATAATCTATTGCTCTTTGAAGAATGTTTGCAAATGCGCCCCCGCCATCTACAAAGACTAAACTGTCTCCTAAGTTAAATCCTAATTTTAAACCTCCTGAAAGTACCTGATGACCCCGATATATAGTTTCTATAACAAAATCTTCCGAAATTGAGCCAGAAACAACACCTACATCTGCGCTGCTTGCTGAAAGATCATTTAATAAATAAGTTCCGCCAAGCTCCCATCCAATATATGCATCTCGGTTATAAGGAAGCAGAGAACCAAATTTTTTAGTAAACCCTGCAGACCAAGTAGCACCAGCAATTGTTTCATTAAGCTTACGTTTTGTACTGCTATCTGGCAGGTTTCCCCACATGTTTCCATGGGAATCATATACTTCTGTACCAACCATTGTTGAACTTATAGAGACATTGAAGTTAAGTCCTGAATAATCTTTGGCAATTGTATTACTTGATGCCACTAATAATACAGCTGTAGCAAACAAAGAACCTTTTACCAAATTTTTCATACAAATAATATAGCACTATAATCCGTGATTTCCGATTCAAAATTTGTTGCACAATGGTTGCAAAAAAGTGCTTACTTTTGATCCGTGATACGGAATTAAAGTTTTTCAACCAACTGTCTTGATTGTAATTACAAAAATTATAGTTGTAAGAACATAGCTTATAACAATTAATGGGCCTGCGGGAGTATCAAAAAAAACTGCAAAAAAAACACCTGCCATTACTGAAATAAATCCACAAAGCCACCCTATCTTATATGGATTACTTATATTTATTACTGCTAATGCAGGTAAAATAAGACTAGCAAATACTACGTATATTCCTACCATCTGTACGGATGAGGTAACAGCCAGTGCAAAGAGCAAGTAGAAACTAATATTATTTCGAAATTCTGTTTTAAAAAACCATACTGCAAGAATTAAAATATAAATTGGAACATGTTTTGCTACGTCTTGCCATGTAACAAATAATATCTGACCTGAAAGTAAATGTCGAATTTCTTCTCCTCCAGTAGGATGATCAGCTAATAGTAAAATAGCTAAAGATGCTGCAAGTATAAAAGTTACTCCAATAATTGCTTCTTGCTGTTTCGGTATTTTCATTTCCACTTTATGAAAAAATAATCCAGCAAAAATTGCACAAATCAATGCTACTAATTGTGGTAACCAGGAATACAATTGATGGAAAAAAATATTTGTTGCTATTAATCCTAAACCGGCAATCTGGGCTACCGCCAAATCAATAAAAATAATTCCTCTTTTCAAAACTTCAATACCTAGAGGAACATGGGTTAAAACGATCATAGAGCAAATTAATAATGCCGGACCGATAACATGAATCATTTCATTACTAATCATTCAGCGCTCCTTTTAATAAATTAATAGAATTTTCAAATAATGCAAAAAGGTCAACGCTACTAGCATCACCATTAATTGTATAGGGTAATACTATTGCCGGACTATTAATTTTTTCTGACAACCATATGCTAGCATTGTCTGGCTCGTAAGGTGTGCGAATAATTACATCAGGAGTTTTTATTTTGAATTGTTGTAGCAATCCTTCTAGATGTGATGCCGTAGCAGGAATACCAGGTTTTAATTCTAAAGACGCTACTTCTATTAGTCCTAACCAGTCTATTAAATAACTAAACGTTCTATGATGAACAACAACTTGCATTCCTTTAATATCAGAAGCTTTTTTTTCCCATTGAACAATAGATTCTTTCCAACGTAAAGCAAAACTGTTGAAACGATTGCGATAAAAAGATTCATTGGTTGTATCAATCAACTCCAATCTTTTTGTAAACTCCTTTGCTATTAAAAAAATGTTGTGAGGGTTAAGATGTACATGTGGATTTCCTTCTGGATGTATATCTCCCATTGTGCGATCAACTACTACTTGTTTTTCTAATACTTTCACAAACTCGGATGCCATTAAATGGCCTTCCATTCCTGGTTGAACGCTCGACCCAGATTTTTGCAATAATAAAGGTAGCCATCCCACTTCCAAACCAGCGCCAGAACAAAAAATAATATCAGCTTTCCTAGCTTTATTAATAAGACTGGGACGAGCCCGAATGTAGTGGGGATCTTGTTTTGCATGAGTAGCAGAAAAGATTTTTACTTTACTGCCACCAATTTCTTTTGCAAGAGTTCCCCACTCTGGTTCACAAGCAAAAACATTAACCATTGAATGCGCTACATTTAATCTTGCGCAAAACAAGCCAATCAATATTAGTTTAAACAATCTTATCATCATGCTACTTTAATATTTGTGTGCACCATGAGCACCAATACTAATAACATATTGCATCATGAATTGTTTATCGGTTTGTCCGTCCTTAAGCTTTTCATGATTATATTGTAAACGAACACGGCTGAACTCGCTGTTTGTCCAATCAATCATTGTCGCATATGCTCTTGGATCAAAGTTTGCAGAATCCAAATTACTACCAACTAATCCTGCAGGAACATCAGGTGAAAATAACCTGCTATAACGAACACCAACGCGCCATCTAGAAAAAAACTTGTAGACACCTTGGACATAAAGACCGCTAGATGAATCATCAAAATCAACAATACCGGTAGAATTTTCAGTATCTTGATATGTTCCATCTTCACTACGCCAGAAATATTCAGTTTGGAATATAACTTCTTTATTACGCGCGTTTCCAGTTGGAGCCCAAACGTAACGCAGATCAGTTACATAAAGATCTGATTCTCCTTTAAATATAACTGCATCCTCATTACTTTTTCGACCACTACCTTTAGATTCTCCAGATAATAAATAACCGCCTAAGCGCCAATTTTGATTATCTCCTATATCGCCACCGATACGAGCAAAGGCAGACCAAGCTGTATTTTCACCATCACCGGTGCCAAACGGAAAATCATCTGCACGAAATATTCCTCCTCCAATTTCTGAATAGAAATTTGTTGGCAAAACATATGATGTGGCTAAACCATCATCATTAAACAATTTATTTAGATACGCACGATAAGGTAGTGGACGATCTACGAAGTCATCTGTATGAACATGATGCTCATTAAGATAACCAAGTGTCCATAAGGCACGCCCTGCTTTTAGATTCAAGCCACTAGGCAAGCCTAAACCTGGTAAGGATTGTAAATAAGCTTCTTCTAGCTCTATCTTATCCGCACCGTTCTCATTCACAATTGCCGAGGTTAAGCTTCCGTAGAATTTATCATCTACACTAGCAGAAAAATTCATTTCGGATTCTCCAATTGCAGGTCCTTCCTTACCACGCTCTCCTTCTTCACCAATGCCAAAGCCTGGTATTTCCGAACTTCCTGATGAAAAATTTGAATATGTTCCATTTAAGATTAACCCAACAGATGGATTAAAACTATTAGAAAGTATTCTACGGCTAGATGTTATAGGAATTTTTTTTCCAGTTGAAACAGAAGACTGATCACGTTTTTTTTCAACTCTTAGAAGTTTTTCTTCCATGTCTGAAATACGTTTCTCATAGACTTGTTTCATATTTTGGATTTCAGCTCTTAGTATATCGATATCTTTATCGGATTCTGCTAATACAGAAGTACCGAGAAACAAAGATATTATTGTGGTAGATGCCGTTAGTTTAGTTTTAAGCATTTTTTTTTATCTCCTTAAAAAAAAGATGTGAACTGACCTGTAAAGCACAGGACAATATTCTAAATTAATAAAATTTAAAAATGTGTTTTAGGAGAATTGCGGTGGGGCTCGGGTCGAAATTGCTCTGTATATTTTTAAATAAGCAAGAAAATTTCTTTCTAAAACAAAAACAAAAGTAAAATATTTAAGTCCTTGCAGCGATAATGCAGCATTAGACATATTATCTTTTGACTGCTTACAATTTAAATAAATTTCACAAACATTCTTATCGTGTTCATGTTCTTCAAAGCCAAATTCAGCTTGATGCAAAAAAGAAAAAGTTTGCAAGCTAAGAAAGCTTAAAATAAGAAATATGGAGAGTTTTTTATTCATACCAAAATTATAGCACCATAATCCGTGATTTTCGATGCAAAATTGGTGGACAATTTTGTTCTTAGTTTATGTAAGAAAGAGTAGGGCTCTAGGGTCATGCATCACGTTGCGAACGTGAGGGTCGCGAGTTCGAATCTCGTTTCCCGCTCCAATATAATCAACTGGAAATCTTTAAAAATATAGAATGAGAGAATTATTGTTTTTAGAAACAACTCTACTTTTATTCTAAAAAAACAAGAATTTAACAAAATATATGTAAGGGATTATACTTGTTTTATATTAGTTGCGCTTTGTTTGCCATTTTCATCCTCAACGTCGTATGATATTTTATCACCTTCGTTAAGTACAGAAATATTGGCTTTTTGCAACGCAGTAATATGCAAAAAAATATCCTTCTCATCGTCATCTTGATCTACAAATCCATAACCTTTGTTTGGATTAAACCATTTGACTTTGCCAGTTTTTGAACTCATTTATTCGTTATCTCTATAGTAAAAAGTTAATAAATTAATAAATAACTATTTAACCAATAGTTTAATTTAATGCAATACTTTTTAATTAAAAAAAAACTTTATTTCTTTTTCTTTAAATTCTTAATCGCAGATTCTAAATAAAGGGATCATAAGCCCAATGTAATAAAGCTTGTCTTTGTCTTGGACGGCACGTTATATCCTTTGGCAAACAATTTGCTTTAATGCCACCTATATGCCTTGGCCCAAATGTTATCCAACGATTAATTTGGAAATTATCAACATCATGGATTCTTCTTCCCAAAGTATATCTACAATACCATTGGAACCATCCTAAGGGATCTTGTTTAGTAATCCATCCTCTTTTTAACCATTCTTTTCTAGACAGTCCGGAATCAATTTTAAAGTAGTTAAGTTTAATATCACAATTATTACTACTAAGTTTGGCATTTTTAAACCATTCTTTTGGATATTCATTATGATTTCCTTCAAAATAATAGCCTCCAAATACACCAAGTCCTAGCATTTCGTTAGGTGTTAATTGTGGTTTAAACTTAATTTCATTCATTTTACAGTTAATCTATGATCAATTGTGCAAATAAGCCCTTTAACACACAAAGGGCTTTTTTTTTAACGCAGAATATTATATTAAGCCTGCCATTAAATGAATCGCCAAACGTTTTTGATTAATAGTTTTTTGATCTTCTAAACCGTATAATTGTGTATCAAGTTTAGAGGTATCAAATACGTGAAATGGTTTTCCAGATGTATATCCTAATATATCAACTGGATAGCCTGCCATTTTTGCTAATGTATAGCTTTTAAGCCTTGAATTGTACTCATCCTTTTTTGTTTGTGCAAAAGACGTTGTTACTGTAAAAGCAGTAAAAGCTAGAGCAAACATACTTATTAATACTTTTATCATATTTGTTTCCTTTCTATAAATTAATAATGCTAGATATATAAAAGGTTTAAATGATTAAAACAAGTATTTACTTAATGAATTATTTTTATTTCTTTAATCGATTAAACCGATTATAGAATAATTTTAGAATCTATAATCTCGTATCATGGGTCAGGAATAACCAACCCATTCTAAAAGATTACTAATAAAAAACAAAAAGTAAGGAGAATTGATTAGGATCTCTTTTCGCATTTTGGACAAAGTCTATTTCCTATATGCTTACTTAAAAATAGTTTTTCGCACCTAAGACAATTTCTTTTTTGTAAGGTTTCTGGATCACGGGACAAGTAAAGATTTTTATGATTTACCATAGTGTCTATATAATATCTAATTACCCTATTTAAAAGAGTTGGGCGCAAATGCTAATTTAAGAGTCATGCAGAGTCAAAAAATTACTCTGAATCAAAAATGTCTTAACTGCCTTTACTTTTTTTTAAATCTTCTTTTTTGGAATTTTTTCTTTGAAGCTTGACAACTTTGCTTGATATTGTACCACCTTCAAATTCATTAATATTTCCAATTAGTTTAGCCCCTGGCTCGATTGAAATAGTTTTTTTATACATATTTCCTTTTACTGATGCAGTTTTTACAAGATGTAATGTTTCAGCTTTAATTTCTCCCTCTATTCTCCCACAAATCCTTAAAAATTGAGCTGTAATATTCCCACGTACATTTCCATTTATACCAATCAACACTTTATCTGCTTTAACATTTCCAGTTAGAACGCCATCTATTTGAATTTCTGCACAAGATTTTACATTTCCTTTAAACTCAGTGCCGTCACTTATAATAGATGGTATAGTCCCACTTTCCTTTTTTATTTCATTAAATGACTTAGTACCTGTTTGTTTATCTTCTTTTTTTTCTTTTTTAGCTTGATTCCAAATTGGCATTTTTATTTTTCCTTTGCTATTTTATTTAATTTAAATACATTTTTTCCTGCATTAATAAATTTTGCCGGATTTTGGGGCTTATAATCATATAAAACTTCGTAGTGCAAATGCGGGCCCGTTACTCTTCCAGAACTTCCTAGTCTACCAATTTCATCTCGAAAATCTACTATTTCCCCCTTTTTTTTGCTAATTTTATGCAAATGGCCATACCTTGTTTTTAATCCATGACCGTGATCTATTTCAACCATTTTACCATAATTCGATCTTTTTCCCGCAGCAGAAACAATACCAGAAGCAGTAGAAGTAATTACGGTACTAGTTTGTGCAACTAGATCAAGCCCATAGTGCATGGCATATTTTTGATTTATTGGATCTTTTCTTCTACCAAAGTTACTTGATACCCAATAATAATCTAATGGTGCGACAAGTGGTACAGTTGATATAATATTTTGAAGTGCCTCTAGTTTTTGAAGCTTATTTTCAATAATTTGCTCCTTGGACATTTCACTTGTTTCAGGAATAAACGCACCCCCGCGTGGAGCATCTCCATAGAATCTTTTTATCAATTCATTAGGGTTCAAACCTGCCTCCGTGATTGTTTTTTCTAAAGTTTCTGAATTATTTTCAGTGCTATCTATGAAGAGAGATGTAGTTGTTGCATATTCTTTTTCTAGTTGACCTAGTCTTTCCTGGTCTTTTTTTGCTACATCTAGATTGTCATTTAATAGAGAAATCTTTGTGTTTTTTACAGAAATTAGTTCGTCAAATTTGACATAGAATACACTAGAATATACGATCCAAACACTCATTATGATTATGGAAGATAAAAGATACCCCTGAATTTTAGTGGATAATTTAATACCGTAAATTTTATCTCTTTGACGAAGAATTATTTCACGTGGTGTTAATAACCACAGTAAAAAAACTTTGAGTTTTTTTTTTAAATAAATAAATAATTTATTAAGCGATCCCAACATAATATATATAATAAAAAGTTTTTTTCAAAAAACAAGATCACTGATACATTAATATTGATGAATTCAAATATACTTATATTACAGCATATATCTGTAGAAGACCCAGGTTTTATAAAAGACTTAATGATAAAAGATAAATTTAATCTCAGAACTATAAAGCTTTATGAAGGAGAAAAAATTCCTAAAAATTTAAAAAAATATGATGCCATGTTTTCAATGGGAGGACCTATGGATACTTGGATGGAAAATAAATATCCTTGGCTAAAAGATGAAAAAAAAGCAATATACGAATATGTTATAAAACTAAATAAACCATTTTTAGGTGTTTGTCTTGGATGCCAATTGCTTGGTGAAGTTTTAGGAGGAACAGTAGAGAAAATGAAAAAATCTGAAATTGGAATTTTAGATCTTTCAATGCGAAACGGATATATAAATGACCTTTTATTCAAAAATTTTGATCCATCTATTAAAGTTTTACAGTGGCATTCCTACCAGGTAAATAATTTAAATAATGTAAAAGTTCTAGCGTCATCAAATCTTTGTAAATACCAAGCTTTCCGTTATAAACAACACGCTTATGGCATACAGTTTCATTTAGAAGCTAAAAATAATACTATTAAAAATTGGGCCTCTGTTTCTGAATATAAAAAATCATTAGAAAGTAGCTTAGGTGTAGGATCAATGGAAAAACTAGAAAATGATACTTTAACTTATTTAAATATAATGAAAAGAAATGCCACCTCAATGTATCAGGGGTTTAAATCATTACTCTAAACTTTTTTTTATCTATTTACTTGATTTACTTTAATTTTATTATTAGGTAGTTTATTTACCCACCCGCATGCTGGAGATAGAAATGTAAATTCATCTAATAATTTATTTGTTTGGTATTTTTTTTTAAACTTTTTCATATATTCAAGATATAAGACTTAGATTAGGTTGATTCTAATTTATTTTTTATATACACGTCATACGTTTTAAAAATAATGAATATAAAATAGACTAGCTATTACAACACCCATTTTATAAATTGATTATGTAACCTTGCCTTAATAAAGCATAACCAATCCATAAAACCAGAACTAAATACCATAAACACCATCCTTTGCTTGCAGGAAAATATTTAGAAATATTTTTAAATTTTTTTTTGTACCATTTTGGAAAAAACCATACTATCAGGTTAGTAGAAATACTATCAACAAAAATTAGATACCATAAAATTTCTTCTATTGTAAATTCCAAAATTTTTTATTTTTTTTTTAATTTATTAGTTAAATTTTTAAGTTTGTTTAAAGTTTTATTTCCAACATGATGCTCTATTCCCTCACTATCAAGTTCTGCTGTTTCTTTATCTAAACCTATCGCGGTTAAGAAATCATAAACAATTTTATGCCTTTGACGAGCATGTGCTGCTGTATTTTCTCCTTTTTTAGTTAGGCGAATTGCTCTATAGGGTTTTGATATTAAAAAACCTTTTTTTACTAATCTATTAATCGTTTGGTTTGCTGTTGCTTTTGAGATTCCCAAATGATCAGCAATATCCACTATCCTTGCTTCACCTTCCTTAATTATTAAATCTTCTATTAATTCTACATAATCTTCTGCTAACTCACTTTTATGAACTTTTCTAGTATGAATGTAAGATTTTGCATCTATTTTTGGATTTTTTTTAAACATAATTTTTATAAATTTACCATTTTTTTTTTTCTATTAAAACTTGAAAAAAAGTTAGTATAAGCTAACTTATTAAGTAAAGACTAATTAAAAATTATGACAGAGTTAATTTTATCAATAAGAAATAATTACTTCGAATTTCTTAAAGATCTAAATTTAAAAAAAACTTTTATATTTCTTTTGCTGCTTGCTCTCGTGCTTAATCCAAGTGAAGTGGGCTCAATATCACGGCTAGCTATGGCAAATGCGTATTTATCTGTTTCAGTTTATGTTGCAATAACTTTATTTGTTTTTTTGAGATTGGAAAAATCAAAGAAATATTCTCTTAGTAATTTTTTTAAAAATAATTTAAAACTTCAAATACCAATTGCGTCTTTATTAGGAGCAATTCCTGGGTGTGGGGGTGCGATTGTAGTTGTTACACAATATTTACAAGGAAATATTACTTTTGGTTGTTTAGTTGCAGTTTTAACTTCCACAATGGGGGATGCTGCTTTTTTAATTTTAGCAAAGGAACCTGTAAGTGCTCTTTTTATTTTTGTATTGTGCATGATTACGGGCTCTTTAACAGGTTTTTTGATTGATTTTTTTATGAAAAAAAAAATTAAAAATAATAATTCAAAAATTAACTTAAACTTAGAAGAAATTAAGAATAAATACCATTTATTTTTATATAAGATTTGGTTAATAATTTTTATTCCAGGATTTTTTTTAGGAATTGTTAATCATTTACAAATAGCACCACCTAAAATTTTAAATTTTGATATAAATTATATATTTGGCTTTACGGCTGCTTTTTTTTCAATTTTTCTTTGGACTATTAATCCCTTTTCAGATAGAGCTGTCTCACTAGATAGATCAAGGGAAATTAACTTTAAAAGTGTAGACTTAACTAATTTTGTAACTTTATGGGTAATAGTTGGTTTTTTATTTTTTGATTTAGTTATTTATCTTACAGGATTAGATTTTGAAAAATTATTTGATGTTATTTTACCGCTTACCCCTTTAATAGCAATTTTTGTTGGATTTATTCCAGGATGTGGACCGCAGATTTTAACAGCAACATTGTATTTAAATGGATATATACCTTTTTCTGCAGAAATTGGAAATGCAATATCAAACGATGGAGATGCTTTGTTTCCAGCAATAGCAATTTGTCCTAAAGATGCAATTTTAGCTACAATTTACAGTGCTATACCAGCTTTAATAGTTGCATATTCTTATTTCTTTTTTTTAGAGTATTAAACTTTTTTCTAAAAGTAATAATTTTTTTTTTTTCCAAGTTTTATTGCTATATCCACCTAAATTTCCGTTCGAAGATATTATTCTATGGCAAGGTATAAGTATTAAAATAGGGTTGTGTAAACAAGCATTTCCAATTGCTCTTGGACCCATTTGGTTTTTTTTACTAAAAATTTTTTTTGATATATCACCATAACTTTTTTTTTCTCCCCAGTTAATTTTTTGAACATTTTTCCAGACTTTTTTTTGAAATTTTGTACCTTTAGGCTCTAAAGGGATACTAAATTTTATTTTTTTACCTTTAAAATAATCAAGTATTTGTTTTTTTGTTTTTATTAATATCAGGTTAGATATCTTTTTTTGTGAAATTTTTTTTGTTTTGGTCCAATGCAGTTTTACCAAACTTTTTTTTGTTGCCTCAATATATATTTTGCCTAAATTAGTTTTTATAAATGTATATGATTTTTTCATTTAAATTTGTTAAATTTTTTTTATTAAATTAGTATAATATTTTCTATGATGGAACCAACACAAGAACAATTAAAAGAATTAATTGAATTATATCAATCAGGCAAATTAGATGAATGTGAAAATGAAGCTCAAAAATTATTAAAACAATTTCCTAATAATTTAACTTGCTTAAATATTTTGGGCGTTATTACAGATAGAAAAGGTCAAACTGAAGAAGCAATTAAAATATATCAAAAAGCTTTACGAATTAATAAAAATAGTCCTGAAACACATTTTAATATGGGCTCAATTTTACATAGGCTAGGTAGGAGTAATGAGGCAAAAATAAGCTATGAAAAAGCAATAGGTTTAAAGTCTGATTTTTTAAATGCGTATTTTAATTTAGGCTTAGTTTTTCAAAATTTACGAAATTATAAAAAAGCTATTGAAAATTATAAAAAAGCAATTGAATTAAAGCCAGATTTTCATGAAGCAATAGGAGCTATAGGAACAGCTTTTCAAGCACAAGGAGAACTAGATGAGGCCATTGAACAATATAAAAAAGCCCTTTCGATTCAAGCTGATGCAAGAAACCATTTTAATTTAGCAGCTGGATTTAGAAATAAAGGTTTGTTAGATGAAGCTATAGAACAATTTGAAAAATCCCTTTCTTTTAATGAAAATAATTCAGAAACTTTAACAAGTTTAGGTAATGCTCTTTGGCATAAGGGGAAAACGGAAGAAGGATTGAAAAAATTAAATAAAGCTATAGAAATTAATCCAAACCACCCAGAAGCAAATTATAATCTTGCAGTTTTTTTGAGTGATAATAATGAACTTGAAAAAGCGCTAGATCATTATCAACGCTCAAAAATATATGATTGGCAAGAAAGATCTTTATATTGCTTATACAAAACTGAACAATATGAAAAATTTAAATCTGAATTAAATAAACTTATAGATATTAAAAAAAATAATTCACCATTTCTTGCAACTTTATCTGCACACCATGCAATTAATTTTAAAACAAAAGATAAATATAATTTTTGTAATGAACCTTTAGACTTTGCGACCCATATGTCAATAAAAGAATTAACTCAACCAAATAGTAATCTTTTAAAAGAATTATTAAAAGATATTAAAAAGGAAGAAATATCAAAACGTACTCAAAGTAGGCTTCATCATGGAATTCAATCATCAGGAAATTTATTTAAAAGGTCGGAAGGATCTTTTAAAACTATAGCTAAATTAATTGCAGACGCTATTCATAAATACTACCAAAAAAATAAAGATAAGGACAAAGATTCAATTTTTGTAAAGCAATTTCCTAAAAATATAGATTTTAACAGTTCATGGTACGTAAAAATGCAATCTGGTGGTCATTTAGATTCTCATATTCATGAGGAAGGGTGGGTTAGTGGATCAGTTTATCTTTCAATGCCAAAAGAAAAAAAAAATCCAAATGAAGGTGCAATAGAATTAAGTTTGCACGGAGATAATTATCCAAAAAAACATGATAATTTTCCAACAAAAACCTACACTGTTAATGTTGGAGATGTTGTTTTTTTTCCGTCATCTGTTTTTCATCGCACAATTCCTTTTAGTTCAAAAGAAGAAAGAATTTGTATAGCCTTTGACGTAAAACCAGAAATAGTTCAAAATTAATTAACTAATAAATGATAAATATGCAAATCTGTTATTTATTATTTTTGGTTTATATCCCATATTTTTTAATTCCTTAACAGATCTATAATGTTTAATATGCTTTACATCATCTAAAATAAGAATTTTATTATTTAAGTTTTTTTTTGGTAATTTCATAAAAGTTTTAAATTCTAAATATCCGACTCCACCAGCTGAATCTAAAAAAACAATTTGTCTTTTATTATTATTGATTAAAAAAAACAATGCATCTTCAAAATCTGAATCTACATTAATTTCATTTTTATATTTATAAAAGAATTTATCATCAACTTCTCTTGCAATATTTTTTGGATATTTATATTTATAATTATTTATAAATTTTATAAGATCTTTTTTTTTTAATGAGTGTGCATTTAAAATTATTACATTATTATAATTTTTAAGATTTCGTCTTGCCTTCATTGCATAATCTCTATTACATTCAATAGAAATTACAGGTTTTTCTGTTTTTGCAAAAACGAGAGTTGAGCCTAGTCCTTTATATGAACCAGTTTCAATAATCTGCTTTGGTTTATATTTTTTTATAAGTTGATTAACTGTAAATTTAAAATCACTACTTGATGATTTTATTGGATAGTTCTTTTTTTTTAATTTGTTAAAAATTTTTTTTATAAAGGACATTGATATATTATATATTTTAAATATTTTTTATATTATATGTATAGATTTAGCAATAAAAAAAATTAATATTGTTTTTATGAATAAATTTATATTTAGTTTATTTTTTTTATTTATTTTTACCTTACTTAATAATTCTTATTCACACGGGCCAACAAGGCAGAAACTTAAAGAATCAATTACTATAAATGCTAAACCAGAGGATGTTTGGAATGTAATTAAAGATTTTGGAAAAATTAATACATGGCATCCATCAATTTCTAAAACAGATAGCAATGACAAAAATGAAAGCGGATCAATTCGTACAATATATTATTCACCAAAAAACAACACCCCTATTAAACAAAAACTTGAAAATTATAATGCTGAGAAAATGATGTATAAAACTTCAATAACTGAAGTAGATATAAAATCCTTTCCAGTGAGTACTTACACCGCAAACATTTCAGTAAAAGGGAATGATGATGGAACCTCAACTGTTTTGTGGAAGGGCGCATTTTATAGAGCATATGTAAATAATGACCCACCACCTGAATTAAATGAGACTGCTGCAATAAAAGCTGTCCAAGAATTTTATCAAGCTGGTTTAAAAAATTTAAAAAATAAGTTAGAAAATTAACTTATAAACTAAATGAAAAATTTTCTTCTTAATTTATGGATATTTTTCTTTATTTTTTTAAAAGTTTCTTTTTCTAATGATTTTGCTTTTATTACAAATCAATTATCAAATAGCGTTAGTGTAATTGATCTTGAAACTTATGAAGTTATCAAAGAAATTTCAGTTGGTTTTAAACCAGCTGGGGTTTCTGTAACAAAAGATGGAAAAAAGATATTTATAAGTAATCCTGAAAGTAAAGAAATATCTGTAATAAATGGATACAAGTTAGAAAATATTAAAAACATTCCTCTAGGGAAAGGACCTCTGGGTATTGCTTTAACAAAGGACGATAAATTTTTATTAGTAGCTGATTGGTACGAACATAAAGTAAGAGTAATTGACACAAATACATTAAAATTAATTAAAGAAATACCAGTTGGAAAATCTCCTGCAGGTATAGATGCTGATTTAAAAAATTCTAAATTTTATGTGGCTAATAGGGATGACAACACTGTTTCTGTAGTAAGCATTAAAAATTTTAAAGAAGAGAAGATTTTAAAAGCTGGTAAAAGACCTTTTTCGGTTACATTAAGTCCAGATAATAAATTCTTATATGTTGCAAATGTTAAAAGTAATGATGTTAGTGTTTTTAATACAAAAAATTATAAAAAAATTACAACTATTAAAGTTGGAAAGTCTCCATATGCAATAGCTTTTCTTCATGATGGAAGCAAAGCTTTTGTTACCAATCAACATGAAAATACAATCTCTGTTATTGATACTAAAAGTAAAAAAAATATAAAAACTTTAGAAATCGGAGAATACCCTGAGGGTATAAATTTTTATGAAAAAAATAAAGATATTTTAATTGTTAATTGGTTTGATAGCGAAGTAGTTGTTTTAAATAGTGTAAATTTAGATATAAAAAAAAGAATTAGGGTAGGAGAAGGACCAAGGGGTTTTGGTAATTTTATTGGACCAAACTTGATAAAAAATTAGAATATTAATAAAAAAAAAATGTGGATAAGTCTCTATCTTGAGAAAAAAAGTCAGAATATAGTTCATAAAAAAACTTGTGGATAAGTCGCTAAAATGAATCATAGATACTTAAGTTTGTGGTAGTATAAGACTTTTAGGGATCAAATATTTTGGGAAATATAATCGTAAAACGGTATAATAGCCTATGCGCGATGGTTGTTGTGACAATAATATCGGGTTGTTCAATAGTCGCAACTTCCGCAACAGGATCAGGCACGATCAAACAATTAGGAGTTATTAAAACTACTTTAGAATTTGCGAGCCAGCATTATACTAATAAATCAGCAACTGATCATGCAGTTTCCTTTGTATTAAGAAAAGATTGTAAGGTTTTTAGAGTGACTAAGCGTGAAAAAATATGTCATGAAATTAAAACCAAGGTATTTGATGATGGAAATAAAAATAAGATGAAAGTGGCTTTAGGGTTAATAGAAACTGGTGTAGTAAATTTTACTCAAAATTATATTGATGGTAAAAAAAAAATTCACGAAATTATAATTAATCAGGAAATTTTAAAAAACAACAACGAAGTTCTTGCACATAATATATTAAATAATAGAAATTTTGATGAAAGTAATTTTGACGAAAACATCTTAGCTGACAATTTATCTAGTATTCACAGCCCGTTAGAAAAAAATTTTAATAAAATGAAAAAATTTAATAATAAAAATAAAAACACAAAAGCGCTGGGATATGTAAAATCAAGTGTGGCTAACTCCTTAACAAACAACATTAATAAAATGAAGGAATTTAATAATAAAAAAAAAAGCACAAATGTGCTGGGATATCTAAAAAAGAGAATTTAAACAAAAGTTTAGATAATATTTTTAAAGTTTGAAATGTCTCATATCGGTAAATACCAGAGCAATTTTATATTTAAGTAATGTAAATATCCAATACTTTCTCTTGAACAGAATCCGTATATTTTTCTTAACCTATTATCAAATTCATACAGAAAAAAATTCTGATAATTTTCTAAAAAAATAGTATTTACTTCTCAGATTATTATTAATATTAGTAATACAAGTATTTGTGATTTACTTTTATATACAAACATTAATTGTTATTCTATTAATAAAATATTTTAATATAACCACAGTTTTACTTATATTATTTAAATGACACAAAATAAAAAAAAAGAAATTATTTTTTTTGATGAATTAGCTGAAAAAAAACATGAGTTTAGTGCGTTGTCAGAAAAATGTTTCGAAAGATTATTTTCAGAATTATCTAAATCTTTAATAAAAAAGCCAAAAAATATAAAGATTTTAGACCTAGGGTGTGGAACGGGTAATTTTACAAAAAAATTATCTTTACTTAGTGATCAAATTTATGGATGTGATATTTCTCCAAAATCTATTGAAAGAGCAAAATATTTATACCCTAAAATAAAATTTAGTGTACAAGATATAAAAAAATTATCTTTTGAAAATAATTCTTTTGATGTGATTATTTTTAGTGGTGTTTTACATCATTTTAATAATTTGTATGAACCTCTAAAAGAAGCAAAAAGAATTTTAAAAAAAGATGGGCTTATATTTTCCTATGATCCCAATTTAAAAAATCCTTTTTTTTGGCTTTATAGAAGAAAAAATTCATTGTTTTATTCAAAAAAAGGTGTGACTGAAAATGAAGAACCTTTAAAACAAAAAGAAATAGAAAACATGATGAAATTGCACAATTTCAATAATATTGATATCTATGCAATTTCTAATATGCCCATGAAATCAATTGGAGATAAGAAATTGTCATTTTTAATACTTTTTTATAATTACGCTGACTATCTTTTAAATATAGTACCATTTATAAGAAATTCGATTGGGTCCTTCTTAATAACTAAAGGTCAAAAATAAATATAGTAAATAAAATTTTTATACGAATTTTTAATGTCTGAAATGCCTCATATCTGTAAATGCCATTGAAATTTTATATTTGTTTGCTCTTTTAATAATTTCTTTATCTTTAACTGACCCACCTGGTTGAATAATAGCTTTTACTCCAATTTTACCAAAAACATCAATACTATCTGGAAATGGAAAAAATGCATCTGAAGCAACAAATGACCCTTTTAAAATATTCTTATTAAAAAAAATTTTCGCTTTCTCTGATCCTATCTTTGCAGAATCCAATCTATTCATTTGACCCGCACCTATGCCAATAGAACTGTTATTTTTAACGTAAACAATTGCATTTGATTTTACGTATTTACAAATTTTTTCTGCAAGCAATAAATCATTTATTTCTTTAAGTTTAAGTTTTTTTTTTGTAACGAATCTTAATTTATTTTTTTTAGTATAAAAATTATCTGGACTTTGAATTAAAAGAGCATCTGACATAAATTTGATTTCTCTTGATGGTTTAAATTGTTTAAATGTTTTTGTTTCAATCAGTATCAAATTTTTTTTATTTTGAAATATATTTTTTGCTTCCTTACTTATTTTTTTACCAATAACTATTTCTACAAAAGTTTTAGAAATTTCTTTTGCTATCATTCCATTAATACTTCCATTAATAATAATAATTCCTCCAAACGCACTCACTGGATCACTCATAAATGCTTTTTTATATGCCTCTAATAAATTATTATTTTTACTAACTCCACAAGGGTTAGTGTGTTTTATAATAACCACACAAGGTTTATTTATATCATCAGCTAATAAACACCCTGCCTGTATATCATTTATATTGTTGTAACTAAGTTCTTTTCCTTGAATAATTTTCATATTAAAAAAAGAATTTTTATTATTTAAAAGCGAAGTATCTTTGTAAATAGATGCTTTTTGTGTAGGATTTTCTCCGTATCTTAATTTTTTTACAATCTCTGATTGAATTAAAAAATTTCTATTTTGATTATTTCCTATTTTTGAAAACCAGTTACTTATATCCATATCATATAAGGTAATTTCATTAAAAGCCTTAGTAGCTAGCTCTAACCTTGTTTTTTTTGAAATGTAGTTTTTATTCTTTTTCATTTCATCAATAAATTTTTCATAATTATTAGGATCAGTTATAGTTGTTATAAATTCAAAATTTTTTGCTGATGCTCTAATTAAAGTTGGACCACCTATATCAATATTTTCTATACATTCGTTAAACAAACTTTTTGATGCAACAGTTTTTTTAAATGGATATAAATTAACTATTACAAGATCTATTAAATTAATTTTATTTTTTTTTAATTCTTTTAAATGCCTAGGCAAATTTCTTTTTGCAAGAACCCCCCCAAGGATTTTTGGATGCAGAGTTTTAACTCTTCCATCTAAAATTTCGGGTGAATTTGTATATTTTGATATTTCAATTACTTTTATATTGTTTTTTTTTAAATAATTATAAGTTCCACCAGAAGACAATATTTCTATATTTTGAGTTACAAGAAATTTAGCTATATTTAATATATTTGTTTTATCAAAAACTGAGATAAGTGCTTTTTTTATTTTAATTTTGTTAGACAACTCTTTTGTTTTGTAAATTTTCAACTTTTGTTTTTTTATATTCAGGAACTATTGTTGACATTAATTTATAACATTCATCTAGTTTTCCGTTCCTAGCTAAGTCTATTAAATTTGCTAAAGATTTAAATAATTTTTCGTGATGCTCTATTTTTGGTTTAACAATAAAAATAGATTTATTTTTAGTTTTTAAAAATTTTTCATTTTTATAGTGTAATTCTTCTAAAATTTTTTCGCCAGGTCTTAAACCTGTGAATTTTATTTTAATATCTTTATTTGGTCGAAAACCTGCTAATCTAATTAACTGTTCTGCAATTTCAACAATTGCAATTGGTTGTCCCATTTCAAGAACAAATATACCACTCTTTTTAGTTTTATTTTCTAATGTTGCAGATTGAATAACTAATTCAACAGCCTCTCTTACTGTCATAAAATATCTTTTCATTTTAGGATGTGTAACTGTAAGAGGACCACCTTTTTCTAACTGTTTTTGAAATAAAGGGACTACAGACCCTGTTGAACCTAGCACATTTCCAAATCTTACTATTTTGAAATTAGTTTGAGAACTACCAGTTAAGCTTTGACAATATTTTTCACTTATTCTTTTTGTTACTCCCATAACACTAAATGGGTTTACTGCCTTGTCTGTTGAAATTAACACCATTTCTGCAACATTATATTTTTTACAACTTTCAGCAATATTAATTGTACCTAAAATATTTGTTAATATTCCTTCTAATGGATTTTTTTCAACAATTGGGACATGTTTTAATGCAGCTGCATGGAAGACTATATCTGGTTTGTTATTATCAAAAACACTATCAATTCTTTTAGTACTTTTTATATCAGCTAATAAAGTATTAATTTTTATATTTATATTTTTTTCTTCAATTTCTTTTTCAATTTTATATAGAAGAAATTCAGAATTATCTAAAAGAATAATTTCTTTGGGTTTATAATTTATAATTTGATTAACTAATTCTGAACCAATTGTCCCGCCCGCTCCAGAAACTAAAATTTTTTTATTTGAAATAAATTTTTTCATTGCATTCCTATCCAATAAAGCTTGCGGTCTAGATAATAAATCAAACACATCAATCGGTTTAACTTTTAATTTTTCGTTATTAATATCACTTTCTAAGTCTGTAATTTTAGGAAGTCTTGCAAGAGATATGCCAGTTTTATCAGTAAAGATTAAAAGATCTCTTATTATATTTCCTTCTAAATCATTACATGCGATTATAATTTTTTGAGGTCTATTTTTTTTATTTTCTTTTTCAAGTTTTTCAATAACTTTTGATATTTCTTGGATTGATCCTAATATTTCAATATCTCTAATAAATCTACCAACTTTTTTTTTGTTTATATCTAGGATACCAATAATTTTATGAGTAGGAGTATTATTTCTACTCATTTCTCTAATAAACAATTCTGCTCTATCAGTAGCACCAACTAAAAGTACTGGAATAGAATTTTCATTTTTTGTTATAGATTTTAAAAAAAGTTTTTTATCCTTATATAATCTATAAATAGCTCTAGAACCAGATAGAGACATTATTAAAACAAACCAATTTATAAATAAAACAGATCTTGGAAAATTTTCTAATCTAGTTATTGCAAACATTAAGATTAAAAAGGTAGAAATTGTAATACTGGATGCTTTTACAATATTGATTAAATCATTAATTGAAGCATATCTCCATATACCTTTATAAAGCCCTGTTAATCTATAAACTATTACTCCAATAATTGTTATTAGTATTGTTCCAAATCCTATTATAGATTCCGGTATAGAATTAAATTCTGAACCTAATCTAAGAAAAATTGATAAATTAAAACATATAGCAGTTATAAAAATATCATGTAAATAAACAAGATTGGCCTTATATCTAAAAAAAGAAAACATGTAATATATATTAGGTACTCTTTTTATATTTTGAAGAAAAATAAATAATTAATCCTATACATTGTAAAAATGCTAGAAATACAACCAAATAAGGGTTTTCTATGAAATAACAGGTTATAATTATGAATGTTTGCAATACTATGATTAGCTTTACTACTTGTGAATGACTCATTCCAGATTGCACAGCTTTTTGATAATAGTGTTCATTATGTGCTTGCCAAATTTTTTTGCCTTTAATAAACCTATTTATTAAAACCAATGTTGTGTCTAATATGTAGTACATCGGTAAACTTAAGACCCACTGCCACGTATTTCCTTCTAAGAATAGCCAATATAAAGATAATATACATACGAAACCTAAAACTATACTTCCAACATCTCCTAAAAATATTTTTGATGGCTCCCAGTTCCAATATAAAAAGGCGGAGCATGTTGATATAATTAAAATTTCAAATGAAGGAAAATATTCTGAATTATTTACTAAATATGCAAAAATTATACCTATACAAATTGATATAGTCATTATCATACTAATTCCATCTATTCCATCCATAAAATTAAAAATGTTAATGAACCAAGCACAGATTAATATTATAAAAAAAATATGAATTAACTGACTTTCTTCGTAAAAACCAAAATTGTATAAATATGTAAAATAAATTGAAATAAAAAAAATTTGGAAAAATAATCTAATTCCAATATTTATATTTTTTAAATCATTTTTCCAGGAGATAAACGCTAAACCAGAAATAGTTATAATTGCAGGAATTTTATCATATGGATCTAAAAAAAAAATAATTCCTAAAATGCATAAGTTTATAACCCAACCTCCTCCAGTCGGCACAGGTTTTAAATGACTGCTTCTTTTATTTGGAATATCAAATATTTTTCTTTTTTCTAAAAAATTTTTTAAACATTTTGTTCCAACTAAAGTAAATAAAAAACTAAATATTAAAAAAAAAAATAATTTATTCATATTAATATTTTTTAAATGACCATCTAACTACAGTGATTAATTCTTTTGTTTTTCCTGCTAAATGAATGTGTTCATTTGTTATTGATTGATTATTAATATTTATATTTCTATATGATACTATATCCAACTTTTTAAGAGAGCATGAAAATTTCCATCCATCACCATTCGCAAGTTTCAATATAATATTTCTTTCATTATTTGAAATTACTGCTTTTAAATTTTGATCTAAATAAAATCTAATATCAAAATTTATTTTTATTGGGCAATAAATATTATCCTCTCCTCTAATATCCGTACCCTTTTTATCTACATAGATTAATCTTTTGTGTATTGCATCATATTGATTTTTATATCCATAATTTACTATTTCAACGACATTTGCTCCATACCTTTCCACTCTTTTTACCTTTAATTTACTAGGGACTCTTGATAGATGTTTATTTTTAAGAATTTTATATGAATTTGTGTTATTAAGAGTTAAAGTCGAATGTGCTGCTGTGGTTTTATTTAATTTTTCATCTAAAGAAGTCAATGAATTAATTACAATCCTATTTTTTTTATAACTTAGCTCAAAAGTAGCAGAACAAGAATGAGCTTTATAAGTTGCATCATAATTTATTGGTACTCCGCAATCTATAATTAAAAGAGTATCTTTTGTATCTACTCTTTGAAAACCACTATTAGTTAATTCTCTTGTACTTTTTAACGGTTTCGGAATTACAGAAATTATGTTTTTTATTTCTTTTTGATTAATATTAGTTGTTCCATTGAAATTTGCTACAGAATTATCTTTGTGTAGAAAAAAACGAAAAGCAATTGACATATTTTTGATTGCATTTTGTAGGTCAAAAAAAATATTTTTTTTGGTCGAATTTAATATTGTTCTAATGTCTAAAAGATCCATTAAAACTTGAATATGAATTTTTGGGTTTCTTTGAAAATGGCAACCATCTTTTAAAATTTGCTTATTTAATTCAGTTTTTAAATTAAAAATTGCTATTTGATAATAATAATTTTTATTTGGAATACATATACCAGAATATATTAATGCTTTAATTATTCTAATTAAGTCAGAGTTCCTCTTTAGATTTGAGAAATTTTTTACTAAATGTTCAATTTGTTTTAGAATTGAAGAAAATATTTCTTTTTTAAAATTATCATCTGAAGCATGAAAAAAAAAATTATAATTCTTTACCCAATTACAAATTCTAGAAGCAAGAATAAAATCTTCCCAAGTTTTTGATTTCCAGGATTTATTTTTTTGTATCCAACTATTGGTTAATTCACGACCATAAATTCTTAAATTTTCTTTACCTAATTCCTGGATATCATTTAAAAAATCAAATGAATGAAAATAAAAAAAAAAAGGATCCTTATTTTTTTTGTTATTTGGAACTTTCCAATTAAGAAAGTTTTTAATTTTTTCTACATCACCTTCCCATAAATTAGGTACGACGATATCAGTATAACTTGTTAGTTCTTCAAAATTTAATTTGCCATAAACAGGCGAATTATAAAAAATTTTTGAAATAAAAAGTTTAATTTTTTTTATTTTATTTATAAATCTCTCAAAAAAAAAATTTCTTATTTTTATAGATTCCATTTTTTTTAAATAGGATTTCTTAAATTTTGAATATTTTTTTTATAGAATTTTTTTCCTTTTTTAAAACAAGAAGTTCCAGCAACTATAATATTTGCACCTGCGTTGATAATTTTTTTTACATTTTTTTCATTTACCCCACCATCAACTTCAATATCTATATTTAATTTTTCTTTTTTAATTTTTTCTTTAATTTTTTTTATTTTTTTTATTTGGCTTTTAATAAATTTTTGTCCACCAAATCCTGGATAAACACTCATTACTAGTATCAAATCAATTTTTTTTAAATAAGGAAAAATTTTATTTTCTTTAATATTTGGGTTTAGTACTAATCCCACTTTTTTTTTATGTGATTTTATTATTTTAATAGTTTTATCAACATTTTTTACAGTTTCAGGGTGAAACGAAATTATATCTGCTCCAGCTTTTATAAAAGGTATCAAAAATTTATTTACTGGTTTTATCATTAAATGAATATCAAATGTTTTTCTGGTATATTTTCTTAAATATCTGACTGTATCAGGCCCAAAAGTTATATTTGGAACAAAATTACCATCCATTATATCAAAATGAATATAATCAGCCCCAGCATTGCAAATGTCAGATATCTCTTCACCTAAGGAAGAAAAATCACATGCCAATATAGAAGGTGCTATTTTGATTTTATTTTTCACTGAATTATATTATTCTACAATTAATATGGAAAAAACTACAAAAAAAAAATTACAAAAAAATAATATTAAACAAAAAAAAAAAATTAAAAAATTAAATCCAACAAGATATGGTGATTGGGAAGTGAAGGGAAGGTGTATAGATTTTTAATTATTTAAATTTACTATAAACAATATCTATTAATTTTTATTATAATAAATGATATATTCCATTATTTACAAATTATGAAAAAAAATAAAAAATTTTTGTCTGGTAAATTTCTAATAGCAGCCCCCTCCATGGTTGATCCTAGATTTTATAAATCTGTAATTTATATTATTACACATAAAAACGAAGGAGCTATGGGAATAGTAATTAACCAACCCATAATTGAAACAAAAATAAATAATATAATTAATAATGAAGAATTAAAAGACAATTCAAATATAGATAATATCCCAATTACATATGGTGGCCCAGTAGAAACAAAAAAAGGATTTATACTACATTCTTCAGAATTTAAGGATGAAACAACTATTAAAGTTAATAGTGAAATTTTTTTAACATCAAACATTAACATTCTTAAATCAATTGTTAAAGGAAATGGACCAAAAAAGTCTCTTTTTGCTTTAGGTTATGCTGGCTGGTTTGCAGGGCAATTAGAAGAAGAACTATTAAATGATGGTTGGTTAGTAGCACCTGGTAGTTCTAAACTAATTTTTGAATGCAAAGCTGAAAAAAAATGGAGTGAAGCAATGAAATCTATTGGAATAAATCCAAATTTTCTTAGTTCAAATTCTGGTAAATGTTAAATCACTTTTTTTATTTTGGCAAAAAGTAGATGATCTTCTAATTTCCCATTAATACTCAGATATTTTTTTGCATAACCTTCTTTTTTAAAACCAACACTTAATAAGACTTTTTTGCTAATTAAATTTTTTGGTAAGCATGCAGCTTCTATTCTATTTAATTTTAAGTTATTAAAACAATAATTACATATTACCTTAAGCGAATCTTTCATATACCCTTTTCCTGCGTATTCTTCTCCCATCCAATAACCCATAGTTATACTTTTATATTCTTCTGTTTTGAAATTGGTAAGACTTAGCCCTCCCATTAAATTATTTGTTTCTTTTTTAAAAATAAAAAAATTGTAGCCAGTTTTTTTTTTTATTGAATCTTCAATCATATTTATGAAATTACTAAACGATTTTTTTGTAAGAAAATTATGTGGCCATATTGGTTCCCAAGGTTGTAAAAAATTTCGAGATTTCTGTCTTAATTCAGCCCATTCTTTCCAATTTTCCTTTTTTGGTTTTTTAAGAATAATCTTTCTTCCAATTAATTCGTTTTCTTTTTTTACAAAAAAAATATTATACATTTTTTACAAATTTTGATTTTTGGATTAAATAATTTTTAATTTTATTATAATTTAAATCGATTATTTTATAATTCTCTTTTAATTTTAACAAAGATTTATGTTTTTTTGGCAATGGTATTTTTTCTTTAATTACTTTATGGACTGTTTCAGGAAATTTTGAAGCATGTGCGGTAGCTACATAAATTATTGGTTGGTTTTTTATTTCTAGATTTCTTTCAGCACCAATCCCTACTGCTGTATGGGGATCAATAACAATTTTTTTCTTAAAAAAAAATTCTTTTATTATTAATAAAGTTTTTTTTTCATTTACTTTTGAAGATTTAAAATAATTTTGTATTTGTTTAAATTGTTTTTTATTAATAAAGATTTTTTTATTTTTATATAATTTATTAATTTGTTCTATAACTAATTTATTATTTTTACTAAATAGATCATAAATAAATCTTTCCAAATTACTTGGCAATTGTATATCCATACTAGGTGAAATAGTTTCTTTTACAGATTTTAATTTAATATAGCCTTTATTAGTAAAAGTTGACAAAACGTCATTTTCATTAGTAGCTATAATTAATTTATCTATCGATAGCCCTATCTTTTTTGCAACATATCCAGAATAAACATTTCCAAAATTTCCAGAAGGAACAGAAAAAATAAATTTTTTGTTTTTTGCATTAATTTTTGATACAGAATAAAAATAATAAATTAATTGAAATAAAATTCTGGCCCAATTAATAGAATTAATAGCAGAAAAACAAAATTTATCCTTTAAGCTTTGATCAACAAATAATTTTTTAACAATTTTTTGACAATCATCAAAATTTCCTTTTATTGCAATATTATGTATATTTTTTGACTTAATAGTTGTCATTAGTTTTCGTTGAATGTTAGAAACTTTATTATAAGGATGGAAAATAAAGAGCTCTATTGTGTTTTTATTTTTACAAGCGTTTATAGCTGCTGATCCTGTATCACCAGAAGTTGCGCCTATTATAGTAATTTTTTTTCCTTCCTTCATTAATACATATTCAAATAAATTTCCGACTATTTGAAGAGCATAATCTTTAAAAGCAAGTGTAGGTCCGTGAAATAATTCTAAAAGCCATTTATCATTTCCTAGGTTTTTAATAGTCGCTATGCTCTTTTCTGAAAAATTTTTAAAGGATTTACTGATTATTTTTTTCAAATCTTTATTATTTATTTCATTTCCTATAAATTTTTTTGAAATATTAAATACTATTTGCTGGTAATTCATATTTTTAAATTTAAGAAATTCTTTTTTTGAAACTTTAGGCCATTTTTTTGGAACATACAGACCCCCATCATCTGCAAGTCCTTCTAGTAAAACTTCACAGAATTTTTTTTTTAATTTATTGTTTCTAGTACTCTCGTAATACAATGCAATATTTGTTAAGTGTTTTTAATTTAGATATCTATTTATTAGATGTTTTTTAAAATATTCAATGTTTAATTCTTCACCTGTAATATTCTTAATAAGTTCTTCACTATTACGTAAGGATCCTTTTGTATGAACATTATATCTCAGCCATTTTGTTAAATTATCAAAATTACCTTTTGAAACTTCGTTACTTAAATTTGGTATTTTTTTTCTTATTTCAGCAAATAATTGTGCTGCATATAAAGCCCCTAATGTATATGTAGGAAAATATCCAAATGTTCCATCAAACCAATGAATGTCTTGTAAACATCCTTCTTTATTGTTTTTAGGTTGAATACCTAAATATTTTTTCATATACATATTCCAAATAAGTGGTATTTCCTTAACTTTAATATTTCCTTCAATAAGTTCTTTTTCAATTTTATATCTTATAACAATGTGCAAAGGGTACGTTACTTCATCTGCGTCAACTCTTATAAAACTTGGTTTAACAAAGGTATAAATTTTATATAAATTTTCTGCTTCCCATTTTTTTCCCTTTTTATTAAAAATTTTTTTAATAAATGGAGAAGTAAATTTTAAAAACTCATAACTTCTGCAAATTTGCATTTCCATAAAAAGTGACTGGCTTTCGTGTACAACTGTCCCTAGAGCACCACCAACTGGCTGATACTTCCATTTATCTGGGAGTCCTAAATTATAAAGTGCGTGTCCAGTTTCATGTAAAACACCCATTAGACTTTCAATAAAATTTTTTTCGTTGTACCTTGTAGTTATTCGCGAATCTTTATAGGCGCCTCCACAAAATGGGTGCATGCTAACATCTAATCTACCATATAAAAAATTGAAACCAATTTTTTGCATTAATAATCTACCAAGTTTTTCTTGAAGTTTTATCCTTACATTATCTTTGATATGTATAATTTTTTTATTTTTCTTTTGGAAATTTAAAACTTCTTTTAAAAAAATAGGCAAAAATGAGGTTAGCTGATTAAAAATTTTATCAATTTTGTCTGAGTGCAAATCATCTTCATAATCATTTAGCAAGGCATCATATAAACTACAGTTTAAAATCTTGCTTTTTATTTTTGCTTCAATTTTTCTTAATTTTATTACTTTATCTAACTTGGGAATTATCGAGTTAAAATCATTATTCCCTTTAGAAATTCTCCATTGCATTTCACAATCTGAGGTTGATTTAGAAATTTTTTCTAATAATTTTTTGTCTAAAGCTTTATTAAGAATATATTCTTTTTTTATTAATTTGAGGTTCTTCTTTTCCCAAATATTTAATTTTTTAATTTTTTCCGATTTTATTATACAATCATTAATTTTTTTATCTTTTAACATTGTATGAGATAAAACATATAAATTAGTTAATTGGTCTGTTCTTCCATTAACACTATTCTTTGGCATAACAGTGGATCTATCCCAATGTAGAATTCCCATTGTTTCATAAAGCAAAGATATTTCTTTATATTTACTTTCTAAATCTTTATAAAAATTTATTTTCATCAGCGTCTTTTAGAATAAATGTAGTTCATAACTAAAAATAATAATCCAAGTATCGCCCAAGTTATTACATATTGTAAATGGTTATTTACTATTTTTGGAATTGAGGAATTTATAATAGTAAGTTTATCATTAGGATTAATTTTAATTAAATCCACAAAAACATTATCTACTAATTTTATTCCTGAAAATTCAGACATTTGTTTAGTATTTATATAAAACCATAAATTTTTCTCCACATTATTTTTTGGTGTAAAAATGTTTTTAATATCTGACTCTTTTAAAATACCTTTAATTAAATATTCTTTTTTTTGTTCTTTAATTTTTATTATTTCTTTAAGCCACCCACGATTAGTTAAAATATATCTGCCATCTTTAAGTAAAAAGGGAGTTATTAAATAATAACCAACTTTGTTATTATTAACCCTTGGGCCTAAAAACATATTTTTTTCATTAATAAAAATACCTTCCAGATAAACATTTTTAAATTTAAATTTTTTTAAATCACCGTTTAGCATATTTATATTTATCGAATCTGAATTGTAAGCTTTTTCAATATTACTAATTAAATCTTCCTTCCACTTAAGTCTTTTAACTTGCCAAATACTTAAACTAAAACAAATTAAAGAAATTATTATTGAAACCAAAGTGAAGGTTTTTTTTATTTTTAATAACATTTATTTATTTCTATATTTAAAGTTTAAGAATATGAAAAGTACTTTTAAATATCTTATTAATAAAATTGACAAAATTATTATTAAAGGACACCATAAAACAAGATGGATCCAAAGTGGCGGAGAAAATTTTATTTCAACTATAATTGCAAGTAAAATTATAATAATATTTAAAAAAAACATTGCAAAGAAGCTTGGGCCGTCTCCAATATCCAGATTTGATAGTTTTAAACCACAATCACATTTTTCTTTGATTTTTAAAAAACTTTGAAAAACAGATTTTTTACCGCATTCAGGACAATATGAGTTTTTAAGAATGTATATTAGTGAAGATTTTTTTTCCACAAAATTTAGTTATTATTTTTTGAAATTTTTTCTAAATTTTCATCAGACTGAAAAAAAGTATATGACAAAACGATGCTATTTAAATGTTTAACGCTAGGATCATCTAAAATTTGGGGATCAATATAAAAATTTATAGGCAATACAACTTCTTCCCCAGGTTCTAATGTTTGGTTCTCAAAACAAAAACAATCAACTTTATTAAAGTATTTTGCTGCCTCAAATGGAAGAATATTATATGTTGCAATCCCTGTTATGCTTTTATTTCCATTATTTTTAGCTTTGTAAAAAGCTAATATAGAATCTCCAATTTTAGACTCAATGCTTCTTTGTTCAGGTTTAAAAGACCAATTTAATTTTTTATTTACATCAGAATTAAATTCAATTTTTATTTTCTTTTCAGAAACATTTATTGGGTCTTTAACATTAACTATTTTTGGCGTACCTCCGTATCCAGTAACCTGACAAAATAATTTATATAAAGGAACTGCGGCAAAAGTTAAAAAAAACATAAAACTTACAAGAAATATGAGACTAAAAGTAATTTTCAAATTATTCTTTTTCATATAAATACCTAAAGTTTAACCCAAGTCATTACATAAAAAATCAAAACCAATGTGAGCAAAATTATTAGTAAAGCTAAATTTTTAGCTTTTCTTTTTTTTAATTCTTCAACTGTAAATTTTCTTCTCATAATTAAGCAAATAAATTTAAATGATCAATAATCATACTTAAAAATAAAATATATAGATAAATAATAGAGTAAAGGAACATTTTTATAGGTTTATCTTTATTACTTTTATCTAAATAAACCTTAAAAGAATGATAAATAAAATATACCCCAAGGATTATGGAAGTTAATAAATAAAAAAAACCAAAGTATCCTAGAACAAAAGGCAACAATGTTATTAAAAACATTAAAACAGAATATATAACAATTTGTTCTTTAGTTTTTTTAACACCAGATATCACTGGTAACATTGGAAAACCAGCGGATTTATAATCTTTTAGACAATGAATAGATAAAGCCCAAAAATGTGGAGGCGTCCACATAAAAATTATTAAAAACATTAATAAAGGCAAAATATCAAGACTGTTAGTTACGGAAAGCCAGCCGATTAATGGTGGAAAAGCTCCTGCCGCTCCACCAATTACTATATTATATTTTGTCTTTGGTTTTAGCCACATAGTGTAAATAACTACATAAAAAAAAATCGAAAAAGCTAAAAATGCAGAAGCATAGTAGTTAATGGCAACTGCCATTACATAAACTGAAACCAAAGTTAAGAAAATAGCAATACCCAATGCTTCGCTTTTTTTAATTTTATTTGATGGTAAGGCTCTCTTACGTGTTCTCAGCATTTTCAAATCTAAATCACTTTCGTACCACATATTAAAAGCACCAGCAGCGCCCGATCCTAGAGCAATGCAAAATATTGAAACAAAAGCAATCCAAGGATGAATTGATACAGGTGCAACAAAAATGGAAACAAAGGCTGTAAAAACAACAAGCGTCATTACTTTTGGTTTAACCAAACTAAAATAATCTTTAAAAAATAATATATACTCAGAATTTTCTGATAATTTTTTATTAACAGAGATTGTTTTTGCTACCATTAATAGAATTTTAAGAAAAAAATTTAAATAAAACTATGTTTTTGGAACTTTATCACCGAAAGTATGAAAAGGTGGTGGCGAACTAACTGACCATTCTAATGTTGTAGCACCTTTACCCCATGGGTTTCTAGCAGCTTTTTTACTGCTCATAAATGCTTTAATTACGATATATATAAATAAAAGAACACCAACAGCACTTATATACGCCCCGATTGAGGCAACGCCGTGCCAGCCCGCATATGCATCAGGATAGTCAGGGACTCTTCTAGGCATTCCAGCCAAACCTAAAAAATGCATAGGAAAAAATGTTACGTTAACACCAATAAATGTTAACCAGAAATGTAACTTTCCTAAACTCTCAGAATATTCTTTTCCAGTCATTTTAGAAAACCAATAATAAAAAGCTGCAAATACTCCAAAAACAGCAGCTATAGACATTGTGTAATGAAAATGCCCAACAACATAATAAGTATCATGAAGAGCAAAATCTAGCCCTGCGTTTGATAATACAATTCCTGTAACTCCACCAACGGTAAATAAAAATATAAATCCTAAGGCCCATAACATTGGAGTTTTTAAACTAATAGATCCTCCCCACATCGTAGCCAGCCAACTAAAGATTTTTATACCTGTTGGAACAGCTATCACTAAAGTTGCTGCATTAAAATAAGCCCTTGTGTCAATATCCATACCGGCTGTGTACATATGATGAGCCCATACCGCAAATCCAATAGCGCCAATTGCAACCATTGCATAAGCCATACCCAAATATCCAAAAATTGGTTTTTTTGAAAATGTTGAAATAATATGGCTAATAACACCAAAACCTGGAACAATTAAGACATACACTTCTGGATGTCCAAAAAACCAGAAAAGATGTTGGAATAAAACTGGGTCTCCTCCCCCTGCTGGATCAAAAAAAGCTGTGCCAAAATTTCTATCTGTTAAAAGCATAGTAATTCCTCCTGCAAGAACAGGGAGTGATAAAAGTAATAAAAAAACAGTTACTAAAATTGCCCAAACAAATAAAGGCATTTTGTGAAGTGTCATGCCAGGAGCACGCATATTAAAGATTGTAGTAATAAAATTTATTGCTCCTAAAATTGAAGAAGCACCTAGTAAATGTATCCCTAAAATTAAATAATCAACTGAATTTCCGGGGTGTCCTATTTTGGAACTCAAGGGCGGATAGAAGGTCCAACCTGATCCCATCCCTGTTTTGTATGCCATCATTAGCATAAGAAAGGCTGGTATCAACAACCAAAAACTTATATTATTCATCCGAGGAAACGCCATATCAGGCGCTCCAATCATAATTGGTACAAACCAATTACCAAAGCCCCCTATCATAGCAGGCATAATCATGGCAAAAATCATGATTAATCCATGCATTGAAATAAGAGTATTATAAAGTTGGTGATCACCACCTAAAACTTGTAATCCTGGCTCTGCTAATTCCGCACGCATTGTTAGAGACATTGCCAAACCAATCATGCCCGCAACAAAGGCGAAAATTAGATACATTGTTCCTATATCTTTATGATTAGTTGAATACAACCATCTTTTCCATCCTGTTGGATGCCCGTGACCGTGACCTGCTGTACTAGAATATACCATTTTTAATTATTATGCCCCCCACCAATATACAACAGTAAATAGGAAAATCCATACTACATCAACAAAATGCCAGTACCATGCAGCTGCTTCAAAACCTACATGGTGTTTTGGGGTGAAATGTCCTTTTATAGATCGAATTAAACAAACCAATAAAAAAAGAGAACCGACTATAACGTGAAACCCATGAAAACCTGTAGCCATATAAAAGGCTGAAGAATATATACCTTCAGTAAAAGCAAATTGTGCATGATGATATTCATAAGCTTGGAAAGCAGTAAAAGTCCATCCCAAAGCCAAGGTAAGAATTAATCCTAAAATAAGTTTTTTTCTATTATTTTCTTTTAAGCCGTGATGCGCCCATGTAACTGTTGCACCGGAGCTTAATAAAATAATGGTATTTAAAAGCGGTATTCCCATTGCGTGCATTGTTTCAACACCTTCTGGTGGCCATACTCCGCCTATAGCTTCTCTAGTAGCTGGATATAAACTAGGATCAAAAAAAGCCCAAAAAAAAGCGACGAAAAAACACACTTCCGAAGCAATGAATAATACCATTCCATATTTCAAACCAATTTGAACTATTTCATTATGAAAGCCACTATGTGATTCTTTTACAACATCTTTCCACCAAGCAGCCATAGTAAATAAAACTAATCCCAATCCAATAAACATTGGCAGCATTGATCCACGCTTTGTCTCTTCTGTACCAAATGCAAGGCCATCTCCAAAATAAATTACAGCCCCAAAAGCAAGAATAATACATCCAAGCGCGCCAATGGCTGGCCATGGGCTAGGATCAACTAAATGGTAATTATGTTTTTCAAATTTCATAAAATTTAATTATTTAATAATTTCTACTTTCTTAATTTCTTCATTTTTTTTTGCTGCAGCTTTTTTAGCTTGAACCCATTCATTATATTCGGTTTCTGATACAGCTTTAACTACTATTGGCATAAATCCATGGAGCATTCCGCAAAGTTCTGAACACTGGCCATAATATGTACCTTCTTTAAGAACTTCAAACCAAGTATCTTGAGCTCTTCCAGGGACACCATCTATTTTTATTCCAAATGCAGAAACTGAAAAACTATGAATAACATCTGTTGCTGTAGCAATAACTTTAATTTTTTTATTTACTGGAACAACAATTGGTTCATCTACATCTAGTAATCGTACATATTTTTTTCCTGTTTCCTTTGACATTTCATCGCACTCTTCTTTAGTACCGCAAAGCATATTACTATCAAAAGCAATGTCATGATCAGGATATTCATAAGACCAATACCATTGATTACCAATTGCTTTAATAGTCATTTCCGTATTTGGATTATAGTGAGAAAAATATAAAAGTTTAAAAGCAGGAATTGCGATTATAATTAATATTATGGCTGGTATAACAGTCCATAAAACTTCTAAAGCTGTATTGTGAGTTGTTTTGGTTGGTTTAGGGTTATTTTTTTCACTGAATCTTATAATTATATATATCATTAAAGCTATAACAAAAACAGCAATACCAATAATAATAGGGTTTATAAAATAATCATGAAACTCCACTACTTTTTCCATAGTGGGTGTGGCTGGTGGTCTAAAACCTAATTGCCAAGGCTTTGGTCCGCCATCAGCTAAAACAAAACCGAAGAAACTAAAAAAACTAAAAAAACATGTTAAAAAAAATAAAACTTTTTTCACAAATTCTCTCCCTATAGACAAATAAAGTAAAAGAAAATATAACTTTATCAACAAAAAAAAGACGTATATTTATTTATATCAACTATATTATTATAAAAATGAAAAATTATGAAGAATTCATATAATTCATACGATCTTTTTTTCAAAAATGAAGGTTTAGATTTTGGAAAAACAGAAAAAATTGTAAACGAATCGTTGAGAAAAGCTGATGATGGTGAGATTTTTTTAGAATTTAAACAATCAGAAAGCTTTGTATATGATGATAAAAAAATTAAAAATGCTAGTACATCAACAGACAAGGGTTTTGGTCTACGTTCTGTCAAAGATGAAACATCTGCATATTCACATTCTTCAGATATAAGTGAAACAAGTATTAAAAATGCAGGTAAAACTGTTCAATCGATTTTATCATCTTCTTCTAAATCAAAAATAATTGATCCCATAAGAACTAATAAAAAACATTATTCTAATCTAAATCCCTTAAATAGCTTTACTTCTGAAAAAAAAACAAATCTTTTAAAATCCATAGATGAATATGCAAGAAAATTAGATAAAAGAGTTAAACAAGTTTCTGCATCCCTTCATGGAGAATGGCAGGCAGTACATATATTAAGAAAAGGTGGCTATCACTGTGGTGACATTAGACCATTAGTCAGATTAAATATATCTGTAAATGTTGAAGATGGGAAACGAATGGAAATTGGATCCAGTGGTTCAGGAGGAAGAAAAAATTATACAGATTTTTTCGATGAAAAGATTTGGAAAAAACAAACAAGAGATGCTTTGAGACAAGCTGTAACTAATTTGAAATCTATCTCAGCCCCAGCTGGAAAAATGCCAATTGTTCTTGGCCCTGGCTGGCCAGGTATAATTCTTCATGAAGCTATCGGACATGGTCTTGAAGGTGATTTTAATAGAAAAAAAATATCTGTTTTTTCAGATCTTCTTGGAAAAAAAATTGCATCTAAAAATGTAACCGTAGTCGATGATGGTACAATTAGTAATAAAAGAGGTTCAATAACAGTTGATGACGAAGGTACTCCTAGTCAATGTACTACATTAATTGAAAATGGTATTATGGTTGGTCATATGCAAGATAGATTAAATGCAAATTTAATGAAAACAAAATCAACTGGAAATGGTAGAAGAGAAAGTTACGAATATCTTCCAATGCCAAGAATGACTAATACTTATATGCTTTCAGGAAATGTTCCTCAAGAAGATATATTCAAATCAGTTAAAAAAGGACTGTATGCGGTTAATTTCTCTGGAGGAAGTGTTGATATAACATCTGGGCAATTTGAATTTTCAGCTTCAGAAGCATACATGATTGAAAATGGAAAAATTAGCAAACCTGTTAAAGGCGCAACACTTATTGGAAAAGGAGAAGAAGTTTTAAAAAAAATTTCATTAGTAGGAAATAACATGGCACTCGATGGAGGTATTGGTACTTGTGGAAAAGAAGGCCAAGGAGTCCCTGTTGGTGTTGGACAGCCTACAATTCTTGTTGATGAAATTTTAGTTGGCGGAACCGACATTTAAATAAATAATTTAAAATTATTTTTTTGGTTTCTTGTATAATTTATTTTCCAGGCTAATAAAATTTTTAATCATTAATTTCCAAATTCTTTGAGTAATTAAGCCGTCAACTTTATATTTTTTAGATAATGTATTTATTCTTTTTAATACAATATTTATTCTTTTTCTATCAACGATTTGTTTTTTACTTGTTTTAAATTTTAATGCTTCTTTAACATAAAATTCTCTTTCTGCTATTAATTTAACTAAACCCCTATCAATTTGATCAATAATTTTTCTAACTTCAATTAAGTTCTTAAATTTTTTTTTCATTTTTTTAATATGAATTATCAATAAATATTTTATCAGAACAATTATTATTTTTATCTACATATTCATCAATTAATTTTTCCGCAGGAGTAATTCCTGAGTTTGCTATTTCAAATAAAGTATTTAAAAAATATTCTTCATTTTGGTTTTTTTTATTTGTACAATTTCTTAAACTTAAACCTTTTTGAGATAATTTTAAAATTTCAATAGATATATCTTGAATCTTTTTTCCTTTTAATTTTGATCTTAACCCATATTTTTGAACATCCTTATTTAATTGAACAATTTCATCTAATTTCCAATTTTTGATCATTGAAAAAGTTTGATCCAAAATTGTTTTATTATATAAAAGACCTACCCAAAAAGCTGGTAAGGCACATATTCTTGACCATGATCCACTATCAGCTCCTCTCATTTCAATATATTGTTTTATTCTAACATCAGTAAAGATTGTACTTATATGGTTATCTAAATCTTTAGTAGTTGGAAACTGTCCTGGAAATTTTTTTAATTTAGCATTTAAAAAATTCTCAAAAGTCTGATTGCCTACTTCAATATATTTTCCATCTTTTACTACGAAATACATTGGTATTTTTAATAAATAACTGACGTATTTCTCAAATGTAAATTGTTTTGAAAAAACTTCTCGAATTACACCGCATCTTTTTTTATCAGTATTTGACCAAATATAACTTCTATAACTTAAAAATTTAGATTTTTTTTTATTTACAATTGGAGAATTAGCAAACAAAGCTGTAATCAATGGCTGTAAAACAAATCCTATTCTCACTTTTTTAAACATATCTTTTTCACTTGTGTAATCTAAATTAGTTTGTATACAACATGTTGAAGACATCATTTCTATTCCGTGAGATCCTGTTCTTTTCATTTTTTTTTTCATAATTGAATATCTTTTTTTTGGAACCCATCCAATATCTTTTTTAAAATTTTTTGGGTAGTAACCTAAACCAAGAATTCCCAGTTTTTTTTTTAAACAAATCGTTTTAAGTTGATCAAGATAATTTTTTGCCTGTTTACATGTTTCATGAATAGTTTTAACTGTACCACCTGATAATTCAATTTGACATCTAGGTTCAAGTGATATGTTTGATCCTTTTTTTTTTAAACCTATGGGATTTCCAGCTTCTTGTATTTCTTTCCAACCTTTTTTTTTTAATAATTCAAATAAAGATTTAATTCCTTTTTTTTCATGATACTTAATTGGTTGTAATGTATCTAAGTGATAAATAAATTTTTCGTGTTCAGTCCCGATTTTACAAAGTTGTTTAGGCTTTGATCCTTTTTCAAAATATTCAATTATTTCTTTTTTATTTTTTATAATTCTACTCATAAATTACGTTTTATGTTAATTAATAAAGTCATTGCACTAATTGCTGCTGTGTCAGCTCTTAAAACTCTTTTTCCTAAACTTAAACCATAAATGTAATTTAAATTTTTTAAAAAATTTTTTTCTGACAAAGAAAAACCTCCTTCAGGACCAATTAGTAAAGTATTTATTTTTTTTAATTTAAATTTAAATAAATCATTAACAAACTTATCTTTTTCTGTTTCGTCACAAAAAATAATTTGGTTCTTTATATCCCAAATAAAAAATAATTCTTTTAAATTTTTAAATTCATGAATTTTAGGTACACTAAGTCTTCCTGATTGTTGTGAGGCAGCAACAGCACAAGCATTAGCTCTTTTATAATTAAATTTTTTAATAACAGAACGTTCCGATATTATTGGAAAAATATTAGAAACTCCTAGCTCAGTAACTTTTTCAATTAAGTAATAATTTCTATGACCTTTAATTGGTGTGTAAATAATATTTATTAAACTTTCCTCTTCCTGTTTTTTTACTTGTTTTGTAATTAATATTAACCCTTTTTTTTTATTTAAATTTTCTATAGTTCCCTCCCATTCTCCATGAATACCGTTAAAAATTGAAAGTTTTTGTTTTTCTCTTATCCTTAATACTTTGGATATATAATGAGTGTTAGAAACTGATAAATTAACTGTAGAATGCTTTTTAAGTTCAGTCTTTATAAATAGTCTTTTTAATGGCAGAATATCTTTCAAATTTTTATGTTTAAATATATTTTATATTACTTAAAAAATTTTCTCATCCTAATAAGAATAAATAAGCCAACAGGGATAATGCTGTTAATGTTTCCAGCAATTTGGTCAATTTTAATTGTATTGAAAGAAGAAATTAGTATTTATCTACTTTTATTGTTTGTATATGGCTCTTTTATCATGAGATCGGCTGGGTGTATAATAAATGATATAATTGATAAAAGAATTGATAGTAATATTGAAAGAACAAAATCGCGCCCTTTAGCATCTGAAAAATTAGAAAACAGTGATGCTATAATTTTACTTATTATTTTTTTATCTATTGGTCTATCAATATTATTAAGCTTAAATTCTACATGCATTCTACTTGGTTTTATTGCATTTCCATTAATTTTGTTATATCCAGTAATGAAAAGATTTACATATTTTCCTCAGCTTTTTTTAGCAATTGTCTTTAATTTTAGTGTTTTAATTGCTTGGACAGCTGCTAAGGGAGAGTTTGATATTCAGAGTCTGTTATTATATTTAGGGTGTATTTTTTGGACTTTAGGATACGACACAATTTATGCTTATCAAGATATAAACGATGATAAAAAAATTGGTATCAAATCATTAGCTATATATTTGGAACAAAATATTAAATTTTGGATAATATTGTTTTATTTAATCTTTATAGGAATTTTCACTTTTCTTGCAATATTAAATAGTATGAATTTAATTTTCTTTATTATTATCACATTGGTTACTTTCAAAATTTTTTATGAAATTTTTAAAACTAAGGGGTTGCACCCTAAAGATTGTCTTAAAATTTTTCATATGAATTCATGGCACGGGTTTTTTTTAACAATTGGATTATTTTCTAACTATATATAATATTTATATAATTTAAAGAATGGAAAAAACTGAAATAAATGAAAAGGCTGATTTTTTAATTAAAAAATCAAAACAAAACGGTGCTGATAGCGTCGATGTTGTGTATGTCAAGAATACAAGTATTGATGTTGGTTGCAGACTAAAAAAAATTGAAAAGTTAGAAAGATCTGAAAGCAATGACTTAGGTTTACGTTTTATAAAAAAAAAAAAACAAGTTATTGTTTCATCAAATGATTTAACAAAAAAAAGCCTTGAAGAACTAGTTTTTAAGGCTTCAAAAATGGTTGGCGCAGTTATCAAAGACCCATACTGTTCAATAGCAGAAAAAAAGGATTTAATAAGAAAAATTCCAAATTTAGAGATTTTCGATAATAAAGAACCAACGATTGAATCATTAAAAGATAAGGTTATCAAAGCAGAAAGCGCTGGGTTAAATGTTAAAGGTATAACTAATTCTGAAGGAGCTGAAATTGGTTGGAATAAATCAAAAATACATTTGTTTAACAGCAATGGATTAAATGTTAGCTATGAATCATCAAACTATAATATTTATGCAGTTTTAATTGCAGGATATGGTACCTCAATGGAAAGAGAATATGAATTTGCAAGTAGCGTTTTTGAGAAAGATTTGACAGATACTTCTTTAATTGGAAAGATTGCTGGTGAATTGGCAGTCAAAAAATTAAGCCCAAAAAAAATAAAAACATCAAAAATTTCTGTTATTTTTTCACCAAGGGTGGCAAAGAGTTTTTTAAGACATCTTTCAAGTTCCATAAATGGAAATTCTATAACTAGAGGAACAAGTTTTTTAAAAAAGAAATTAAATAAAAAGATATTTTCATCTGATATTAACATTACTGATAATCCTTTAAAAAAAAGGGGGTTACAATCTAAACCTTTCGACGGAGAAGGGTTGGAAACTAAAAAAACACAAATAGTAAAAGATGGTGAGTTAAAAACGTGGTTTTTAGATTTGGCTACAGCTCATCAACTAAAATTGAAATCAACTGCACATGCTTCAAGAGGTATTTCAAGCCCACCTAGCCCTAGTCCAACTAATCTTTACTTTGAACCAGGTAATATTTCTCCAAGGAATTTAATTGGTAATATTAAAAAAGGTATCTATGTAACAGAATTGATGGGATCAAGTGTCAATTTAATAAACGGTGATTATAGTAGAGGAGGTTCTGGGTTTTGGATAGATAAAGGCCAAATCACATATCCTGTTAACGGAATTACAATTGCAGACAATTTAAATGAAATGTTTAAAAAAATGACTTTAGCAAATGATCTTAAGTTTAAAGAGGGGTTAAATTCCCCAACTATGTTAATTGAAGATATGACAGTAGCTGGATAATATTTATGGAAAATAAAAGCGAGAGAAGTATTAATCTTGTAAAGAGATTAATCAAAGAACATGTAAGACCTTATTTTGGGAAAATGTCCCTTGCAGCAATATGTATGGCAATCGTAGCAGCAACAACAGCTACAAACGCTTGGTTAATGCAACCAGTATTGGATGAAGTTTTTTTAAATAAAAATACAGAATTATTGCTTTTAGTACCAATTGCAGTTATGACAATAGCAATTATTAAAGGTGCGGCATCCTATGGTGAGTCTATTTTTATGGAATATTCAGGTGAAAGAATTATTTCTGATGTAAGATATAGATTGTTTTCCCATTTAATGAAGGCAGATTTAAATTTTTTCCATAAGAATTCTTCGGGAAAATTAATATCCCGTTTTACTTTCGATGTTGGATTACTACGCGCATCTGTATCTACAGCACTTACAGGAATAGCTAAAGACTCGATGACATTAATTTTTTTGGTTGCTTTAATGTTCTATCAAGATTGGTTTTTGGCTGTTATCGCATTTTTTGTATTCCCTGCTGCGGTTCTTCCAATACTTTATATTGGTAGAAGAATAAGAAAAATTTCTACAAGTACGCAAAGTGAAATAGGTTCTTTTGCGAGTTTGCTCAGTCAAATTTTTCAAAGTGCAAGATATGTTAAAGCATATACAATGCAAAAATATGAAAAGAAAAGAGCAAAAAAAATTGTGGAGGATTTATTTAATTTAATTTATAAATCTGTAAGAATTAGATCAAGAACTAGGCCAATCCTCGAATCCCTTGGCGGTATTGCAATTGCCCTTGTTATTTTTTATGGAGGTACAAAAGTTATAACTGGTGCTACTACTCCTGGAACTTTCTTTTCATTTATAACAGCATTATTAATGGCTTATCAACCATTGAAAAGATTAGCAAATTTTAATGTAAATATTCAAGATGGTTTGGCAGCAGCTGATAGAATATTTAATCTACTTGACCAAAAACCAGAAATTATTGATTCACCTAATGCAAAAGAATATATTCACAAAAAAGGGGAAATAATATTTAAAAAAGTTAAGTTTTCATATGGTTCCAAATCTTTTCATGCATTAAATGAAATCAATTTAAAAATTCCGGGAGGAAAAACTATTGCATTAGTTGGTAAAACAGGTGCAGGGAAATCAACTATTCTTAATTTAATTCCAAGATTTTATGATACAAAAAATGGTACTATTTCAATCGATAAAAAGAATATAAAAGATTATAAAATTTATAGCTTAAGAAAGAAAATAGCTTTAGTTAGCCAGGAAGTAACCTTGTTCGATGACACTATTAAATCTAATATTGCTTATGGGAAACCGAATTGCAGTGACAAACAATTATTTGATGCTGCAAAAAAAGCTGATGCTCACGAATTTATTACATCTTTTAGGAATGGTTACGAATCTTTAGTCGGAGAACATGGTATACAATTATCTGGTGGACAAAGACAAAAGATAGCTATTGCTAGAGCTATTTTAAAAGATGCACCAATTTTACTGTTAGATGAAGCAACATCATCTTTAGATTCAGGATCTGAAAAAGATATACAAAAAAGTCTTAAAAAATTAATGAAAAATAAAACAACCTTAGTAATAGCACATAGACTATCAACAATTTTAGATGCCGATTTGATATATGTTATAGATAATGGAAAAGTTTTAGAAAAAGGAAATCATAAAACACTAATGAGAAACAAGGGTTTATATTCTAAATTATATAAACTTCAATTTGCAGTTCAAAAAAGTTCAACTAATAAAATCGTAAATTTGGAAGATTATATAGATAAAAAAATTTAGTTTAAATTGGTGTTAAGCTACAAAAAAATTTTTAGGACAAAATTAGCATACAATATTATATGTTGGATAGGAGCTAAATATATAAAATTTGTTTCATTTACTACTAAATGGTCTTTTATAAATAAAAAATATGTTGAAAATTTATGGAAAAAAAATGAATCTTTTATACTTTGTTTTTGGCATGGAAGATTATTAATGATGCCATTAAGTTGGAATAAAAAAAAAAAAATTAATGTTTTAATTAGTGCTCATTCAGATGGTCAGCTACTCTCTAAAACAGTAAAATATTTTGATATAGAAACAATAATAGGTTCATCTTCAAAAGGAGGTTCAGAAGCTATTAGAAATATTATCAAATCACTTAAATCAGGAATTTCAATTGGAATGACGCCAGATGGACCAAGAGGTCCAAGAATGAAAATTAATTCAGTAATTATTAAAATTGCAAGTTTAACAGGAAATAAAATTGTTCCTTTATCATATTCTGTAAAAAAAAAATTTTTTTTAAATAGCTGGGATAAATTTTTAGTAGCATTACCATTTGGAAAAGGATGCTTTATTTGGGGAAGACCCATTAAAATTAAAAAAAATATTTCAAATAACGAAGATTTAAAATTATCTAATAAATTAGAAAAAATTCTTCTAAAATTAACAAAAGAAGCAGACCAATATTGTAATTAAGAAAATTGTCAGATTAAATTGTTACAAAAACTTTTAATATTATTTAAATTAGGCTATCCAGGTTTTTGGCGAAAAGAAAATAATTTAATAGAAAAAATAATTATTCTTTTTCTATTGCCATTTAGTCTCGTATATTTTTTAATTTTTAAAATTGTTAAAAAAATAAAAAAAACAAATAAAGTAGGAATACCTGTTATTTGTGTAGGAAATATTAATGTAGGAGGCTCTGGTAAAACACCTTTTGTTATATACTTAGTAAATTTATTAAAAAAAAAAAAAGTTAGTGTTCATATTGTTTCACGAGGATATCTTGGAAAACTACGTGGGCCTATTCAAGTAGATATAAAAAAACATACTTACAAAGACGTGGGTGATGAAGCATTGTTACTTGCAAAAGAAACTAATACTTGGGTATCAAAAAACAAATTTGAAGGGGCTTTAATGGCTACATTGCATGGCGCAGATGTAATTATTTTAGATGATGGATTACAAAATTATTCTCTTCATCAAGATTTAAAGATTGTAGTTGTAGATGGTGGATTTGGTTTTGGGAATGAATTTCCCTTACCAGCAGGTCCTTTAAGAGAATCTATAAGTTCTGGAATTAAAAAATCAGACATATTAATTCTTTTTAATAAAGACAAAAATGATATAGAAAAAAAAATTAAAAATAAAATTTCTATTATTCACGGAAGTGCTAAAATAAAAAAAATTTCAAATTTAAAAAATAAAAAAATAGTTGGTTTTTCTGGTATGGGAAGACCTGAGAAATTTTATTCTTCATTAAAAAAAAAAAAAATAAATGTTTTAGAATTTTTTTCCTATCCTGATCATTATTCTTACAGTAAAAAAAGGATAAATAATCTTATTAATTATGCAAAAAAAAATGATGCTATACTTGTTTCAACCTTAAAAGATAAGCAAAGAATAAATTTTGATCAAAGAAAAAAAATTTCTTTTTTAGATTTAGAAATTGAAATTAAAGAAATAAAAAGTTTAATTCATTTTTTAAAAAAAAAAAAAATTGTATAAACTTAAAAAAAAAATTATCTATTTTATAGAAGGCATTGCACTTGTATTAATTTATATTCTTTTAAGAGTTTTACCATTAAATATTTCTTCTTTTTTAATGGGAAGATTAGCATCATTAATTGGCCCAAAACTTGGTGTTACAAAAAAAGCATATAATAACATTAAAAATGCAATGCCTGAAAATAATGAAAAAGAAATCTTAAAAATAATAAAAAATATGTGGGAAAACCTAGGAAGAGTGATTGGAGAGTATCCACATTTAAGAAAATTACTACCAGGTAAAAATAGCAAAATACAAGTTTTTGGAAAAAGAAATCTTTTTCTTGTAAAAAAAACTAAAACACCTGCAATCTTTTTTTCTGCACATTTCGCAAACTGGGAAATTTTACCCATGGTTTCAATCAAAAACGGTATTCCTGTTTTAACAATTTTTAGAAAACCAAACAATCCAATTATAAACCTTCTTATAAAATTTTTAAGATCTGATATTCCTATGGCACCAAAAGGTAAAGAAGGAGCAAAAAAGATTATTTATTCTTTAAAAAATGGAATAAGTATAGGGCTAGTGATAGATCAAAAAATGAATAATGGAATTGAAGTACCTTTTTTTAATAGACCGGCCATGACTTCAGATACTTTAGCTCAATTATGTCTTAAAATAAAATCTTTAGTAATTCCTGTTGAGGTTGAGAGAATAAAAAATACAAATTTTAAAGTTACCTTCCATAAACCATTAAAAATTTCTGAAAATGGAAAAAAAAAATCTCCTAATAAAATAATGACTGAAGTTAATTTAATAATGGAAAAGTGGATTAGAAAAAATCCAGGACAGTGGCTGTGGTTACATAGAAGATGGTAAATTAAAATTCTGGTTGATCTAATAATAACAATTCAGGATCAATTGCAACGTTGAAAACATTTATTCTCCAATCTAAATGAGGCCCTGTAGATCTCCCGGTACTTCCAACTTCAGCTATCAAGTCTCCTTTTTTAATTTTTTCTCCCTTATTTACATGAATTGTTTTTAAATGCGAATATATTGAATTCAGACCCAAACCATGATTTAAAATTATTATTTTCCCATTAAAAAAGGTATCTTCCATAGTTAAACTAACTTCAGCATCAGATGGGGAAAATACTTTTGTGCCTAGTGGAGCAGCTATATCTAATCCATAGTGAGGTCTTCTAGGTTGTCCATTTAAAATTCTTTGATTTCCATATTTACCAGTTACAATCCCTTCTATCGGCCAGATGAATCCTCTTTTATAAAAAGTTTTGTTAAGAAATATGTTTTTTGAAATTGAGATATTTTTTGACTCTTTTTTAATTCTTTTAAGCTCTTCCTTGTTAGGGGTTACTTTATTACTTGGGAGTCCATTAATTCTTTGTATTTCATATTTTCTTTTAGAGATTTTAATTTTATGTATTTTTTTTTTTTTTGGCCCTTCAATTACGATGGAATTTTCCAATTTCTCATCTCTTCCAATAGCTAAAACAAAATCTCCATCTTCATTAACAAAAATTTTTTTATTGTTAAAAAAAACTTTATTTTTAGAATTAGTTTTTCCAAATAAAAGACCGCCCTGTGTAAAACTTCCATTAAGTTCTAAAAAATCTGAAAAGACTTTAGCTAAAGAACTTTGTAAAGTGCAAAAAAAAATAAGTGAAAATAAAAAAAAAACTTTTAAAAAATTATTATTTTTTTTTTGAAATTGCTTCAATATTTCCATCATGAAATGTAATTTTAAGATTGGTTTTATCTTTAATATCTTTAACGCTTTTTATAAATAAATTGGTTTTTAAATTTTTTATGTAGGCATATCCTCTTTTTAATGTATTTTGATGGGAACCAATATCAAATTTACCTACTATACTTTTTAATTTATCACCTAATAAACTAAAGAACTTTCTTTCTGAATTAATAAATTTTATTTTAAGTTTAAAGAATGATTCTTTATTAAAGTTAAATAATGCATCCGGTTTCTGCAATTTGCTAAAATAATAATCTAAATTTTTAATTTTACTTAAAAAAAAATTAGAATAATTATTTTCAAAACTCTTAAAAATATTTTTTACCCTCAGTAATAATTCTTTTCTTTCAGGAACGACTTTTTTTGCAGCATGTGACGGAGTAGCTAAACTTATATCTGCAACATAATCTATTATATTAATATCAGGCTCATGCCCTATAGCAGAAATAATAGGAATTTTTGAATTAAAAACTGATCTTACTAAATCTTCATTGTTAAAACACCATAGATCTTCAATACTTCCGCCACCTCGAGCAATTATTAAGACGTCAGCTTTCAAAATACTTGATTGGTTATTAAAATATTTGATTCCTTCTATTATATCTTTAACAGCTTTCTTACCTTGAACTGTTGCGTTATATAATTCAATTGGAACTGAAAATCTTTCAAAAATAATTCTTTGCATATCTTTAATTACTGATCCAGATGGAGAAGTTATAATGCCTATTTTATTTGGAATAAATGGAATGTCTTTTTTGTATTTAGTATCAAATAAACCCTCAATTTCTAATTTTTTACGAAGTTCTTCTTTCATTTTAAGAAGTTGCCCTTCTCCCTGTACAGATATAGAGTCAACATCAATTTGAAATTTAGAATCTCTTTTTGTATATGCGGTTATTTTACCAGTGCAAATAACTTCCAAACCATCTTCCGGTAAAAATTTTAAATGTGGGATTTTATTTCTTTTAATAATTGCACTAATCACATTTTCTTCATCTTTAAGAGTAAAATAAATTTCAGGATATTTATTCCCAGTTTCTCCAGAAATTTCTCCTTTTATTTTTACATAGCTATATTTATGTTCAAGTAGATTGATAATTTCACTGGTTATTTCTGATACACTAAATACTGGAATGTTATCATTATCTAATTTATCTATTAATTTATTGTAAGCCATTTTATTTATAATTATGATAAATTTATTAAAAAAAATTAATATAAAAAAATTTAATTGAAAGTTTTAGTTTTAGGATCTGGTGGAAGAGAACATGCGTTATGTTGGGCAATATCCAAATCACCTTTATGCAAAAAATTATTTTGTATTCCTGGAAATGCAGGAATTAAATCCGTAGCAGAATGTATAAATATTAAAATCAAAAATTTTAATTCCCTAAAAAAATTTATAAAAAAAGAAAAAATTAATTTTGTAATTGTTGGTCCGGAAGAACCCATTGTAAATGGAATTGTAGATAAACTTAATAAACTAAAAATAAAAGTTTTTGGCCCAAGTAAAAAAGCTTCAATACTTGAATCTTCAAAAACTTTTACAAAGGATTTTTGTAAAAGAAACAATATTCCAACAGCAAATTACAAAATTTTTAGAAATTACAAGGATGCTGTTAATTATGTTCAAAATATTAAATATCCAATAGTAATTAAAGCAAGTGGCTTAGCAGGTGGAAAGGGGGTATTTATAATAAAAAATAAATTAGAAGCTAAAAAAATTTTAAATAATCTTATGATAAAAAAAAAAATCGGCGAAGCTGGAAAAGAAGTAGTAATAGAAGACTGTCTTGTTGGAGAGGAAATAAGTTGTTTAGCTCTAGTAGATGGAAAAAATTATAACCCTCTTTTGTTATCGCAAGATCACAAAAAAATTTATGAAAATGATAAAGGGCTAAACACGGGAGGTATGGGAGCGTATTGTCCTCTTCCATACTTAAAAAGAAATATTCAAAATAAAATTAATAAAGAAATAATCGAGCCGACTATTAAAGCGATGAATAAAGAAAAAAGACCGTTTAATGGAATCTTATATGCGGGACTAATGCTAGTAAAAGAAAAAATTTATTTAATAGAATACAATGTTCGCTTTGGTGATCCAGAATGCCAGCCTTTGATATTTTTATTAAAATCAGATTTATTAAAAATTTTAAATAATTGTGTTAATAAAAAATTAAATAAAACAAAAATTATATGGAAAAAAGAATACGCGTTAAGTGTTGTTATGGTGAACAAAGGTTATCCGGGTAAATTTAGAAAAAATAGTATTATAAAAAATTTAAATTTAGTAACCGAAGATGAAAATACTAAAGTTTTTCATTCAGGAACTAGTTTAGATAATCAAAATAATATAATTGCATCAGGAGGAAGGGTCTTAGCTATAACTTCAAAAGATAAAAATTTTAATAATGCAAAAAAAAAAGTATATGAAGTAGTAAAAAAAATAAAATGGAAAAATAGTTTTTTTAGAAAAGATATTGGTTTTAGAGCAAAAAAATTAAAATAACTATCTTTTTAATTTAAAAAAGTCTTTTAATAATTGAGAAAAAAACTTTTCTTCTATACCGCCAATTATTTTAGGTCTAAACATTGAATTTTTTTTATTAAATATTTTAACTCCATTAGCAATAGCTCCAAATTTAACATCATATGCACAAAAAAAAATTCTTTTAATTCTACAAAAAGATATAGCACTGGCACATAGCGCACATGGTTCTAGAGAGGAATAAATATCAAACTCATCTAAAAATCTTCTTTTTGTTTTTTTTAAAACTTTATTTATAACAATCATTTCTGCATGGTTTAGTGGATTATTAGATTTATGGCATGTATTATAAGCTGAAAAAATGATTGTATCTTTCCTAGCAATTATTGCTGAAATAGGAACTTCATTATTTTTTTTTGCTTTTAAAGCTAATTTTTTTAATTCTTGGATTATTTTTTTATTTACTAACAAAATTTTATAAAAAAAATTATTAAAAAAACTATTATAAATATATAAAGTGAAAAAAATAAAAAAAAAAAAAAAACCTATAATTGGAATTTCAATTGATACAGGGATACAAAAAACTTATTCAAAATTCCCATGGTACGCTATAAGAATTAATTATATTAATAGCATTATAAGTTCTAATGGGCTCCCTCTAATGCTGCCATCAAAACCCGAACTTGCAGATTATTATTTTAATTTAATTGATGGTGTTTTAATCACTGGGGGAGATTTTGATATTGATCCAAAAATATATGGTGAAAAAAAGCATAAATCTGTTGTTCATATAGACAAGCAAAGAACTAACTTTGAAATTAAAATGGCTAGACTAGCTTTAAAGAAAAATAAACCAATTTTAGGTATTTGCGGAGGACAACAATTATTAAATGTAGCTTTAAATGGATCGTTGATCCAACATATTGACAAAACAAATATAAAACATGAACAATCTCAGCCAAGAAATAAATTTAGTCATAAAGTTCAAATAAACCTTAAAAGTAAATTATATAAAATTGTAAAAAAAAAAGAATTTAGAGTTAATAGCGCGCATCATCAGGCAATTAAAAAAAAAGGAAAAAACCTTAATGTAAATGCTCTTGCAGAAGACGGAATAATAGAAGGCATAGAATTAGATAATCATAAATTTTTTTTAGGAATTCAATGGCATCCTGAATTTTTAATTAGCAATTACGATAAAAAAATTTTCAAAGCATTTATTAAAGCTTGCTAAAAATAAAAATATAAAGTGGAAAAAACTTTTAAAGTATCAAAATTAATAGCAGATGCTGGTATTTGTTCAAGAAGAAAGGCCGAATTATTAATTAAAGAAGGCCGGGTTAAATTAAATAATAAAATTCTTACTTCTATTCCTGAACGAGCAACAGTTAAAGATTTAATTAAAGTTGATAATAAAAAAATAAATTTAAAAAAAAAAACAAGATTGTGGAAATATTATAAACCAACAGGCAAATTAACGACAAATTATGACCCGTTAGGTAGAAAAACCGTTTTTGAAGATTTACCAAAGAATTTACCCCGAGTAATGACTATAGGAAGATTAGATTTTAATTCTGAAGGACTTTTATTACTAACTAATTCAGGTAGCTTAGCAAGATATCTTGAACTTCCTAAAAATTCATTTATTAGAGAATATAAAGTTAAAGTGAAAGGAGAAATAAATATTCAAAAATTAAAAAAATTAGAAAAAGGGATAACGATTAAAGGTATCAAATATGAAAGCATAAAAGTTAATATTTTAAGAAAAAATAAAGATTACGCATGGATAAAAATGAAATTATTAGAAGGAAAAAATAGAGAAATTAGAAAAATAATAAATTTTTTCGGGTGGAGTGTAAATAAATTAAAAAGAATAAGTTATGGTCCAATTCAATTAAAAAAAATTAAAAAAAATGAAGTTATAGAAATAAATATAAATAAATATTTTAAAGGAATAACATGAGAATTATTTCAGGAAAATTTAGAAGTAGAAAATTAATAAAATTTAATAAAGAAGGTATTAAACCTACAACAGATAAAATGCGTGAATCTATATTTAACATTGTTATTAGTTATTTAAAAATTAATGAAAAAAATAATAATCTTCCTTTCGAAAAATTTAATGTTCTAGATATTTTTGCCGGTACTGGAGCGTTAGGTTTAGAAGCAATTTCAAGAGGAGCTGAAAATGTAACTTTTATAGAAAAATCCAGAGATAATTTACGTGTTCTATATAAAAATATAGATCATTTAAAAGTTAGTAAAAAAGTAAAAATAATTAAAAGAAGTATAAGAAAGGTAAAAAAAATTGATGGACAATTTGATTTAATATTTATGGATCCACCATATCAAATGGATTTAATTATTAAGAAAACTTTAAAAAAAATTTTAGATTTTAAAATAACAAAAAAAGAAACCGTGATTGTAATAGAATATCTAAAAAAGAAAAAAATAGATATTCCCAAAAATTTTGAAATTATAAAAAAAAAAGATTACGGAAATAGTGGACTTACTTTAATTAAATTAAAATAAGATTAAGTTTTAATACTTTTTTTCAAAATAAAAAAATAATAAAAAAAGATTAATAATAAAATAAACATCAAAAAAGCTCCAGCATTATAAGGTGAGTTCTTACCAAAGAAATAAAAAAGATTACCCATTGCTAAAGGACTTAATATTCTTGCTAAACTTCCAACAGATTGAACAACTCCAAATGAAGTTCCTATAATATTTTTATTCAGATTTTTTGATAATAAACTATTTAATGAAGGATTTCCCAAACCTACTGAAATACCCAAAATACCAAGAGCAATAATTAGAATTAAAAATTTAAGCGAAATATAAATTGTTTCAAAACCAAGAAATGACAAAAATTCATTTTTCAATGTTATTATTTCTTGTGCGAACAAACTTTGTGTAGACAAACTAATAAAAAATAATCCTATAGACATTAAAAAACAACTAGTTATTAAAAGTTTTAATTCCCCAAACTTTTTAGTTAATTTTCCTATAAAAACACCCTGTATTAAGGCTACTAGCAATGCTGTAAATGTAAAAGCATAACCTGTTTGTCTAGATGCCCAATTCATTGCTCTTTCAGTCCATAAAGCAAAAGTTGTTTCAAACCCAGCAAAAGAAAAAGTGACTAAAAAAAATACTGTAATTAAAAATATAACTGCAGGAATTTTAAAAAGGCTTAATAAATCTTTAAATGAATCTAAAAAATTTATTGAAATAAATTGCTTATTTCTTCTTTTTGGTTCAATCAATATAAAATATGCAAGAAGAAAAGATATTGTTGCCACTATAAATGCAAAAAAGAATGGTGTTTTATAATTTATATTATTAATATCGCCACCTCCAAAATAACCCCCTATTACTGGACCAAAAACTAAACCTAAACCAAAAGCTGCTCCAATTAGACCCATACCTTTAGCTCGATTTGTTGGTGTAGTAGTTTCAGTGACATATGCGTTTGCAATAGAAGTAGTTGAACCAAATAAACCTGCAATGGATCTCGCAAATAAAACTAAAACGAAACTACTGGCAAAATACAAAAATAAATAAGAAATTGCTGAACCAATTAAACAGAAAATTAATATTTTTTTTCTTCCAAATATATCACTTATTCTCCCTAATATTGGGGAAAAAATAAGTTGCATTAATGAATAACTTGCCATTAACAATGTTACTTCATTTGGATTTGCACCAAACCTTTCTGCATAATATGGGAGTAAAGGTATAATAATTCCAAATCCTAAAAGATTAGAAAAAACGACTAAAAATAATGCATACATAATAATTTATTTTATTGTAATTGATTTTCCTTTATCAATAGCTGGTTGATCAAAAGGACACAAATTATTTAAATAAGCTAGAATAATAGTTTCAAGCATAAAATTCATCATTAAAGATCCAATTTCGAATTCTCTACATTTATCTAAAGTAATTATTCTATACGGCCTTTTATACTCATTCAAAAGTTCACAAACTTTTTCCATTTCAATATCTAAAAGTTTATTTAAAGGTTCTTTTTTTAAAAAAGACAATTTTTTAATTTTAGAAATTAAATTGTTGTCAATTTTTATTTGATCTTTTTGTTTTTTTAAGGTTATAAATGTTATCAGCTTATCTTTTGGTCCTTCTAAAAAAAGTTGTAATAGTGAATGTTGATCAGTTGCTCCCATAGAATGAATAGGTGTAAAACCCATATTTTTTTTTCCTAAACTTTCAGCTATTAATTGTTCATGCCAAAATCCAAAATTTCTCAAACGTTCTGTATATGTTAATAAAACAGAAATATTAATTTTTGAATTTTGTGCTGCATAATGTAATGCTGCACCTTCTGATGGGCTTCTTTGTTGTTTTGTTAAAGATTTTTTTAATAAAGACAATGCCCCTTCTTTTATTTTATTAATATTTAACCCTGATATGGCTGCTGGTAATAATCCAACGGACGAAAAGGCAGAAAACCTTCCTGAAAGATTATTATCTAAATCTAAAATATTTATTGAAAAATTATTTGCTAAATTTCTTAATGTACTACTACTTTTTTTAGTTAATACAGTGAAATGTTTATATATTTTATTTTTTTTAAAACTTTTTTTATATTTTGTTAAAAAAATTAAGAACTGGACTAATGTTTCATTAGTTTCCCCTGATTTTGAAATAACTATTATTCCTGTTTTTTTTAAATTAATTTTTTTAAATAAATCGTTAAAATCTTGAAAATCTATGTTTTCTAAAAAAGTAATGTTTGGGAATTTTGGGTTTTTTCCAAATGTTCTATAGGCAACTTGAACAAAGGTACGTCCTGCTTTACTTGAACCACCTGTTCCTAGAACAATTACATCTTTAAAATTTTTTTTATAGTAGAAGGCTAATTTGCTAAGTTCCTTTTCTTGATAATTATTAAATTGATTAAGAAAAGATAGAAGAAGCGGGTCTTTTGATTTTTTAATTTGATCTATTATAAAATTTATTTTTTTTAAAGTAGATTTAAACAGTTTTTTTTTTATAACAGAGTTTATAAAGCAGTTGTTAATATTATGATTCATAAAAAAAAAAAATTTTTTATATTTTATCTATATTCTTTAAATTAGATGGGTTGCCAATAACAAGAAAGAAGATTTGACTATCATCTAAAATTCTATTCGCAATTTTCTTTATACTTTCTAGTGAAACAGAGTTTATATAATCATTTCTTTTCTCGAAAAAATCTATATTTAATCCATCCATTTGCGTATTTAAAAGTATTGATGCAACTTTATTGTTACTATCCAATCTTAAAACATAGGAATTTATTAGATAGTTCTTTGCATTTTTTAATTCTTCTTCAGTTACACCTTCTCTTTTAACTTTCATTAATTCTTCTTTGATAATTTTAATAACTTTATCAACATTTTCATTACTAGTTTCCGCACCGCCTGAAAAAAAATCATATTTATCATATCGATATAAATAAGAATATACAGAGTAAACTAAACCCCTCTTTTCCCTTATTTCAGTGGTAAGTTTAGAAAAAAAACCTCCACCACCTAAAATATAATTCATTATATATGCAGAATAAAAATACGGATCGTTTCTTGAAATTCCTTCACCAGCAAAAATAATACTGCTTTGTTTTAAATCTTTTTTATGTAAAAAAACCTTTGGCTCAATCTTTTTTTTATGTATTGGAATGTTAGAAGTTATTTTATTTTTTTTATCAAATTTTTTAAAATATTTTTTTAAATATTTTTTTAATTCATATTCATTAATATCCCCTGAGGCTGCTATGTAAAGATTTTCTATTCTTAAATTATTTTCTAAAAAATTTTCTAAATCCTTTTTTGTTATTTTATCAATATCTTCA